>CEAP01016419.1_pt1 | contig 45563 bp, 44 predicted proteins | sample 557771 | NCBI WGS metagenome assembly CEAP01 (sample SAMEA3182073, study PRJEB8094) | gut metagenome | biome: human; feature: gut; material: Stool; isolation source: human stools | place: Canada | collected 2012-02-15
ACCACTGTGGTAGGACAGTTCAAGATGAAGAATCCGAAACCCGAAATGGCGGAATGGGGAACGCCTTATTTCCTGGCATGGACCACTACTCCGTGGACATTGCCTTCGAATACGGCATTATGCGTAGGGCCGAAAATAGACTATGTGGCTGTGCAGACTTACAACGGATATACCGGGGAAAAGATGACCGTAGTGTTGGCGAAAGCTTTGCTTTATACTCACTTTAACAAGAAAGCGGAAGAATTGGCGCTGGAAGACTATAAGCCGGGTGACAAACTGATTCCGTTCAAAGTAGTGGGTGAATATAAAGGACCGGATCTGGTAGGCATGGAATACGAACAGCTTATTCCTTGGGTGAAACCGGTGACAGTGGATGAAAACGGGAAATGGCAAGAAGCGGCCGGTGAGGCATTCCGCGTTATTCCCGGTGACTATGTAACTACCGAAGATGGTACGGGTATCGTACATATCGCTCCGACATTCGGGGCAGACGATGCTTTTGTGGCACGTGCGGCAGGTATTCCTTCTCTGTTCATGATAAACAAGAAGGGGGAAACCCGTCCTATGGTGGATCTGACTGGTAAATTCTATCTGTTGGACGAACTGGACGAGGCTTTCGTAAAGGAATGTGTGGACGTAGAGAAATATAAGGAATATCAGGGCCGGTGGGTGAAGAATGCTTATGATCCTCAGTTTACTGTAGATGGCAAGTACGATGAAAAAGCTGCCGCTGCCGCCGAATCACTCGATATCTATATCTGTATGATGATGAAAGCCGCCAACAAGGCGTTCAAGATAGAAAAGCATGTACACAATTATCCGCACTGCTGGCGTACTGACAAACCGGTGCTCTACTATCCGCTGGACAGTTGGTTCATCCGGTCTACCGCAGCCAAAGAGCGCATGATGGAACTGAACAAGACTATCAACTGGAAGCCGGAATCTACCGGAACAGGCCGTTTCGGCAAGTGGCTGGAAAACTTGAATGACTGGAACTTGAGCCGTTCTCGTTATTGGGGAACTCCGCTGCCTATCTGGCGCAGTGAAGAAGGAGAGGAGCTTTGTATCGGTTCCGTAGAGGAATTGTATAATGAAATAGAAAAATCAATAGCTGCCGGATTTATGACCGTCAATCCTTATAAGGAAAAAGGTTTTGTTCCGGGCGAATATAACGGGGAGAATTATGACAAGATAGACCTTCACCGTCCGTATGTGGATGATATCATCTTGGTATCTGAAAGCGGCAAGCCGATGAAACGTGAGGCGGACTTGATTGATGTGTGGTTCGACTCCGGTGCGATGCCTTACGCGCAGTTGCACTATCCGTTCGAAAATAAGGAAATTGTGGACAACCGCACTTATTATCCTGCGGACTTCATTGCAGAAGGAGTGGACCAGACCCGTGGCTGGTTCTTTACGCTACATGCTATCGCTACGATGGTATTCGACAGTGTGGCTTACAAGAACGTAATCTCTAACGGCTTGGTTCTGGACAAGAACGGAAACAAAATGTCAAAACGTCTGGGCAATGCGGTAGATCCGTTCGGCGCTATCGAACAGTATGGCTCCGATCCTTTGCGTTGGTACATGATTACCAATTCTTCTCCATGGGATAACTTGAAATTTGATACCGACGGGGTGGATGAGGTTCGTCGTAAATTCTTCGGTACGTTGTATAATACCTATTCGTTCTTCGCACTTTATGCCAATGTGGATGGTTTCGCTTATCAGGAAGCGGAAGTGCCGGTAAATGAACGTCCGGAGATAGACCGTTGGATTCTGTCTGTTCTGAATTCATTGGTGAAGAACGTGGACGCTTGCTACAACGATTACGAACCGACCAAGGCGGGACGTTTGATTACAGACTTCGTAAATGATAATTTGAGTAACTGGTACGTGCGCTTGAACCGTAAACGTTTCTGGGGTAATGCCATGTCACAGGATAAGCTGTCCGCTTATCAGACATTGTACACTTGTCTTGAAACAGTGGCCAGGCTGATGGCGCCTATCGCTCCGTTCTATGCCGACCGGTTGTATACGGATTTGATTGCGGCTACAGGTCGTGACACCGTGGTTTCTGTACACTTGGCCAAGTTCCCGGAATGTAATGAGGCATTGATAGACGGAGAACTGGAAGCGCGTATGCAGATGGCTCAGGATGTTACTTCTATGGTATTGGCATTGCGCCGCAAAGTCAATATCAAAGTGCGCCAGCCTTTGCAGTGTATCATGGTTCCGGTGGTGGACGAAGAGCAGAAAATGCACATCGAAGCCGTAAAAGACTTGATTATGAGCGAAGTGAACGTGAAAGAAATCAAGTTTGTAGACGGAGCCGCAGGCGTATTGGTGAAAAAGGTGAAATGTGACTTTAAAAAACTCGGCCCGAAATTCGGCAAACAGATGAAAGCTGTCGCCGCAGCCGTAGCCGGAATGTCGCAGGAAGCTATTGCCGAATTGGAGAAAAATGGTAAATATACCTTTGTGCTTGATGGTGCGGAAGCGGTTATCGAAACAACGGATGTGGAGATTTTCAGTGAGGATATTCCGGGATGGCTGGTTGCCAATGAAGGTAAACTGACTGTGGCCTTGGAGGTTACCGTAACCGAAGAACTGCGTCGTGAGGGGGTTGCCCGTGAATTGGTAAACCGTATACAGAATATCCGTAAGAGCAGTGGTTTTGAGATAACGGACAAAATAAAAGTGGCATTATCTAAAAATCCTCAAACCGATGATGCGGTAAATGAATATAATACTTATATTTGTAACCAGGTTCTTGCTAACTCCCTGGAATTAGTGGATGAAGTGAAGAACGGTACAGAATTAAATTTTGATGATTTCTCACTTTATGTGAGTGTCGTAAAAGAATAATTAACCTTTTAAAACTAAGTTATATGGCTGAAAAAACTAGATATTCAGATGCGGAACTGGAGGAATTCCGTGCCATTATCATGGAAAAACTGGAATTGGCTCAGCGTGACTATGATAGACTGAAAAGTAGTATCATGAATAAGGACGGTAATGATACGGACGATACTTCCCCTACTTATAAAGTTTTGGAAGAAGGTGCTAATACATTGTCTAAAGAAGAAACGACCCGGTTGGCGGCACGTCAGCTGAAGTTTATTCAGGGGTTGCAGGCGGCATTGGTACGTATCGAAAACAAAACTTATGGTATTTGCCGTGAAACCGGCAAGTTGATTCCGAAGGAAAGGCTTCGTGCAGTACCTCATGCAACACTGAGCATTGAGGCAAAGAACGAAGGAAAGAAATAAAATAGTGGTTAATGGTTAGTGATTAATAGTTTATGAGTTTTACTGTCATGTTACAGTATTAACCGCTAACGGCTAATCATTAACCATTAATTAATTTTCAATTTAATAAATGAAGAAACTACTCACCCAAGGGCAGCTCTCTGTTCTTATCGTCTTTGCAGTTCTGATTATCGACCAGATAATAAAGATATTGGTAAAGACCAATATGTACTGGCATGAGAGTATCCGCATAACAGATTGGTTTTATATCTATTTTACAGAAAATAACGGCATGGCTTTCGGTATGGAAATATTCGGAAAGTTATTCCTTACTACCTTCCGTATTGTAGCTGTGGGATTGATTATCTGGTATCTGGCAAAAATAGTGAAACAGAATTATAAGACTGGTTATATTGTATGTATCTCTTTAATTTTGGCAGGGGCTATCGGTAATATTATAGACAGTGTGTTCTATGGCGTTGTTTTTAATGAAAGTACTCATAGTACCATCGCTTCTTTTGTTCCGGTAGGTGAAGGGTATTCGGAATGGTTGCATGGTAAGGTGGTGGATATGTTCTATTTTCCCATTATTGAAACCAACTGGCCCGAATGGATACCGGGAATAGGAGGGGAACATTTCATATTTTTCAGTCCGATATTTAATTTTGCCGATGCTGCCATCAGTTGCGGTATTGTGGCGTTGTTGTTATTTTACGGTAAGTATCTGAATAAGAATATTCACCCGTCAGCAGAAGAAATTAAAGGATAAATGATGCGTCGCAGGAATATTACTTGGGTGTGGCTGCTGGGTGCGGCTTTTATGGTGGGGTGTGGCAAGCAAGTGCCTGAAGATATTATCCAGCCGGACAGGATGGAGAATATCTTGTACGATTATCATTTAAGTATCTCCATGGGCAATAATCTGAGTTATTCTGATAATTATCAAAAGGAGGCGTATAAGAATTATGTCTTCGAGAAGTATCATATTACTGAAGCTGATTTCGATTCGTCCATGGTGTGGTACACACGTCACACGGAGGAACTTGCCGGTCTTTATAAAAAGGTGGGGGAACGCTTCCGCAGTGAGAAAAAACGCATGCAGGAGTTGCTGGCGTTGCGTGAGGATAAACCGGCTGCATCGTTGCCGGGAGATACTGTGGATGTATGGTATGACCGTAAACTTTATTGGCTGACAGATGTTCCGTTGGCGAATAAGGTGACTTTTGAGATTCCCGCCGATAGTAATTTCAAAGCAAAGGATGCTTTCCTGTGGTCGGCTGATTATATATTCCTTTCGGAAGGGGAACGGAGAGCCACTATGGGGTTCAATATTTTGTTTGATAATGATTCTGTGGTGGGGCGTGTGAAGGATATCACGTGTTCCGGTGTGCAGACTTTGTATATAAAGCCTGATTCTGCTTTTGCCATCAAGAGTGTGAGCGGATTTATTTACTATATGGATAGTGATTCGTCAACGAATAAGCCGGGACTGATTATCAATAATATTGCTTTGACCCGTTATCATGAACCGGTAGATACAATGACAGTTGCCGGAAAAGATAGTTTGGCTGTGGAACAGCGTGTTGGAACTGATTCGGTGGTAACAGAGAAGAAAGCAGATTCGATTCAATCGGTGGATATCAGGAAAAATGTTCCCGCCCGTATGAATCCACGTGAAATGAAGGAGAATAATGCGGCAGATCATTCTCACTCAGATCGTCCTCAGAGAATCAAGCGCAGAAATTAATTATCTTTTGTGGGTATGAGACGTTTTGCTTGTCATTATCTTTATGTTTCGGCGGATGGCTGTTATTCTAAATATGTAGTGGAGTTGGAAGACAGCGGTAGAGTGCGTGCATATTTCCCATTGAAGGAGGAGCTTAGTGCGACACAATGGATAGGCGGAGTGATTATTATTTCTCCGATGTATGGGCTGGAGATTTGTTCCGGAGAGAAGTTTGCTGATTTCCTGCACCGTGCCATGCTGGAAACAGGATGTGAACAGCCTGTATATGCATGGCATATAGCTGATTTTGATTTGCCGGGAAAGGAGTTTACAACGGGAAGCAGACTGGTACGTTTATAATATATGCTTAGGGTAGCGTTATAGTATTTCCCATTCAGAAATTGTTACATATACCGATGGAAATATGAATTTTAAGGCAATAAACGTCTTCTGAACTCCGAGCAAACCACTGCTGTGGCAATTGCCACATTCAACGATTCGGAGGTTTCCCGTTCTTGAGGATAATTGGGAATATATAACTTATTGTTTATCAGTTTCTCTACTTCAAGGCTTACTCCTTTTCCTTCATTTCCCATGACAATCAATCCATGGGCCGACAGGGATTCTGTATAAATAATGTTCCCGTTTAAAAAGGTGCCGTATACAGGAATATCGGTCAGGCTTTCAATAAGCTGTGGTAAAGAACAGTAATGAACTTTTACTCTTGCCAATGCCCCCATGGTTGCCTGTACGGTTTTGGGATTATACACATCTGCTGTCCCTGTCGAGCAGAAGATATGTTCAATGCCAAACCAGTCTGCCAAGCGGATAATGGTTCCCAGATTCCCTGGGTCTTGTACATCGTCCAGCGCCAGGCATAGAGAACTTTTAATAACTTCCGGATTTAAATCATAAGAAGGTTGTACAAAAACGGCCAATACCTCTTGGGGCGTCTTTTGAAGACTGGCACGTGACAACTCTTCTTGTGTTACTTCAATAATTTCGTTGGCCGTGGCAGAGTGGTTCATTTTCAGCCAATTGGAAGTGGCAATCAGTAACTTGCAAGGGAAGTGTCCCAATAAATCGCCTACCAATTTATGCCCTTCGGCCACAAAAACTTGTTCTTCTTTGCGTTTTTTTTTCAGTTCCAACGAACGGATATATTTTATTTTGTTTTTGCTCAGCATGATAATTTCTATTTAATAACAAATATTTGGAGCAAAGCTAAGAAGATATTTTCAATTAATATCTATCTTTGTAGATAAATTTGCGAAGGTTACGGATTTGTATGAAGAAAAGCGCACGCCCATATATATGCACATTTATTATAGCACTATGCACCTCGTGTTCGGTCAGTAAATTTATTCCTGAGGATAAATATTTATTGGATGAGGTCAGGATTGTATCTGAAACGAAGGAGGTGAAGCCGTCACTATTCAATTCATATATTCGTCAGAATCCTAATGCCAAATGGTTCAATTTGGTTAAGATACCTATGCGTACTTATTGCGTCTCAGGCGTGGACTCCACTAAATGGATTAATCGTTTTTTTAGGAAGATTGGTGATGCTCCGGTAATCTATGATGAATCTGTTGCCCTGAAATCCCAGGAGGAAATAGAGAAAGCGGTACGTAATATGGGGTATATGGGGGCTACTGTGCACCTGGATAAAAAAACGAGGAAGAACAAATTGAAATTGGCTTACCGTATTCATGCCGGGCATCCTTATAAGGTACGTCATGTGGTGTATGATATAGATGATTTGGTTATCAGTGACTACATGCGGCAGGATTCTGCCCAAAGTTTGTTGGCGCCCGGTATGCTGTTTGATGTGAATGTGCTGGATGCTGAACGGCAGCGGATTACCAAATTATTGCAGAATAAGGGTTATTATAAGTTCAACAAGGATTTTTTGGTCTATCAGGCGGATACGGCTAGAAATACCTATTTGGTGGACTTGACTTTAAGATTACTTCCTTATCAGCGTAGAAAAGAAGATTTGCCGCAGAAGCATAGACAATACAAGGTGGGAGAAGTGAATTTTCTGGCGGATGATGAAATCATGTCGGTACAGGAAGGTACTTTGGAAGAATTTGATTCTTTGCGATACAAAGGATATAGTATGTATTACAAGGGAAAGGCTTTTCTCCGTCCGCAAGTGTTGGTTGATTTCAATCGTATCCGTCCGGGAGAACTGTATAGTGAACAGGATGTGCAAAACACCTATTCCAATCTGGGGCGTTTGCGTGCCTTGAAATACTCTAATATTCGTTTTCGTGAAGTGAATGGAGAAAATGGTACGCAACTGGACGCATACGTATTTTTGGCGAAGAACAAAAATAAATCCATGGCGTTTGAAGTAGAAGGAACTAATTCGGCTGGTGACTTGGGAGCGGCTGCCTCGGTTTCTTTTCAGCACCGCAATGTATTCAAAGGTTCCGAAACCTTTATGATGAAAGTGCGTGGCGCTTATGAGGCCATTACGGGATTGGGGGTGGCTTCACAGGATTATGTGAATGATAATTACATGGAGTATGGGGTAGAAAGCAGCTTGAATTTCCCTCAGTTCATGTTTCCTTTTCTATCATCGAATTTTAAAAAGAAAATTAGAGCTACTTCAGAGGTCGGCTTAAAGTTCACATCGCAAGTTCGTCCGGAATTCTCGCGTACACTGGCTTCTGCTTCATGGAGTTATAAATGGACTGACAGGAAACGTATGCAACACCGTTTGGATTTGGTAGATGTCAATTATGTATATATGCCTAGAAAGTCATCGGCTTTTCAGGAATATTTGGACAGCATGAGTCTGAGGAATTCAGCTTTGAAAGCCAGTTATGAAAATCAGCTTGTTGTGCGTACAGGGTACAGCTTTACCTATAACAGTGCAGGAAACGCCATGATGCGTACACCTACTAAAAATTCCTATTCTATTCGTGCCAATATTGAAGAGGCTGGTAATTTATTGTATGCTGCTTCCAAATTGGTTCACCCTAATCCGAAAGATGGAGAAGATTATGTGCTGGCGAATATTCCTTTTGCTCAATATGTGAAAGCAGATTTTGATTTTGCAAAGAATTTCATGATAGATCCGCGTAACTCATTTGTGTTTCATATAGGAGTGGGGGTGGCTTATCCGTATGGTAACTCTAAAATGCTTCCTTTTGAAAAGAGGTATTTTTCCGGTGGCGCGAACAGTGTACGTGGGTGGTCTGTACGTTCTTTAGGACCTGGTGTTTATAAAGGTAGTGAGGATGGGAGAATGGACTTTATCAACCAGGCTGGTGATATTAAATTGGACTTGAATATAGAATATCGTACTCATTTGTTTTGGAAATTGAATGGAGCGGCTTTTGTGGATGCCGGTAATATCTGGACTATTCGTGATGACTCCGGACAGGAAGGTGGTTTGTTCAAATTTAACGAGTTTTATAAACAGATAGCTGTAGCATACGGTTTGGGAATCCGCCTTGATCTGGATTATTTGATTTTGCGTTTTGACGGTGGCATGAAGGCCATAAATCCTGTGGAAACAGGTAAAAAGCGATATCCTGTTATCCGACCACGCTTTAGCCGTGATTTTGCTTTTCACTTTGCAGTAGGTTATCCATTTTAAAGAAAATATATATAATATGATAAAAGAAAGAAAGAGAACATATACTCAAGAAGAGGTTAATGAGTTGAAAAAATGGTTTGATTCTCAGGAACTTCCCCCAACAATGCAGATAGATAAGGCTGCTTTTACTCCTAATTTAAAGGATACGGTAGATATGCTGTTTGAACAGGCCTATGTATGTTACGAAAATCCCAAAATGCAGGGATGCCTTTATTTGTTAGAGAAAATTAAGAGCAATTTGGAAAAAAACGGGACAGGAGCGTGAGCAATTATCATTTCATATTGTTATCAAGGTATTATAATTTAATACTGGCAGTATGAAGAAGAATTTATTATTGTATGGTGTGTTTCTTTGCGCCCTCTCCATATCCTCTTGTTCCGGTGGCTCCAAGAGTAGTCACGTTATGGATAGCAGTAGCATGAGTGTGGAGAATGCGAATGAAGTGATGAAGTATTATGATACCTCATTGAAAATCTTGAAAGACTTAGTTAATGAGAATGAGATAAAAGCGGTGCTGGGCTATTTGGATCAGAAGATGCCGGTAGATTCTCTGCCTGTGGTATCACAGCCTGTGGTTTCTGTTCAAGATACAGTGTTTGTTTCTAATCCGGGAAATTACTTCAGTGAGAATGATCGTCAGAATCTGAAGGAAAATTATGGCCGCTTGTTCCGGTCTATTTCCGCATTTTATGAAAACTATAAGACTTACCGGCTGTATATGCAGGATCAATCATATAAAAAGGATAATAATGCTTTGGCGGATAAGATAAGAAAAGAGGAGCTATTATTGAGTATTGCTTTATCTGAATACAAACAGGTTATTTTTGATATATTAACTCCGATAGTTGAAGGGGCTAAAATAACCCTGACCCCTATAAAGGGAAATGTTAAAGATAAATAGAAGTATAACAGGCAGCCGGAAGGCTGCCTGTCTGGATTGTATTATGTAAATTAAATCCTTGTTGTTCTCTGCTTTGTTGTTAAGGAAGCTATTTCATTTCCAATCTTCTTGATTTTTCTCTCTTAACTATTTTCAGCCTGTTCAGGAACTATTTTTAGATACATCTTTTATACGTTTCCCCTTTGGAGAAACTTGACATTCCGGTAGGAGATGCTTGCTTGTGGATTTTATTGTTTAAGCTTGTGCTATAATGATGGAAAAAAACAGAAGGTAGGTATATGGGATAAATAGAACTCGGATGGATCACTGATATTGTTTTAATTGTTCATTTAATAGCTTGAATATAATAAAATTGTTAATAACTTTCACATAACTTTTCTATAAATAATGTGAAGTTTAATAAGGGGTTTTTTATCTTTGTAGCAGATTAATTGTAAAAAAGTACTGTAATATTATTTGTTATGGAAAAATCGTATGTTATAAATAGAATTAAAGAATTATGCAATAAAAAGAATGATAGGGAGATAGCTTTGGATTTCTTTTATAATAATAGGATATTTCATGCAAAATATTTATTTTTAGGCAATGACCTTTATGTTACAGATACACTAAATGTTATTGAGTTAAAGGATTTGGATATGGGAGTTTTGAGCAGAATTAGCGAATTATTAAAAATATAAGATAACTGATTTTCCTTGTGCAGTCATTAATGGCTGTACGCTCATTTGTATTTTAAAGCGGCGGCCCGGGAGGGGTAGCCGCTTTTATTTGACGGGCTTATAAAAAAAGGAATAACCGAAGTTACTCCTTTTGTACACCCTCAGGGTGTCGAACTATATTTCATACCTATTGGTAATCAATGATTTGCTAGCGTTTTCTAATTAAAGTCCCACGTTTAAGAACTTATCTTATTTCATCATTTTACAACTATTTGTTTCGCTTAACGGGTACAAAGATAGGTCATTTTTTCTAATTAACCAAACAATAAGTAAAATAAATAGGATTAGGTAAACCATAATGAATCATATATTATCTGTCATCCTCATTTCTTGCGGCAAAAATAGTTGTTTTTCAGGACGGTCCCGCAAGGCGGCCCAAGGGCCGGTTGCTCGTGAAAAAATCTTCCTCACGCTGACGCGTGAGCGTATTTTTTCACGGCAAGCCTTGCCGGAGACCGCCGAAAAACAAACTGAAAAAAAGCACAAGAAATAAGAATGCCTACCAACGTAGGCGATGTATAACTCAAAAAATTATAAGGCTATGGCAGACAAGAGCACGGAAAAGGAAAGAGTATTCAACGAATGGTTCACGAAATCCTATAACAGGTTGAGAACCTCACTCCGGAAATACAGCATGCTGGACGAGGACAATTTCCACGACACCTATCTGTTCGTAAGAAAGCAGGTGATGGCACCGGGAAAAGACATAACGGACTATGAGGCGTATTTCATCGGATGCTACAGGAAGGCGGCACTGGTGAAAATCAGGAAGGAGAACAGGTACACACATCCCGAAGACGACTTCTTCCTCAGATGCGGTGAGGAGGCGAAATTCATATTGGAAGACGACCTGAACGGCTGCGAAAGGCTGGTGAAGGACATCCTGCGTTTCATACGCCAGAAATTCCCATACGAAGAATACCGCATGTTCATGCTCAGGTTCTATGAGGCACAATTCTCATTCAAGGCACTGGCGGAATGCATGGGCATATCGGCAGCGGCCATTTCCCAAAAGGTATGCAGGATTATGGATGCAGTACGCACTCACGACGGTTTCGCATGGAGAAACCAGATGTTGGCGGTAGAAAGTTTCATGTATTGATGTTTTGAAAAATTGTTTAACCGGAAAGTAAGGAAGTTATGGCACTGATAGTATACAACAAGGAGAACTCCCGTCCGCAGGAAGTCACATACAAGGGCAAGCGGACTATCAACCTGGACAGCAGGGGAACCGTCTATCTGTCTAAAACGATGTCAATTGAGCTGGGAATACTCGGCGGCGGAAGGGTGAACTTCGCCCATGACGACGAGACGGGCGACTGGTACATTTGCCGGGCTGACGACAACGAAGGCTTCATCGTATGGAAAGACAAACGGTGTGCAAGGTTCTCGGCGGGGTTCATCGTACACAGGCTCATGCAGCAGGCAAGGGTGGAAAGAAAAAGCGTACAGTTCATGATGGCAAAGACACCGATGGAAGTAGGAGGAGTCGTCTATTACAAGATACTGCTTTCCAATCCCATTCTCAGATAATAAACGGACTAAAGAACCGATGTATAAGGGGTATCCGCAGGCAAGGTCGGATACTCCTTTTCTCATGGGAGAAAGCTCAAAAACTGTCCGGACCGGATTTATCCTTATCGTCCAGTCTCCCTCACTTTCCAATAACATATCCTTATCCGGACACCACGTCCGCTTGCTACAGTAATGGCGGATTGCCTTGTGGTCCGGAAACACCCTGCCGTTCAGGGAACAAGGCAACAACATCTGAACCGGGTAACGGAATGACAGCCCATGCTCGTATTCCACCGATACCCTGACATCACCCTATCCGGTAACAATAACCTTTTTTTCTTTCACCATACTATGCTGTTCCAATCTTGACATGTTAATATATTGACATGCCGTTTCCTCAACATAGGAACATAAGAACATAAAGAAATAGGAATACAGGGATATAAGGATATGGCATACTGCTAAAATCAGACTGTCACAGTATCCTAACGGACCGACATATCCTTGTCAGATGTCCAAAAGTAGAAAAATCATCCGACTCCGTCCCCGTCTTTAAACCGGATTGTCATCATATGGCATTACCTGTCATTATAAGTCATATAATCCTATCCCCATAATGAATAAAACCGAAGTAGTTTTGCACTGTCGGAATACATTCCTCCTTAATCGGTTCACGGTACACAGCTCACGCCGCACGGTAATCCGAATTCATGAGGATTCTGCTTTCAAACGAAAGCAGCAAGTTGTGTTTCCGTCAGACAAAAACTGTTTTGTCCGACAGAAACTGCGCCCTTCAGAGAAGTGCAGAGACATTGCTCCGAAGTCGCAATTCCAGAAGAAAAGAAGTACAAATCCAAAATCAGACAGATGGAGAAGACAATACAAATAATCTCAATCTGAAATACCCCCCCCCAAAAAAAAAAAGGCCATCTCAAGTTTATTTTGAGACAGCCCCCTTATTAGTTAGTACTTTACTGTTCGGCATCTCGAAGACTGGATTTTTTTGCTGTGTCATAGTTGTAAACCCTTCAGCAGCCATGTCCTTGGCCACCTCCCTAGCAGTGTTGCTGACACGGTCGATGCCGTAGCGCGTGATGTGGTTCCGTACTTCCTGTTCCGTGAATTCTGAATCACCTCATAGGTTCTGCCTACACTTCCGTTTACACTACAGCAAAGTCCTTATGCTCAATAAATAGCTCATTAGCATGGTTCTGGAGAGGCGACATATAGGTGTCTTTCTCATCCATACTGTTGCTGTCATGACATATTCAGCTATATATAATGACTAAGAAAGCAGGGGGGGGGTAACTTGGCCTTTATGATTATTATGAATTGTCAAGAGTAGTGGATGCTTGTATTCTTTTAAAATATATATGTAATTCTGAACAGAAATCAGTAAATTAATGTCAGGAATCGTAAATGTTGTGTCTGCTGAATGGCTTATCTTTGCCAAAAACTAAAAAATGAATGTTATGTGTGCTAATGACAATGTGCTTAATGCTTTTATCCCCTTGATAAGGGAACTTGTCCATTATATTTCCAAGAGGGAATATGACCGGATAGATATATTCAGCCACAAAAATGGGGCATTGGATAAGTTGTCGGTAATACCGGTATTGGACTTTTATCGATAAGAGAACGATGAAAGTGAATTGTATGGAGAATTAAAAAGACTGAAACGAAGCCGCCTTTATGGATGACTTCGTTTCAGAATGGTCAGTTAACTACTGAGACTTCCATGCCTTCCAGTTCGTTATTGTAGCTTTTGGTATTCAGTATTTGTATGTCTGAAGTAAGCCACGTAAGGCGTTTTCTCAGTGCATTTCTTCGGGTACCTATATTGAAATTAGCCCGTTTCAGAAGGTTTTCCGTTGAAACATCCAACTCTACCCAGGCTATTACTTTTAATTTTTTTCCTTATTCAGGTGGTCTATATATTTTTTCCATTTGTCGGGCAGGTTTGTCGAATGTCTTGCGCCTCCTATTATGGCGGCCAGCGAGTCCCTGACCTTTTGGGCCACTTCGACTGTGATGTCATCGTTTTCACCTGTCAGGCGCTGTATGTTTGTACGGTCACCGTATCCTCTGAAAGATTTTACTTCTATAAAAAGTAGAATGTTCTTGCTTTCATTGAATCCGACAAAGTCTATGCTTTTTGTTTCAGGAACCTTTTTGCAGATTTTTTCTCGGTAATCAGCTTCTTTGTCCAGTTGATACACTTCCCATTAATCGCTGAATCTGAACAGAAGTCCGCTTTCATTAAACTCTTTCATTGTATCTGTTCATATAGTCGTTTTCCAAATCAAAAAATGCTGAATATTCTTTTAATATCGGATTATGGTCTACGTTCACTAGTTTATCAGCCACCTCTGCTTCTACCTTGTGCTCTGTTTTGTACAGGCTGAAGAAACGTATCTCAGGGCTTTCTTCCGGTGCGTATTCCGCCATCATGGACAACTTGTGTGATAGCAGATAGTCATGTGTGGATACAAATATCTGTACCTTGTATTTTTTCGCCAGTTCTAAAAGGAGGTCTGTTATGATTGAAATTAAGGCGGGGTTCATGTTTGATTCTGGCTCATCCCAAAACAGGATGCTTTCCGGTTTCAGTTCACCATTAATACAAAGATACAAAATGGTAGCCATCTTTCGCAGTCCTTCCGCTACCAGATGCGCTTCATATTCTTTTCCATCATCGATTACATAAAAGCGGTTTCCTTTTCTCACGACATTTATGTTCCACTTTTTCAGCACAGGGGCAAGCATATTCATGACCTCTTTCAGAGCCTCCTTTTTCAATGGTGCCGCATCCATGGCCTTTGCCAGATCAAGATAGGTCTCATCAAATGAGATCTCCCTTTTTTCATACAGGCTTATGAAGCCTTCGAACAATGAAAACATTTCTCTCGGAGGGATGTATATGAAATGTGGTTGGTCTATATAAGTGTTGTTGTCGGATTTTGCCAGCGATGCCTTTTCACCGAAAGTGCAGGCAAGTTCACCGGAATCCAGTGTTATTTTTACAGAAGCAGAGCCGGAACCGTATTTGTATACAAGGTGTCCTAACGTATCAGGCTTGAAATATCCAAGCAGCTTTTCTGTAAGCAGGTCTCCGAATTTGTCTTTTGTTTTGGAAGTTGACTGTTCGAAAAGCGAGTTGGCCTTCATGGAAGCCGCAAGACATTTCATTATATGGGTTTTTCCCGTACCGTTACGGCCTATAAAGACATTGATGCCTTTGCAGAAAGCAAGGTTGCCCTCTTCAAAGCATGTGAAATTATTTAGATATAAATTTTTAATCATGGTTGCTACAAATTGGTATTTGTGGAATAGAATAAGCAAAATTAAGGAAATATTCGCATTTGTCCAAGCTCTTTCTTCATTTTGTATCTATTGCTATTCCAAATGGGAGTTGGTGCCAAGATAAATCCTTTTTTGGGGATTGTTCCGGTCGGAGGGTCGCCCTTTGGTGCATATGCCTTTGAGCCTTATTTCCATTTTCATGTCTGTCGGGAACAGCATATCAGTCAGCTTATCTACGATTTTCCGGATTTTCCCGCCTTTCATAAATTCTAGAATCCACTTTTGTAGAATGTTTCCAATGACGAATCTGGAAAATATTCTGAAAGCAGAAAAAACAATTTTATATTGGACGATTCTTGTAAAATTCACGTTTACAATATAAATATTCGGCAGTTTTTTGTGCTTCTACCAAATCTTCGCTATGTAATTAAATCCATTAGATGTATTCATCGATATGCTCAAAGCACTGGATGAGAACAAATATTTTGAAAAAGACTATTAAGCAAATTAGCAGTCTGATACTACAGCCATAGTAATCCGTAAGCCTATGGCAAGCATCAAGGTAAAATTTCGTTCCTCGATTGTCTCGGGCAAGGAAGGGATACTCTACTACCAGATCATATACAGGCGTGTAATCCGCCAGTTGACCACTATTCACTAAATATATTCAGTGAAATTCCGTTTAATAGGTTATCTTTGTATATCAGTTATTTGAAGATGTTTCCATTGGGTTTGAATACTCACGAAATTTCACGGTTTTAGAAAATATTGGTACTATTTGATACCATATTTCAGGATATATTTTGTACCTTTGCACCATAGTAACCAAGATATATCGCGTATGGATTTCATCTTCATCAAATCATCCAAGTCAGGAAAGGAGGACTACGGTTCCATCTATGCCTGGTGTGCGCACTGGAAAGGCGAACATGAAGGTCGTGACGGGCTTCACCATCAAGCAGCTTGAATGGGAGAAGTACCGCAGCCTGCAATACACCTCATCAGCCCTGATGTCAAGCATCGGGATAAAGTACGGGCAGTTCGCCCAAGTCCTCGCGAGGATAAAGGCGGCATTCGAGGCGGACGGGTTCAACCCCCCCAGGAGTCCAAGAACATCATCGAGAGCGTGAAACACGACGTGCTCAACGGAATGATGCAGATTGTGGAGGTCAAACCCAAAGGCAGGATGCTGTTCGACAAGATATATAATTTTATAATATACTGGTTTACTATACTTTATAGCGTATATAAAAGAATAGTTTTGCAATTTAGCACCATTTTAGTATCACTATTTTATTTCTGTAACAAGGAAACTGAAATCAAACTTATATTCCATCAAATATATGATGACTTTGCAAAAACATTCCCTATTATGGGTTATGACATAAGGGGAAAATGTAAAATTCGTAATTAACATTTTCTCCTTATGCAATTTTATAGGTTTCCTCCAATTTTATCCAAAGAAAAATCATCATTCTTTCTGCAGATGATACGAAGCGTATTGGGTGATTTTATCTTATACGGGCTTAATTGATATGAATAAATTATTATGTCTACCAATTGTTGCTGTGAAAGTATTTCTCCCTCAAAGCGTGTCAAACCTGCCCCCAGAACGGGAATTGCTACGTCGGTTTGCGCATAATACTTATCTATTTCTTTCCAAAAGGTATTTAAACAAGATAAATATTCATCTCTACTCATAACGGCTCGACCATTTTTATCTAACTTTCCAAAGGCCATAAGCAAGAATTCACCATAAGGTAGTAAAGATCCTGATTCATAGCATATTTTCCCATTATATTCCGAGTATTTTCTTGCTGGCTTAAGACTATTGTTGGACAACAAAGATGATATATCTACTGTATGTTTCTGCAAAAACTGTCCGCATAAGGAAGTTGGTTTGATTTGATGGATTGCATCACCAATTTCTGTGGTATAGCACTCATCAAAATTGATTACCTTTTTGCATTTTGTTTGTTCTAAAATATCCCCATATTCTACATCTATTTTGTAATTCGAACCACTAATTGTGATTTTTTTACGACAATGTTTCCATACAAATACGATTCCTCCTGTAAGGATGCCAACCAACAATAAGAATAGAATCCGATTAATTGCATCGCTCCAATACTCAGAAAGGAAAGCCCAAGAATAAACATCTGAGAAAAATTCTTCTGGAATAAAAGAGAAACAGCCAGTAGTTATGGCAAATGTATATGAACAGATTTGCCGACAATGTTTATTCATATCCGAGTTGTTTCTTTATAAATTGATAGTTTCCAACCTTGTTCCCACAACTATCATACACCCAAAATGGCACTGCAACATCTTTATATTCGTACATATAACTTGGCAACCAACTTTCCCTTTTATACAATGAATTATACACCACTATGATCTTTTTGCGTCGTTTTTTTGCCTGTTCAAATTCATGGCGAAGATACGAGCACGAATTGATATAACCAAAATCACCATTTGGATCAGAAGGAGATGTATTCATATGTTTGCAAGTTTTTAAACCGCTGGAATTATGCTTGTATGGAGCACAATTACATAGAAACCACTCTTTGTACATTCTTTCGCATCCAGATCCAGCGGTACGACTTGCTGTTTTATCACCTATGACAAAAATAACTGCTGAAGAAGCATTAATCTGGCTGTTAAATTCAGATTTTAAGTCACATTTTCGACAATCGGAATTTTCTGATACACTACCAGACACAACCTTTGCCATATCTACAAAATCAACTTTATGATAATTGTCAGTGCCCCATTTATTAAGTTCCTTAACTACATTTCTATCACCGCTACCCTCATCATAGTCTGCACTAATATAAACTCTTTTATTCATTTGCTGTTCGTTTTAAATTACTGTTTCATATAAGTCAAACACCATACCAAGAATATGATTTAGCCAAATTGCTGCCAAAATGTCATATTTAACCAATGTTCGATAGTTTATAAGCAATCTTTATATCTTTTTATATGCACATATACTTTTTCTTGGATTATGCAAGGAAAACCGGGGAAAATGTATTACCTTTGCAATCAAAATACAACTGCGCTAATGACCTGAAGAATCAAAACGATAAAGCAACATACGAAACTCCTTCGCTGTCTTATGGGCTTTGGTCAGCCTCGCAGGGATAGCGGCGGAGTTTTTCGCTTTTATATACGACAATGGCAAAAAAGGCAAAAACAAAGGACATAGTAAAGAAAACCATTGAGCAAACGCTATGGGATTCGGCAAATGAGTTGCGAGGCAATCTTGATGCTGCCGAGTATAAAAGTGTGGTGCTTGGACTTGTGTTCCTAAAATATATCAACGACTGCTTCAAAGTTAAGCACGATGAACTTGTTGCCGAAGGTGAAGGCTTTGAGGAAGACCCGGATGAGTATATTGGTAATAATATATTCTTTGTTCCTGTCGATGCTCGTTGGAAGAAAGTTGTTAATGCCTCGCTTACTGCCGAAATCGGAGTTGTCGTTGATGCGGCAATGGAAGCATTGGAGAAAGAGAACAAGCAACTCAAAGGTATTCTTCCCAAAAACTATGCTCGCCCAGAACTTGATAAACGTCGCTTAGGTAACGTAATTGACATTTTTGAAAACAACCTCCACTTTACAGGTTCAGAAGCTCGTGATGTGCTTGGACGTGTATATGAATATTTCCTTGGAGAATTTGCCCGTGAAGAAGGTAAAAAAGGTGGTGAGTTCTACACACCTTCTTGTGTTGTTCGTACCATCGTCGAAGTCATCCAGCCTTATAGAGGTAAAATCTTTGACCCGGCTTGTGGCTCGGGCGGTATGTTTGTGCAGAGTAGTAAGTTCATAGAACGACACCGAGGCAATATCAACGAAATATCCGTCTATGGGCAGGAACTTAACAGCAACACGTGGAGATTGGCTCAAATGAACCTTGCCATTTGTGGAATTGAAGCCAATTTTGGCGATAGTTTCGGAGATTCCTTTCACGATGACAAACATCCATTCTTGAAAGCGGATTTCGTAATGGCAAATCCACCGTTCAATATTTCCAAATGGGGTGGTGACCAATTACGTGATGACCCACGTTGGCAATACGGCATACCGCCAGAGGGGAATGCCAACTTTGCATGGATGCAACACATGTTGTATCACTTGGCGGACAACGGACGTATCGGCTTGGTTCTTGCCAATGGCTCGCTATCCTCACAACAAGGCACAGAGGGAGACATTCGTGAAAACATTGTTAAAGCTGATCTGGTGGAAGGTATTATCGCCATGCCATCCCAACTGTTCTATAATGTGCAGATACCTTGCTGTTTGTGGTTCTTGACAAAGAAGAAAGCACAACCGGGCAAGACGCTTTTTATAGATGCTCGTAACATGGGCTATATGAAAGACCGCACACACCGCGAACTCTCTTGTGGAGAAGAAACGGAGAACCATGGCAATGACATCGCACGTATCGCAGATACTTTTGAGAGGTTCCGTGCCGGAACGCTTGAAACCGAAAAGGGATTCTCAGCGATTGCTACTATTGAGGATATAGAGAAGCAAGACTTTATCCTCACCCCCGGACGCTACGTTGGCATTGCTGAGGTCGAGGAAGACGGTGAACCTTTCCATGAAAAGATGGAGCGTCTCACTTCTGAGCTTTCTGATTTGTTCGCACAGTCGCACACACTCGAAGACGAAATCCGCAAGCAATTGGCAAAAATCGGCTTCACTATCAAGTGATATGGCTTCTACTCTTCGTTAGTTTCACCATATAATAACGAAGAATATGAAAGAAAAATTAATTCAAGAAATCAGCACCGCAATGGCAGAAGTGTTAAGTTTTGAACAAGTTGCTCACCTTAATAGCGTATTGCTTCAAGTCGTAAGCCAATACACTATTACCGAAGATGGCGAGACACTGCACGAAAATGCAGCGTCTAACGACCGTCTGCTTGACATATTTCTGTCTGCGAAACAAGTGGAGGGTTGCACAACTCCTACAATCAAATACTACAGCTCTACCATCCGGCAGTTATTCAAGAAGATGCCTAAAAAGATCACCGATTATACAACTGAGGATATTAGAGCCTACCTTGCCGTATTCCAGCGAAAAAACAAATCAAGCAAAGTGACCATTGATAATATCCGCCGGATTTTTTCTTCGTTCTTTGCTTGGCTCGAAGAAGAGGACTACATTGTCAAAAGTCCTGTCCGCAGAATACATAAGGTGAAAACAGGAACACAGGTCAAGGAAGTATTGAGTGATGAGAATATCGAGCAACTCCGTGATAGTTGCACTAAAATCCGTGACCTTGCCATTATTGACTTACTGGCTTCAACAGGTATGCGTGTAGGCGAATTGGTAAAACTCAATCGAGAAGACATCAACTTCACAGAGCGTGAATGTATCGTATTTGGCAAAGGCAACAAGGAACGCATCGTTTACTTCAATGCCCGTGCAAAGATTCATCTACAACAATACTTAGCTTCTCGCAAAGACAGAAATAAGGCTCTTTTTGTCTCTTTAGCTAAACCGCATAAACGCTTGGAGATTTCGGGGGTAGAAACTCGTCTGCGCAAAATTGGCCGCTCTGCAAAGATCGTGCGTGTTCATCCTCACAAGTTTCGCCGTACATTGGCAACAATGGCTATCGACAAAGGTATGCCTGTGGAACAAGTGCAACGCTTACTTGGTCATGTCAAAATTGATACTACCATGCACTATGCAATGGTGAATCAAAACAATGTCAAACTCTCACACCGTAAATTCATAAATTAGCATGTGGTATTGTTTGACATACAACAGTGGCTCATCTTTCCTGAAAAACAGACAAGGAAATGATAATTTAGAGCAGCAGGCGCAGGCGTTGTTCAAGTCGTGGTTCGTAGACTTCGAGCCATTCAGAGGCGGTGAATTTGTAGATTCAGCTCTCGGTAGTACCCCCAAAGAGTTACCAATAGTTTACATCGAAGATATACCTCACAATATAGAAAGTGGAAAAAGACCCAAAGGTGGTGCAACCTTTGAAGGCGTTCCAAGCATTGGGGCGGAAAATATCAAAGGATTGGGGTATTATGACTATTCTAAGACAAAGTACATTCCAAAAGAATATGCTCAAACTATAAAAAAGGGAAAGATAAATGGATATGAGCTATTGATTTACAAAGACGGAGGCAAACCGGGATATTTTATTCCAAATTTTTCTATCTTTGGAGAAGGATTTCCTTTCAATGAAATGTATATCAATGAGCATGTCTTCATCTTGGACTTAATGGATAACGCTTATAATGCGTTTGCATATTTTTATATGCGTACACCATACATTATGAACCAATTAAATTCAATTGGAGGAAAGGCTGCAATCCCCGGTATAAATACAAAAGATATTGAGTGTCTTCCAATATACTCAAATGAAAGTCCGTATGTAAAAAGGTATGGAGACATAGTTCTTCCTTTTATCAAAACGATACTTTCTAACAGTCTTGAAAATGCAAGGTTGGCAAAGATGCGTGACACGCTTCTCCCACAGCTAATGTCTGGTGAACTAAAAATTAGTGAATAAAAACGGAGAAATAAAATGGTTAAATCTATCGGCATATTAGATAAGGATTACACTTTATGGGTCAAGGAACTTGTAAAGCGTTATCGTGGCAGCCAAATCAAGGCAGCTATAAAAGTAAATAGGGAATTGCTCCGCTATTATTGGGAACTCGGTAAAGATATTGAAGAAAAGCAAGCCGATAACAAATATGGAAGTAAATTCTACGCTACACTGAGTCGTGACTTGCGTCATGAAATGCCTGATGTGGAAGGACTATCCGAGACATCCATACGTTACGCAAAACGTTTCTATACTCTTTATAGCCAACAGATTGTAAATCTCCCACAAGTTGTGGAAGAATCTGAAAGAGCAAATCTTCCACAGCTTGTGGAAAGATTATACTCTGATTTGTTCTCAATTCCTTGGGGACATCACCGCTATATCATTGACAAATGCTCAAATGATTCAGATAAGGCTTTGTTCTATGTTCGCCAGACATTGGAGAACGGCTGGAGCAGAGATATATTGCTCAATGTGCTGGGTACAAATCTGTATGAACGCAGCGGAAAGGCTCTGACAAACTTCAAGAGTACACTTCCTGATATGGATAGCGATTTGGCGCAGGAACTAACACGAGATCCCTACGATTTCTCATTCACGGGATTACGAGGGAAATACAATGAACGACTACTAAAAGATACATTGCTCACCAATATCACAAACTTTTTGTTGGAACTTGGCACAGGTTTCGCCTATGTAGGCAAAGAGTATCGTTTGCAAATAGCAGAGAAAGAAAAGTTTATAGACTTGCTTTTCTACAATCTCAAATTGTCTTGCTATGTGGTGGTAGAGGTGAAAATCGGAGAGTTTGACTTTGCTGATGCCGGTCAATTAGGCGGTTATGTTGTTGCTTGTAATCATCTCCTTCGCAAGGAGGGGCGCGATAATCCGACAATAGGATTACTTATTTGCAAGCAGAAAAGCAACACGTTGGCTCAATATGCGCTGGAATCAAGTAGTCAGCCTCTCGGAATATCCGAATATGAGCTTGAAAAACTCTATCCTGAAAAAATTGAAGGAACAATGCCGTCAATCAAAGAGATAGAAACAAAATTAGATGGTCAAACAAACTACTAAATTCTCATTTATGGAACAGCATATTTTGACACCAGTAGTAATCGAATGTATTGCCAATGTCTTGGGCGATACATCAGAAGGTCTGACTGGATCGGAGATACATAAATGCCTTATTCAATCAGGTATTGAAGATGTTGACCCTACAAACACAAAACGATATCGACTTTACAATGCTTTTGCTAAAGCATGTAATGAATCAAAATGTTCAAATTGCGTTTTTACGTTTATTTCCGTGGCGCTTGCCCCAGAACGTTTTGTGTCTGAAAAGGAACGTTTTGAATCATTGAGAGATAAAATAAATCAGCAGCTTGCTTTTTGCGGCTACAAATATAATGAAGATGGCAAATTTTCTAAGACCCAAAAGGCAAGTAGAATTACAGATGTAGAAATAAAAGCTAATAATCTAAAAGTTGAAGTAGAAAAGCGTAAAGCTCACTCTGAAATATTAAATTATTGTAAGGCGGAACTTCTGCAAAACAACTATTTTCATGCTGTTTTTGAAGCAAATAAGGGATTATTCCAAAGAATAAGAGATTTGTCGGGCTCGAAGGAAGATGGAAATAAACTTATCGAACAGGTATTTAGTAGTAACCCTGTATTGATTATCAATAGTTTTATTTCTAAATCCGAGAAGGATGAACATTCTGGCTTCGCAAATTTGTTAAAGGGATTGTGTGGTATGTTCAGAAATCCTGAAGCACACGAGCCTAAAGTCTTATGGAATATAGAAGAACAAGATGCTTTGGAAATATTGGGAATAATATCCTATTGTCATAGGCGATTAGATAATGCTCAACGGATTAGGTTAATTTGATGCTCAAGTGCTATATGTAGAACGAATGTATCGTAAATGTTTGTATTATGGAATTAAAGAAAATACATATATCAGATATTGGTAAAATTGTTACGGGAAAAACACCAAGGACATCAGTTGCGGAGAACTATAATGGATATATACCTTTCTTGACCCCCTCAGACGACCTCTCTCATAAGTCTGCCCCTAAAACGACTAAGACACTTACAGAACAAGGACTAAATGAAGTAAGAAATTGTTTACTTCCGTCACGTTCTATATGTGTGAGTTGTATAGGCTCTGATTTGGGAAAGGTGGTAATGATCAAAGAACCGACTGTTACGAATCAGCAATTTAACTCAATTATTCCCAATAAGAACTTCAATGCGGATTTTGTTTATTATCTTATGACATTGGTTGGTAGAGAGTTGAATTATCTTAGCAAAACTTCTACTGCTGTGCCTATCATTAACAAGAGTTCGTTCTCAAATTATGAAATTGAAGTTCCTGATTTGGAAACTCAAAATAGGATAGCCTCTATTCTTTCCTCCATAGACTCGAAAATCGAGCTGAACCGCCGTATAAATGATAATTTAATTCCATCCTATTATGCCTAATACATTCCATTTTACAGAAGATTCTTACGAGCAGTCGATAATCTCCTTGTTCGAGGAAATGGGTTATAAATATCATTATGGCCCGGAACTCGAAGCGGAAACATGTCGGGATCTTACTGATGCCACTATACCGGGAGTATTGCGTAAAGTGATGTTGGATATCAATGGAGCAGGCAAAGCTGGAGCCGTTGACGAAGCTATCCGACAAATACGTGAACAGTTCAGTCTGCCCTTGGTTAGTGCAAACGTTGTCCTTACTGAATGGCTACAGAATGGTTTGGACGTTACGTTCAAGACAGACCACGGGACACTACGCAGTGACCATATAAAGATAATCGAAACAGATCCTAACCTTATAGACAAGAACTCGTTTGTAGTTGCCAATCAATGGACGGTTGTAAACGGCAATTCCACCAAACGAGCCGACATAGTGGTGTTCGTCAATGGTCTGCCTATCTCTGTCGTTGAGCTGAAATCTCCTTCGCGCGAAGTCACTAATTCGGAAGAAGCCCACCAACAGTTGCAGAACTATATGCGTATCGTTCCGCAACTCTTTACTGCTTGCCAAATGCTTGTGATAAGCGACATGGCAGACACCCGTGTTGGCACGATAACAGCACCGCTTGACCGCTATATGGAGTGGAAAACCACAGACGGAAGCTATGAAAGCACGGTGTTTGCCGACTTTGAAACTTTTTTCAACGGTATCTTTACCAAACATCGCTTCATTGATATTATTACAGACTTCACCCTTACAATGGGAGTGGATAAAAAGGTGCGCATCATTGCTGGCTATCATCAATATTTCGCCGTAAAGAAAGCTCTTGACTGCACAAAGCAAGCCTTGCAACGCAATGACGGTAAAATTGGTGTATTCTGGCACACGCAAGGCTCTGGTAAAAGTCTTTCAATGGTATTCTATGCTCATCAGCTTTTGAAGAATTTGTTGAGTGCGACCCTACTTGTTCTGACAGACCGCCTCGATTTGAACGACCAACTGCATAGCACTTTTGCGGCTTGCAGCGATTACTTGCGCCAAACGCCTATAAAGGCTACTGATGGCGAACACCTGTATGAACTGCTTGAAAAGCGTAAAAGTCACGGTATTATCTTTGCCAATATCCAGAAATTCAAAGACCGTGACAAACTAATAACCAACCGTTCCGATGTGATTGTGATTAGCGATGAAGCCCACCGCACACAATCAAACACAAGAACAAAGGTAGATACAGAAACAGGTGAACTGAAACTCGGTTTTGCGGCTATCGTGCGTAAACTTTTGCCTCATGCTGCATTCATCGGCTTTACTGGTACACCTATTGAGCAAGACGATAACGATACAAGAGAAGTCTTTGGCAACTATATCGACATCTACGACATGACCCAAGCCGTGGAAGATGGTGCTACCGTTCCTGTTTATTACGAAAGTCGCTTGTTGAAATTGGATTTGGATGCCGATACGCTTAAATTACTGGATAACGAGTATGAGAAACTTGCGGAAGAAGGAGCGGAAGAACAGGACATCAAACGCTCCAAGGATGAAAATGCACGTATTCACGCTTTACTTTCAGCCCCACAAACCATCGACACCCTGTGTAAGGACATCATAGACCATTACGAGAACAATCGTGCCGATTTACTTACGGGCAAGGCTATGATTGTGGCGATAGACCGTGCTACAGGAATTGATATTTACAAAAAGCTGATAGAATTTCGTCCTCAGTGGAAAGACATTATTTGTGTAGTCATGACACAAGGAAACCAAGATCCAGTAGAATGGAATGATATTATTGGGTCTGGCGCACGAAAAGAGGAACTGGCTCGTCAGTTCAAGGACAACAATTCACCGCTGAAAATCGCTATTGTCGTGGATATGTGGCTCACAGGATTTGATGTACCTTCACTTGCCACGATGTACGTTTACAAGCCTATGAAGGGGCATAATCTGATGCAGGCTATTGCCAGGGTAAACCGTGTTTTTCCGGAAAAGAGCGGTGGTTTGGTAGTAGATTATATTGGCATTGCCAAGGCTCTTAAAAAAGCCATGCACGACTATACAGGACGTGACAAGAAACGCTTTGGTGACCCGAATATCAAGACTACTGCTTATCAGCAATTTGTTGCTGCACTAAAGCGTTGCCGTGAATGTATGGATGACTACGACTATTCCGCTTTTTCAGACTGTTCCAATTTGCAACGAGCCAATCTTATAAGAGGCGGTATAAATGTGCTGCTTGACAAGAATAATCTTGTTTCCTCTCAACCTACCACCCAAACGGATGAAAACGGTAACATTATTTTAGTGGATGCCGTTCCTGCCGAAGTGCAAAAGGTATTTATGGAAGAGAGCAAACGTCTGGCGCAGGCCGCATCGCTCTGTCGTAGTTTGCTGACTCCTGCGGAACGTTATGAAGAAGCATACTTTGAAGCGGTTAGGACGTTGCTTTTGCGCCTTACGGGGAACAAAAAGATTACCCGAAAAATCATAGATGAGCGCATTACGCAATTGCTCAAAGTGGCTATCAAGGCTGATGGCGTGGTGGAAATACTCAGTACCAAAGGGACTGAATTTTCTCTTTTTGACGAGAATTTCTTGAAAGAGATTGCCGAAATGAAGGAGAAAAACTTTGCACTTGAACTGCTCAAACGCTTGCTTGAAGAACATATCAGGAAACATGCTAAAAAGAGAATGGTAGAAGCCGAAAAGTTTAGTGAAATGCTTGATGCCCGACTTGCCGAATACTTGCGTGGCTTGATTTCCAACGAAGAAGTGATAAAAGAATTGCTAAAAATGGCACAGGAGCTGAAAGCGAATGCAGAGCAAGCGTCAGAGTTGGGACTGACAGAGGAAGAGCAAGCATTTTATGATGCTTTGACAAAACCGCAAGCCGTAAGAGATTTCTACGAAAACGACCAACTTGTTGCTATGGCTAAGGAACTAACCGAAGCCTTACGCAGCAGTAAAACGATTGACTGGCGGCAGAAAGAATCGGCTCGTGCCAAGATGCGCTCTATGGTAAAACGATTACTCAAAAAATACAAGTACCCTCCTGAAGAACAAGAAGCAGCCCTCGAAACTGTTATCCGTCAATGCGAGCTATACGCAGATTCGGATAATGAGGATTAGCAAAATAATCATGGTCAAGATTTGCTTTGATTGAAAACATGTGGCAGTCATAACAAGTCTTGACTATTACAATTTTGTTGTTAGGGTCGCTTGTCTTCTGTTACAGCCCTGATCTGTCGGTTGAATATGGCCAGCGTGGAATCCACACCGACAACATCCACCAATTTTTCGTAAGCCCCGACGGTCACTGCCAGTTCCGGGTACAGCTCGTTGAGCATGACCGTAGTAATTTTGTGTTTGTCTGCAACCGTTCTCAACCACCTGTTTTCTTCCCGGTACTCATGCCATTGTACCCAACTGACGGCAAACAGGACAAAAAATACGAGCGTACAGCCTATGCCAGTCCATACATAAGGATTCTTATGCCAGCCATCGGGAACTTACTCCATAACAGCCTTATTGAGCTTATTGCCTTGTCCGAGCGGATTGCCTGCCACAGTCCCGGTATGAGACCTTGTTTTTGCCGCACCTGTTCCGAAGCCTGCCTGTCTTTCTCCACTTGGTCTTTAAGTGTTTTCTGTATATCGTCAAGCTGTTCCTTGATAGTGGGAACACCACGCTTGCGCATATCCTTTTCGTTGGCTTCAGTATATAACCGCAGACTTGCTACCGCTTCATTACCTATTGATTGCTTATATTTCTCGATGGCTTCCTTGCTTCCGAAAATGGCATTGACATTTTCCGGTGCATTGCCATTGAAGAACCGTATAACAGGCTCCAGTTTCGCTTCCAGCCTTTTCAACACCTCGTTCTTGTCCGAGCTATCCTTTGCGTCCAGTTTTTTCTTGATTCCCTCGATGTCCACTGCCATTGCCCCGATAAGGTCGGTTAAGTTCTGCTTGTTGTCCTTCATCTTTTTCTCCTTCTTGGTTTATGTTTGTCCTTTTCGTTGTCATTCTCACCCCAGCCGCTTTCGTTTCCTCCACCTCCGCCGCCGGATGAGACCTTTGCCTGGTGCGGTTGCACGCACAACTCCATGAGTGTGCCGATGGTTACTTGGACGATATTTGAGCCGGATTCAGCAGGGATGCTTCCGTTGCCATCCGCTTCCGCTTTGGTCGGTGACGGCTCTCTTATAAAAGTTTCTGTCGTATTGTTGTGGAATTCCACATCCTGCCGGGTCGGTTGTGGCTGTTCTTGTACACGGGGTTTCCATTCCATGCCCTCTACGATTTGGCTCCCGAACAGCCTGTCCAACTTATAAAAGCTCATGCTCCGGTCTATCCGTGAGCCGCTGAACGAGATTTCATTCTTCGTGAACGACACACCAACGATATTGCCATTGCGCCTGTCCAATTTGAAGTGTACCCCGATACCCTGTTTTGCCAGCCTGTCACACAAATCCGACCAGCAGTTACAATGGGGTAAGACAGTTTTGACAGCATCATAGATTTGGTATTTCACCTTGTCCTTTCCACGCAGACGGTCACGCTTCACGTTCATCTTGCCCTTGGAGAAATGCAGTCCGTATTCCCTTGTGAGAGCCTTGCACACTTTTACATTACGCACATTATCATTGCTGTCGCTGATGGTGTTCCCTGTCGGTATGGCGGCACACGATGTATTGGGTGTTCGTTATGCCCATGCGCCGCATATACTCACGGGCGACTTCGACCATCAGCCCATTCGTCAGCTTGGGTGTGTCCTCGTGGGCGAAGTCCAGCGAGATATGATACACAGGATTTTTCAGCTTGCGTCCCGGCTTGTCTTATAATCTGTAATCAGAGAACAAAAGCAGAAACCTCGACATTTACCGCCGAGGTTGTCTGTCTTTTATATATACTATTACATGAGGTCTATCTTCCATTATGCAAGTGCCCTATTGACATACATTGAATTTGGTTTTCTTTCCATTAATTCGGAGTGTCACTTTGGGATTTGAGAATTGGGTGATATGAGGAAAGATGAGTATTACAGTAGCTACACCATTCTTTACTGTTATTTTAGCTGATGTCGCCGGATATTCTTTTCCATTCCATGATGGAATGAGTTTCACATCAGAAACCGTGTATCGGTCTCCAGCTTGATTATCCGTAAAAACGATAGTTACTTTGCCATTGTAGTTATTGAAACCTTGACAGTGAGGCTTTGCATTAGCAGTCAAACCTATGACAGTCCAAAGGAATACTATTATAAATGTTTTCATATATGTGATATTAAAAAGATTCTTTTCGTTAGCCACTGTTCCATGACCTCTATATCGGTCACGAATAGAATTAATGTATACTGAAGGATGACAACGAATAATCGACTGACATTCCCCGAACATCTGTAAATTGACATGTCGCGACTCATCATCTTCACACCGTAATTGCGTGTGTTGAATATTTCGTTTGACTCATATTCTTAATCTGTTGACACTGCAAATTTAGACAGGCTTAAAGATTTCTTTTTGACACAAAAGTGTATTTAGCGGTGAATGCCTAAAAAACTACACAAAAGTGTGGTGATAAGAGAAACAATATGGCTGCACAATCCTTAATTGAGCAAATATTGAAAAATAGTCTCTCCTTCTCCATACGGATAAGGAATGAGAAATACTACCAACATAAGCATGACAAGAATGATTGTGATAACAACAATGCTCCAACGTACCAACGCCGGAGGAATCGTACCGATAATGTTACGTACCTTTTCCGAACGGAGTTCAATCCGGTCGGAACTATAATCTTTATTTGTTTCCATATCAATTACCTAATTCAAGTTGGTTCTTCACTAAATTATAATACACTCCCTGTTTCTCTATGAGAGAAGCATGGTTTCCCGTTTCCACTACTTTGCCATTGTCAAGTACGATTATCTGGTCGGCATTCTTAACTGTTGAAAGTCGATGGGCAACGACTATGACTGTACGTCCTTTATAAAACTCATTCAGATTTTCCACAATAGCCTTTTCGTTTTTTGCATCAAGGGCATTGGTGGCTTCGTCAAGGAATATGTAGGCAGGATTCTTGTAAACGGCACGCGCTATAAGAATGCGCTGCTTTTGTCCCTGACTCAATCCAACGCCATCCCTGCCTATTTGGGTGTTATATTTTAAGGGTAGTCCCATTATATAGTCATGTATGTTGGCTATCCTGGCTGCCTGCTCCAAGCGTTCTGTATCCACTTCTCCATCGCCTACTGCTATATTTCTTGCTATTGATTCTGAGAAAATTACTCCGTCCTGCATCACCACGCCACAATGTTTTCGCCACCACTTGACATTGTATTCATTCAGATTATGTCCCGCAATGGAAATAGAGCCTTTAATAACAGGGTAAAATCCAAGCAAAAGTTTTAATAAGGTAGTTTTTCCACAACCAGAAGCTCCTACTATCGCTGTCACTTTACCTTGCGGAATACATAAAGTAACATCCTCGATATTTTTTTTTCTTGAATGATGATTGTATTTAAAATCTATCTGATTAATATATATTGATTTATCAGCATCTCGAAATTCTGTCAATTGATTACGGTTTGTTTCTTCTTCCTTCACTTTATGAATTTCATTTATACGTTCTAAAGATAATTTTACATCCTGAAAAGAATTAACAAACGACATAAGCTGCTCAATCGGAGAGTTTAGCTGCCCTATTATATATTGTACTGCAAGCATCGCTCCCAAAGACATATGCCCATGGATAACCGCAGTTGCAGCCAGAACCGTAATAATAATATTTTTCACTTCATTTATAAAAATCGAACCAGCTTCTTGAGTCTGCTGCAATTTCATGGATCTCATTTGCACGGTAAATAAGTCTGCCTGATTATCCTCCCATTCCCAACGACGACGGCATTCACAACCTTGCAATTTTATCTCTTGAATTGAAGTTATAAACTGAAATGTACGGTCTTGATTCTTAGCCTGTAATCCGAAAAGTTTATAATCAATAATCTTGCGTTCTTTCAAAAATAATGCAATCCATGTTCCATAGACTATACTTCCTATAGTAAATGTAACAAAAATCTTGATATCATAAAATGCTAATACGCTCCCCAGAACTAAAAAACTAACAAAAGCAAAAAGCAAACTTAAGACTTGATTTGTCAGGAAATTTTGTATTCTATTATGATCTCCTATCCTTTGCATGAAATCCCCTATGAGTTTGGATTCAAAAAATGACATAGGAAGTCTAAGAAGTTTTATAAAGAAATCACTGACAAGGAAAAGATTCAGTCTTACAGATATATGTAGCAACAACCATCTCCTTATAAAGTCAATAGAAGTCTTACCAACAACAATCATCAATTCTCCTAATAATATGAGAAATATTAAGTTTATGTCTTGTCTATGTATGCCAATATCAACAATGGATTGCGTCAAAAATGGTAATATTATCTCCAATATACATCCGACCAATAACCCCATCGCTATAATAGCCAGATATTTTTTATATTGTTGAATATATCCAATCACAACCTCCAATGAACTGTTTTTTTCTTTAACCTGTTTCCTATTTTTTAAAAAAGATTTAGTAGGTAGTAATAACAAGCATGTGCCCATATTGGAGTTTTGACCATCAAAACTCCAATATTTGACAAATTCTTTTTCAAGATACTCGATTTTCCCTATGCCTGGATCTGCTATATAGAATTTCCCCTGCTTGTATTTATACATGACAACAAAATGATTTTGGTTCCAATGCAAAATGCAAGGAAATGAAATTTTTTTCAATGCATTTAACGATAACTGACAACATGTTGTTGAAAGGCCTAATGTTTCGGCAGCATCCTTAACTCCCAATAGTGAAATACCTTCTACTGTGGGAATACATATCTTTTCCAATTCCTCAAATGAGTATGACTGACCATAATATTTACAAATCATTTGAAGGCATGAAACGCCACACTGAATAGCATCTCGTTGGAGAATTAATGGGAATTTCTTCATTTTAGATTAATTTTAAAATATTACTTACCAACATTGAACGAACAGTTCTGTCAATTGCTTTTTTTATATCTTCTGAATTGATAGATAATCCATATCTTGATGCCAAATAGGCTCCGATTTCATTCAGCGTGGCACTGTTTTTTACCGAAAGGAATTCAACAATCTCAGCTTTGACTCCTGTAATAATACATTTGTGAACTTTCATCATTGATGCATCAGGAATCAATATCAAATAAATTTTCTTATCAGTGTATGGCAATCGGTTATCATTTTTTTGCTTTTTTGACAAGAAAGCTGATGCTGTTTCATGTGAAATCTCCGTAAAATTTATCTTTGGATAAATCGCAAATTTATAATTGCTATCCCATAATGAGTATATTTCCCACAATGTGATTACATTGTTTTTTTGTTCATTATAAATCCGTATGCAACTTTGCTTTAATTCCCCTTCCATTTGTTGTATGACTTGTTCGGCTTTTTGTGATGAAAAGGCCATATCCAAAGGTGTACCTTCATCTCCACTACTTGCACTACATGAGGTGAACGCATTCTGACTATATATATCCCATTGCGGAAAATTAATCAATGGATTTATTTTATTATCATAGCAATATTTGCTTATTCTATAGCTTATTTCCGGATTTACATAGTCTAAATACTTTGATACAAATACATATGAACTCATACGGCGTTTTAAATTTGCCAACAAATGCATATATCCAGTTTTTGGAGCATGAGAAATATCCATAGGAAGCCAGTCAAACTTTGTACTTAACTTGTCACCTTCAGTACATAAACCAATAGTCTTATTTCCTTTTTGAGCAAGAAGGTAAAAAAACAACTGCTCATATATTGAATTGACGAATCCATCATTTAGCTTTTGCAATACAGACTGGTTCCGCGAAATAAAATCTCTAATGGTCTTTACATAATTCTGTATGAAGTCAATATCATTTCCACCCAATATCCCGGCGTTAATAACGCGAAGTACAGACTCCTTGTCGTATTCATCCATAACCCAAGGATAAATATAACACTCATTTAAAATCAATTTTTCTAATGTACGTCTATTATAAAATTGATCATCATATTCAATATTTTGCCCAATTACATCGGACTTTACTATTGACGCGGAAAGCTTCTCAAACATGAACCAGTCACAATCAACATGTATAAATGGCTCTATCTGTAATGAATAAGTGTAAATCTTTGGCAATGCCCACAAGTTACATCCTTCGTATATTTTCATAAATTCAGGTATTTCAACAACCACATCATATGGAATTTTGAACTGATCAATTATTAAATGCCTAACTTTACGATTACAATATAATGTGACTTTCCCATAATGTTTTTTTAGTAAAAGACAGCTGAGGGCCATGCTTTTCCAATTCATATCCGCTGATAGGAATCCAGCAGTATCCTTTATGGGATTTTCGTCATTGGCGTAACTATAATATGTCTGTACTACATTCATAAGGATAATTATTTAAGTGTTATTATACCATCAAATAAACATTGTTTACAAAAAGTAGATATTCCATTTACCTTCGCATTTCCTGATGAATTAATTAAAAAATCATACGTCTTGCTGCTTTCTTCTATCAGAGACAACAATAGTTGCAATCTCTGCCGAGTCCATATAAATTCATCGACACGATTAAATATAGCATTATACACCAATACAATGACAACATCTTTTGGCAGCTTCTTATCAGCATTATACAGAAGTAAATTTACCAAAGATGAATTTGCATTGACAATTTTTATATAAGGTGATAAGATTACTCTTTTTATATCCCCTGTTTTCATATTATTAGCAACGCACTGACTCATTTTTTTACGATGTTCAATTTGTGCTTCAAGGACAGCCTTCCTGCAACTTTGAAATTGCAAAAAGAAATTTGCTGTGATTGTTTCAAACTTTACTAATTCTTCCAACTCCTCGTTTGATAATCCATATTCGATTTTCAGTCGTTTGCTGCGAACAAAAATATTACTGTCTTGAATGTTATCACAGGTATAAGAAGAATAGAAGTCACTTTTAATTCCATTTTTTCTGCAAACAGATAATATTCTTTCGTATTCCTGTGGAAATTCAGCTTGCATTTGATAGGCGATGAATCGGTTGCACCTGATATTATCCTTATATTCCATTACATGCAAATAATCCAAATCTTCCAAAGAAAGCAGTTGCTGTGGTACTTTCGCTTTTTCCATATCAAAATCTGTAATGACATCTTTATAAAAAGTACTAACATTCTTATTCTTCTTTCTTGCCAATCCATAAAATAGCCATTGTTCAAAGACAACATTGTATAGGAATTTTCTGTCTGATTGAAGGAATTTCCCTTTATTAATGTCTAAGAATTTTAATATTTCATCTACATAACTTTTGAAAAAATCTATATCATTCCCCCCTAACAATCCGGCATTATATGAATTTATATATTTTCCATCATTACACCCTTCAAGATATTGAGGAAGTTGAATGCAATCATTCCCAATCTGCTTATAAACCTCCATGTAAAAATTTGAATCCCGTTCCCTATGTTGAGCAACAAGTGATGCCTGAAGTAATCTTTTAGGTATAGGTTTCCACATAAAAACATCGGTGTCTATATGAATAAACGGTTCACTTTGCTTTTGATATGTAACTATTTTAGGCCAACAGTAAAACCAGTCCGCATATTCTCCCGTACACTCAACAACCTTATATTCATCATAGGGCAATTGGAACATACTTTCGAATAAACGAACTATAGTTTCATTTCCATAAAAGAATAATTGTTTGTCAGGATTATTCCGCTTCAGAAGAAGACAACTATATGCCATAGACAACCAATTGACTATTGCAGAAAGGTAACCTCCTGAATAGTTTATATCATTTGGGGTGATATTATTGTTAAAATATGATTGGAGTAGTTTCATAATCAAAAAATCAATGTTTAGTACGGTTCTTTGCAAGAAAATCTAAAAAAATTCGATCTTCAATATTGTATGTGAATGATGGGCAGCGCGGAGTTCCTTCAAGAAGAGCTAATGGGCACAGTCCACCACATAATGGATAGAATTTGCACTCATCGCAAGGTTTGATACCTTTATTCAACAACATGTTAGGAACAAGGCTCAGTTTACTGCGTTTACCACTATTTCCTGTTCTTTCATGCATGACATTCCCCAAGACATAACCTTGCTCTGAATAATAATCTGAATAAGAAGTCTCCGAGCAATTAAAAATGTTTCCATCCGCATCATACATTTCGGCATTCGCATCTGTTCCCAAACATTTAAAAGGAGCTGTTCGATGGGGCAATATCCCAATTTTAAAGCCATTCTCTAACATATATGCTATATGGTCGGTGGATTTCTTCCCAAGTGACTTACAACCTTCTTCACTTCCGGCTCCATTATTGGACCATGACACGACTGCTGTTGTATAAAATAAAATTTTATGCTGCATATTTTTCTGAACAAAGGTTTTTAGCAACGGGAAGACTCCTTCTACATTACGTTCATCAACATTGCAGCGTACACTTATTATACACTTATCCATGTCATAGTATTCTGACAGCACAATAGATTCTAAGTTGTTAAAGATTCTATCAAAAGACCCTTTGCCACTACATGTAATACGGCGCGCATCATGATATTCCTTACTGCCGTCAATGGTGATCTCAATACGTTTGATGTTAAATTCTTCTTTCAATTCTTCATACAGTTTTGGGGTAAGGGCATATCCATTTGTAGTTATATGTCCTCTATATTTTACATCATGGTCTGCAGCAATCCTTTTCAATTGCTCATTCAATGTTCTCATGTTGCCAAGTGCGCACAATGGTTCTCCGCCAAACCATCCTATCTCCAGAATTTTGAAAGCTGATTGAGACAACTTTTCAGTAACCCTTTTTATAATTGCATTCATTGTGTCTTCTGTCAATGCTTTATGTGAATGTTTTTGACCGCAATAGTCACAAGCCAATTGGCATGAAGCCGTAGGTTGGATAGAAATATATAGTCTATCATTGGAATCCTGCTTCATGGCGAGTTCATTCTCTTTATTTACTTCAAAGAGTTCATCCTCATTTTCAGGAACAAGAATCTTTTGCTTGACCAACGACTCCTGTACCTCAACATTCAAAAGATGAAAATCTCCTTTTGTGACATTACGATATGTTGATGGAGATACAAACATGTTTTTTCCTGTTCTTCCAGAGAAGAGAAGGCAAATTTCTCTGTTGTTGGGCAGTTTTCGAGCCACTGCAAAGGCATATTTTGATTTAATATAGTCCATATTTAAATTTTTATTTTTAATTGTTTAAAATAAAAATATAGGAGTCTGACAGCTTTATCTTATGGCTAAATCAGTTCATGAAATAGATTTATTGATGTAGCTGGCCTACTCCTATATCCTAATTTGGATTGCGAAATTTACGAGCAGTTTCCGAATGAGCAATTATTGTAGTTGCCCCAGCAGACAAACTTGCCACCGTAAATATCGTCTGCCTTTTCGTCCTCAAGGATAATGCATTCATCCTCCAAGCGGCTCAAATCCAAACTCTCAGCAAGCTTGATTAAACTTTTTTCTTCCATGATGAAAATAGTTTACGATTATTCCTACTCTTTTCAAGATTTTCGGATTCCTCTGTTTTATCTCTCGTAGTTAAAATCTATCTTTTTCAGACTGTCCAGCTCCACGTCCACGATAACGGTCACGAGTGGTGTTAAAGTTATATTGTAATGTCAGTTGGAAAGATCTGTTGTTAGATAAGTTCTTTTGGTAAAGCGTTACATCCTTATTATAGAATGTGAAATCACGAGCACTTTTATTGAAAATGTCATTTGCTTCAAGTGTTACACTAAATCTATTTTTACAGAATGCCTTGTATAATTTAGCATTAAGATAGGAGGAAGATTCTAAAAGAGAGTTACCTTCATTACCTTTACTCATCCATTGCATATCAATATTCAGCCATATATCACCCGGTAGATGAATGGCATTTTGCCACTGTACCATTGCTATAGGGTTATTAAGTTTCTTACGTTCGTTACCATAGTCAACCGTAAACCATTGTTTTACGATACCTATGTTGAATTTGGGCAACCAAATGCCAAATCCAAACTGACTGCCGATAAAAGCTTCTAACCTCTTTATGTGTGAAAAGTTTTCCATTGTCAAGAGTTTAATCTCTCCGCTTTCGTCATAAGGTACTGTCGTATTAAGGAACGGATTCCTTTTATATGAATAAGAAACTTGTGTAAAGAATTGATGCCATGCTCCCATAAATTCTATACTATGGATTTTCTCTGGTTTCAAAAAGGGATTTCCGCCTTCGAGAGTAAATCGGTTGATATAATCCACAGTACCATCAAGATCTTCATAGTTCGGGCGCATTGTTTTATTGGTATAGCTTAACGACATTTGTAGATCTTTCAGCATAGTTGAAACAGACAATGTTGGAAACAAGTTGTCATATGTTTTGCTTTGATCAGTTTTCATTTGGCCGTTTTCAAGATAGCTAAAATCAACATGCTCATAACGTACACCAGCAGATAATTCAAATTTGCCGATTCTTTGCATGATCTGAAAGAAACCAGAAGTATTTTTTTCATCAACTTGCGAAAATGTATCATTTACCTGCATTGCATCTGTTTTATAGAGATTCTTTAAGCGTGAAGATGTGTATTCTTCTCCAAATTCTATTTCCCCCTTCCATAATGGATAACTGAGGACAAGCTTTTGAGCAAACAGTCGGTTGTGATTATTACTGAAAGAATTCACTACCGTATTTCCCGAAAATGAACCTGTTTCATCGTTCAACATGTTTACTTTATTCTTTTTCCACATATAATCTAAATTAAGATCAATGCCCAATTTACCAATCATTCCATTATAATATAAGTTGGCGTAATGTTTTGGATAATTTCGATATTTATTACTACCTGACGAAACAATTTCATCAGTTAGAACATCATCAATCAATATACGGCTGTTATAGCCCCCCCGGTCTGTTTGTCTGGAAAATCCATTTGAGTAATAAGCACCTATAGAATGGTTTTCGTTGAACAGGTATGAGAATCCCAATTTCCCAAAAAATTCATTGTTGCGCATATTACCTTTGGACTCAATGAGTTGGTCCATAAGTGAGGAACCACGAGTTAGCATATCGTTTGTCCCACGACTTTGAAATTTCCCATTCAGATAACCGAAATTGCCAAACAATTCAAGACCTCCGGTACGATATTTAAGATTGGCTTGTTCTCTTGTCCCGAAATAATGTTGGAAACCATTCTGAGTCCGTAGTGTACCGCTCCAGCCATCTCCTTGCGGACGTTTCGTTCGGATGCGTATAACAGATTTGACAGAAGCATCATACTTTGCACCAGGATTGGTTATAACTTCTACATTTTTTATATCGGAAGAGTTTATTTGTGATAATTCGGCCAAATCTTGTACTTTTCGGCCATTTATATAAATAAAGGGAGTCCCTTTACCAAATACTTCAAAATTCCCCTCGCGTCCTAATACCATTGGAACTTGAGTCAATACATCATTGGCCGTTCCAGCGTGAGCAAGGACGCTGTTTTCTACATTAGTTACAAGTGCATTCCCTTTAATCGCAGTAATTGGACGGTGCGATTTAACGATGACCTCACCAAGCATGATATTTTCAGGTGACATTGTGATTGTGCCGAAGTTGCCAGTTGGAGGGACCAGCTTTGCTTGTGTCGCATACCCTATGGAAGTAAGTTTTACCACACCGTTTTTCGCATTAAGTTCCTCGAACAAGAAACTTCCGTCTTTTTGCGTAACTGTTCCTGCAATAAATACTGAATCTGTGCAGGTTAGAAGTACAACATTAACAAACTCCATAGGTTCATTGTTTTCATCAACGACCTTACCTGTTATGTTCTGTGCAAAAGAGGTATAAACACTAAAAGCATACACTAAGAAAGACAAAAGTCTGTTCCAGTTGATTCTTTTATTATCAGATGCATGATCCGCAACAAGCGATGCTTTTGAATTGATGTTACGTTTAGAATTGTTCATAATGAATTATCTTTATATGTTACTTGTTTTTTGCAAAAGTAAGGTGCTTTTAGAAATGACTTGTAACACAAAAGTGTATTTGTCGGTAATTCTTGAAAAAACTATACAAAAGTGTATACTATGAAGCCTGACACAAATCTTTATAACGCTTATAAAATAACAGGAGTCCTTTTTTACTGGAGCACACAGGTATCGTTTCTGAAGCAAGGTAGTCAACAGATTGCCCTAATTGGACTGTTTTGATGCCAAGAGCATTCATAACTTTGAGTAGTTTGCTGTCTGTTTCCGCTATCATATAACTTTCGTTTTCACATACTATAGGATGTACAGCATATACCATAAGTTGCTTAAATAAAGTTATTGTCGGAATACCTGCAAAAGAATCTATGGCAAATCGGCCAATGTGCCAATAGTTATATTGCTTTTCAGAGTGTATGGCCATTAATGGATTAATGCCAAAAATTTTCTGTATCGGAAGTATTTTCTTCTTATCCCACTTAAAGACCCTGATAGAACCAATAATCTTACCCATTTTATTGCGGACTACAAATATTGTCGAATTGCAAATATATTGAAGCTCTTCCTGATAAACTGAATATATATCATTGTTAATTGAACCAGAATAACAACAGCCACTAGCATGGTGTTTGTAGTTCTCCTTCACTACAAATTCTGCAAGTTCATACATGTTCTTCTTGTCCAGCTTCCAAATTTCATAATGTTTATTTGTATAAATCAACTTTTCCATAATATCTTTAATTTCTTTTCTGGCACAAAACTAAAGATGGATAGTCGTTGTTTTATGACACAAAAGTGTATTTCAAACGATTGCATGATAATATCCACACTTTTGTGTGTTAAAATACCGTATTTTGATTTTAAAGAATTATCTTTGTAACCGATTTTTAGAAGGTATTAACATGCCAACAAATATAGGAGACTTTTTTATAGTGTCTAATTCCGTCTATAATGTAACGGATGAGGATTATCAGAAAATAAATCTTCTTGTAAATGCAGCCAAGGCATTTGCAAGAAGTACGCACCAATGTGTGTATATCATAGACTATTTCAAACAGAATTTCCTTTACGTATCGGAAAATCTGGCATATTGGTGTGGTCAGACTTCTGACAAAATCAAGGATTTCGGCTATCGGTTCTATTTGGATTATGTGCCAGAGAAAGAACAACAGATGCTATTGGAAATAAACAAGAAAGGGTTCGACCTGTTTAATGAAATACCTTTCGTGGAGCGCCTTGACTATACCATATCATACGACTTCCATATTATACATGGCAGAAAACTAAGATTAGTCAACCATCATCTTACTCCAATAGTTTTAACAAAGGATGGGCGTATATGGTTGGCGTTATGTACCATATCCATGTCGGCAAGAAGTGCTCCCGGTTATATCATAATGAAGAAATCCGGTTCAAAATCTTATTATGAATATTCGTTGGATAAGCACAAATGGATAAAGAAAGAAGGTATAACATTGAACGAAACGGAGCGTGATGTACTGATCCTCTCTGCCCAAGGTTATACCATGAATGATATAGCCGATAAATTATGCAAGTCCATTGACACCATCAAAGCATGTAAAAGAGCATTGTTCTCTAAAATGGGAGTCAAGAATATTGCAGAGGCACTATCTTATGCAACCAATTACAAGTTATTATAAGGAATTGTTCTCACATATCAGGGATGAAAGATAGAATTTAGGAAAAAATTTGACTTCTCGCCCGGTTGTCAGATTAAACATGGCATTCACACAGTGCCCTGCTACAATCCATGAGGCTACCGACAGTTGCGGAGGTGGTAAGGTACCCGCTTCCGCACGATATTCTTCTATCACTTTTTCCAGCCAACTGGTTGGCATATTCCAAAATGTCCCATACCTTGATACATATTCCGCCATTTTTAGCTCAAAGCCATTTGGTTCCGAGGAAATTTCAGAAAGTTGATACCCTTTCGGCTTGACAATTGTGAGGAATCCAGCCCAACCGAAGTTATATGGATGAAGAACAGGAATCATCTTTTCCGAACAAATACGGTCAAATTCAAAAGGTATTCCGTTTTTGAAATCCAAAGCATTAATCGCTATATGGTGTCCTGAAATAATATTCTCCACATTCTCCTTATCTATAAATGTATTGAGAAATTTTATCTCTGCATCAGGATTAATCTTTAGCAACCGCTTGCAAAGTGTCTCCGCCTTATATTTGCCGATGTCCGCTTTGATATAATTCTGCCTGTTGAGATTGCTCTCTTCTACTTTATCACCATCGATGATAGTAATATTTTCAAACCCAAACCGCAAAGCACATTCTGCAATGATGCTGCCTATTCCTGCACCTCCTAACAAAATACGAACTTGCCTGATTTTCTCTTGTTCTTCTTCGCTAATATAAATGCGATTTCTGCTGTATCTTTCCATATAAATAAGTTTTTTGTGGAACAAAGGTACAGAGGCTCTTTCGATTTGACTTGACACAAAAGTGTATTTTTACGGGAAGGCATAAATTTTTCGTATTATCTTCGCAATTGCATTTTTAAGACATTGTGCAAGCATGAGTTCAATAAAGCACCTCTTTGCATTTCCATATTCCTGCACATTCTTATAATTATGAAGCAAAATGACGATACGAAATTGATACTAAAAACAATTATTGGCTAAAATAAAGTTGTTATTATATTGTAAATAAGCAACTTATAAATATGTTTAGACTATCAGTCACCATCCGGTCGGTTGCCTTACGTATTGAGTTGAAAAATGTTACCGCGGTTAAATTGTCAGAAGAAGAATGGGGCGGTGTCGACATTGAATCATTTACTGTAAAGGGATTCTACCTTAACCGGGTATGGCTGTCGGGATATTTGGATCCTGCCGAGCCGGACAACAGACCAATATCAGAGGCTGGACATGTTGTAAATCAAAGTGAGGCTGCAAAGTATGACAAACAGGCATACGCTGATGCAAAAGCTCCTTTCCTATGCGATGAACCGGCAGACGGTGATATGACCTATTCAGGAGAAGGGCTGGCGGATGAAGAGGTATACAAAGTGTGGCAAACGCGGACAAGTGGTGGGGATATATGTGCCTTCAGACAAGAAACCTTCCTTCCCAAGATGAGAAAGGCGGACCGGTCCATGTGATTGTGAAACTGCATGTGAAGTATGCAGACGGAACAGAAGCACAAAAGTTGCTGACTATCAGTAAGTAAAGGTGCTCTAAAAGCGTGAATTTGACAGACTACCAGGACCAGACGGTGCACTGTGAGAAAGGTGATTTGGTGTCGGGCTTCATGAGAGGGCACATATATAAGGTAGGCAACATCCGCTTCAAGGTGTCCGATCTGACTGACACTCCTTACAAGGGTACCAAGACCGTGACCGTCACGGTTACTGTCAATCCATGGGTCGGTGTGGACATCACCCCCGAATTCAATTAATAAATCTTTCTTTCCGCCATACTGCCGTTACGTTCAGATGTACCGGCAGTATGACCGGATACTTGTTTTATAAACGGACTTGCAATAAACCAATCATCCAAAACACTACAAAGAAATGCCCTCTGTTGCAGCTTGCTTTTTTTCAGTCTTGCAGTTTCGAGGTATTGAAAACGGAAAATTCCTGCAAGGACTGCAGACTGCAAATGGCCTTTCGGTTTGCAGGAATCAAAAAGACAGAGCTATGAGTGAATACAGATTCCATCTCCAGAAATACAGACCGGATAGCAAGACCGTCTATCCCGAATGCGACAGGAAAGCCTGTTTTACCTGGTACATTGACGAGGAAGGACGGATTTCGTTTCCTGATAATGTAGGCAAGTGCGACCACATCAACAGTTGCGGCTACCATTATACGCCCAAAGAATATTTTTATGATAACCCTTAATATAGTAAAATTACATTTTGTTTAATCGGAATTTATAAAATATCCAAGGCAACCGCACCAAAATTTCATTAGCTACATAACTCGTTGACAATCAAATATGACGTTTCGTGATATTGGATAGAAAATATAAAATAAATTAGTATTGATTATCAGATAGTTGGCGTTTTTATGCGGTTGCCTTGTAAAATATCTGAAAGACAAACGGTTTTCAGTGAGTTCCTATAATCAAAGGTAAATCAAAACCTTTTTGTCACGGGCGTTCCGGCTTCGCTTTCCATGAGTATTTTCCTTGCGACAAGTCGCGGAAAATACACATGGAAACAAACGCCCGGACAATGGTTTTGATTTTTAGAAAGATTATAGGGACTCACTGCGACCGACGCGACGCATAACCGTGTCACTGATAAAAGCGAAGGAGGTATACTTTATACTTCTATAAAATCCAGTCTGAATAACGGAATACACAAGCCTGACAATATATTGTGAGAAAAATGCGGACCCCATGAAAAGTAAGGGACTTCAGCTCCCTCTGCTCTGCATGATTTGAAGGCCGGCAATTTCCAGCCTTTGTGCTTCCGTCTTCTTGTCTACATTCTTGTATGAACCTCTTGCTGCGTGCTATGCCAGGCATCTCTCCACTTTTTCCATATCCCGCATAATGGACTGGTCAAGAACCTTGGCATAGTGTCTTGTCATATTAAGGTTGGCATGACCAAGAATTTTAGCTACGTTTTCCATTGAGACATCATTGGCCAAAAAGACGACTGTCGCTGCGGTATGCCGGGCTACATGTGTGGTCAGGCGCTTCTTGATATGACAAATGTCAGCTATTTCTTTCAGATAGGCATTGGCTTTCTGATTACTCAGCACAGGCAACAGCAGATGCTGCTTGTTGGAAGCGGCATAACTTTCGTACTTGTCAAGAATTTCCTTGGCGGCGCTTAACAGGGGAATATTGCACATCTCCTTGGTCTTTTGTCGCGGCTTGCGAATCCAGAGTTTTCCTTGTGCGTCTTTCACCAGATGGTCAGCCGTAAGTTGGGACACATCCACAAATGCCAAACCGGTGAAGCAGCAGAAGACAAAGACATCCCTTACCTGCTCCAAACGTGGTATGTCAAATTCCTTGTTTCGGATGGTGCTCAGTTCCTCATTGGAAAGGAAACCGACTTCAACCTCGTTCTCCTTGAAGTGCAATCCGTAGAAAGGGTCTCTCTTTATCCATTCATTGCCTATCGCAATTCTGATTACTTTTCGGAAATTCTTAATATGCTTCAATGCGGAATTGTTCTGGCAGTTTTTTTCCGTTTTAAGGAAAAACTCAAAGTTGCGTACAAATTCCTGGTCTATTTCCTGAAGCGCAATATCCTCTTTGCCATATTGGGAACGTAGATACTGTCCCATGTACAAAAGGGAAGTGTCAAATTTACGTATGGTACCTTCCACATATTCCTTGCCGACCAGAGCACGGCATTTGTCATTGTGTTCTTTGAATACTTCCAACAACATTTTCTGATCCTTTCCATAATAGCGTTCGAGTATTGCGGATGCCGATATTGGTTGTCGTGCTTCCAGTTCAAGGTCACGCTGGATTTGTAGAATCTTCAGACGTACGGCGTCAAGGAAACTGTTCAATTCCTTGGATTCCCGATCCTTTCCTTTGGAACAGCCTTTAGCCTGACACCATTTGTCAACCGGAACACTCCGCTTGATCCTGATCTCTACAGACCGTCTGTTGACCGTTATTCTTACGCAAATAGGGGCTTCACCGTTTCTTAGCAGTTTCGTCTTTTTGATAAAGAACAAAACGTTCATTGTCTCTCGTTGAACCTTTGTCATAAATACATCAATTTAGATTTTGCAAAAATACATTCCAAACTCAAATGTCAAGCTTAGCAAAATCTTGAAAAACAATGAAATATGATATAAAAAGTGGGCTTTTTCTTCTCTCAAAAAAAGTCCCACGAATAAGCCTGAACTTATTTCGGTATATTTCTATATTTTGTAGGAATTCATAAAAGAAAAAGCTCCAAAAATCATTGATTTTCAGAGCTTTTCTTCAATTTACTTTTCTGATTCGTACACCCTCAGGGATTCGAACCCTGGACCCACTGATTAAGAGTCAGTTGCTCTACCAACTGAGCTAAGAGTGCAAAATGCAAACCATTTTTTGTACACCCTCAGGGACTCGAACCCTGGACCCATTGATTAAGAGTCAATTGCTCTACCAGCTGAGCTAAGAGTGCAAATTACAAACTGTTTTTCTTTCGTACACCCTCAGGGATTCGAACCCTGGACCCACTGATTAAGAGTCAGTTGCTCTACCAACTGAGCTAAGAGTGCAAAATGCAAACCATTTTTTGTACACCCTCAGGGACTCGAACCCTGGACCCATTGATTAAGAGTCAATTGCTCTACCAGCTGAGCTAAGAGTGCAAATTACAAACTGTTTTTCTTTCGTACACCCTCAGGGATTCGAACCCTGGACCCACTGATTAAGAGTCAGTTGCTCTACCA
>CEAP01004096.1_pt1 | contig 29581 bp, 26 predicted proteins | sample 557771 | NCBI WGS metagenome assembly CEAP01 (sample SAMEA3182073, study PRJEB8094) | gut metagenome | biome: human; feature: gut; material: Stool; isolation source: human stools | place: Canada | collected 2012-02-15
GAGAGATGGTACATCAGATGAGAGGTGACATCCTCTATGCATGAGCCGCCGCAGAAATAAACGCTCATAAGCGAACGGATGATTTCGCTGTATTGATAACCATACAGCTTGCATCTCATACCAAGGGTTGAGTCTATTACAGATGAGAGTTTGGAGTCAAATTGCTCCATTATTGAAAAAATTCCTCCAAAAGGAGTGAGTTTCTCAGATTTTATTGCTACCTTTGCCATGTCTGTCGGGTTTGATACGTATTTTGATTTGCAACACTAAGATAGGTGAAAAATCTGACATGGCAAAATCCTGAGCAACTTTTTGTTGCTCAGGTGCTTAAAAAGTTTAATTTATAATAGTGTTGCGTAATTAAGGGTTTCTTGCTATAATCCAAGCAATATCACTGAACGGCATGAAACTTACAATGCCGAAACCAATCCATCAGGTCGTTGGCGCAGATACACGATAGATGAAATCATTGCTCGCGACAAAACCAGTCTTGACATTACATGGATTAAGCAAGGTGATGAGGACGACAACCGTACCCTTGCCGAACTCATGGCAACCATTGAGGAGAAAAGCCAAAATATCAGTAATGCTGTGGCTGAATTAAAGAAGTTGTTGGCAGATATTAAGGAGGATTGACATGGAAGAAATCACAAAACAAGTGTTCTCTGAAAATGAATATCAGGAATTACTGCAACAAGCTGTTGCAGTAATCAATGACACACGGCAAAGGGTTGCCAAACAGGTAAACGGCAATATTACATCCGCCTATTGGAAGATAGGCAAACTGCTGTATGAAAAGAAAATAGAAAGTAATCACGGCAGCGGTGTTGTCAAGCGTCTGTCTATGGACTTGAAAGCGCAATACCCAAGTATGGGACTTTCCACACGCCAAATGTGGAATATGAAGAAGTTTTATCTGCGTTATTCGGATAGCGACTCAAAACTGCTACAGGTTGTAGCAGTTTTACCGTGGGGACACAACCTGCTGCTACTTAACAAAAAACTGAATGATGCTGACACACTCTTTTATGCGGAGGAAACTGTAAGAAAAGGTTGGAATCGCGACTTGCTTACAAGTGCCCTGAAGATGAAATTGCATGAGCACAAGGAATTAAGGACTGAAAGTGACAATAATTTCAGCAATACGCTGCCAGCACCGCAGGCTCTGTATGCAAATGAAGTGTTCCGCAGCAGCTATAATTTGGGCTTTCTTGGTGTCACTTCCCCGATATTGGAGTTGGAACTTGAACGCAGGTTGGTTGATAAGGTAAAGCTCTTTTTGCTTGAACTTGGTAAGGGATTTACGTTTATAGGCAATCAATATGAATTGGAATACAACGGTAAGACAAGTCGTGTGGATTTGTTATTGTTCCACAGAGGTTTGCGTTCCCTTGTTGCCATTGACTTAAAGATTGGTGAGTTTAAGCCAGAATATGCCGGTAAGATGAACTATTACCTCTCTTTGCTCGACCGTTTGGAACGGTTCAATGGTGAAAACCGCTCAATAGGTATCATCCTCTGTGCGGAAAAAGACCACGTAGAGGTGGAAATGGCTCTTGAAGACATGGGTAAACCAATCGGTGTGGCCGATTATCAACTCATCGTTCCCAAAGAAGAACTTAAACAGGTGATAGAAAGCGAGATTAAGGCCTTCAATGAGGATAAGATGTTGGAAAACTCTAACAACGAATAATTATGGACACAAAGAAACTCCGCCAAGGCGACATTTTCTGAATAAAGACAGATAATTATAAATTAATCGAAAATCAACGTTAAAGATTAATCCTTTATATTTTAAAAATATCATGGCAAAAGAAATAGAGCCCAAACTTCAAACCATTGGAGCTTACCTTAAAAAGTCAGACATCTTCCGTATTCCTGAATATCAAAGGGCATATTCTTGGGATACATCAAATTGCGATAAGTTATGGCAAGATATTGAATCGTATATAGACCAGGATGCCGAGGATCCATATTTCTTTGGCACAATCATCATCGATTGTTCAAAGGAAGGTTATCTAAACTTAATAGATGGACAACAGCGAACAACAACTTTCTTGCTTCTTCTCAAGGCGATGCACTTGCGGATAACAGAAATCCTCCGAGGCATGGCTGAAACAGAAGAAGCTGCGGGACTTAGAAGAAGTTTGCAGCAAAGCCTAGATTCCATCTATTTGATTCTATATCGTGCGGATATAAGAAAGCAAATAGAAATAGAAAAAGATTGGAACAAAGCCAAAAGGATAGAAATACTGGAAAATGAATCCATCAATGAACTCCACAAAGATGATTTTAAAAATATAATTGAAGCTAGAACTTTTGCGGATGCAGAAAAAATGGTTTATAAGTTTCCACGAAAGCAAAAGGAAAATAAATATACCAATTTTTTTCGTAATTTCAAGTCTTTCTATGCACGACTGCAAGCTTATCAAGAATCAAATCTAGATGTGTTGGCCAACGGGTTCTTGAATAAGTGCCAGATTATAGAAATTAAAAGTTGGCAAATCGAACAGGCTATAACGATGTTTAATTCTTTAAACTCGACCGGAATGCCTCTCTCTGATGCGGATATCATATCAGCACACCTTTTCTCTCATGCGCCTAATCAAGAGGATTTTAAAGAGATTTGGGAACCAATAATACGCCAAGCCGATGAATTGAGCCAAAAGAAGATTGTCAATATTGATAGCGTTCTTCAGCAGTTTATGTATATAAACCGCGCAAAAGAGCGTCAATATGAGGAAGGGCAACTAACAACACCTGGAGTAAGAAAATATTATACCGTTCTCTATCCAGAACTCTTAAAAACCCCGATTGATATATGTGAGAACTTCAAAAGAATCCTATGGATATGGGACGAGATCCAAGAATACCCAATTACAAAACTGTTGTTGAAATTTAATGAAAACTTTAAGCTGTTCCTAATATCCTATCTTTTCAGAGTGTCAAAAGAAGAAATATCAGAGCAGAGTGTTACACCAATTATGGAATGCTTGCTTCGGTTGTTCGCGCTTCTCGAAGTCGGGGACTTTGGCTTCTCCTCACGCTATTTCAAGACATTCCTATTTAATGAGAATTTTAAATTAGTCAATCCTGAATACCCGATGGGATCTATCATCAAGGATTTTGATGCACATATTCATTCTACATGGAAAAGAGAAGAGGTCATCGCGGATCTTAAAGAGTATGATAAAAATATCTTGGTATATCTCAATGAGTACATTTATGCCAAAGAACATGGAAGGCATTTTAACTTTATCCCCGACAAAGTAAACGTGGAGCACATTATGCCTGCTAGTGGTCACAATATAGATGCCATTCGTACAGATGCTGGAATGTCAAAAGAGGAATTTGAAGATATGGTCAACCTGCTAGGAAATAAAATCTTATTAGAAGAAGATATCAACAAATGTGTCGGAAGAGATTGGTTCAAAACCAAGAAAGGAACTCTTGTGCAAAATAAAAAAGGATATATGGGAAGTGACTTCGGCATAGCTACGGCATTATCCTTATATCCATCTGACACTTGGGGAAAAGAAGATATTGATGCGGCAAATCAAAAAGCTGCTGAACGAATCTGCAATTTTATATTTAACGAACCGCATAAATCAAAGGAATAGTGGATACGAAGAAATTACGTCAAAAAATACTTGATCTTGCCATACACGGTAAACTCGTGCCGCAAGACCCAAACGATGAACCTGCATCCGGCCTGCTCGAAAGGATAAAGGCAGAAAAAGAACGGCTTATAAAAGAAGGGAAGATTAAACGAACAAAAAAGTCCGCAAAGTCTTCCGATACGCCCCATTATCCCTACTTATTGCCGAAAGGGTGGGAATGGTGTAAGTTAGAGGATATTGTATGCGAATTGAAATACGGAACTTCTGAAAAGTCTTCAAGCGTGGGTAAGATAACTGTCTTGCGAATGGGTAATATTACTGATATTGGCACAATTGACTATTCTAATCTGGTATATTCTTCAAATGATGAAGATATTAAACAATACTCATTAAAAAAAGGCGATTTACTTTTTAATCGTACAAACAGTAGCGAATGGGTAGGGAAAACGGCAATTTATAAAGGAGAACAACCAGCAATATATGCAGGCTACCTCATCCGAGTTAGACCAATATTGATTTCTTCTGACTACCTTAATATTGTAATGAATAGTAGCTACTACCGTAATTGGTGCTATAATGTAAAAACGGATGCTGTTAATCAGTCTAATATCAATGCACAAAAGCTCTCAAAATTAATGGTACCTATTCCTCCATTAAAGGAACAAGAAAGAATTGTAGTGGAGATGGCTAAGTGGGCTTCTTTAATTACTTCTATAAAGAATGACAAAGAGGATTTACAAGCAGCTATAAAACAAACTAAAAGTAAAATCCTTGACCTCGCCATTCACGGCAAACTCGTACCACAAGACCCGAATGACGAACCGGCTGCAGAGCTGTTAAAACGCATCAACCCGAAAACCGAAATCACTTGTGATAACGGGCATTATCCGCAGTTACCTGACGGGTGGGTAGTAGTTCCAATGCAAATGCTGTGTTCTTTGACGGATGGAGAGAAACTTGACGGTAAAGAAATGCCAAACCTTGACGTAAAATATCTAAGAGGAGAACGTGACTTTAAGACACAAACAAATGGGCGATATGTAGCAGCCAATAGCCTATTGATTTTGGTTGATGGAGAAAATTCCGGTGAAGTGTTCAGAACGCCGATTGAAGGTTATCAAGGTAGCACATTCAAGCAACTACATATCAATGAAAATATGCTTGCAGAGTACATCTTACATGTTATAAACCTGCATCGTAAAGCATTGCGTGAAAACAAAGTAGGTTCGGCAATACCTCATCTGGATAAGAAGCTGTTTAAGGCAATAGAAGTACCCGTACCACCTTATGATGAACAAGTAAGAATTGTTACTGCGATAAATTCAATGCATAGTAAATTGGATGCAATAATGGAGAATTTATAAGTCCTCCATTATTGCGTCAAGTTTTTCAAACATCACTTTAACAACATTGATTATACGCTTCTGTTCTTTTCTTGGCGGTATCGGTATGCAAAGTTTAGAGTATTCTGAAATCCAATAACGTTTATGGGTATCGCCAATAAGTCGTGTGATGCTCATAAACATAGCAACATATTCAATTTCAATATCGTCTGTCACTTTTAGGATTTTCATGGCAGATGATTTTACCTTAAAAGGGAAATCAACAAGTTTGGAATCTGTGGTAAAGTCATCAAAAATGATACAAGGCGTATTCTGATAAATACCTTTTGTTTCATTGGTATATCCTATAATAAAAGATTTCCCAGCAGTTAAAACAGGAGTCAAATAGCTGTCATCATAATCAGTTGAATTTACAATATAGGCTTGAGGTTGTTCGTATTCAACTATGTCTTCTAATCGACATTTGCACCACCCGTCAGGTAACTGCGGATAATGCCCGTTAGGTTGCGCTTTATATTGTTATCGTATTCATCAAAAATTAATGTATATGATAACAAGATTCAAAGATTATCTTGCCAAAACGAATTTGGCAAAGAACACCGTAGCATCGTATGTGTGGACGGTGAACTACTTTCTCAGTCACTATGGAGAAGTGAACAAGAAAAATCTGTTGGCCTATAAGGGCTATCTGGTGGAAAACTTCAAACCGCAGACTGTAAATCTCCGTTTGCAGGGTATCAACAAGTATTTGGAGTTTACCAAGCACGACAGACTGAAAGTGAAGTTTGTCAAAGTGCAGCAAAAGAACTTCTTGGAGAATGTCATCAGCGATGCCGACTACAAGTTTCTGAAAGCGCAGTTAAAGGCTGACGGTTACGAAGATTGGTATTTTGTAGTATGGTTTATGGCGGCGACAGGCGCACGGGTAAGTGAGTTGCTTCACATAAAGGTTGAACACGTGAAAGTGGGTTATCTCGACCTTTACAGCAAAGGCGGTAAAGTGCGCCGTTTATACATACCCAAAAGCTTGCGGAGCGAGGCTTCATTGTGGCTGAAAAGGAAAGGCGTCACGAGCGGTTATCTCTTTCTCAACCGTTTCGGGCAGCGCATTACGACACGCGGTATTGCCCAACAGCTAAAGCATTTTGCCGATAAATATGGATTGAACCGTGATGTTGTTTATCCTCATTCTTTTCGTCACCGTTTCGCCAAGAATTTCCTTGACCGTTTCAACGACCTTGCTTTATTGGCCGACCTTATGGGACATGAAAGCATAGAAACCACTCGCATCTACCTGCGCCGCACCGCCAGCGAACAGCAGAAAATTGTCGATAAGGTAGTAAATTGGTAATAACGTAGCCTTAGAAGCGCATTTTATCACGCTTCTAAGGCATTTTGAATATTATTGAGAACGGAAAACAGTTCTTCGATTTTTGCGCCAATGCGTTGTTGTTCGGGAAGAGGAGGTAGTGGGAAATACATATCATTAAAATCTGTACTATTGAATCCTGCTTGAGCCGTCCTCGAAATTTCTTTTAGCTTGCCTTGATATAGGTTAGATAGATAATAATAGTATGCAAACTCTTTGTATATAAGATTATCAAATTTGAAGATAACTTTTGCCATTGCAACATTATAAGCTCCTTGTTCAGCATGAAATACTTTCCCTAAAGATCCACCATAACGTGCTAATAATATATCTCCTTTCTCAGTTTGCTTTGAAGCAAGACTTGTTGGAATATAGATAGGCACAGGAGATTCCCCATAATCTCTAATTTGATAAAGCCTGATATAATTGGGTCTGGGTATTGTTTCAAAGTAACTCTTTGCTGGTTGTGCACCGCCTGATATGTCTAAGATTGAATTATGCCTACACCATACCCATGTATCAGGTATCTCAAAAGGAGACTTCTCATCATGCCCGTTATCACAAGTGATTTCGGCTTTCGGGTTGATGCGTTTTAGCAGTTCCGATGCTGGCTCGTCATTCGGGTCTTGCGGAACGAGCTTACCATGAATGGCAAGGTCAAGGATTTTGTTCTTAGCTTTTTTGATAACTTTCTGTAAATCCAATTTGCCTTGCTCAATTTGGTCAATTAAAGCAAACCAATTCTCTATCTCTGATACTATTCGGTGCTGTTCTGAAAGAGGGGGAAGAGGGAAAAACATTCGTTCCAAATTATATTTAGGTAATCCCTCACGACCACTACCTGTTATCTTCATTGATTTAGAGAATATGGAGGATAGAACAAACGCATGGAAATATTCAGATACAACAAATATTGGACGCATAATGCAAACATGTTGACTTACATTTCCCCGTTGAAAGTTTTCAGGAACAATTGCACAACGTCCCAAAGACCCACCTGTTATGTTTAAGAGTAAATCATTAGGCAAAACTTCAGTACCAATCATAGTTTGATGTACCTCTTCTGATATAAATTTGATATCTTCGTAAACTAATCCACCGTTATAAATATTTTGAGACCGGAAAAATGGAATGCCCTTAGAGGAATAGTTACTGCCTCGCGGGGTACTTCCAGAACCTATTTTTGAACAAATATGTTCTATATCCGTCCACACCCAATTATCAGGCACTTCAAACGGCACATTCCCATAATGGGGCGTATCGGAAGAACATTGTAAATTGCCGCATTATTTACAGACAGCCCATAAAATAACTGCCAAGCAAAAGATTCCAAGCACAATCACAGTAAATATGCCCCAACGGTTGGAAAGCCAAATACCTTCATTGCTTTTAAGCATACAAGCAATGCGCTCCTCGTGTTCCTTTTGCAGTTCGAGTTGTTTATCACGATGAGCCATTAGTTGCTTGCCTACTTCCACGACAAAGTTTGTGCAAATGTCGTTTAAAGACTTTAAGGTTTGCGGATGTACTTGCGCACCGATTTTCCTTGACTGTAATTCATTAACTGTATTGTTGAACCCAGTGATAATGCAGTCTGCACGGTCGATAACCGTATTGAGAGCCTTGGTCGTTTGTTCCAATTCCGCAACTTTTTCTGCAAGACTGCTTGTCTCCTGCGTAGCCTTGTTTTCGTTATTAACGCTACAAATAAGGCCGTCAATGTCTATCTTGTCAGATTTGCCTTTTCCTATTCCCATACTTTATTTGATTTTGAATGAAACAATTATCTGTGCAACCCTCGTCTACGTTTGCAAAGGAGGTTGGCTTTTTGAGCGCAACGCTTTGCCCATTCGCGTTCGTCCTCATCCTTGTCTTTTCCCCAACCGCTCATATCAGAACCTCCACCGCCACTGGATGCCGTCATGCTCGTTGCACCATCAAGATATTCGGCGAAAAGAAGTAATGCGGTTTTCTGCACAGCTTCTATGGTCGCAAAAGGATTGTCGTCCGGCGTGGAACACTCCTTGCGGATGATTTCGTCCGCGTCCTCCGGTATGGCTACATGGTAATGGTGATATTCGTCCGTGGAAATGTCGTAGTGTCTAATAACGGGAGCCTGGCGGTTGACCTGTGGCATTTCAGCCGATACGGTAGATGGCCGTATTTTCTGTTCGGTACTTAGATTTGCCGAAGATTTCTGCTCCCCACGTAGCCTTGCCCATGTCGCTTCTATCTTTGATGGCATGAGATATCGGCCTTTGCCAAGAATAGAGGATTTATAACTGGAGTTGCCCAACAGAACAGAATAGCCTCGTACATTCCCCTTGTCATCCTCTTGTATGTATATACCGTAGCCATGTTCTTTCAATCCGGCTGCATAGCCTGCCCAACTGAACTTTGGTAGAGAGCGGAGTACGTCCATGCAAATGTCGGCTATCTCCTGCCTACGTATTTCGTAAATATCCTCCGGCTGTACCCATCCTCGCCGTTCGTTGATTATATACGCAACCGACATCGCCCGTTCCGCTATCAGATGGTCGTCGTTGACCTTGCCGTTCATGTCCACACGGTTCACGTCAATGTGCAGATGAGGTATGCCACTCTTTGCATCATGGTGGAGAGCGACTATATACTGGCTATTCCTTACATTGGTACATTTTGCACTGGCACGTTTCGCCTTTTTCGACAAGTCGATGGAATCGAAAATTTGGATGTACTCGTTTGCCAACCTTACCCAATCGTCCAACGTCCAGCCTGCGGATTCTTCTTTAGTTGGGGATATTTCCATCCTTATCACGTTACGTTTGAGCGGTCTGCCTTTGTTGATTGTACTGGCAAACTCTTTTTGTTTAAGTACCATGCGCTGGTACATGGCTTCCGCCGAAATGTCATCGGGCAGGAAGTTCACTTTCACTATCTCGGCCTTATCTTTGTTGACCGAATAGCGGACGGCATTTCCGCCGTGACTGATGGTGGCCGCTTTTGCTATCATTTGGCTGGGTATTTATCGGGTAATGTATTCCTGTATCTCATTCCAACGGGCTATAAGGGGAACGGCGGCACGCATCCACTGCTCCACGAAACGGGTGTCTGCAAAATATTGCGCTCGTTTGCTGTCCTGTATAGATTTGACGGCAGCAGCTATGCGCATGAGATCGCCCCGTGCATCGGATAGGCTGCATAAGGCTTCCACCTCCTTGTCGGTAAGTCGCCGCCTTGGACATTGCCCAAAAGCACATTTACGGATGTAGTCGCTCAATGTCAAACCACAAGTCTCGGCAAGTTCCACGACTTTTGCGTATTCCTTTTCGGTCACTCTGGCCTCCAGCCGCTTTGTGCGCCTTATAGCCTTTTTCTTTCCATCCTTGTTCTCTTCCGTTGTTGTCATATCTGATGAATTATAAGGTGATACTATAAAATAAAACTGGTCAGCCCGGTGCGAGCTTGCGAGCGGCAGTTATAGCTTATGTGGCATGGAAGCGCGGAGCGGTTTTGTGCGACATAGGCAATTCTTGTAACAGTCCTGACACGAACATCGGACATAGCACAACTCGTAGAGTGGACGGTTTATCCGAAGTCTTTATAAACGCCTAAAACAAACTTACTCCGCCGCATTCTTTCCTCAAAAGACCGCTTCCGATAGTGTTATAAGTTAAACCCAAGTTCCGCCATAAACCAACGCTTTTCCAAAACGCCACGAATTGAAGCGTAAAAAGCCATGTCTCGCATTGCAAAAAACCATCTTTTGAAAGCCAATATACGGCATTTCTTGTCCGTCTCGATTTCACTATGATTTACACTCCGTTTCCACCATGAACATTCCCGTCCGAAATAAGGGATAAAGATGGTTGCCCGTTGTCACAACAAGTGGCGGTGTCCGACTTTGTATTTTCGCCATTTGGTACATCGGTGGTAATACAGTTCTCACCACTACCATCTTCACCAATCTCATAGACATGATTGCGCCGCTCTTTCACGCTCACATAATACGGATTGAGTATTTTTTGATTGTCCGCATACCATGCCGACACACAATGCACGGTGTGTATGCTTGTGCGGTTAGTCTGTTCGGATGTGATAATCCCCAACTCGGCCATTTTGTCAAGCAACCTCGAAACGGTTTTCTTGTCATAACCTAAACGGGTGGCCAATTCCACTTCCGAAAGAGCGATTTGTCCGATATGTAGCGTAACGGCAAAGCCTTTCTTCTCGTATTTTGTTTTTTTGATTACCGCAGCGTCAATGAGGCTTTTCAATACCTTCATGCGGTCAATGCCATATTTGCTTCCTGCCAGAAAATCAAGCTGCCTGTCGGAAAGCACTATACAATAATAAATGTCTTTTTTCATCTTCAAATCTATTTATGGTTCAACTAACTCTAACTGAAATTGGTCAACGAGCATTTGCAAACTCGGACAACGCTTTATCATCTTTTGAAGTGTCATCATGGGAGTATCTGCCATCAGCAGAAAGTCGGCTATGTCTAATCCTTTTTCCCTTTGTTCATCCGTAGCGCATTGCTCTAGCTTATCACTGAAAACAACCTTCGGGCAAATAGCAGAAAGCGACTGTGCTTTCTCTTGCCAAACCTCCTTCGCTCCCAAGTCAGGACAAAGGATGATGGCACGGTTCTTCAACACGGCAATGGTGTCAGCCTTGAAACAGCCGTGTATTCCTCCAGTCGCCAGCCATACAAAATCAGGCATGAAGTGGCTGGCCACTAAAGCAGATTTCTCGCTCTCTACAATGGCTACAGCTTTTGTCGGATAGTCGGCCAACAGATGTTCACCAAACAAGCATTGCTTCATGTTGAAGTGCTCCAGCCCCAATTCCGTATGCACCCAACTCACATAGTTTCTCGGCTCTTTTACCCGATGTCCTGTCACTGAATGATACAACATAATTTTTCCGCCTCGCACTCTTCCTTGTCGGTCAATCTGCCAAAATACCGTGGAGCCTTTCCATTTCTTGGATGTCCCGACACAGTATAATTGGAACAGCCGGGATGTTTCCTTTTCACCGAATACTCCAGACAGAAAGATGAATAACGGATTCAGTTCGTAGTTGGCAAGCGAGCGGTACATAATATTACGATCAATGTAGTCTATCGGCTTTGGCTGTACGGCCGTAGTCTGCGACCTCCACGGCTTCCGTTCTTCCAATGCAATGGGATTATCTTTGAAATAGTCCGATGGCTTGTAATGGTATTGGCACGAATGTTCATGGTCACACCTGCCCACATAATCAGGAAACGCAATTTGCCCTTCCGTATCAACATACTTGACGAAACATTGCTTCCTACCACATTTAGGACAGGTCAGCTTAGAACCTCGCTTGTATTTTTGGAGCATAAATCGGTATTCAATCATAGTTCCTCCTTTTTATAAATGCAGTTCGTGCAGTTTGCAGTTGTTGCAGTTTTGCAGATTACCAATGCCCTCTGAACTGCAAACTGCAAATACTGCAAACTGCAAACAGTGTGGATTATTGCAGTTTTTCATATTCTCCCCTCTTAATTTTCCTGATCACTTTGTTCGCGGCAAGTTTGTTCAACACATACATCACAGTTCTTTCCGACATTCCGACTTCTTTACCGGCTTGGACGGCTTCGGCTGTAGAAAACAAATGAGGTACAATATCAAGCATTTCTTTCTTCTGTGAGTCTATGCTTTCCATCAACATAAATTTCTGAACATTGGAATAGCAATCCTCGAAATATGCACTTAGTCTGATGGCCGATTTTGTGGAATCAATATCCACAAAATCTTTATGGACTTCGCCACAAGCCCATCGAAGTATTTGGAATACTAAAGCCAACCGTGCTGCAATTATGGGTGTTTTCATTACCCGGCTATCAACCATACTATCGTCTTTGATTTGGTTTACCTTGTGGATTAAGTCATTGCGCCAGTCGGTGAAATAGGCACCAGCCTCCGTAGAAAAATTCAGTACGCTTTGTAAAGCATATTCGTTGTTTTCTTCCGTTATGAAACAAATCTCGCAAATACGGTTGATTATATCCTCCCACAAGATAGAATATTTCTCAAACGATGAGGATGTGGAATCTTCGTCAGTCTGCCAGTCTGATATTTCCTGTGATGAGGGATAAACGAAGATTATCCTATCCAATAGTCCATTGTCCTTGTACCCTTTATCGACCAGTTCATGCACACGAGTTGTCTGCATCGTGCCAACTATATTTATAAAAGGCCGCTCAATATGGATAGGTATCGGCATACTGCACCTTGACACATCAAGAGGCTTGCCGCTAAAAGCTGTCAAAAGTTGTTCTATCAGTTGCCCCTTGCTGTATTGGTTCACGGCGTTGAACATTCCCATTATTTCATCCACATACACGGTCACTCCTCTTGGATTGTCATTAAGCGCACGAATAAGAGCTTCAGGAGTGAAGTCAGAAATGATTGTCCGCTTCAATATCGGTTTAGGTGGCAATGGCGGCCTTTCGTCTTTCCTGCCTTTCTGACTTTCCAGTATGGAATTGTAGTTTTCCATATCTATCTTGAATTGCTTAATGACTTTGGCATCACGCTTGCGGATGGGGCGGAAAGCGAAATCAAGCGGAGGTGTCTTACCCATGCCTGGCCGTCCAACCAGTATCAGATAAAGGATAGGACTACTAACCCAGCCACCACGGATGCGGATGTTGACAGCATTGCCGATGGCTGTTGACGCTGCCGCAATAAGGGATGTCATTGTGTACTCAATGGAATAGTTTTCTTGCCGTGCCAATACCAGAACCATGTCCTGCAGCTTGGCAGGAAACACATCCAAAGGTATCTTGTTCTCAATAACACCCTCGAACTCCATTCTGATGCTGTTGCACAAGTCAAGTGAATCCATTAGAATGTCCTGTTTCGTTTGGAGTTGACGAACTGAACGGCTTCTTCCGCCAATTCCTTCTGTGATTTCCGCTTGCCGTCATGAAGCCATGCGTCAATCTCAGATTTAAGGAACATGATACGTTTACCTCTCTTATGAAACGGAATCTGGTGGCAACTCGTCCATCCGTAAACGGTTTGTTCCGCCGGATGGCTGGGTAGGTATTCGCACAGCTCTTTCAAGTTCATCCACAGGTCGGCAGGTTGTACTTGTGGAGCATAATTCAAACCATCAATCTTGGAATCAAGTTTGTCCAACTTGTCCATCATCCATGACATTGCCTTTGGCAAATCTTCAAATGTAATGTTCTTGTCTTCCATATCATTATCAGTTGATTTTGCCGCAAAGTAACGGCAAATCCCAATACCGATTTATGGGTGACTAATATCACATAAAGAAACATCATAGCTTCATAAGAACCATAAGCTATATGCGCTGATTATCAACACCTATAATGGTAAATTCCATTATTAGATTTTTTCGTTTATGCCTCTTTCCATAAGGAAATCATCATCGTGTCATACAGTCGTGAATATAAAAATAGACAGATATAAAAAGCCATCCACATATAAATGCAGATGGCTTATGTAATAAATAGGTATGGAATGGCATTTATTGTTGGCTCGGCAAATCAAGCTTGATTGTCTTTGTCGCCTCTTCCTTTTTGGCATCAACGACCTTGGCATAAATTTGAGTTGTACGGACATTCGTATGACCAAGCATTTTGCTGACCGTATAAATGTCTGTTCCTCCGGCGAGTTGCAGGGTTGCATACGAGTGCCTAAAGCAATGGAATATACAAGGCGAAGCAAGCAATAATGAACAGGTAAAGATTAAACGTAAGTCGTTTGAAATGAGCTGTATTTCTGTATTCTGCAAAATGTGGAAAATGCAAACGACAACAGAATATTGAGGTTGTTCAGTTACCAAACCGTTAGCCGGGCGGTTACCGAAACAAAAACAGGTAACGGTAAGCGATGAAAAGAAATCCTCACCGTTTTATTTGCACTCATACACAGTATTTTGCATATCAAGGAACGCTTATATGGCAAGTATTTTTGCACTAAAAAGTATAAGCGTATGAAAGTAGAAAAATTCAAGGTATTGCTCTACCTCAAAAAGAGCGGACCGGACAAGTCGGGAAAAGCTCCCATCATGGGACGCATTACGGTAAACAGGACAATGGCACAGTTCGGATGCAAACTGTCCTGCACTCCCGAATTATGGAATCCACGTGAAAGCCGTCTGAACGGCAAAAGCAAGGAAGCGGTTGAGATCAATGCCAAGATTGAAAAGTTACTGTTAGCGGTAAACAATGCCTTTGACAACCTTGTGAATCGCAAGGTTGATTTTGATGCTACCGATGTGAAAAACCTTTTTCAGGGCAGCATGGAAACGCAGATGACGCTCATGCGAATGACGGATGTTGTCTGCGATGACCTCAAAGCCCGTATCGGCATAGACAGGGCAAAAGGGACTTATCCCGGTTATCACTATATGCGCCTGACAATCGGGGAGTTCATCGAGAACAAGTACAAGGTGAAAGATTTGGCATTTGGACAACTGACAGAGCAGTTCATCCACGACTATCAGTCTTTTGCCACGGAAGAGAAAGGCTATGCGATTGATACTGTCCGCCATCATCTTGCCATCCTGAAGAAGATATGCCGTCTGGCGTATAAGGATGGATATGCCGACAGAATCCACTTCCAGCATTTTACCTTACCAAAGAAGACGGAAACGACACCACGGGCATTGAGTCGTGAATCGTTTGAGAAAATCCGTGATGTGGAAATACCCGCTTACCGCAAATCCCATATACTGGCAAGGGATATGTTTCTCTTCGGGTGCTACACCGGGGTCTGTTATGCGGATGTTGTCTCGATTACCCACGAGAACCTATATACGGATGAGGACGGTGCTTTGTGGTTGAAGTATCGAAGAAAGAAAAACGAACTTCGTGCCTGTGTGAAACTGTTACCGGAAGCGATTGCGCTGATTGAAAAATATCATAGTGAGGATAGGGACACCCTGTTCCCTTTGCTGCATTGGTCAAATCTCAGACGACACATGAAAGCGTTGGCGGCACTGGCAGGCATCAAGGATGATTTGTGCTATCATCAGGCGAGGCACAGCTTCGCCTCGCTGATTACGCTTGAAGCAGGTGTGCCGATAGAAACCATCAGCAGGATGCTGGGACATTCCGACATTTCCACAACACAGGTCTATGCCCGTGTCAGCCCGAAGAAACTTTTCGAGGACATGGACAAGTTCATAGAAGCCACCAAAGATTTTCAATTAGTTCTTTAATCCTTTAATACAGAAAACTATATGCGAAGCACATTTTCACTTTTACCCTACATTAACCGCAGCAAAGTAAAGGCTGACGGTACGACCGCCATACTCTGCCGCATAACCATTGACGGCAAACAGACTGCCATCAGTACGGGGATTTATTGCCGACCGGAAGAATGGAACAGCAAGAAAAACGAGATTAAATCCGTAAGGGAAAATAACCGCTTACGAGAATATTTACGACTGACAGAGGAAGCCTACAATGAGATACTGAAATCGCAAGGTGTGGTCAGTGCCGAGATTTTGAAGAACCACATATCCTTGAACAACATCCATCCGACCACTCTTCTACAGATGGGAGAATGGGAACGTGAGCGGTTGAAGAAGCATTCCGAAGAAATAGACTCGACTTCTTCCTATCGAAGTTCAATGTATTATCAGAAGTACCTGACGGATTTTCTTACGTCCATCGGTAAAAAGGACATTCCCCTTGAAGAAGTGACGGAGGATTTCGGCAAGTCCTACAAAGCCCACTTGAAGAAATGCAAGAACTTCGGGGCTTCCCAGACCAACCATTGCCTGCGTTGGCTGAACCGACTGTTGTACCTTGCAGTAGACAAGGAGATTCTCCGTGTAAATCCCTGTGAGGACTTGGAATATGAGACAAAGCCGGAAGCAAGGCACAGGTACATCAGCCGTGAGGAGTTCAAGAAGATACTTTCCACACCGATGTATGACAAGCGTATGGAACTGGCAAGACGGGCTTTCATATTTTCCACCCTGACGGGACTGGCGTATGTGGACATCAAACTTCTTCATCCCCACCATATCGGAACAAACGCTGATGGCAGACGGTACATCCGCATCAACCGAAAAAAGACAAAGGTGGAGGCATTCATACCCTTACATCCCATAGCGGAGCGGATATTGTCGCTGTATAACACGACCGATGACGAGAAGCCCGTGTTTCCTCTTCCCAACCGTGATGCCCTATGGTTTGAGGTTCACGAGTTGGGAATAACCATAGGGAAAGAGGAAAACTTGACCTATCACCAAAGTCGGCACAGTTTCGGAACATTTTTGATTTCGGCAGATATACCCATTGAGAGTATCGCCAAGATGATGGGACACTCCAATATCAGGACGACACAGGGATATGCACGGATAACCGATGATAAAATTTCCAAAGATATGGACAAACTGATGGAGCGAAGAAAGGAAATATCGTCTGGCGAAAAGAAGAAATAGCAAATAATCATCATAAAATAAAGGGATTATGAGCAGAGGCATAATAACAATCAGTGAAACGGGTGCAGTCACTATGCCGACCGCACCCGTATGGATGATGCAATTTGAGATTGCCGACCTGTTCGGGGTGTTCTCATGCAATGTCCGCAAGGCAATACGGGCAATCTATAAGAACAATGAACTGAATGAAGCCGATACGATGCGATATATCAGGCAACCGGATGGTATCAGTTATGACGTTTACAACCTTGAACTGGTTATAGCCATTGCATTCAGGATATGCAGTAAAGAAAGTGCTTTGTTCAGACGGTTTATAATAAATGAAATCAGCACTACCAAAAGAGAAACACCTGTTACGTTGTTTGTTTCCTGTGGCAGGAGTAATAACCGATGGTATAGTTGAGGTTCATCCCGTCAGTAACTTGTTTCCGTTGCCACACGTTTGAAAGGCATCCGACAACGAAAAACAAGCAACTGATGGGTAATTATAAGAGCAGAAAAGGAACGGCTTACGGATGAAGTGTCAATACTGCGCTTCGTCTGTAAGCCGTTCCTTTTTTCTTTTTGTCGAAAGTCTATTGCTGCCGCAATACAGGGCATACGGCAAACTGCACTCCTTTAAGAAAAATCAAGTTATCCTTTGTCGGTAGGCGGAGCGGTAGCCGTCATTCAGCATCCGTTCGATGTCGGATTCACGGTAGAGGATTTTACCGCCCAACTGGATATAGGCGATACGCCCTTCATTGCGGTAGTCCTGAAGTGTCCGGCGGCTCACCTTCAGCCGTGCCGACACCTCCTTGTCAGTGAAGAAACGCTCACCGCCCAATGTCGGGCGGTAATTGGCGGTCAGGTGCTCTACATTATCAAGCAGTCGGTCAAGACTGCCCATAAAGTGGATTATCCACTTGTTGTCCTTGTTAATCAACTCATTCATATTACTCTGGATTTAGTGGGTGTTGTCATTATATTTAATTCATATAGTCTTTCCTTTGAACTTCGCTTCCTTTCTTCTATCCTCCACAACGGAGACAATGAGCTCCACGTCTTCGGGACGGTAATACGTCTTGTGGTTTATCTGTGAATAAGCCAGCGTGCCGTTATCCCGAAGCGTCTGTAACGTGCGAGGGCTGATGTTGAGCATACGGCACACGTCCTGATTATCCATCCATTCGCTCATTTTCTTTTCCCCGTGCCGATGGCAGATGGCATCCATACGGCTGACGAAACGGTCGAACTTGGCGACCATTGCCTCAAAGGTCTTTCTTTCGATTGATACAATTTCCATATTGCCTTTCTTTTAATTGTTACTGTTTCTTTTGCCACAAAGAAATACATTATCCGCTGTCATGCAATGGATTTTCAAAAAGTGGCAGCGTGTTGCGCCGATACGGTAGTCATTGTCCGGGGTACTGCTTGCCGGTTATCTGTGAGCAAGCCGGTGGAATACGATTTCCGTTCAGCCTTTAATTCCCTTTTTTTATAAAGAAGCCACAGCCAAAATAAGGGCTTAATTTAAAATTGTCCCCAATCGTACCTTTGTACTTTCAGCTATTCATATCCGGCAAATCGGTGAAGTCCGCACCGATTTGTCAGTCCCCATAAAGCAAAACCGTACAAAAATGACTAAGAAAATCCAAGTGCTTGACTGACTGTATTAAAGCACCTTACTTCGCTCCCGATAATCGGTCGAGGTATAGACCAAGACCACATTCAATAACTTAATCAATTTGTTTTTACAATGAAAAAAGAACCAAACATTACAGAGCGTCAAGCTCATGAAATCGTGGAAAAAATGGGGCGCAGGGAACCCTACACCTCCAAGTCGATAGACGACTTCTACAGGAGTATCGGTCTGGAACCGAAGGAGCCGGAACAGCCCGGCAAGACCGTCACGGAAGAAGCAGAAATTCATATGGCAGAAGAACCGTCAGGAGTGGCGAGCGGAGAAGCGGCAATGCCGCAGAAGCGTATCAGTGGCAAACAGCGCAGGCTGTCTTTGGATGAGTACCGCACCACCTATCTCAAAGTTCCCAAAATTATCAACCGCAAGCCCGTGTTCGTCAGTGAGACGGTGCGTGACGAGTTGGACTGGGTTGTCCGCTACCTCGGAGGGAAGGGCATGAGCGCATCCGGACTTATAGAGAACCTTGTCCGCCTGCACCTCGAGGCCTACCGGAATGACATCGAGCAATGGCGCAAACTCTGACGGGATTATGGTGGAACAGGTTGAGCCGTTGGATGTACTCCATCGGTTCGACCGATACACAAAGTGAGTTATTACACTCGGAAATCAATCCGACAGGCGGAGGATTTTTGTGTCCTCAAAGACACAGCAAGGTATGTTTTCAGTTACTCGGATATTCCGGAGTAACTGAAAACCCTTGCACCGCCGTGGGCAGAATTATCCTCCAAAGTCGGATAATTTCGGGGTTCCTTAATCAAAGATTAAACAAAGGATAAACTATAAAATTGAAAGAATAAGAAGCATGAAAAAGAACAACAAGTACGGGAGAAATCCCAAATTAAATCCGAAGACGCACTGCGTGATGGTGCGCTTCGATGATGAGGAATGGAACAAGTTCCTCACGATGTACGAAGAATCACAGGTGTATGCGAAAGCTGTCTTTCTGAAGGCGCACTTCTTCGGGCAGAAGTTCAAGGTGTTGAAGGTAGACAAGGCAATGGTGGACTACACAACCAAGCTGTCCGATTTCCACGCCCAGTTCCGTGCCATCGGCACGAACTATAATCAGGTAGTCAAAGAGCTGCGATGCCATTTTTCGGAGAAGAAGGCAATGGCTCTGCTCTACAAGTTGGAAAGTTGTACCATTGAACTTGTGAAGTTGAGCCGGGAGATTGTGGAGCTTTCAAGGGAGATGGAGAAGTGTTACCAATCCAAATCCGACTGATATGGCATCGGTAAAGGTCAAGTTTCGCCCATCCACCGTAAACGGCAGGGAGGGTACACTCTACTATCAGGTCATCCACAACCGTGTGGTCAGACAGATAAACACAGAGTATAAACTTTTCGTTTCGGAAAGGGACTGCCATTCTGAAACGGTTGTCTTACATCATATATCGACAGTACAAGAGAGGAACAATTATCTGCTTTCAATCGGTTCACGTATCAAGTGGGAAAAGGAGAGACTGAACAAAATCATACACACGTTATCTCAATCCGGCACATTCGTAACGGACGATATAATCATGCGCTTTCATGACAACAGGCAAGAACTGTCGTTTAACGCTTACATCAGCCAGCAGATAGCGAGACTGAAACGCTTGGGGAAGATACGCACTTCTGAAACTTATACAGCTGCACTCAGAAGTTTTAGCGGTTTTATGAATGACACAGAGGCCTTGTTTGACCAATTTAATGCGGATTTGTTGGCAGAGTACGAGGTTTATTTGAAAGGCAGGGGAAATACGCCCAACACTATATCCTTCTATATGCGTATTCTGAAAGCCGTCTATAACCGTGCGGTGGAAGACGGATTGACCGAGCAACGACATCTGTTCAAGTCCGTTTATACGGGAGTGGAGAAAACCATGAAACGAGCCTTGTCGCTCAATGACATCAGGCGTATCAAAGGACTGGATTTGTCATTGAAGCCCAACCTTAACTATGCCCGTGATATGTTCCTATTCTGTTTCTATACTAGGGGAATGTCGTTCATTGACATGGCTTATCTGAGAAAGAAAGACTTGCTGAATGGCACTCTTTCCTATCGTAGACGCAAGACAGGACAACAACTGTTCATCAAATGGGAAAAATGTATGCAGGAGATTGTTGATAAATATCCAATAAACGAAACGGAATACCTCTTGCCTATCATTACAAAACATGATGAAGATTATCGGAAACAATACACCAACGAACTTCATCGGGTAAACCATCTGTTGAAGAAAATCGGGAAACTGCTGGATTTGCCAATACCCTTGACGATGTATGTCGGTCGGCATTCATGGGCAAGTATCGCCAAGAGCCGTAATGTGCCTGTCTCTGTCATCAGCGAAGGTATGGGGCATGATTCTGAGAACACTACGCAGATTTATCTTGCATCGTTGGATACCACCGTGGTAGATAAAGCCAATAAGAAAATACTGGATTTGCTGTGAAGCGGTAGATGTTTAGCGAATCTGTCCAACGCTTGCCAAGAGACGGACGAATTGGCCTATTTTATTGATATATAGTCATATTTAGCTATTTCAGAATAACTTTCGCAAAACATTCAGATTCTCTCGCAAAACAAAAGCATGGCAATAGGCAAGATTTTCAGTGTTCTATATCCTGAAAATCATTGTTTTGCTTAACTTTGCACTATAATATCCGTCTCTTGGCAAGAGACAATAGGCACCAACATTATGAGTACAAAATTTTTCAATAATAGACTTGGCAATACGCTTTTCGACAAGTTGAAAGGTATTGCTTCGGAGATGGCAACATTCGACCGCTTCTTGGCGGTTGTAGGTTTCTTCCGTTCATCAGGATATTTTAAGTTGCGTAAGGAATTAGGTGATATATCAGAAATCAAGATATTGGTTGGTATCAACATAGATGATATTTTCCGTAAACATAACAAGACACTTCTAATGCTGGCCAATGAGGACAAGGCAAAGGAAATCTACCACAACGGCTTCAAAGAGGATATTGTTAATGCCCAATATGCTCCCGAAGTGGAAGAAGGTATTTTGCAGATGTGCGAAGACCTTGTTTCAGGACGATTACAAATGCGTATCCACGCTACCAAAAACCTGCACGCCAAATTCTATCTCTGTTTGCCACAGAATCATAGTGAACACAGCGATGGTTGGGTTATTATGGGTTCTTCAAATATCTCTGATTCTGGTTTAGGCATTAAGCAACCGCCACAATACGAACTTAATGTGGCGATGAAAGACTTTGACGATGTGAAGTATTGCTCCGATGAATTTTGGACTTTATGGAACGAGGCTGTTCCCCTTACCGCAGATGACATTAACAAGTACAAGGAAAAGACATACTTGGGTTATCAGCCAACTCCGTACGAGCTTTATATCAAAGTGCTTATTGATACTTTTGGCGACCAAGTGGAAGATGATTTTTCCATTCAGTTGCCCAATGGTGTCAAGGATTTGAAATATCAGAAAGATGCCGTTATACAAGGCTATCAGATGCTGATGAAGCATAACGGTTTGTTCCTTGCCGATGTTGTAGGTCTGGGAAAGACAATGATTGCCACAATGATAGCCAAGCGATTTGTAGAGGCTAACGGCAAAAACACCAATATCCTTGTCGTTTATCCTCCTGCTCTGGAAGACAACTGGAGAAATACATTTAAGTTGTTCGGCATTTACAAAAAAGCACAGTTTGTCACCAATGGCAGTCTGTCCAAAGTTCTTGAAAGTAAAGACAACTACAAGGATAAAGAAGAGTTTGACCTAATTATTGTCGATGAAGCACACGGTTTCCGTAGCGACAGTTCGGGCAAGTATGACGAACTGCAGAAGATATGCAAGTCTCCTTGCATGAATATGGGCTTGTTGAAGAGTTCGCAAAAGAAAGTGATGCTTCTTTCAGCAACCCCACTCAACAACCGTCCCGATGATTTACAGAATCAATTGTTGCTGTTCCAAAACAGCCAGAGCTGTACCATTGATGGAGTTCCGAACCTCAAAGGCTTCTTCTCGGAATATATCTTGGAGTACAAGCGATTGATGCGTGAACGTGATAAGCGTGATGTTACATCCGAAGTAGATAAGATATATGAGCAAATACGTAGCAAGGTTATCGACAAGGTAACAGTTCGTCGTACACGCAACAATATTCTAAATGACCCTGATTATAGGGCAGACATCAAGTCGCAAGGCATCATATTTCCCAATATTCTGCCACCTAACGAATTGGAGTACGTGATGGACTCCGGCACAAGTAATCGTTTCTACGAAACGTTGAAACAATTGACCGATGGAAAAACAGATGAGAATCCGGAGGGCAAGGGATTGACTTATGCCCGTTATCGTGCGGTGGAATTCTTGAAGCCAGAATACCGTAACAGGTACAAGAATGCCGTACATATCGGTCAGACATTGGCCGGAATCTATCGTGTCCACATGGTGAAGCGATTGGAAAGTAGTTTTTATGCTTTCAAGAAATCGCTCCGTACACTTCTTCGTATCACAACCGATATGATTAAGATGTTCGAGGAAGACAAAGTTATCATTGCTCCCGACTTGAAGGTAAAAGACCTGCAAGCAAAGAATATGGAGCTTGATGAGATTATTGAGTATGCCATGAGCAAGGGATATGCAGCCGAGGATATTACCTTCTCAGCCAATGCATTCACTTCTGAATTTCTTGAAATGCTCCACCATGACCGTGATATATTGGAACAACTCAATGCGGACTGGGAGAAAGAGAATGACGACCCGAAATTCGATAAGTTCCGAGAAAACCTTACTCATAACTTCTTCGACAAGGGAATAAATCCATCGGGCAAACTGGTACTGTTCTCCGAAAGTGTGGATACACTGAACTATTTGTACGATAGACTTACAAAGGAAATGGGTCGTTCCGATGTCTTAATGGTTACGGCAACCAACCGTAACCACTTGGGGCAGACCATTAAGGAGAATTTTGATGCAAACTTTGATAGCGATTCTATGAAGTACAACATTATTATTACTTCTGATGTGTTGGCGGAAGGTGTGAACTTGCATCGCTCCAATGTAATTGTCAATTACGATTCGCCTTGGAACGCTACCCGGTTGATGCAGCGCATCGGTCGTGTAAACCGTATCGGCTCGGTCGCACCCAACATCTACAACTATATGTTCTACCCGTCTCAACAGGGTGATAAAGAAATTCAGCTATATAAGAATGCCCTTGTCAAGTTGCAAGGTTTCCATTCGGCATTTGGCGAAGATGCACAAATCTATTCCAAAGAGGAGATTGTAAAGGAGTTCCAGATGTTCGATAACAATATAAAGGATAGCATTGACAAGAAAATCGCCCTATTGCGTGAAGTGCGTGAACTCTATAATAGCGACCGCAAACTGTATCACAAAATCAAGGCACTGCCAATGAAGAGCCGTGTAATGCGTGATACAGGAAAGCATAGCGGTAGGTCTATTATATTTGTTTCTTCCAATGTCAAGACAGAGTTCTATTTGGCAACAGCCATCGGTGTAGAGGTTATCGACTTTCTTGAAGCGGTAAAATATCTCAAAGCAAAGCCGGAAGAACAGCCTGTGCCGTTCTCTAAAGAAGAACAGCACTACAAGCACGTAAACAGTGCATTGGCTCAATATACGGCCGAATATGTGGAGGCAGCCGATACATCATCAATAAACCGCTCCGACCTTGACAAGACTTCGCTTGAAGCCAACAAGTTCTTGCGTACCATCAAGCAGATAACGACCGACAGTGAATTGAAATCGCAATGCGATGTGCTGATGGGATATATCAATGAAGGTATCTATGCTCAGCTGCCTCGTTACTTGAAAGCTTTGTCTCGTGAATATAAAAACAATCGGGTAAGGATGAAGCAGGACGAGTATAGTTTACAAAACAAAATTTCGGAACTACTTGGCGAGTATCAGACGATGAACAAGGAGCAACGCCACGATGCCCAAGACATTTCCAATCCACAAATTATTATTTCAGAATCCTTTAAGTAAATATCACTATGGCAACTATATATACTTCAGACAGTTTAAGAAACCTGTTCCAATCGTCATTCAACTTGGCACAATGGTACAGTTTTTTACAATATTTTTTCAATGCAAGCGAATTGAAAGAGAAACCCGAAAGAATAATTGCGAGTACTTCGGATGAAGGCTATTATTTAGGCAACATAAACACTTCCGACAGTTACCGTATAGGCTTGTTCCACTATAATATCCGTCAAGGATCTGTCGCAAACAAACTTGTAGGACTTCGCAATCTCGTAAAATCATTCATCAACCCTACTTGGGGAGAATTTGATGCGGCATTGGTCGTATTTGACAGTGGCGACCATTGGCGTTTGTCATTCATTTGTGATATTAAGGGCGAAGCGACATCGCCTAAACGATACACATACGTATTCGGAAGTGATGATTTGTTATACAGGACACCCATCGAACGTTTCAACTTTTTAAAGAAGAAAGGCATATCGTTTGAGAATTTGAGAACAGCATTCTCTGTTGAAGCCCTCTCTGATGAATTTTTCGACAAGTATCGTGAGCAATATGCCGACTTTATCCAATATGTTACGGGTAAGCGTTTTGTTAAGGTTGGCAGTAAGTGGGAGGAAAAGATACTTGGCGAGCCTGACACCGCATTGATGCAGGCATTTAACCATAACGAGAAGAAGATTCGTGATTATGTGAAGAAGATGATGGGACGAATCACATTCCTGCACTTCTTGCAACGCAAAGGATGGATGTGTGGAGACCTCAACTATATGCAGAATATGTTTGAGAACTCACAGTATAAGGACGATTATCTTGATTCGGTGCTTGAGCCGTTATTTTTCGGTATCCTGAACACTAAGCCTGCCGAGCGTGAAGCCCTGTTCGCTGATTACGGTTGGGATAAGTCACTGCTTGATGAGTGGAAAGATATTCCATACCTCAATGGCGGTTTGTTTGAGCGTGATGAGGAGGATGAGCCTGAAAGCCGTTTCCCTGCCGATTACTTCAAACGCTTGTTCCAATTCTTCAGTGAATACAACTTTACCATTGACGAGAACGACCCTAATGATGCCGAGGTCGGTGTTGACCCCGAAATGTTGGGCAAAATCTTCGAGAACCTGCTTGAAGACAACAAGGATAAAGGAGCGTTCTATACCCCGAAAGAAATAGTACGCTATATGTGCAAGGAATCTCTCATCGCTTATCTTGAAACCAATACAAGTATAGCAAAAGAGAAGATTCGCCAATTTGTTCTTTCGCCCGAAGAAGGAGTTGTGGATATTCCTGAGAATAAGAAGCCTAAGCTACTTGCAGCACTTGAAGAAGTAAAGATTTGTGACCCGGCCATCGGTTCGGGGGCATTCCCTATGGGGTTGCTTAATGAATTGTTGCATTGTCGTGAAGCGTTGAGCGGCGAGCGTTACGACCGTGCCGAAATAAAGAAGAGCATTATCCAAAACAATATTTATGGTGTGGATATTGAGAAAGGGGCTGTTGATATTGCCCGTTTGCGTTTCTGGCTTTCAATCGTGGTTGATGAGGAAACACCATCGCCATTGCCTAACCTTGACTATAAGATTATGCAAGGCAACTCACTAATCGAGAGTTTTATGGGAGTGGATTTAAGTAAACTCACTTACGAGAAAGGGCATAAGAAAGATAAAGGAGAAATCACACTTTTCGATGATGAGAAAAATCGCTTGCAAAAAAGGGTATTTCAGCTTTTAAAGGCATATTACTCTTGTAGCGACCACGACAGAAAGGTGAAGTTACAACAAGAAATTTCTGATACTATCAACAAACAGTTGGAGGCACAAGCATACGACCCGGTAATTCTTGAGCAACTCAAGAAAATCAATCTTGCCGAAAATAACAAATTCTTCCTCTGGCATACTTGGTTTAGTGATGTATTCAACCGAAATGATGATAAAAACGGATTTGACATCGTTATTGGCAATCCGCCATATATCCAATTACAGAATAATGGTGGAGAGTTGGCAAAATTATATGAAGATTGCCGATTCCAGACATTTGCTAAGACTGGCGACATTTATTGCTTGTTCTATGAAAAAGGTTGGCAGCTTTTATGCCAACAAGGGCATCTCTGTTTTATTACATCCAATAAGTGGATGCGTGCAGGATATGGAGAAAAAATGAGAGGATTCTTCGCAAAGCATACAAATCCTAAATACTTAATTGATTTTGCTGGAGTAAAGATTTTCGATAATGCTACGGTTGATACGAATATCCTGATTTTCGGCAAGGGAAAGAATGAATATCAAACACGCTGTGCAGTTACTGACAAACTGAACAAAGATAGCTTAAAGAATTTGAGCGATTTTGTTCAACAACAGCATACAATCTGTAATTTTTCTAATGAAGGGAGTTGGGTAATTCTATCCCCAATAGAACAGAGCATCAAGCAAAAGATAGAGTCAGTAGGAACACCGCTTAAGGATTGGGATATTAAAATCTATCGTGGTGTACTTACTGGTTATAACGACGCTTTCATCATTTCAACAGAAAAACGAGACGAGATATTGGCTAATTGCCAGACTGAAGATGAAAGATTGCGTACGGCTGAACTTATACGACCGATTCTTCGTGGCAGGGATATTAAAAGGTATGGATATGATTGGGCAAACCTATGGATTATCAATACTCATAATGGGATCAAAGGTGTTAAACCTCGTATTGATATAAACGAATATCCAGCAGTAAAGGCTCATTTAGACCAATATTGGGATAAAATATCAAAACGAGCAGATAAGGGAGACACACCATACAATCTTAGGAACTGCGCTTATTTGGACGATTTCTTTAAGCCAAAAGTAATGTGGAAAATTATAGGTTGCAATATCAATTTTTCATTCAATGATGGAACGATGATTTGCAACAATGCTGTAAATATAATGACAGGACAACGGAATCAACTTCTCCAATTTTTAGGTCTAATGAATTGTAAACTCTTCGATTGGTATTTGAAATTAACAACAGAAGCAGAAGTCCAAGGTGGAGGAATACAATTGTATGTAACTACATTAGAAAAGACATTGGTAAAATTAGACTTTCCGATGTATTTAAGTGAAGTAATAAATCAACGAGTGAATGGCATTGCAACCGATACAGATGTAGATAACATTATTTTTGAAGCATATAAATTAACACAAGAAGAAATAGATTACATTTTATCTTGCAAACAAGTTGATAGATAGGTAAATAAAACCAAGCCCCCAATGGCATAAAATTGAGGGCTTGGCATTTATATAGAACTTTCTATGTAAGAGATTTCATCAGATGTAAATCCGTACGCTTGATAAATACTTTGGTTTACAACATTAATGCTTTCACCGATGCTAATAGTCTGATTAAGCGGTATTGGAAACTTTATTAGAGATTGGATATTTAGCATAATATCACCTGCACCAGTGGTATCGCTATTCTTATAGATAAAATAAGTTCCAACATTACTGCAAAGAAATGCGAGAATATATTCATTATAGATACCTGCTGATATGAAACTTGCAGGAGCCGTTAGAAAAGTGCCTGATTCAACAATAGAAAAAGCCAAATTTCGTCCAACTGCTTTCCAACATATTTTTGGCTGAAAAAATAAGTCCCAATAACAGATACTATCTTGTGTTTCAAACCACTTATTGCTTGTTTTCTTTCGAGCCTTTATCTCTTCCCCGTTGATTATATATTTCTTGCCTGTTTGCTCTAATCGTTCTTTTCCAAACGATAATAGATGAGCCTTTACAGCAGGAAACTCTTCTATGTTATAATGGCGAGAAGGGAACGTGGCAATTAACCATAGGTTTGCCCAATCATATCCATACCTTTTAATATCCCTGCCACGAAGAATCGGTCGTATAAGTTCAGCCGTACGCAATCTTTCATCTTCAGTCTGGCAATTAGCCAATATCTCGTCTCGTTTTTCTGTTGAAATGATGAAAGCGTCGTTATAACCAGTAAGTACACCACGATAGATTTTAATATCCCAATCCTTAAGCGGTGTTCCTACTGACTCTATCTTTTGCTTGATGCTCTGTTCTATTGGGGATAATATAACCCAACTATCAAAAGATTCAAAACGGCATTCTACTGACTGTTGCTGAACAAAATCGCTCAATTTTATGCTTCAATCCTATCATTGATGAAACGAGATAATGTATTTCTATCAACTTTACATATTTTAGCTATTTTGCGTTTAGATACACCCACTTGTAATAATTCACGAATAAGGTTTTCCTTACCCGATAGTTTGTACTTGTCAGGAGCGTTTTTCTTTCCTTTCGGACGTCCAAGTATAACACCTTCCGCTTTTTTTCGTGCTAAAGCTTCCTTTGTTCGCTGAGAGATAAGGTTACGTTCTATCTCTGCAGACAATCCGAATGCAAAAGCCAATACTTTACTCTGTATATCTTCGCCGAGCTTGTAATTATCTTTAATAGTCCACACCCGACATTCCTTTGTCATGCAGATATTTAGTATTTCCATTATCATAAACAAATTACGCCCAAGACGAGATAATTCTGCACATATTATTAAATCATCTTTTTGTACTCGTCTTAATAGTGTTCCGAGCTGCCTTTTGTTATAAGCTTTTGTACCACTGATAGTTTCTTCTATCCAACCATCAATTTTGATGTTTTCTCTCTCACAGAAGTTGTTGATTTCAAATCTCTGATTTTCTACCGTCTGTTTATCGCTACTAACTCTAATGTATCCGTAAATCATAATTCTAAATGTTATTATTCATTCGCAATGGCGAAAGATTCCATTTAGAAAATACATCATTTACTTTAGGCTATATTACATGACTTAACAAATTATTTGTGTTTTGATGAGGTGCTATTGGCAAATATGTGGATACTGGAAGCCTAAATTCAATACTGCTTCAAGAGAAAGAATAAGAAATTATATTTGCAATTATTTTTAAAAGTCTGATTTTCTCCGTTTTTCAATGAAATTGTTTTGGCAGCAAAAAAGAAAAACATTACTTTTGCGAATGAGAAAAGCGTTCTTTTGATTAGTGCAGAACATTGCAGAATGGAGAAGCTCGCTGGTTTCCAAATCGTTACCTGTTAAGCTGAAAATCTTTGTAAATTCTTTGTTTTCAATGAGTAAGAAGAAATAATATGTCTTGC
>CEAP01011137.1_pt1 | contig 24058 bp, 14 predicted proteins | sample 557771 | NCBI WGS metagenome assembly CEAP01 (sample SAMEA3182073, study PRJEB8094) | gut metagenome | biome: human; feature: gut; material: Stool; isolation source: human stools | place: Canada | collected 2012-02-15
GTGGGGGGGGCCCTTGGGGCCGCCCGCCCCTTCGAGCCGGGTGGTGTGCGCGGCTCTGCCGATTGCGGGCGGGGATAAACCCCGCCCCTACAATGCCGGAGGAGGGTAAGCCTGCCCGTAGGGGCGGCCCTTGTGGCCGCCCGCCCCTTCGAGCCGGGTGGTGTGCGCGGCTCTGCCGATTGCGGGCGGGGATAAACCCCGCCCCTACAATGCCGGAGGAGGGTAAGCCTGCCCGTAGGGGCGGCCCTTGTGGCCGCCCGCCCCTTCGAGCCGGGTGGTGTGCGCGGCTCTGCCGATTGCGGGCGGGGATAAACCCCGCCCCTACAATGCCGGAGGAGGGTAAGCCTGCCCGTAGGGGCGGCCCTTGTGGCCGCCCGCCCCTTCGAGCCGGGTGGTGTGCGCGGCTCTGCCGATTGCGGGCGGGGATAAACCCCGCCCCTACAATGCCGGAGGAGGGTAAGCCTGCCCGTAGGGGCGGCCCTTGTGGCCGCCCGCCCCTTCGCGCCGGGTGGTGTGCGCGGCTCCGCCGATTGCGGGCGGGGATAAACCCCGCCCCTACAATGCCAGAGGAGGGTAAGCTTGCCCGTAGGGGCGGCCCTTGTGGCCGCCCGCCCCTTCGCGCCGGGTGGTGTGCGCGGCCTTGTCGAATACGGGCGGGTGTGGGCACCCGCCCCTACGTTTCCGGCACAGGCACACACTCGTTCGCCGCCCCTGGAAGTCCGTAGAGGGCGACGCCCCAGGGCGGCTTCTCTTGCCCTGCGGGGCCATTCCCCTTCTGCCTACATCGCTCCGCCCCTACCAAATGGCCCCGTTTTGTGGTATCCTAGGAAAAAAGGAGGCGGTGGACATGGTGCTCTGGCTGGGGGAGGGGGACGCCTATGCCCTGCTGGGGGAGCTTCTGCGGGCGGAGTACGGACTGGGGGTTCTCCCGGCGATGGCGCGGGGGGCGGACGGCAAGCCTTACTTTCCGGGGGAGCCGGAGCTGCACTTCAATGTGAGCCACAGCGGGGGCCTGGCCCTCTGCGGCGCGGGGGAGGCCCCCCTGGGGGTGGACGTGGAGGTGCTGCGCCCCCGCCGCCCCGGGCTGGCGCGGTATGTGTGCTCGGAGGCGGAATCCGCCTGGCTGGAGCGGCAGGGCGGGGACTGGGGGGCGTTTTACACCCTCTGGACGTTGAAGGAGGCCAGGGTCAAATGCACCGGGGAGGGTCTGCGGCGGCCCCCCCGGGACATCGCCGTTCCTCTCCTCCGGCCGGGGGAGACGGGAGAGCTGGATGGGCTGGTCTTTTCCGCCTTTTCCGGCGAAACCTGGCGGGCGGCGGCCTGCTGCCCAACCCCTCAGGGCCCGTTGGAGCTCTTTGTTAGAAATTCTTAATGGCTTTTTAAGAATTCGAGCGAGGTTTTCTAAAGAATCCTCCTTTATACTGATATATGAAAAGGAGGGAACACCGTGAATATTCTGATTCTCACCGGAAAATTCGGCATGGGCCACTGGTCGGCCTCCCAGTCCCTGCGCCAGCAACTGCTGCGGGCGTTCCCCGGGGCGGAGGTGGAGGTGCTGGACTTCGTGGCGGAGGCCATGCCCAACGCCTCGGAGGCCATGTATAAGTGCTTCAACCTGCTGGTGACCCGTGGCAGCGGGCTGTTCAACCTCTACTACAAGCTGACCCAGGATCTGCCCGCCGACGCCCGCCCCCTGTTTGAGACTTTGTTCCTGGACAAACTGGAGGAGCTTGTCGCCGCCCGGCGGCCCGACGCGGTGATCGCCACCCACCCCCTCTGCGCCCGGATGGTGTCCCGCTGGAAGGGGGAGACGGGGAGCGCCCTGCCCCTCATCACCTGCGTCACCGACCTGTCCAGCCATTCCGAGTGGATTCACAAATACACCGACTGCTATCTGGTGGGCTCCAACGACATCCGCAGCCGCCTGGCCGCCAAGGGGGTAGACCGGGACATCATCTGCGTCACCGGCATCCCCGTCCGCTGCGAGTTCAAGCGGCCGGTGCGCCGCCGCCCGGGCCGGGAGCGCAACCTGCTCATCATGGGGGGCGGGCTGGGCCTGCTGCCCAAGCGGGACAGCTTTTATGAGGCGCTGGACGCCCTGCCCGGCGTCCACACCACCATTATCACCGGCAACAACCGCAAGCTCTACGACCGCCTGGCGGGCAAGTATGCCCACATCGAGGTGCTGGGTTTCACCGACCGGGTATACGACTACATGGCCCGGGCGGATCTGGTGCTCACCAAGCCCGGCGGCATTACCCTGTTTGAGACCATCTTCTCCGAGCTGCCCATCCTGGCGTGGGAGCCCTTTCTGGAGCAGGAGAAGAACAACGCCCGCTTCCTGGTGAAGCGGGGCCTTGGCCGCGTAGCGGCCAAGGAGCCCGAGGAGTGCCTGTCCGCCATTCGCGCGCTGATCTACGACGACGAGACGCTGGAGTGGATGGCGGGCAACATGCGGGCCATGAAGGGACAGTTGGAGGAGGAGAGCCTCAACCGCATGCTGGCGGGCCTGGAGGCCGAGAAGGGGGTACGCGTCGGATGAACCGGAAAAAGTCCTTGGTGGGGATCGGCCTGATCGCGGCGCTGATGGCCCTCACCGGCTGGCTGCTGTTCAGGGACCAGCCCGTCACCCGGCTGCTCCACACCCTGGGCCAGCTCAGGCCCGGCTGGCTGCTGCTGGGGCTGGCTCTCATGCTGGCCTTCGTGGGGTGTGAGGCCACGTGCTCCCACCTGATCCTGGGACGGCTGGGCCACCGGGCCCCCCTCCGCCGCTGCCTGGGCTACTCCTTCGTGGGCTTCTATGTCAGCTCCATCACCCCGTCGGCCACCGGCGGACAGCCCGCCCAGATCTACTACATGTCCAGGGACGGCGTGCCCGCCGCCCACGGGGCCCTCAACATGATGCTCATCGCCGTGTGTTATCAGGTGGTGGTCATCGGCTACGCCCTGGCGGTGGCGCTGCTCCGCTTTGATCTGGTGGCCAACCTGGGGGGCGGGCTGGGCCTGCTCCTGCTGTTCGGCGCGGTGGTCAACGGCGCGCTGACGGCGGGGATGCTCTGCCTCATGTTCCTGCCCAATGCGGCCAGAAGGCTCACTGGCGGCGTACTGAGCCTGCTGGTGCGCGTCCGTCTGGTCCGCCGCCCGGAGGAGGCCAGGGAGAAGCTGGAGAAGCAGATGGAGGAGTACCGCCGGGGGGCGGACTGCGTCAGGCGCAACCCCGCCCTGGTGCCTGCTCTGCTGGGCCTCACCTTCTGCCAGCTCACCGCCCTGTTTTCCGTCCCGCTGGTGGTGTACCACGCCTTCGGCCTGACCGGCAGCGGGGCGCTGGACATCATCGGCACCCAGGCCCTGGTCACCCTGGCGGTGGCCTCCCTGCCCCTGCCCGGGGCGGTGGGCGCCTCCGAGGGCGGCTTTGTGGCGGCCATGCGGCTCTTCTTCGGCGCCGGACTGGTGACCCCGGCGGTGCTGGTCTCCCGAGGCATCAGCTTCTATTCCTTCCTGCTGCTCAGCGGCTGCGTCACGCTGCTGGTGCACCTGCGCACCCGGAACCGGCAGCCTGTGGCGGTGTCCCCCCGGCTCCCTAAGACCGCCCGGGGCACAGTTGTCACCTGAGCGCCGTTTTGCCTCTTGTGCGGCGGCCCGTCCTGCATTATAATGTGAATACGTTTCACGCAGGAGGGGCAAGCTATGAAGTATTTGGGAATTGATCTGGGCGGCACCAACGTGGCCGCCGCCGTGGTGGACAGCGAGGGGACCATCCTGGGCAAGGTGAGCCTGCCCACCCCGAGAGGGGCGGAGGCGGTGGCCGACCAGATGGCCGCGGCCGCCCGCGGGGCGGCGGAGGCCGCCGGCACGGCGCTGGACGAGGTGGTATCGGTGGGCATCGGCGCTCCCGGCGCCATTGAGCCGGACACCGGCGTGATCAAATACTGGTCCAATCTGGACTTCACCAATGTGCCCATCACCGCCCTGATGAAGGCGCGGCTGGACAAGGAGATCCTGCTGGAGAACGACGCCAACGCCGCTGCCCTGGGGGAGTACGCCGCGGGCGCTGGCAAGGGCAGCCAGTCCATGGTGGCCGTCACCCTGGGCACCGGCGTGGGGGGCGGCGCAATCCTCAACGGGAAGCTCTACACCGGCTTCAATTACGCGGGCATGGAGATCGGCCACTTCGTCATCGAGCACGGCGGGCGGCTGTGCACCTGCGGACGCCGGGGCTGCTTCGAGGCCTACTGCTCCGCCACCGCCCTCATCAAGCGCACCCGCCAGGTGATGGAGGAGGACCGCACCTCCAGGCTGTGGGAGCTGGCGGGGAGCCTGGAGGGGGTCAACGGCCGCACTCCTTTTGACGCCGCCGCCCAGGGCGATCCCGCCGCGGGCAAGGTCATCGACGAGTATGTGGACTACCTGGGCTGCGGGGTGGCCAGCCTGGTCAACATCTTCCAGCCGGAGGTCATCTGCATCGGCGGCGGCCCCTCCGCCCAGGGGGAGACCCTGATGGCCCCGGTGCGCTACATCCTCAACCGGGAGGACTACGCGCGCAACAACCTCCACCGCACCCGGCTGGTACGGGCGGCCCTGGGCAACGACGCGGGCCTCATTGGCGCGGCGCTGCTGCCGCTGTTCCGGTAGAGCTCCAGGGCTGAACTCCGCTCCGGCGCCGCAACGTCAACGGAGGACCTCCCTTACGGCAGGTCCTCCGTTCTTTCGTACCCGGCGCAGGGGCCCTCTTCCGGGGCCGCTGGCTCTGCCCCGCCCTCCTCCGGCGGGAAAAGGAGCAGGGAGAGCCCGAACAGAATGGCCGCCGTGATGGCGATGGCCTGTACCTTGTGCACCTCCAGCCAGGGACGGTAGGGCTCCAGGGGCGGGACTTTCCCGGCCGCCGCGTAGAGCGCCACCGCAACCACCACGCACAGGGCCAGCCGGGTGACGGTCTGTTGTTTGTCCGGTTTGGTTTCCATAGGCGCCGCCTCCTTCTCTCCATGTATAGCGGGGGACAGGGCCGGGTAGACCAGCAGGTTGCTTCGGATGTGAAAAAACGGTAAATTTTGAGGGGGCGTACTTGTCCCACCCGGCGCGATCCACTATACTACAGAGGTATCGGACCGAATTTTGAGGAAATCAGAGGCGGAAGCATGAAACGCAAGCACACAAAGCAGCCGGCCGCGCAGGTCCCGGCCCCCCAGCCCAGGCGGGAGGTGGCCCGGCTCAGCCCCGATCCGGAGCAGGGGCTCACCCTGCACCAGGTAAAAGAGCGGCAGCAGAACGGCTGGGCAAACGACCCGGTGGACTCCCCCACCAAGACGGTGGGGCAGATCGTGCGCGAAAACGTCTTTACCTTCTTCAACTTCATCTTTGTGGTGCTGGCGGCCCTGCTGGTGGCGGTGGGCTCCTTCGACGACATGCTCTTTCTGCTCATCGCCGTGGCCAATACCGGCATTGGCATCGTTCAGCAGCTCCGCTCCAAGCAGACCGTGGACAAGCTCAACCTGCTGGCCGCCCCCCGGGCCAACGTAGTGCGGGAGGGGAACCTGATCTCCGTGCCCGCCGCCCAACTGGTGCGGGATGACGTGGCGGAGCTGGCCTCCGGCGACCAGATCCCCGCCGACGCCACCGTCCTCTCCGGCCAGGTGCAGGTCAACGAGGCCCTCATCACCGGCGAGGCCGACGCCATCACCAAGGCCCCCGGCGACGAGCTGCTCTCCGGCGCCTTCGTGGTGTCCGGCCGCTGCCGGGCCCGGCTGGACCGGGTGGGGGCGGAGTCCTACGCCGCCCGCCTCACCCTGGAGGCCAAGAAGGATGTCACCGTGGGCAAGAGCGAGATGATGTCCTCCCTGGACAAGCTCATCCGCATCATCGGCATCCTGCTCATCCCCATCGGCGTGGCCCTGTTCGTCAAGGAGTTCGTCTTCCTGGAGCGCACCGCCCAGGAGGCGGTGGTGTCCATGGTGGCCGCCCTCATCGGCATGATCCCCGAGGGGCTCTACCTGCTGACCAGCGTGGCCCTGGCGGTGAGCATGATTCGCCTGGCCCAGGGCAAGGTGCTGGCCCAGGATATGAACTGCATCGAGACCCTGGCCCGGGTGGACGTTCTGTGCGTAGACAAGACGGGCACCATCACCGAGCCCCACATGGAGGTAGGGGAGGTGGTGTACCTGGACGAGGAGAAGTACGCCGAGACTGTGGTCACCGAGACCCTTAACGCCTTTTACCAGTCCATGGAGGCGGACAACGACACCGCCCGGGCCATGGCCCAGAAATTCCACGGCAAGTCCCTGTGGCACGCCGCCCAGACCATCCCCTTCACCTCCGCCACCAAGTGGAGCGCGGCGGTGTTCCCCGGCCACGGCGCCTTCGTGGTGGGCGCCCCGGAGTTCATCATGGGGAACCGCTACGCCGATCTGAAGGAGGCGGTGGACCCCTGGTCAGAGAAGGGCTACCGGGTGCTGCTGGTGGCCGAGTACGGCGGGGTGCCCGATCAGAAGGGGCTGGACCCCCGGCGGGTGTCCCCCATGGCCCTGGTGGCCCTGTCCAACCGCATCCGCCCGGCGGCCCCCAAGACCTTCCGCTACTTCGCCGAGCAGGGGGTGGCCGTGAAGGTCATCTCCGGCGACAACCCTGTCACCGTCTCCGAGGTGGCCCGCCAGGCGGGCATCGAGGGGGCGGAGAAGTACGTGGACGCCGCCACCCTCCGCTCCGATGAGGACATCGCCCGCGCGGTGCGGGAGTACACCGTCTTCGGCCGGGTCACCCCCAACCAGAAGCGCAAGCTGGTGCGCGCCCTCCAGCGGCAGGGCCACACCGTGGCCATGACCGGCGACGGTGTCAACGACGTGCTGGCCCTCAAGGACGCCGACTGCGGCATCGCCATGGCCTCCGGCTCCGACGCCGCCTGCCACGCCGCCCAGCTCGTGCTCCTCAACTCCGACTTCTCCGCCATGCCCAAGGTGGTGGCCGAGGGGCGGCGGGTCATCAACAACATCCAGCGGGCCGCCGCTCTCTATCTGGTGAAGAATATCTTCTCCTTCCTGCTGGCCCTCATCTCCCTGTTCGCCACCTTCCCCTATCCGGTCACCCCCCTCCAGCTCTCCCTGCTCAGCGCCGTCACCATCGGCGTGCCCTCCTTCTTCCTGGCCCTGGAGCCCAACCACAGTCTGGTAAAGGGCAAGTTCCTGTCCAACGTGTTCCGCGCCGCCCTGCCCGGCGGACTGACCGACCTGTTCGTGGTGCTGGGGGTGGAGGTCTTCTTCCTCACCTTCGGCTTCAGCGAGGCGGAGCTGTCCACCATGTCGGCGATCCTCCTCATCGTCATCGGCATCATGGTGCTCTATGAGGTGTGCAAGCCCTTTGACTGGAAGCGGCGGGTGCTGTGGGGGGCCATGGCGGGCTCCTCGGCGGTGACAATCCTCGGCTTCGGCGGCAGCTTCGGCCTCAGCCCCCTGGGTACGCAGGCCTTCCTGGTGCTGCTGGTGTTCCTGGGGCTGGCCTACTCCATCATGCGCTTCATGTTGGGCCTCTTCGACCAGGGGGAGCGCCTGCTGAACCGTGGGCGGCATCTGCGGAAACGGAGGTAACGCATGCACATTCGCCCCTACCGCAGCTCCGACTGCCCGGCCTTGGCGGAGCTGTTTTATCAAACGGTTCACGCCGTCAACGCCCGGGACTACAGCCCCGAGCAGCTCGACGCTTGGGCGGATGGCCGGGTGGAGCTGGCCGCCTGGGACGCCTCCTTCCGCGCCCACGACACCCGGGTGGCGGTGGAGGGAGGCGTGATCGTCGGCTTTGCCGATCTCGGGCCGGACGGCTACCTGGACCGCCTCTATGTCCACAGGGACTGGCAGGGGAGGGGGGTGGCCTCCGCCCTCTGCGACGCCCTCCCCGCCGCCCGCATCACCCATGCCTCCATCACCGCCCGGCCCTTCTTTGAGCGGCGGGGCTGGCATGTGGTGAAGGAGCAGCAGGTGGAGCGCCGGGGGGTGCTCCTCACCAACTTTGTCATGGAGCGGTCATGCCCGCCGCCTTCCCGCCCTGTGTAGGGCGCGGCATCCCTGACGCGCCGCTTTTGCCGCGTTCTGGCAGGCCCGCCCCGCCGCCGTTTTTCCCCGTGCAAGCGGGCCTTGCGTGACAAACGGGAGGTTCTCTGCTACGATGGAGGGGAGAGGGGGGAGGCGTATGCACGACATCGCCCGCAATCTGAAGTGTCTGCGGCGGCAGAGGGGGCTGACCCAGGAGGAGCTGGCCGCCCGGCTCCACGTGACCCGGCAGGCGGTGAGCAACTGGGAGCGGAACCGGAACCTGCCCGAGCTGGAGATACTCCTCTCCGCGGCGGAGCTTCTGGGGGTCGGCGTGGACGAGCTGCTCTATGGTCCCCGGCCGGCGGAGGGAGCGGCGGCCCCGGCAAACCGGCGGAGGCGCACGGTTACCGCCGGGGCGCTGTGGGCCGTCTGGGCGGCGCTGTGGCTGGCCTACCAGCTCTGGGCGCTCCCGGCGCTTGAGGCGATGTACGATAAATATGACTACTCTGCGGCGGGCTGGCTGCTGCTCTGGCCCGCCCTGAATCTGCTGCTGGGAATGGCGGTGTGCGCCCTGGTCTCTATCTGGCGGGAGCTCCGCCCCCGGCGGCTGGCACTCCGGCGTGCCCTGTTCTGGGCGGGGGCGGGCTGCGCGGCCCTGCTTCTTCTGGGCGTGCTGCTGTTGCCTGTGCACGGGGCCCTTGTGGCCCTTCATGAGTCCGCCATCCCTTATCTGCTCTGCGGGGGTCTGATCTTCTGCGGCTGGGGGCGAAAAGCGGGTTGATTTCCCGGGGGTTTTCCGGTAAAATGAAAGGCGCGGGGCATGGCTCCGCGCTTACTCTTTGGATAAAGGGGGTATTCTTCATGCTGAAGGTACTCTATCTGCTGAATTTTGCAGGCAAGGCGGGCACCGAGCGGTACGTGGAGACCCTGGTGAAGTATCTCGCCGCCGATGGGCTGGTACAGCCCTTCTTTGCCTACAACGAGGGCGGGCTGCTGGTGGAGCGGCTGGAGGCCATGGGCGTGCCCTGCCGCCGGGTGGAGATGCGCCGCCGCTTCGACAAAAAGGCCGCCCGTGAACTGGCGAAGCTCTGCGCCGAGTGGGACATCGACCTGGTTCACTGCCACTATCTGCGGGAGCACTACACCGCCCTGCTGGCCAAGAAGTACAATAAAAAAATCCGCGTGGTCTATACCAACCATTTTGTCCTGGCCAACGACTTCGTGACCCGCTTCTCCAACCGCATCATGGACCGGCGGCAGGATCAGATGATCGCCGTGTGCAACAAGGGGAAGGAGCAGCTCGTCGCCAACGGCTGGAGCGCCGACCGCATCCAGGTCATCTTCAACGCCGTGGATCTGGACGCCTGGGCGGGAGACCGCAGCCAGTCCACCCTCCGCGCCGAGCTGGGGCTGGACGACAGCCGCTTCGTTATGCTGTGCGCCTCCCGGTTTGCCGGGGACAAGGGGCACAAGTACCTCATCGACTCGGTCAAGCGGCTGACCGAGCTGTGCGCCGTGCCCTTCACCCTGGTGCTGGCCGGGGACGGCCCCCTGCTGGAGCCTACAAAAGCCCAGGTACAGGAGCTGGGGCTGGAGGACTGCGTGAAGTTCATCGGCTTCCGCAAGGACATCAAGAACCTATATAAGGGTTCGGATCTGTACGTCAACTCCTCCCAGCACGAGGCCCTGTCCTTCCTCATCATCGAGGCCATGGCCGCCGGGCTGCCTGTCATCGCCACCGACATGGGGGGCAACTCCGACATCGTCAACGACGAGGCAGGGTGCGGCATGCTGGTGGAGTACGACAACCCCGACTCCATGGCCGTGGCCATGAAATGCTTCCTGGAGGATCCGGCTTTCGCAGCCCGGTGCCGGGAGAACGCGCGCAGGACCATCGAGGACAAGTTTGAAATCCACAAAATGGCCAGGGCCACTTACGGCGTGTATGAAAAAGCCCTCCACGATTGATTGCTAGGAGTATTATTTTTTATGTCTATTACTGAAAACAGCCTCTTTGTCCGCTTTTTCCTGTCCCTGTGGCTGTGCTTGAAGAACGCGGCCGCCAACAGTGCCCTGGGGCGGGTCTGCGACCGGCTGGAGGGATGGTTTCTCCGGCAGGCGGAGAACAGCGCCATCTGTACCTTCGTCTGGCGGGAGGGCCGCATCCCCAGGGCGTGGCCCCACAGCATCGCTTGCCGCCTGTTTACCGCCATCATCAACATCCCCTGCGCTCTTTTCAAGGCCGTCTACCGGGCGGGAAAACGGGTGTGGGACGCCAGTCTGTTCTGCCGCCTGATAGGGGCGCTGGGCGGGGCCTCCTTCCTCTTCCTGGGACTGTTCATGATGGTCATGCTCATGACTCCCCATGCTATGTGGAACAACGTCTACGGCCTGATGGGTGCGGTAGCCCTCACCGGGCTTTTTGTGGTGGGCAGTGCCTCGCGCCCCAAACACCGGCTGGAGCTGGACACCCTGGGGCCCTATATGACGCTCTATATGGCCTTTATCTGTATCGCCCTGGCGGGCTCCCTGTCCACCCGCCTCTCCCTGCGCTTCTTCGCCTTCCACCTGACCGGCTTTTTGCTGGTGCTGCTGGTGGTCAGCATGGTGCGCAAGTATGAGCAGCTCCAGCTCATGGTGGCCCTGGCGGTGCTGGGCCTCTCGGTGGCCGCCCTCTACGGCTGCTATCAGAGCTATATCGGCGTGGATATCGTGGCTTCCCAGCAGGATATGAACCTCAATCAGGGCATGCCGGGCCGGGTCTACTCCTTCTTTGACAACCCCAACAACTTTGCCGAGCAGTTGGCCATGCTCCTGCCCCTGAACCTGGCGCTCTTCCTCAATTCCCACTGGCGGGGGAAGCTCCTTTCCCTGCTCTCCCTGGGGGTGGGGCTGGTGGCCATCGGGGCAACCTACGGCCGTGCCAGTTGGATCGGCCTGGCCGGGGCAGTGCTGGTCTTCCTGGCCCTGCTGAACTGGCGCTGGGTGCCGGTCTTCCTGCTGGTGGGTCTGGCCGCCATCCCCTTCCTGCCCGAGACCATCTACAACCGCATCCTCACCATCTTCAACGCCGGAGAGGATAGTTCGGTTCAGTACCGTTTCGGTATCTATGAGACTACCAGGAACCTGATGGAGGACTACTGGGCGAGGGGCGTCGGCCTGGGCACCGATGTAATGAAGAAGGTCTTCCAGACCTATCCCACCAACTTCGACGGCTCCTATCCGGTTCATACCCACAACAATTATCTCCAGATGTGGGGAGAGACGGGTATACTCGGTCTGCTGGCCTACCTGTCTCTGCTGCTCTACCAACTGAAGTCGGGTGTGAAAGGCTTCTGTGCCGCCCTGGACCCCCGGGTGAAGCGGATGATGGCCGCCGCCATTGGCGCCTTCTGCGGTATACTGGTCATTGGCGTGGCGGAGTACACCTGGTATTACCCCCGCAATATGTTTACCTACTGGTTCCTGTTCGGTGTCATCGGCGCCTGTATCAAGCTGGTGCGTATGGAGCAGGATAAGCAGGCGGCGTAAGAGGAAAATGTCTACCAAATGTCTACCAAAAAGAGCCCGGAACCGTTGTGGTTCCGGGCTCTTTTTGCGCTTGGCATGCCCGGCGTGTCTACCAGATGTCTACCAACGCCACTTTTTGCCGCTCTTTTGTGCCATTTGGAACTGCATGTGGGGCGAATCCCTCCTTTTTCATGGCTTGCAAGGGGCGTCATACTTGACTGAAACGCGCAGTCGTGAGTAGGATGCCCCGAAAGCTCAAAATTTAGAAGGAGGAATTCCAAACATGAGAAACCTCAAGCGGACTCTCAGCCTGGCTCTGGCCTCCGTCATGCTCGTGGGCATGATGAGTGTTGGTGCCAGCGCGGTGAACGCGAGCGATTTCACCGATGCGGATGAGATCGTAAACAAGGACGCCGTTTCTACCATGACTGCCCTGGGCATCATCAATGGTAAGGAAGACGGCAGCTACTTTGACCCCACCGGCAACGTGACCCGTGCCGAGATGGCCAAGATGCTCTGCGTCGCCATCAACGGCGGTGTGGATCCCGTGCTGGGCGTCAAGGACACCCCCACCTTTACCGACATCAAGGGTACCTGGGCAGAGTCCTACATTGAGTACTGCGCCGCCAACGGCATCATCGCTGGCCGCGGCAACAACAAGTTTGATCCTACCGGCACCGTGAGCGCCACCGAGGCCGCCAAGATGCTGCTGGGCGTGCTGGGCTACAGCGCCGAGAAGTCCGGCCTGGTGGGCAACGACTGGGCCATCAACACCAACGTGCTGGCCAACCAGAACGGTCTTTACAAGAAACTGTCCAATCTGAACGCCAACACCCTGCTGACCCGTGACAATGCCGCCCAGATGATCTACAATGCTCTGGACGCCGACATGGTTGAGCTGAACGCCGCTGGCAACTACACCACCAGCCAGTACAGCTACACCGGCACCGAGTCCGTCGTGACCGGCACCGAGCGCGTGTGGGTGCTCACGATCAAGGAGAACAACTGCACTGATTCTGGGATCAAGGCTGCTGTTGATGCCCTGAGCGGCTCCGTGTACAACAGCCGCAGCGACGCTGACGAGACCGTGAAAGAGGTCGCTGGCGCTGAGTTCAACAAAGTTAAGTACGCTCTGGAGCAGAAGACCCAGAATGTCTACGGCGAGAACACCGTGACCAAGTACGCCGACGAGACCATGGGCCACAAGTACCTGTCCCTGATCACCGACGGCGACGCCGTGCTGACCGACGTGGAGAAGGACAGCAAGGGCACTTACACCCTGTACATGAACGGCATCACCACCAAGGGCCAGTACACCAAGGTCGAGGGTGACTACAGCAACCTGATCGGCCAGAAGGTCGAGGTTCTGTATAAGGACCGCGAGAATGTGTACGGCGTCTATGCCTCCACCGACAGCTCCCTGATCGTGGAGAGCACTGCTGGTAAGGTTGGTACTCTCAGCAATAATGAGGTCAAGATTGACGGCACCACCTACAAGGTGGACAGCAATGTGACCACCACCGCTCTCTACACCGGTAAGCTGATTGACGGCCTGAATGTGGGCGGCAACAAGGCCGCCGCTGTGAAGGCTTACGACAACGACGACAACGGCAAGATCGACACCGTCGTTTACGTCCCCTTCACCGCCGCCAAGGTGACCTACGTGGGCGAGAAGTCCTTCAACACCGATGTTAACACCAATGTTAAGTTTGAGGACGTGAACGCTTACGACGACATGGCCAAGAACGACTATGTCATCAAGAGCGACGCCGCCAACACCGTGGATGACACCGATACTTATGTCCTGGCTGAGACGGTCAAGGGCAAGATCGAGGCCACCAAGAGCGACTCCGTCCGCATTGACGGTACCTGGTACAACTATGTTACCACCACTCCCGACAAGGATCTGGCTCTGGACAGCACCGTGAAGGCTGCTGTGCTCAACGGCTACATCGTGAAGTCCGAGGTTGTCACCTCCAGCCACGAGCTGCAGGACTACGCCGTGGTCGTGAAGACTGACAGCGATATCAACGGCCCCCAGGCCAAGCTGCTCTTCGCCGACGGCACCACCAAGGTGGTTACCACCGACAAGAAGTACACCGATACTATGGGCCTGGTGACCTACGAGGTCAAGAAGGGCGAGTACGTCCTGACCGAGGCCAAGACCAACTCCGGCGACGCCGACAAGGCTGGCTTTGACCTGATTGTGACTGGCAAGTATGTCAACAGCTCTGGCAAGGGCAAGATCGGCGGCGAGAGAATCGCGGACGACGCCGTGATCTTTGTGAAGGATAGCGCGGGCAAGTTCTCTACTATGGCCGGTTCCGACTTTGCCAAGTACAGCACTACCTCTGTGGTGGACAAGAATATCACTGCTTACGCTAACAAGGACAACTCCACCGGTTACAACAGCATTGTCCTGGCTTACGTAGAGCTGAACGCGAAGGTTAACTCCATCACCAGCAACTACGGCTATGTGACCAGCGCCGTGTCCACCACCAAGAACAAGGACGGCGAGACCGTGTCTTCCTTCACCTTCTGGGATGGCGCCACCGAGCACAAGGACATCATGACCGATGAGAAGGTTTCCCTGTCCAAGGGCGACATCTTCACCTACGAGGAGAACAAGAACGGCAGCTACACTGTCACCGAGGTCGACAACCTGCTGCGTACCGCCATCATTGCCTACAACGAGAAGAACGGCGATATCCGCTTCACCGACGCTTCTCTGAGCGACAAGGGCAGCAATGTCAACGCTGAGATCACCAAAGATACCGTTATCATCGGCATCAACAGCGATGACAAGGCCGGCGTTGAGGGCGCGGTGCCCACCATCGCCATCGAGACTGATAAGTCCGGTGTTTACCAGGCCAACGCCTACTATGTGATGGGCGCCGGCGACGAGGTGAAGCTGCTGGTGGTTGACACCTACGGCAACATCCCCGCGGTTAACAGCGTCATCACTGTGACGGACCCTTCCAACCTGAAGGACACTTGGAATAAGTATACTGATGTCCGCCTGGATGCCAGCAAGATTTCCAAGGCTGAGAGCGTAAATGTGCCTGCTGACAAGACTCTGACCCTTACTGGTACTAACGATACCAACAAGCTCACTGTAACGGTTGAGAGTGGCGCTACTCTGAAGGTGAACGCTACTCAGATTGCGGACGGTAAGCTGGAGATTACGCTGAAGGCTGGCGGTGCGGTTGTGCTCTCCGACGGCAGCGTGCTGGGTAAGGACGGAATTTCCTCTGACTCCGATGTGACGATTGCCAAGACTGCTTCTGGCGTTTCTTACACTACCTCCGGCAAGGTGACCATTGGTGATAATTACAGCTTCTCCGATTCCAACACCTTTGTGCTGAACGGCTCCGTTGTTGGTGCAAAGGAGGGGGTTAAGATTACCATTGGAGGCACTGCTCCTACCGGCACCGCTGTCGGAGCTGACAAAAACTTCTACAGCGCCGCTGGGAGCGACTCTGCCCAGGGTACCAAGGCAGCGTTGCAGAACAATTCCACCTATGTCTGGGGTACGGTTTACACCGATGGTAGTGGTACTACTGGCATGGGCTGGGTGAAGCAGTAAAGCAGAACAAAGCATTACTTTTCACTTGTTAAAAGGTAAGAGCCGCCCCCGATTGGGGGCGGCTCTTTTTGTTAGTGGAAAGCTATATAGTAGTAGCTCATTCCGGATTGGTTTGCGTCCGCGTAGAATCTGCCCTCTATCAGGTCGCCGCGGGCCACCCGTATTCCGCTGCTGGTGATCTCCACCAGGTTTCCATCCCGCATGGTGACTGGTGCTCCTTGCAGCGCCAGTCCGCCATAGGTATACATGTCGGACTGCATTGCGCCGTCCTGCCTTACCACAAAGACTGCCCGGGGCGATACCCCCAGCGAAATATCCCGACTTCGGGCGTCATCCCCTGTATAGCTTCCACTTAGAATCTCAGGCTTTAAGGCCAGTGCTTTATCCAGCACACGGAAATCCTCGTTGAAATCCGTGCGCAGGAAATTGTCCTCCGGCTCCCACTGGTGCAGGTGATAGTGTTCCGTATAAGCTGCCATTTTCATTCCTCCCGCAGGGGGGCCGGGCAGTGCCTTTGCTGTACTGGAAAACGCGGCCCCTGCGGGAAAGGAACCCCCGCGTCCGGCTGTCTACCGGACGCGGGGGTGGCCTTGTCTGCGGAGGGGGTAATATAGATGGCAAACTATACAGCGCACTATCACCTGCACCAGTGGGAACCGGAGGACAGCTTTTTACGGAGAGACTTCAACGAGGATTTTCAGAAAATTGACGCGGGCCTCGCCGGACGGGGAGATTGCAGCCTGCTGTTCGGCTCTTATGTGGGTACGGGAACTTGCGGCCCGTCCGAGCCTACCGTACTTACACTGGGGATTCCAGCCAAGGCGCTTTGGGTAAGCTGCGGTTCACGCCACGCTGTCTTTCTGAGGGGGAACACACAGGCGGTTAATTTCAGCACCAGCGATGGAGAGCTGCTTGAGGTGGAGTGGACGCAAGACGGCCTGAGCTGGAAGCTGGGGGGAGGACTTTACAATCACGACTACCAGCAGCTCAATGAAAAGGGAACCACCTATTATTACGCGGCGCTTTATCAAGAAAGCAAGGAGGCCCCGGGAAATACCCGGGGCCTCCTTGCTTCTTGGGGTTTGGTGATCAGAACTCAGCGGATAGTGAAGGTCCCGCCAATCAGCTCATTGCCGGTGGTCGTATTGACAATCGTCCAAGTATAAGTGCCATCGACAAGCGCCTTATCGCTCATCTCATAGCCCTTGGAGGAATTATTGATGCCTTCACCAATGACCTGCACATAGAAGTAATGGAAACCAGTGGTCACACCTTTGGCATCTTCCTTGTACATCAGATTACCCTTGCTGTTCTTGATGGACAGAGCAACATCCTGAGCATCCTTGTCAGTAATGCGGAAGGTGAAGAACATGTTGTCGGTGATTTCACCGCCGATGTCATCCTTCTTATCCTCAGGCATCTTGGTCAGAACATAGGCACCATTGGCTTCGCTGCTCAGATCAGAGGCGTTAACAACGGTAGCAGTATTTACACCGCTGCCGGCGATCTCAGCCTTGTCGTTGCCAGAGGAGGTGGTGGAACCGTAGAAGATGGTGACGATCTCGCCGTTCTTCACGATGGCGGTAACCGTCATGCCCTTCTCCACATCACTCAGAGAGCCAGTCTCGATCTTCTTGCCCTTGGTGACGGCATAGACCTCTACATCGTCGGAAACAGCGTAGCTCTTGCCGCCCAGGTCGATGATACCATCCTCGGCCTCAGCCTTGACCTCCACGCCGGGAAGCTGATAGGTATCATCGGTAGTGACCTTGCTGTACTCCTCACAGGCGGAGGCGTCCAGAATCTCGTTCTCAGCATCCGCATAGGCGATAACGTTCAGCAGAATATCGGTCTTCAGGACATTGCCGCTGGGATAGCTGTCCTTCAGCTCCTCATCCATCTTGACAGTGGTGATCTCGCCGTTGACAACAGCCTTGTACTCGTAGTAGGTGTTGTCGCTGTCCTTCACCTTGGTCCCCTCCTTGGAGCTGAGGACATACACGATGTCGTCAGAACTGGCGGACACATCGGAGATGAAGACCATGGTAGCCACGGTGCTACCGCTCTTACAGTAGTAAACAAAGTTGCCGCTGTCGTCCTTCAGGTCGGGCACGTTGGCATAGCCGGTGTAGGACTTATAGGTGGCCTTGCTGCCGGTGCCGGTCTGCACCAGGAAGACGGTCTTGCTGTTGGCGTAGACGGTCTTGCTGTTCAGGGTCATAGCGGACTCGCCCTTGTTGATCTCGACCTTCACGTCCTTGTTCAGGCCGGAATCGCTGACGCCCTTGATGGTGTAGATGTCCTTGGAGTTCTTGCTGTACTCCACGATGTAACCCTGCAGCTTACCCAAGAAATCCTTCTTGTTGGCAAAGTCATTGCCAGTCAGGCAGTCCTCGTCGAGCTCGGCCTCGACCATGGTGCCGTCGGCCAGCAGAAGCTTGGCATAGTAGGAGCTCTCGTCGTCATAGCGGCCCTCATCGGCACCGGTGTTCACGACGTAGGCGTAGTCGCTGGAGGCCTTGGATACGTCGACCTTGATGACATACCCATAGGAATCCAGGTACAGGTCCAGCACGCTGTCGACCTTGACATCACCCTTATTGGACATCTTCGCGCTGTACTTGTAGGTCTCGCCGTCAGCCACGAAGCTGGAATCGCCGGTGGTCTTGGTGACCTCGACGCCCTCAACCACCTCGGCCAGGGTCATGGTCTGGATCTCACCATCAGCCATGGTGTAGAGAACCACGTCGTCCTTCTCGAAGGACTCAGTCTCAAACTTCTTGCCGTCCACGGTGACATAGCGGTCATCGCCGTCCTTCGCGGCGGTAACCTTGGAGATCTCACCCACGTAGGTGTTGATGACCACCAGGGTCACGTTGTCATCGTTGTCCACAAAAGCCTCGACCAGAACGCCGTTGCCGCCGAGCTCGTCGTCGCTGTTGCCCTTCTCGATGGTGAAGGTGCCATTGGCCTTGCCGTCCTCGGTCACATCCACAGTAGTGGTCTTATCCAGGCCCAGGTCGGAGTACAGGGTCTTGGAGCTGACCTTCTCGGAGTAAGAGGCATCGGCGGTGGAAGCATAGGTGCCGATCTCCTTGGTGCCGTTCTTCCACTGGTCGGAGGGACGGCCGAAATCGTCGTGGTTATTGCTGTTCAGGGTCAGGTCAGAGAAGTACTTCTCGCAGAACTGCTGCACCTCGTCCTTGTCGCCCTTCACGGTGCGGTAATCATCGGTCGTGCTGTTGGCGACCTTCACAGGGGCGGAAGCACCCACGATAACCTGCATGCCGTCGGAGCCGATGACAGTGGTGCCCTTGTTGGTGTAGTACACAGTGTCGGCGGTCAGGGTCTGGAACGCCATCTGGGCGGCCTGCTCACGGGTCATGGCGTCGGCCAGCACGATGCCCTTGGGGGCGATGCCCGCGTTCACCGCGTCGGCGGCCACGTTGATGGCCCAGTCGTTGCCCACATAGTTGGCAACCTTCGCGTCATAGCCCAGGGCCACCAGCATCATCTTCGCAAAGGCCAGGCCGGTCAGCTCGCCCTCGGGGTCGAAGTTGCCGTTGCCGGTGCCCGCCAGGATGCCCTGCTGCACGCAGTAGCCGATGTAGCCCGCGGACCAGCGGTTGGCCGCCACGTCCTTGAAGGTGGTGGAGTTGGTGCTCAACTTATTGGCGTCCTCCTCGCCCAGCAGCATGACAGCCACGATCTTGGCGGCCTGCTCACGGGTCAGGATGCCGGTGGGGTTGAAGGCGCCCTTGTCGGTGCCCTCGAACACACCGATGGCGGTCATCACATCAACCGCCTCAGTGTTGGTGATTTCAGCAGAGTCGTTGAAATCACTGCTCACAGCGCTGGCGGAGACGACCATCATGCCCACAATCAGGGCCATGGCCATTACCAGGCTGAGAGTCCGCTTGAGGTTTCTCATTTGGATTTCCTCCTTCTGAATTTTGAGCCAGAGGGGCGTATGACGCCCCTTACAAAGGAGAAATAGGTACAAATATCTGCTCGTTTTCACCTAAAAAACTCGGTGACGGCATGAAAAGGTTTACTTGGTAGGCATTTGGTAGACAATCCTGACAGGGAAAAAGGGCTGAGGCCCTGAAACCAGAAGGGTTTCAGGGCCTCAGGTGGTAGACATTTGGTAGACGGAACCTCCAAACACGGCTGTAGACTGTCCGGGTTTGGGCATGCGGCGGATAGTGGGGTGTCCCTACGTGGGGAGGAGATGTAAAAAATATGGCAAATTATACGGAACACTATCAACTGCACCAATGGGAGCCGTCCGACAACTTTTTGCGGACGGACTTCAATCAGGACTTTGCCAGGATCGACACAGGCATACGGGCCGCCAAGGCCCAGGCGGAGCGGCTGGAACGGGAGAAGGCCGAGATCAGCACAGGAGCCTATACCGGCGACAATGCCGCCAGCCGCACGATTCACCTGGGATTCCGGCCCAGGGCGGTTCTGGTGGAGATGGCGCTTGGCAACCGCTATGGAAGCAACGGCGGCGAAAGCATCAGCGGCGGCCTGGCGGTAGACGGCTGGCCAGTGTTCTATCAGGACATCAACGGACCATGCACGCCCGCCATCCAGATCCAGGCCAGCGGCTTCGCCGTTACCCAGGACAGCCGGAACCGCTCCTATATGAACTACAGCGGCACCAAATACCATTATTTCGCGGTGAAATAGAACATCCCCCCGGGCATAGCCCGGGGGGATGTTTCAATATGGTCAGGCGTAAGTGTAGGTAATATCACCAGGGGTCAGCGTACCGCCAGCCTCATAGGAGATAGTGATGCTGAAGGTAATGGTATTGCCCGTAGCGGCTCCGCTCAGGTCAACGCCATCGCTCGTGAAGGTGAGGGCAATCTCGTTGGAAGCAAAGGCAACGGAATTGGTGTCCTTGCCACCTCCCAGAGTCGCACCGCCAACAGTGCTGGCAGTTGCAGTCAGCTTGGTAATCTTGGCGCTGATGTCAGCAGAGATGTCAAACTTAAACTGCGCGGTGGCCAGACCGTCGGAAGCGCTCTTATCGTTAGCACCAGCCTCCATGACGGTGGAACCGTACACAGCGGTCAGAGTAACATCGCTACCGCCAAGAGTCACAGTAGCGCCGGGCTTGTAAACCTTGCTGTTGGTGGCATCATACCAGCCCAGGAACTGGTAGCCAGTCTCAGCAGCAGGTACCGCAGGAGCGGTCACAGAGGTAGCATCGAACTCGGCATCGGGAGCCGCAGCGCTTGTATAGGGAGCGCCGGGAACCTCATAGGTAGCCTTATACACCCGAGTGAAATTGCTGGAGCTAATCGGGGTGTCACCGTTAGAAAGATCACCCACATTTACAGTGATGCACTTGTCGGAATCCACTTCGTAGTTCTTGCCATTAAAGGCGTAGTTTTCTCCAGCATTCCAGTCAGAGTTCTGGATCGCAACGGTGGTGGCATCAGCGGGGATGGTCACCTGCTTGCCGGAACGGCTGTCCTCCTCGGTCAGAGGAGTCTGGCTGTTGCCGGCATAAACAGCAAATTTGGCGGCATCCGCAGTGCTGTAGCTGATGGTCTTGGCGGTGTAAGTACCCACGGTCACAGTGGCAAGATTGCTGACCACGACGCTCTCGATTTTGCCGGTCTCGGTGTTGGTCACCTTCACATAGAAGTAGTGGGAACCGGCAGACAGGGTGTTGGCGGCAACACTCAGAGTGTTGGTCTTGGCGCCGGTGTAGCCAGCCACATTGACCAGAGAGGTGTCGTCGTTGGGGGTGTTGGTGCTGTTGTCAGCGCTCTTGAACCACTCGTAGCTCAGAGTGCCGGGAGCGGTGGCGGTCACAGACAGGGTCAGCGCCTGGTTCTCGGTAATATTGGAGTTCGCGGCAGGCTGAACAGTAATGTTGGCATTGGCGGCATACACGCCGTCCAGGGTGCTCAGAATGTAGGCGGCGCGGACAATGTTCTTGTCGCTGTCGATGACCATGACAACCTCGCGGCCCACGTTCTCGGAGAAGGAGCCGACAGGAGCCTTCTCATAGCTGTTGTCCACGTCCTCCACGTTCCAGATGTTGTTCTCATAGGTGAAGGTGCCGTCGCCGTAAGTACCGGTAACCAGGTTGGTCATGGTCTTGTCGGTGTAGAGGGCCACGGTGCCGGTGCGCAGCTGACGGGCATAGCCGCGGACGATCTCCAGGTTGCTGGCCTGGTTGTCATCGCTGGAGAAGTTGGGCTTGGTCAGGTCGGAAACACCGTTGCCGTCAGTGGTGTAGGCATAGGGAATGCTGAAATCGTCGGAGGTGTTGAAGATACTGTTGTAGTCGTTGCGGGTGATCTTCAGGGTGGTCACAGTGCCATCCATCAGAACCACGTTCAGGGTGGCATACTTGCTGTCCACGCTGCTGCGGCTCAGAACGAAGGCATAGTCCTTCTCCACGGCCACGCCCTTGGCGTCAAACAGCACGGTGGAGGCCAGGGTGGACTTGCTGTCCAGGAAGCGGGCGGAAACAATCTTGTTGTTATCCACATGAGCCATCTCATTGTAGCCGACAGCCACGCCGTAGGTGATATCGCTGGGAGTGCTGTTGTCATAATAGAAGGCCACAGTGTTCTTGTCTACGGTGATCTGGCTGTTGTTGCTGTTGTAGCGGATACGGGCGGCGCCGGTCTCATAGGCGCTGCTCATGGTCTGCTGCTTCACGTCGGCGGGGTTGAAGACGTCGGTCACCACGGAAACCTCGTCGTTGCTGCCCACGATGGACTTAATGGTCAGCACATTGTCATCGTTCAGGGAGTAGGCGATGACATAGCCAGCAGCGCGGCCGTCCTTGTAGTCGGCGTCGTTGATACCAGCAGTACCAGTCGTATCAATGTTCTTGTTGACAAAGGCGCCGGTATTACCAGTCTCAACAGGAGTCTTCCAGGGGGCGGTAGCGGAGTTGTCGGAGTCGGAGGTGCCCAGGAAGCCCTTCAGCTCCTGAATGCCCTGATTTTTGCTGTATTTCTCAGTATGGCTGTTAGTGGTGAGAACGTCAGCAACCTGCTCGCCCACGTTCTTGGCGGAGGCGGAGAAGTTCAGGGTGTAGACGCCCTCGGTGCCGTCGGCCAGCAGGACCTTGATCTTGCCGGAGGCATCGGAGGCAAAGGCGCCGGGCTCATAGCCGGAGTCCAGAACCAGGGCGTAGTCGTACAGGCCCTGCTCGGAGGGACGGTAGGCAATGACGTTGCCGTTGCTGTCCAGGATAAAGTCGTAGTCGGAGTCGAACTCCACGCCGCCGTTGTCGCACTTGAGCACGTCGAACTCATAGGTGTTGTCAGCGGTGTCAGCCTTGTACTGGATGTAGGAGGGGTGGTACTCGGTGCCGCCCACGGTGATGGTCTGCTCCTTCTCCTTGTTGGCAGCATAGGACTCCATCTGGCCGGTGATCACCTGGGGCTCGGAGACATAGTAGCGGCCGCCGTAGGAGACGGTCAGAACCAGGTCGCCCTCAGCCAGGTCGGCCTCAGTCACGATGTCCTCGTTGTCAATGGCCTTGTTGGAGTTGAAGGTGTTCAGAGTGGTGGTCTCCTTGGAGTCGCTCTTGGCGATGACCTGGGACAGGGTCTCCTGGAGGTACAGCACGTACTCAACCTCGCCGTCGTTATCGTTGTCGATGGCGGTCAGCTCCACGCCGTAGCCGTTGGTCTTGCCCTTCACGCTGTTGAAGCGGTCGCCGGACTCGAAGCCCATGGCCTTGGTGGCGGCAGCCTCGTCCTTCATTACGCCGTAGTTGACGTAGTAGGCGGTATCGCCGTCCACGCTCAGGCCGGTACCCTTCAGGAAGTCCTTCATGGTGTCCTGGGTGTCGGCGGTGGTCTTGACCACGTTGTTGTTGCCGTTCACATACACGCCCAGAACCTCGGAGTTGGCCAGAACGGTAGTCTTGCGCACATACATGGTCACAGTCTGACCCAGCATGTCGACGGGAGTGGACACGTTGAAGATAACGGGGTTCTTCTCCTCCTCATACTCGCCCACAACGGTGTTGCTGGTGGTGGACTTGTAGACCTTTACGTGATCCATCTTGGTCTTGCCGGTGGCCAGGGAATCCTCGCTGTCGGTATCCTCCAGCTGGGCCCACTCGTTGCCGGTGACCACGCCCTCCACCTTGTACACGCCGTACTTAGTGGACAGCAGGGTACGGTGATCCCCAAAGGCAATTGCGTAGCCGTTCTCGTACTTCTGGATCATTTCGATGTCCAGAGCGTTGTAGATCAGCAGCGCCGCGTTGTCGCGGGTCAGAGGATCGCCGGTGGGAGCGGTCAGGTCATCAAAGATGCCCAGGGTAGAGGCCAGGGAGGCGGTCTTGATGGCCCAGTCGTTGCCGGTCAGGCCCTCGAGCTGCGCGTCGTAGCCGGCGGCCACCAGCAGCATCTTGGCGGCCTCGTTGCCGGTAACGGTAGCGGCGGGGTCAAACTTGCCGTTGCCGCGGCCGGCGATGATGCCCAGGCTGTAGCAGTAGTTGATGTAGCTCTCAGCCCAGTGGCCCTTCACGTCGGTCAGGCCGGTGTTCATCCCGACATACAGGCCGTCCACATCGGCGCCCTGATTCAGGACGGTGGCGATCATCTTCGCCATCTCGGCACGGGTCACATTGCCCGCGGGGTCAAAGAAAGACCCATCTTCCTTGCCGTTGATCACACCCAGAATGGTGAGCATGGAAACGGCATCCTTGTTGACGATCTCATCCTTGTCGGAGAAGTCGTCAAAGCCCGCAGCGCTGGCGGAGACAACCATCATGCCGATGAGCATGATCGCCGCCAGAGCCAGGCTGAGAGCCCGCTTGAGGTTTCTCATTTGGATTTCCTCCTTCTGAATTTTGAGCCAGAGGGGCGTATGACGCCCCTTTCAGGGGAGGAAACAATGCACATTTCGGGGGATAGAGATATAAAAGGCGGGGAAACAGAATCAAAAGGTT
>CEAP01013018.1_pt1 | contig 21539 bp, 23 predicted proteins | sample 557771 | NCBI WGS metagenome assembly CEAP01 (sample SAMEA3182073, study PRJEB8094) | gut metagenome | biome: human; feature: gut; material: Stool; isolation source: human stools | place: Canada | collected 2012-02-15
AACAGATTACAGCAAAAAGGTTTACTGCAGTTTGAGGCAGGTAAGAAAAATGCGAAATCGCCCGTTTATTACTTAAATGATTTAAGTAAAACCTTAAGTAAAACCTTAAGTAAAACCTTAAGTAAAACCTTAAGTAAAACCTTAAGTAAAACCTTAAGCATTAATATAAGACTTAAGAGTAAAGACAATAATAACTCTAACGAGTTATTTAAGCCCGAGCAGGAAAAAACTAAAAAGAATCCTTCAAAACCAAAAACCGAATTTATAGCCCCTACCATGGAACAGGTGAAAGATTACTTCCGTGACAAGCTCCCGGACTGGGAACAGCAGGCGGAGATATTCTTCTACCACTTCGATGCGCTAAGCTGGAAAAACACCAACGGGGCTAAAATTGAACGATGGGACAGCCGGGCCAACCTTTGGATAATCGAAAAAAGACTTCAAAATGGAAACAAGACTTCAAAAACAGATCACTGTGATAATGTCCCCGGGACAGATACCCCAATCCAGGAAAAAGCCGGAGACACTGACACCGCTCCAGCAGACCTTGAGAAATGGATCAACGGCCTCCCAATTGGCTGACAGCTGGTCCGGCACGCAAGCCCAGCTGAATTGTAATCTGACATTAGCACAGGCAATCAGGGTTGAGGGTATTCCCACCCTTGCGGACATCAATGTTGTCTTCGGCAACGCCACGTCAGCCAGGATTATCACAGAGCACCTGCAGTCAATCCTCCGATACGCAGGCATTGATATCGCACCTCAACAGCTTGCCGAAACGGCGCTAAGCATATTGTCCAGCTATTATTTTCTCAATCTGGCCGAGCTTTGCATATTCTTCACACAGCTTAAAAACGGAAGCCGTGGACAGTTCGTCTGGGGAAACAGGATAAACAACCAGTCCATTATGGTAGCCCTATCGGACTTTTGCAGGGACAGAAGAGACGAGCACGTCAAACTGTCCAATGAAACCGCCATGAAACAGTCCCAAAAAGGTTTCACCCGGATAGAAGATGCAGCGTGCGCCATGATTGAGGGAGTAAAAAACATTCAGGAGCTCAAAAAAAAGGCTAAAAGCGATTTCAGCGCCTTCACGGAACTTTTTCCTAACGTTCCCTATAACCATACTGCCTACACCTATTGGAGGGCATACAGGGGAAATAAGGAGGCAATACGGGCTATATACGGAGGTAATGCACCACCTCCCAATATAGCAGGCGACGATATAGGAAAATTCTTATGCGAGTATAACATCAGAATCAATCACAAATAAATATTATCAACCACTTCAAAATTAAGTAACCATGGCAATTAATGAAAGTTTCAGACAGGCAGTCAAAGCCGTATGCAACGGAACATCGGAGTATCATGACTGCATTATCCGGCTGGTGGAGAAGAACATGAGTTTAATCAAAAAAAGAATAGCATAATGAAAGATTATATAGAATTTTTAAAAGACAAGATGGCAATCAGCCATCAGACAGGATTTGAAGTTAAGGCTGATGAACTTACCCCGTGCTTATATCCCCATGTGAAAGATACGGTACGTTGGGCTGTTTGCGGCGGTTGCCGTGCGATATTCTCCAGCTTCGGTATGCAGAAAACCGTTACTCAGTTGGAGATACTTCGGGTAGTTCTGAAACACAAAGGTGGCAAAGGGCTGATAGTATGTCCCAAGCGTGTAGTAGTTGAGTTCCTTACACAAGCGGAACAACATCTGCACATGAAAGTGACCTATGTACGTACTATGCAGGAGGTGAAGCAATGTCCGACCAATATCATGGTGACAAACTATGAACGTGTCCGTGACGGCGAGGACGGAGTAAGAATAGAACCTTCTTACTTTACCGCTACCTCATTGGATGAAGCGAGCGTGTTACGCGGATTCGGAACCAAGACCTATCAGGAGTTTCTTCCTATGTTTGCAGAAGTTCCGTACAGGTTTGTTGCCACTGCCACACCGTCACCCAACAGATACAAGGAGCTGATACACTATGCCGGCTACCTTGGAGTGATGGATACCGGGCAGGCACTTACAAGGTTCTTCCAGCGTGACAGCACGAAAGCGAACAATCTTACCCTCTATCCCCACAAGGAGAAGGAATTCTGGTTATGGGTAAGCACATGGGCGCTGTTCCTCACCAAACCGTCTGATTTAGGTTATCCCGATACAGGATATGAGTTACCAGAGTTACGGGTACATGAAGAAGTCGTGAGTGTGGATAATTCCACTGCCGGAGCCGACCGTGACGGGCAGGTGAAAATGTTCCGTGAGGCTGCTCTCGGTCTGGCTGATGCTGCAAAGGAACGCCGGGACAACATGCAGGAAAAGGTTGCCCGTGTGGTGGAGATTATCAACCGCCCGGAAAACAAGGACGACCATTTCCTTTTATGGCATGACTTGGAAAATGAACGGGAGGCATTATGTGACGCCATACCCGGATGTAAGGCTGTATATGGTTCGCAGGATGATGATGAAGCGGACAAGGTGATAGCGGATTTCAAGGACGGACGTCTGAAATATCTGGCCGCCAAACCGGAGATGCTGGGTGAGGGTCTGAACTTCCAGTACCACTGCCACAAGGCAATCATGTTCATCGACTACCGTTTTAATGACAAGTTCCAGGCGATAGCCCGTATCTACCGTTTCATGCAGCAGCATCCGGTTGACCTTTATCTGGTCTATGCAGAAAGTGAGGGAGAGATATACAAGAGTTTCATGCAGAAGTGGGCGCAACACCTCCAGATGGTAGCCAGAATGACCGATATAGTCCGCAAGAACGGTCTGTTCGGTTTACAGGCAGAGGAAAAGATGATGCGCTGGATGTTCGCCAGTCGGGAAGAGAAGTCCGGCAAACTGTGGAAAGCTATCAATAATGACAATGTACTTGAATGTCAGAAGATGGAAGATAATTCAGTAGACCTGATTGTAACCAGTATCCCGTTCTCCAACCACTACGAATATACGCCTACCTATAATGATTTCGGGCATAATGAAGACAACGGCAAGTTCTTTGAGCAGATGGACTATCTCACCCCGGAGCTTATGCGTATTTTAAAGCCCGGCCGGCTGGCCTGCATCCATGTAAAGGACCGTGTACTGTTCGGCAACGCTACGGGTGACGGTATGCCCACCATCGACCCGTTCAGCGAAATGACAGTGTTCCATTATCTGAAGCACGGGTTCCGCTACATGGGGCGTATTACAGTGGATACGGATGTGGTGAGGGAGAACAACCAGACTTATCGGCTTGGATATACAGAGATGTGCAAGGACGGTTCAAAGATGGGTGTCGGTTGCCCGGAATATGTTCTTCTCTTCCGAAAGTTGCCTTCTGATACCTCACGAGCCTATGCTGATTTGCCGGTGACAAAGAATAAGAGTGAATACTCGCTTGCCCGTTGGCAGATAGATGCCCATGCAAGTTGGAAATCTTCTGGTAACTCTCTATTGAGCTATGAGGACATGAAAGGAGCCGGAATAGATAAGATACGCCATCTGTTCAGGAACTACGAACGTGAACATATATATAACTACGAGGAACATGTATCATTCGCTGAAGAATTGGAAATATACGGAAAGCTGCCTAAAACATTTATGGCCGTTGACCCTGTAAGCAAGAAAGACTGGATATGGGATGATGTCTCCCGTATGCGCACGCTCAATACCAAGCAGTCACAGAAGAAACGGCAGAACCACATCTGCCCTTTACAGCTCGATATCGTTGAAAGACTGATTGAACGGTATTCAAACAAGGGTGAGTTGGTGTTTGACCCCTTCGGAGGTATCGGCACAGTACCTTATTGTGCCATCAGACTGAAACGTAAGGGATTATCTACTGAACTGAATTATGACTATTGGAAAGACAGTCTTTCATATCTGTATGAGGCGGAGATGGAAGTTAGCGCACCCACATTGTTTGATTTGATGGACAGTGACGTATGAACATCTATCATACAGAACCCAGATTCGACTGCGAGAAATTCGCTCCATGCGGGCGCATCTCCCTGCACAAATGCCGGAAATACAAAGGCAGACTGGATGAATGCAGGGGATGTACGCTTGTACACCGTAAAGCCAAGACGGTTGCCGGTACGGAAGCCGGAAGAAAGGTTTGTCCGCATTGCGGACGTTCCCTTCCGCTCCACCGGTTTTATAACAGGACTGTCAGATGTGGGGATAAGGAATACCGATGTCTCACCTCCTGGTGCAAGATGCGTATGAGTGAAGTCGCAGCGGAAAGAAATCGTAATAATTAATTTAAAAATCCAATGAAAAACGTAACGAAAATAGCCAAGAAGTCCGCAGGGCTTAGCCAAAAATGCTCGATTTGCCCACTTATGCAAAGATGCACTTTAGAAATCCATAGAGCTTGTTCTGACAGCTTTGTGGAGGGTTTCAAGAAAGGGGCCAGAGCCGCTGAAAAAGAAATAAACAAAAAATTCAAATCGGAACAGATATGAATATAGACACAGAGTTTAATGTAGGTGATAGTGTATGTTACCTGAGTGGTGACAATATCTGTCATTCCACTATAAGCAAAATTACTATTGAAATATCCTATACGGATAGAAGTTTTTTAATGGTTTACAAATTGTCTGACGGCTTAAGTGTGCCTAGAAACAACTATCCACAATGGGGGAAAAGGCTTTTTAGAGACAAAAAGAGCTTAATAAAATATTTGTCAGAATCATACTAGAGACATATGAATAAGATAGAAAAACCGGCTGGAGAATATAACTCCACCTTTGCCCGACTGGCAGTAATAGAAAGTGAATTGACCGAAGAATGCCAGAATCCGCCTACGGACATTTGGCTTGATATTCGGTTTAAAACGAGAATAGAAAGGAGGAAATATGACATTAGAGCAGATAGTAAAACAAAGCCAAGGGGAACAATATGTTTATCCCGATGTGTTTACAGATAAATGCGGTCTTGATATTATACTTTCTAATGATAAACTTCATGCCGTAAGGTCTTGGGGGTATGCCAAAGGTAATCCCAAAAGGCGCGCTACGCTTGAAATTACGACGTTCAGAGGCATTTCTTTAAACGCTGTACATCATTACGGAAAGATAAAGATTCAAGGTGTCAATATGGAATGTGACGGAGAGCCGGGACATGGTAAAATGATATTTGACAACAATATCCCATTGGCACATTATATCTATGAACCTGTGCTTAAACGTCCGCTTACTAAGGAAGAAACAGACAAAGACCCGGAACGATGGGGAGATTACTACAATGAAGGCGATTTGACTAACTGTTTTAAAAAAATAGACGATGTCATAAGAGCATTTATAGACAAGGGCTATCCTGTCGAGTATAGAAGTGAAATAGCCGCCGGAAGATATGTGATTATCAGAGGATAGCTATAATGGAAATGAAAACGAAAACAAGTAAAGTCACGTTTCTACTCCGTTCCAAAAATCTGCAAAAAGCATTATCTGTCTTTCCCGCTTTTCATATTAACGTTCATCAAAGAAGAATGCAAGACTTTACAGGTTACCAGTGAAATACTTTCCTGTAATTCTTTATCTTACCAGCAATTCGGCATTGATATCAACAAAGGAATTATAACACACATAACAAAGTATTGACAAGCCGTGTCAGTACTTTGTTTTCCTCATTTTTCCCCTTAGCTCCCTTATTAAGTACCTTCGTTTCTGTAACGCAAAAAAAGCAGTTATGGAAATTATTTACAGGAAACTGGAGGAACTGAAGAAACTGGAAAACAATCCAAGAAATATTTCGGATGAACAGCCAGACAAAATTAAAGAGTCAATCCGGAACAATCCGGATTATTTCGAAGCCCGACCGATCATCCTGTCAGACCGTACTGGCGAATTGATCATTATATCCGGAAACCAAAGGTATGATGCCTGTATATCGCTAGGTATGCAACAAGTACCGACCGTTCTTATACCCAACCTGACCGAGGAAAGGGAACGTGAGCTAATCATACGTGATAACGTTAACAACGGACAATGGGACATAACCAAGTTGTTTGACCGGGATTGTAACGAGTTGCTTAATTGGGGTATGGAAGGCATCAGCTTTCCTGATCCGACAGATTTTTCAGAAGATATAGAAGACAGTCATAATGTACCCAAGAACGCAAACTATGAAGCCGGAGCTCATATCAGATATTTAGTATTTGAGGGGTATAAGATTCCAGTCAGTGAAAGCGGACCGGAAGCACTGAAAGCACGGGCTTCTGAATATTTGGATGAGAACGGTGTAATGGTTGGTTTTGTTAATAATCTACTTAGCTTATGATGGAATACATAGACATATCAATATTGAACCCGGCAGAATATAACCCACGCCTGCTCACTAATGAAGCACAAGAAGATTTAAAAAAATCCATCAAGGAATTAGGCATTATCAAACCGATCATCATACGTCAATCGGATAAACGTATCATGGCAGGACACCAACGTACAAAGACAATGAAGCTGCTTGGGTATACCCATGTTCCAGCCTTTATTCTTGATGCAAAGAACTTCACAGCCAACTTCCGTTCCGGTGAATGGTACTTCCGGCATTATCATTCCACAGCTGACACCGGAAAGGATCTTAACATATTCGATAAAGGAATGAAGATAAGCCCGGAAAAAGAGTTAAGAGGTTCGTCATTTCAAGTAGCATCAACCAACGGAAGGAGCGCAAGTAAGAGTGATTATCTGAAAGCGTTGCAATATGAATTCACACTTCCTCTTCCCAATAATCGCAAATGGGATTTGGACAAAGAAATTATACCAATCTTTAAAACACTATAAACAATGGCAGCACCTAAAGGAAATCAGTTTTGGATGTTACGCAGCAAGCATGGCAGGGATAAACTCTTCGCCACGCCTGAAGCGTTATGGGAGGCGGCGTGCGAATATTTCCAATGGTGTGATGAAAACCCATGGACAACAAGAAAGGATATACAACGTACCATGCCTGTTAGACGCAAAAAAGGGGAAAGAACAGAAACTGTTAATGAACAGCAGACACAACAGGAAGTTTCACCTACACAGCGCCCCTACTCTCTCACCGGATTATGTATCTATCTAGGTGCTTCATCACGCTGGTGGAGTAGCTTCAGAAGTGAATGCATGAAAAAAAATGACGAAGGCTTTTTACGCGTCATCGCGCGGGTGGAAGAAACCATCGAGACTCAACAATTTGAAGGAGCCTGTGTCGGCGCTTTCAATGCAAACATTATAGCCCGAAAGCTAGGGTTGTCCGACAAACAGGAAGTGGATCATACGACACAAGGCAAACCCTTCAACGGATTTGACTTTCTTCCCTATACTCCCGAAGCTGACAAATTGAAGTGATATGGAGCAAAAGGTTAACTTAAAACAGCGATTGGCATACAATTTTCTTCGTGACAGCAAAACGAAATTTTTATTGTATGGTGGTGCCGGAGGTGGTGGTAAATCATGGCTAGGCTGTGAATGGCTGATGCAATGTGCCTACTATCTTCCCGGTACTCGCTGGTTTGTTGGCCGAAATAATTTGAAGGATAGCCGTGAGTCCGTTACCGTGACCTTCAATAAGGTAGCATCTTCTCACAGCTTCACGGCATACAGGACAACAAATGAAGGGATAGCCTTCGACAACGGAAGTGAAATCGTTTATATTGACTTGACGTATTATCCGGTGAAAGATCCGATGTATGAACGATTGGGGTCTAAGGAATATACAGGAGGATGGATAGAGGAAGCTGGTGAAGTGCACTACCTTGCCTTCGAAGTCTTGAAAACCCGTATCGGCCGCCACATGAACGATGTATACCATGTACCCGGAAAGATACTTATCACCTGCAACCCGAAGAAAAACTGGCTATACCGTGAATTCTACAAGCCCTGGAAAGAAGACAAATTACAAGCTCCTTATGCATTTATCCAAGCTTTGGTGCAGGATAATCCTTGGGCAACAGAAGACTACATCGAAAGTCTTCGAAACACAAAAGACCGGGTAACAAAGGAACGCCTATATTTCGGCAATTGGGAGTATGATAATGACCCGACTGCCCTGTGTAACTACGACGCTATCTGTGACTTGTTCACGAATGAGTTCATTGCTCCTGCAGGTGAATCTACCGGTTCTGCAGACCTTGCAATGAAGGGACGAGACAGATTTATCGCCGGTCATTGGAAAGGGAATGTGTGTTTTATCAAACTGGATCAGGAATACAGTACTGGAAAATCCATTGAAACAGACCTGAGGCGGATGATGATAGAATGCTCAATTCCTCGTAGTAAGATGATTGCGGACTCTGACGGATTGGGAAACTATCTTGAAAGCTATCTGAACGGTATCAAGGAGTTTCATGGAGGAGCACGGCCTGTTAATCCTGAATTTGACAATTTGAAATCAGAGTGTGCCTTCAAACTGGCTGAGATGATTAACAATCGATTGCTTCGTATCGTATGCACGGAAGCACAGCGAGAACGGATCATTGAAGAATTGTCAGTTCTCAAACAGGCACATATTGATGCAGACACACGGAAGAAAGGAATAATCAGCAAAGAAAAAATGAAAGAAATATTAGGTCATTCCACAGATTACCTTGATATGCTGATAATGGCAATGATATTCCGCATCAAACCAACACCCAAACGACCAAAAGCAAAAATAGGAAAGATATGACAGTAAAAGAATTTTTGACAATAAGCAGCATTGCCACCGAACCCGAGGTCATTAGAACCAAGTTGGATGAACTGAGAAAACCTTATCGACTAGGGCAGTATAAGACACCAGATACCCTAAACGACATAAATATGGGAGAACTGATGCAACTGCAATCCATCGAAACAGAACACGATATCTTGTTCGTTCCCTGTACTGTACTGATGGGGCTGAGTAAACGTTATATATCCCAACTTCCGGCTAGCGATGTACTGGGATTCGTACAATGGGTGTCCAAAGAAGTTGAACGAATAAATAAACTGTTCGCGTCGACTAATGTACCACCCACACCCGAAGAGAAGCAAGCAGGATCCGAATTGCTAAATTTTGGACCTTTCGGCATGATTGATTACTATGCGCAGCGCATGGGTATCACTGATCATGCAGAAGTAGACAGCGTGCCATGGGTCAGAGTATATAAATGTCTTGACATGGACGCCAAAAGAGTAAGATTCGAACGTAGATTAAGAAACATATTAAGTAAGAAGAAATGACGGTAGAGCAAAAAATTAAAAAGATAGCAGACTCCATGGAGGGTGTAAGTTACCTTTTTGACAACTGGCAAACAGCCAATATAAGACTGGACAAGATTAAATTGCCGGCAGTGCTTAATCTCCTTCCTGTAAGCGGAACTTTTAATCTAGGCAGACAGCAGTTAAGAGACTGCCCTAACTGTATGATGGCATTCATGGATAAAACCAAGTTCGATTTTGATGGCACAGAAAATGATGCAGTGATAGAAGGATGCAAGAATAAAGCCAAAGAATTCATATTGCTATTGAACAGGAGCGGGATGTTCAAAGAAATATCAGGAGATATCCCTTATTCTGTTTTCTATGACAAGCTGGATGTTAATGTAACCGGAATAGTCATCCAACTTAAGTTAGAAGAGATAATGGGTACTGTTATTTGCAACAAGAGCGTGAAAGAGATTGTATATGGCAGCAGAAACTAAAGCCGGAACCCTAAGAATAATAGGTGAAGAGCTGGAAGCGTTACGCAAGCGAATTATAGCCAACCATGAAGCAGCCGGACAGGTAGCCAGTGGAAGGACAAAGGGCAGTCTGAAAGTAGAAATGTCGGAGGACGGAGGCGTTTTGTGGGGCAGGCAGGCATTCGCTGTACTAGAAACCGGACGTGGACCGGGGAACGTTCCGAAAGGATTTTACAAGATTATCCGCCAATGGGTGGAAGATAAGGGTATACAAGTAAAGAAGCCCGATTCCTTCGCCTACCTTGTCGCTAGAAAGATAGCCAAGGAAGGAACGGAACTATACCGAAACAGAAAACATGAGGAAATCTATTCCCGTGATCTGGAAAATACCGTGGACAATATAGCTGGCAGGGTATCGGCTATATATGAAACAGAAGTTGAACATATAAATCTGAATTTCGACAATGAGAACACATACGATAGATAATACAACAATTGAATATCCCGACCAGATAGGATTCTGCTTTAATCCTGTGATAATAAATATCCTTGGCGGAAACTATCAGTCTGTTACTGCAACGGTAACGGACACCGCCACAGCCACATCAGACAGAGAGATCAGAGCGACGTTCGGTGGTTCCTGCTTCTTTGACCTGTCATTCTATACGCAGAGCTATTTTGACGAATACAGAGAAGTCGATTACAAGTCAACTCACGCCGAAGATAGTAAGTTAGGACGTCTGTTTAGCATAGAGCTTGATATGTATAACGAATCAGGAACACTTGAAAACAGCTTCCAGTTCAACGTATTCATATTGTGGGGAGCCAGTAAGGTTGGAGAGCAGTATAATGGAAGCCGAGTGCTGACATGGTTCAAAAACTACCCGTTCTCTGTAGGCTTATACTCTGCAACATCAGGGAATGTAAAAGTAAATATAGATGGTTCCGAAAGCTCCCCTATCGCATTATCAGGACAAAATGCATGGAATATCATTCTTGCTGGAATAGATGCTTCAGACAGGGTGGAATTTTATCTGCCCGGAAGTAATACGGCAGCATCTGTTTTTGACCACACCTTTGATTTCACCTTCCGAGGGCTGCTCAATATGGCCACAAAGATCACTTGTAAGGTTGACAATTCAGACTGTGGAATATACTTGAGATGGATCAACCGCCATGGAATGTGGTGTTACTGGCTATTCATGCAAGGAGACGAGACTTCGCAGGTATCCAATGACGGAGAGTTCATCAGAAACAATATGCAGGATTACAGCTACAAGAACGGATACCATGGAGGTAGCGGACGAAAGCAAAGGAAAATGGAAGAAACGACACTTCCCGTATGCGCTCCATTAATAGACAGCATGACTTATGACTTCCTTTACCAAATGGCCACATCTCCTGTTGTTGATATGTTCATGGGCTATGATGATAACGGTAACGCCAGATGGATGGCCGTAAATGTGTCTGTGGGAAATTTCGTCAAACAGCGGGTATCACTGCAAGACTTTGAAGCGAACATTATATTACCTGAAACCAACGTGCAGAGCTTATGAGAAATGAATTATTATATGTCGGTGCCAACAGCAAATTAGTAGATATGGACGACAGCACCAATATCACATTAAAATACAGGAATAATATATTCACCGATATAGACAAGATTGTAAGTAACACAAGCTACACTATTAAACTTCCAAACACAGTGAGGAATCAGTCTGCATTTCTTCACGCAGACCTGCCATCCTGCCAATATTCCGTTGCTTCATTTTACCTTGACGCTAGATACATAAGAAACGGAGTAGAAATTATCAAAGGGGCAAAAATATACTTGATAGGCACGTCTGATGTGTTTGAAACCGCATTAATATGGGGAAACGCAACACAATTTTCAAGTATTGCCAATGAAGAAAAAAAACTGCAGGATTTAAAAGAACGCTGGCATTATGAAAGCCAAGGGAATGATCCGTTTCCTGATTATTACATCGAATGGAACAGCGGAAAGAACGTAAGCCAATATGACAGTCATGGAGATTTCTTTTTCCCAAAAGTAAATTACAATATACGTTCAGCCGATAAAGACTTTCCCTATCATCCGGCAGTTAAAGCAACATGGATTTTAGAACATATATCACTTGATAATGATGTGATATTCATTTTTCCAAGTGAACGGCAAGCAGTCTTGAACAAGCTGTTTATCCCATTGCTGACAAGAAATGACGGGTTGGAATTCTCTCAAAAGAATGAACTGTGGTTGAATGCAAAATATTACCTTAACCAAGGAACCGGGCCTATTGAACTTTACTTCGAAAACAAAGAATATTCATCATATTATGGAACGGTAAATAAAAGCCCGCTAAGCGAAGGCACATTCATTAGTGGAATAAAGACAAAAGGAAACTCCATAAAGCTCAATGCTTCAGGCAAAGTATCAATACATACTTTAACTTCTTTCTATCCCGGCAATGCAGCCATGATAGCTTATTATATTGAGAACGGAGAGAACAATGAAATATTTAACATAGGATATACGGATATAATAAGCAATGGAGGAAACTCTTACAATATTACGTTTGAGTTCGAAGGTGTAGAGTCTGACTCAGTAAACAAAGGTACAGATATCCGGTTTGGATTCACAAATATCGGATTTATTGCAGACGTATCAAACGGTGTAGATGGAATCATAAATCTAAGAATGGAAAACAGCCTTGTATCGCCCAAGCAGCCAGACGAAAGTATTCTTAACGGGAATGGTCATTACCCCATTATACCAAATTTGCCAGATATGACACAGCTTGATTTTATTAAAGCAATATCTACCATGCTAGGCGTATTTGCATATCCTGTTGAAGGCACGAACATTATAAGATTTATGTCTGCCGATGATATCATAAAGAAAAAAGAACAGGCGTACAATTGGACTGGACGGGTAATAGCATCGTATATGGCCAACAAGCCTAAAGAAATGAAATTCACTATCGATGGCTTTGCACAAAGAAATATACTTAAATACAAAGACGATGATACGGTAAAAGGCAACTACAGTGGAGAAATTACTTGCCTGATCAGCTCATTAGAGAAGTCTAGAGAAATGGCGGAGTTGAAATTTGCAGGATGCGACATGAGAGGAATTACAGCATTCATACGATTGTACAAATATGACGGAGAGGGAAAGGCTGAACTGCAAAAAGTTCAACCAAGAATACTTCTCGAGGAAAACAATGGAGGTCTGTCAAATGGAACCTTCACACAATTGTCGTTCACAGATATCATAAAAAGATTCTACACAAGCTTTCAAAATGCAGTGTATACCCCCAAAATCATTAAAGAAAAAATAGAAATAACAGAAAAAGACTTGAGAGACTTAGATATGACCACTCCGGCATATCTGGCCCAATATGGGAAATATTATGCAATTCTATCCGTTACAGCAGAAAATACAGGAATAGCAAATGTTGAATTATTACAATTAGACATCTAAAATTATGGCAGACAAAGTAGAAAAGATACTTGATATCAAAGTGAATTATAATGAGGCTATCAAAGCTATAGCCGAGTATCAGACAAAAATCGACAAGGCCAGAGAAGCAGAGGCGAAACTGAAGGAACAGTTAAAGGCTGGAGACATAAAAAGGCAGCAGTACAATGAAGAAATGGCGGCATCTAAAGCCTATATCAACGACTGTAATGATTCGATACGTGTTATAACGAAAACAATGCAAAATCAGCTCAGGCAGGAGAAGGCACAAGAAAACAGCCTTGTTTCTCTCCGTGCCAAACTGTCAAACCTAACGGCTGAATACGATGCTTTATCCGAAGAGGAACGTAAAGGTGCTGGCGGCACAGAATTGAAAAACAAGATTAATGAGGTTACTGATGCTCTAAAGGGCGCTGAAGAAGAGACACAGCGGTATTACCGAAATGTCGGCAATTACAAGGAAGCTATAATGGAAGCCGCCAATGCCAATATCCCGTTCGTGCAGCAGATAAATGTAATGGTGACCTCCTTGGGTGGAGTAAGAAATTATCTGTCTGGAGTAAAAACAGAAATGCTTACTGTTTCGACCACCACAACCGGCTGGATTAAAGTCTTGAAACTGTTGAAAGTTGCTCTACTTGGAACTGGTATTGGAGTATTAATTGTAGCTTTAGGATCTTTGGTATCATGGTTCACCAAAACACAGAAGGGCGTGGAAGCAGCCAATAAAATAATGGGGGCTCTGGGTGCCACTGTAAATGTCTTAACAGACCGGGCAGGCAAGTTGGGAAGTGCTTTAGTGAATCTGTTTACCGGGAACTTCAAACAGGCGGGGAATGATGCCAGATCCATATTCGCTGGTATCGGTGATGAGATAGTCAATGAAACCAAACAGGCGTGGAAGCTGGCAGAAGTCTTGAATGAGATAGACAAGAGGGAAGTCATGCTGTCCATGTCACGTGCCTCTAACCGGGCTGAAATTGAGAAGCTGAAAAAAGCTGCTGACGACCAGACCCTGTCCACACAGGAACGTATCAAAGCTGCGGAAAAAGCTGCAGCAATGGAAAAAGAGGACTTAAAAACCCAAACAGACTTAGCGAAAGCAAGAATTGCCAATATGCTCGGATATACTAAAGTAACAAAGGAAGCCCTTAAGACCATTGAGGACATGCAAAAAGGAGCAATTACAGCAGATGAAGCTATTGGAAAAATCGGTATGTCGGAAAGCACTATTGATGACCTTAGGAAATTAAGCGAAGAAGTAAACAGATTAAGTGAATTGGAAGAAAGCAGTTACACCCGTCAGACAGAGCAGCAAAACACCCTAAACTCTATCCGCCAGGAAGGTGCAGACAAAGCAAAGGAAGCAAAGCAAACAGAACTGGAAGCAGTAAGGGCAGCAGAAGATGCTATGCTTGCCTTAGTGAAAGACAAGAGAGAACAAGCACGGAAAGAGATTGAATTGAACTATTCCCGGCAGATTGAGGATTTGCAAATCAGTTTAAAGCAAGAAGAGAACCTTACCGCTAAGGCTCGTGAAGCCATCAACGCCAAAATAAAGGCTTTGGAACAACAAAAATCTATGGAGCTTAGCAAGTTGTCCGATGAGGAGCTGAAAAAAGAGCTGGAGAACCGTTTAAAAATGATATCCCTGCAATTGGAATCGGTCAAGGAAGGCAGCGAGCAGGAGTATCAGTTAAAGATACAACAATTACAGGCACAATACGAGGCGGAACTCTCCAGCACAGAACAGACCGAAAAAATGAAACTTGCCATCAAAACTAAATATAACACTCAAATGGATGAACTTATAGCCGCCCATGAGCAGGATATTATCAACAAGCAACAGGAAGCCATGCGCATACGCTTTGAAACGGAAATCGCACAAGCATATGACAACGAAGAGGAAATTCTTCGTATAAGGATGGAACAAAAGAAAGCCGAGCTCGATAGCCTGCAGCAAATGGAAGGTGAAAGTATAGAAGCATTCAATCTTCGCAAGCTGGAAGCACAGAATGCTTATCTGGAATCCAAAAAAGAACTGAGCGATAAGGAGATTGAAATAGAACAAGCTAAATATGAAGCAATGGAACAGGTGACAAATGGACTTGTAGCCCTCACAGAACAAATCGGGGAGTCTGACAGAGGATTTGCTATGGCAAGCAAAATGTTGGCTTTGGCAGAGATCGCCATCAATTCAGGTAAGGCGATCGCAAAAATGGTATCCGCTGAATCAGGGAAAGGTATTCTTGGTATAGCTACAATGGCATCAGGTATTTCAACAATCCTTTCTAACATTGCAAATGCTGTTAAGATAGTAAAAAGTGCTAAATTTGCAGAAGGTGGTTTGGTTACAGGACCGGGGACAGGAACGAGCGACAGTATTCCGGCACAATTGTCGAATGGAGAATCCGTTATAACTGCCAAAGCTACGTCCATGTTCGCCCCTATCCTATCATCCTTCAATATGATGGGTGGAGGTGTACCTATTAATGTAACAGCAACGAATAATCAAACTTTAGGCGAAGATATGCTGGCCAGAGCAGTCGCCAAAGGAATGATGATGGCTCCTGCCCCTGTCGTTTCTGTAGAAGAGTTTACTTCAGTTGCGAATAGAATTAAATACATAGAAGAAAGCGGTAGTTTATGAAAGCATACGAACTATTATATATAAACAGGAACACTCTTAGGATAATGTCTGAAATGTCATTAGATGCATCAGATATTAAATACCTGGAAATGTATAAAGACTACACCCGTCTTACGGCTGAAGGTCATAAAAAGGCATATGTCATGCAGTACCTGGCAGATGAATACAGCATTTCAGAAAGGACCATCTATAGAGTCATTGACAGGTTGTCCGTTGACGTTTCAATTCAATAAGGGGAAAGATTATTCTTCCCCTTGTTCTTTTACTGACAAAGCGTGTCAGTGCTATTATGTTCTGAAATTCTTATAGCCATATACCGTTTTTTACCTTTGCTTCAAAACAGATTATATATGGCGAAATTATACATCAACAAAGATATTGTTGCGGATAAAGACAAAATGGAAAATTGGTATCTAACTGGTGAAGAGGGATTGTCTTTTCCCGATATTCAAAATTTCCTGTCTTGGATAGATCCGAATGACCACGTTATTGATATTGAGATACATTCATGCGGTGGTGATGCCGTTGAAGGGTATGCCATTTATGACGCCTTACGTGCTTCAGGAAAGCAAATCAGCTGTACTGCAGTAGGACGATGTGCATCCATGGCAACCGTGATATTATTGGCCGCTGCAAAAGAAAGACGTTTTGCTTATCCACATGCAAAGTTTCTTATTCACAATCCTTATATGGCTTCATACGATGGAGACCTTGATCTTGAAACCCTGGAATCAATAAGATCAAACTTGGAGAGTGAAAAAAACAAGATGCTAGCTTTGTATGTAGAACGCACAGGATCGGAAGCCTCAGTTATCGAAGCCCAAATGAATAAAGCCGGTTGGTTTGGTGGTGAAACAGCCAAACAATTAGGTTTTATCACGACCGTTCTTATGCCTACAACTGCCAAAGGGAGAACTTACACATTTAATAACAAAAAAATGAACAAAGAAAAAGAAGTAACAGTGAAGCAGACTATCATAGACAGGCTGCTGGCCAAATGCGGCTATCAAAAAATTGAAGACGTACAGGTCGTATCTATGGAATTGACAAATGCCGAAGGTAACACGCTTACCGTGGAAAGAGATGAAGGTGAACCCCAAGTAGGAGATACAGCAAGTCCCGATGGCGAACATGTCATGCCTGACGGAAAGACTATCATTGTGACAGATGGCGTTATTACAGAAATTAAAGATCCTGATGAATTGGAAGAGGATGAAGTGAAAGCTTTAAAAGCCCGTATAGAAGAGTTGGAAACCGAGAATGCTTCTCTAAAGACGAATGCCCGTACCATTGAGGACAACAAGATTCTGAACGCAGTCCGTATGGCCGGGGGCGAAAACTGGCTGGCAAAACATTGTAGTACTTATAAAGTGCCAGCTCGTACCCAAACGTTCAACAAGGGTATAAAAGGAGCAGAAGAAAATGAAACGCCTATTCAGAGAAAACTTCGTGAAGAAAGAGAAAAAAGAAACAACAAGTAATAAAAGGAGGGGAAATGCCTATTTTAGATTTTGAAAAACTTACACCTGATAATCAGGCTGTAAAAGACTTGAAAGACCTTATTCAGTTAACAGTCTTTCAAAACGAGGACATGGAGCGTTTTATGACGTTTATGCCCAATGTGACTAACGGTAAAAAAGCAGGTTTTATCGGTGAAATGGAAGATATCGGAGTAGCCGGCTCCGGATGCGACCCTGAATATAAAAAAGTGGCTATCGCTGCCGCCCAAAAGGAATGGGAAGTCGGGGATTGGCAAATTCCTTTGGAAATGTGCTATACAGACTTGGAAAACACCATTGCCAAGTACTGCCTTAAAACGGGAACAAATATAGGAGACCTGACATCGACCGAATATATGGACGGTATTGTACTGCCGAAGCTGTCTGAAGCTATGATGAAAATGATGTGGCGTTTTACATGGTTTGGAGATAAATCAGCAGAGCCTGTCACTGGAGGTGGTCAAATCACTGACGGAGTAAACATCGAACTGTTTAAAACATGTGACGGTTTTTTCAAACGTCTGTTTGCCATCTGTTCCAACAAGGACGGACAGCACACTGAAATTGCAGCCAACGCAGAAGACTCATATGCATTACAAAAATCAAAGATGAAAGAAACAGGCATTGCCACATCAATATTCGATGCGATGTTGCAAGATGCCGACAGCCGGATTTTCCAAAAAGACGGATGCGCAATTTTCGCCACCAAGTCAATGTGCGACGCTCTGACTCACGATATGAAAGAAAAGTACAAGGTAATCATGCCCTGGGAAGTTGTATTTGACGGTGTAGAGGTCAGCAAATACGATGGAACAACCATCGTTAAATGTTCCATTTGGGATAGATTTATTCAAGCCTATCAGAACAGCAAAACCAAACTTAACTTACCGCATCGTGCTGTTTTATGTTCTCCTGAGAACTTGATGTATGGATGTGAGGGCACCGAACCGATGTCGGACTTGGATATCTGGTTTGATAAGAAATCCCGCAAGAACTACATTTATTCAACAGGAAAATTAGGCTCCATGATTGGCGAAGATGAGTTGGTACAGGTAGCATACTAACGAAAAAGAACAAATATGGCGATATGTGATATAACAATCAAAAAGGACATCGCACCATCGTGCGATGATCCTATCGTTCCCGGGCTGGAACAGGAAGGTGTGATAATGAATCGCGCAGACGTGGATTTCGGTGCGGTTACATTCAACGCAACCCGTAAGAATGTGATCGAAACTCTTGCACTGAAAACAGGTAAAAAAGGTTACAAGGTACAGGTATTCGGTGCAACCCCCTTTACTGGTACCAATACAACCTTGGCAACAGGAACCTATCGTAACACGTTTACCAACATAGTGAACATGGTTGTATTAGCAAATGACCCCGATGTATGCAATGACATTATTGACGGGCTTGCTAACGGTGATTTTGTCGTTGTATTGGAAAATAAAGCCAAAGGGTTAAATAAAACCGAAAATCCGGGAGATTCAGCTTTCCAGGTTTACGGTTACTACCAAGGTTTGAAAGCCGCAGAGATCGGCAATGACAAGTATTCCGAAGAAACGGAAGGGGGATGGAATATCTCTTTGCAAGAAACCAAGGTTCCCAAATCAGCATTATTCTTGTACAAAACATCTTACGATGCGACAAAAACGCTTGTTGAAACACTGACAAATCCAACTGAATGATTATGGAGTTAGAAGAAGTGGTTGATAAATTAAAGGAGCTAGGAGAACTTCCCTCCTACTCCTCTTCTGATAAATCGGAGATAGAAAGATTGTACAAGGAAGTATTAGGAAAAGAATTCACCAAGACATCGTGTAACGACTGTTATCGCGATGCTGTAATCGAAATGACTGTTTACATCAAAAAGAATAACCGTATGAAAGAAAAATGTAATTATATATTAAAGAACGGTGTCCTGCTTCAACCGGAGTTCGGAAGCAGTAAAATGTACACTAATGACAACCTCACTGATGAAGTTGCTGAAAAGTACCTTGCCAAAAATCCGAAAGGTGAAATTTATTTCGCCCATGTACCTACGGACTGGAAAGAACGTGTCAACAAATGTGGATACAATCAAAGCCTGCTTGATTCAATGGTAGAATCATTACAAGACGGAGTTTCTGAAGAATCCGTGGCTGACACGTTGAAAGATTTCCAAATCAACGGCAAGAAAATCAGTAAAAAAGTTCTGAATCTGCATCTAAGCAAGGCCATTGAAACTGTGAACGCAATGAATGGAGAAGGCGAAGATAAAGTTGAATAAAAGAAATAAAGGACGAACGTAAACCTCGCGAATATGAGAGTAAGAGATCTAAAAAAGAAAAGCAGTAACCGCATTGATACAAGCTATTTACAAAATCTAGGAATTCAAGCCTACGGACAGGACAACCTATATCCGCAGACATTAAAGAATATCATTGCTGCAAGCTCTACTGCATCTGAATGCTCAGACCGTTTCGCTGACTTCATTGAAGGAAACGGATTCCGTGAGGTTGCTTTTTCCAAATATGTAGTCAATCGAAAAGGTGACACATTGGATGATGTGCACATGTTAATATGTAAAGACATGTCCGAACTCAACGGAATAGCAATCCATGTTAACTACAATGTTTTCTGTGAGATAGTGGAGATGCAGCACGTACCGTTTGAAAATTGCCGTCTGACAGAAGAAGATGAAAACGGTTATGTGGCAAAAATAGCAGTACATCCAGACTGGAGCGGAAAGAAGACACGTAAAGGGAAAGCTCTGCAGGTCAAGAAAGAAAACATCGACTATATAGATGTTTTTAACCCTCAAAAAGATGTTATACTGGCTCAAATAGAAGCAGCCGGAGGCATTGAATACTACAAAGGTCAAATCCTATGGGTGTCAATGGACGGGAAAAATACTTATCCTGTCGGGAAAGGTGACCGGGTGGCTACAGAAATGAGTACCGATGAAGGGCTGTCCAATGTCAAGTACAGAAATGTACGAAATAATTTCTTCCCTGGCGCTATGGTATTCACCAAAAAGGGATCGAACATAACCTTTGACGAAGAAGGCAACGAAGTAAAAGATACAGATGATGACGACAGTTTCTCAAATACACTCATCCAGTTGCAAGGTGATACGAATGCAGGAAAGATTATGGAAGTTACTTTAGAAAGCGATGAGGAAAAACCTGAAATAATAAATCTGAACTCACAAAATTACGACAAGGAATTTACCGTTACTGACGCAAGTGTGGTTGAACGTATTTATTCAGCTTATGGACAAGAGCCATGGTATTGCATCCGTATTGGTAAAGTCGGATTCTCAGGCGATATTTTGGAAGATGCTTTCGAGTATTACAATTCTATCGTAAGCAAGCAACAACGCTTAATAGAGCGTACCTTTAGCCGTATATTCAGATATTGGCATGAAGTAGTCAACCCCTCTAATGATTATAGTGTGGAACCATTAAAGTATGTACGAAATGCAGCAGTATCTAATAACAACAGATGAGGTATCGGCTTTGTCTCGCGGAATGTCTGTACATCTCGATCCTGACAGGATAGAAACCTACATCCGTGAGTCGGAGAATATCTACATCAAATCAGCGTTGGGAGACGAACTGTTCCTTGACGTGAAAAAAAATCCTGAAAAATACCAGCTACTGCTTGACGGAGGTACTTATGAAACTAAATGTAAAAAGAAGATAATCATCACCGGACTTCGCGTAGCTTTGGCTTATTATACCTATGCCTGTATTGTCAAAAATGGAGATGGAAATGTATCCCGTTTCGGCTTCGTGAACAAGGAAGGTGAATATAGCAGTCATACAGTATTCAAGGAAAAGATGATGGTGTATAGCGATGCATGTAGTATAGCTGACCGCTACCTGAAAGAATGCGTGCTTTACCTAAAAGAATGCGGTATGCCGCTTTATAACGGTGAAGGGAAATTAAAATCTAATAGAACTGTTTTTCGTGTAATAGGAGAATGAGCGATTCTGTTGACATATTAAAGAAACTGGCTCTTCAAGTAAGAAACGCATCTACAGAAGGAGAGAATACAGCTGAAAGAATTGGGCGCATATTTATCGGGATTCTAGAAAACACGGATAATTCTGATATAGAAAAGCTCACCAAATACTTTTTGCGCAAAGACAAGGAGGATTCTACAAATTTTCTTTTATCATTACTGGGCGGAACTGTCATTAAGAAATATGCCAAGTTCGGTGATTTCGTTACCGGCGTATCAGGTGGATACATAGACGAAAAAGGCAATCTTGAAATGGAAAGCGGTGTATTTCGTAAGCGTTTGT
>CEAP01005112.1_pt1 | contig 20468 bp, 17 predicted proteins | sample 557771 | NCBI WGS metagenome assembly CEAP01 (sample SAMEA3182073, study PRJEB8094) | gut metagenome | biome: human; feature: gut; material: Stool; isolation source: human stools | place: Canada | collected 2012-02-15
TTATATTTAATTACTTAAATCATTCGAACCACAAAAATAATATTCTTGTCCGGTTTAACCGTCTTCAAAACGAAAAATTCTCATTCCAATGACTTCAATAAAGATAAAACCCTGTGGATAACAGATACATTACCGTCATTCCAAATAATATGAGCAGCTCTTCTCTGTTTTTCTTCCTCGGACAATTGAGCAGCCATACGCTTTTTTATCTCTTCCTCGGTCAAACCGCTACGCTGGCGAACCCGACCTATTCTTAACTCTTCCGGTGCTGTCACCGTCCAGACTTCATCTACCAGTTCGTCAAACCGGGATTCATACAAAATAGCCGATTCCACAAAGCATATCTCCTCGTTTAGAGATTCGGACCATCGATAGAAATCGAAGCGTACCACCGGATGTACTATGGAATTAAGCAACACTATCTTATCCGACTCTCCAAATACCCGAGAAGACAACAAACCCCGGTTCAATCGACCGTTATGATATATATCTCTCCCAAAGCACTCCGATAGTTTCTGCACGACTTCCAACGAAGATTCCATCAGCCTCTTCGCTTCCGAATCTGTATCATATACAGAATATCCCATTATACGCAGCAACCGAGAGACAACCGACTTGCCACTACCTATGCCACCGGTAATACCTATACGTCTCATATCGAATCGGGTGTTACTCGATTGGCAGAATCGACAGGAACTACAAATGCAGGTCTTTTCTGCTCCAAAATATAATCGACACTATCTTGCGACAACACTATATTTCGGACATATTCCGGTGCATTTAATATCTTCACCCCTAATTTATCAGAGAGACGCCGCCGCGACAAATCCAGAAAATCGACTCCCAATAAAAAGCTATCTTCATCAACCGCCGCAAACTTACTAAACGGCATCATGCAAGAAAGTTGTACCGACGAAGGAAATGTGATAAGAGACCAATTCGAAGGTACATTTTGCGGGATTACAGGGATATCGAGAATTTTAGAGGTCATTTCTTCCACAGGTATGGTGACGGTCACCTGTTCAGGAACAATTCGAAGATTCGGAATCTTCGCTATCTTGACAACCGTGCGAAGAGTATCGTTCAACTTTTTTGCTTCAAAATCGGTCGTATAAACCTCTTTAATTCGTTTTAATAAGGAAGACTCTCCATAAACCATCACCGAATCGACATCGGCTGTCATATCACCGCTCAGTACACACTGAGGTGTAGTCGACGCGACACCTTTCACAACCAGCTTCACCCGTTTGCCGGCATTGTGTGTGTACATCACTTTCAACGTATCGGGAATAATCGAAACAATACTCGTTGACGAACGGAGGGACTTTCGCAATATAGTTTCAAGCTGAGACGACAACAACAAAAAAGAATTCCTCCCCTTATCATACTCCTGAAAATTAATCCGTAACGGGGATAATCCTTCTATCGCATACCCCAACATAACAGGACCTTTATCCCGTACTCTCACCTCGATATGAGACGGGAGATCATTAATAAGAGTCGTTTTCTCGGGAAGGTTTTGTAGTTCTATCGGTATTTTGAAAGAATTTTCAACCTCCTCATTCAGCCCTTGCATAAACCAGAATATCAACGAAAGGAGAACAAACCCCAAAAATGTAAACAATTCCCGCGTGCGTTCCTGACGGAATGCAGTACCAATCCTATGGATAATCGACTTAAACTTTGCTACTATGCGGTCTGAAATATTCTCTTCCATATATCATGCAACGACTACATACAACAAAGATAAGGTTTTTTATCGACAGAACCGATGTTCCTTGATAAAAAACCTTATCTTCTTATTCTCCTACAAAGGAGTCCTTTGAAAAAATAGATTACTTAGCTTGATCGGCTCCGCTATCCTTAACTTCGGCAGCAGAAGGATAAACAGAATCTTTGGCAATACGAACACGAGTATTCTCGGCTATTTCGATAATAAAAGAATCGGATTTAACCTCTTTTATTTTTCCGAATAGACCTCCTGCCGTAACAATTTTGTCACCAGTGGTGAGAGACTCACGGAACTTGCGAATTTCTTTCTGACGCTTCGTCTGAGGACGAATCATGAAAAAATAAAAAATAGTGATCAATGCAACCATCATCAGAATGCTCGACATTCCACTCCCCGTTGCAGCTTGTAAAAAAATTGATAACACTGTCATAATTTAGCTTTTAATAAAAAATTTATACTTGGATCCTAAAACCCGTGCACAAATATATAACAAATTTCATTATTCTTTTGTTAGAACACCTTCTTTTTTAAGGTTATCGGCTATCGCATTCAATACACCGTTTACGAACTGCCCGCTCTTCGATGTACTATAAGCCTTTGCCAACTCGATATATTCGTTCAAAGTCACTCTTGTCGGTATCGAAGGGAATCTATGAAACTCGCTCAAAGCCACCATCATAATCACAATATCCATGAAAGCGACACGCTCGATCTCCCAATTTTTGATGAAATTTTCTATATAATTGCGATATTCTCCCCCATGAATCAATGTATTCCTGAACAACTCTTTGGCAAATTCAGCATCGTCGTCATCTTTAAACATCGGTAATAACGATTGCGGGCCTCCGTTTTCTTCACTAAATTGTTTGATCGTTTTTAAAACGAATGTCGTTATAATCTCCAAATCGTCATTCCAATATAAAGACTTTTGCTCCAACAATTCCGTCAACTCCTCGTCGGTACAGATCAAAGCCCTAAGGGCTTTTTTCCAGAACTCACAATCGTTTTCATAAGAATCGTCCGAAGAATCCATATATTCTTTATACAATTCACTCTTTACGACACGCTCCGAAAAGTCTCTCAGGAACTCCGGTTCATTGGTCCAAGTCACAGGTTTCTTCTCGTGATAATCTTTATAGTCGTCACAATTCCTCAGCTGCTCGATAAACCGGTTATTAACGAAGCGCATATTGGGATTCTTCTCCTCGGGAGTCGCCAAGAATTTCATACGAGCAGCTTCCACCCTTGCAGCTTGCGTATCGGTCAATTCGACCATCAAAGTCAATAATAAATGATACAACTCGTAAGATTTTTCGAAACTGAAAAACAATTCTTTCTCAGCTTCCATAACAGTCTTGTCTTTCGTCAGGAAATACGAATAGGCTATTTGAACGACTTTGGAACGGATTAATATTCTATTAATCATAGTTTTAATGAACTAATTGAGCTTTTTACTTTTCTCGGTAACAAACTAATAAAACGATTTTACCGACAGACAAAGAAATCTGCAAGCCGCACCATCATCATACAGAATAGTGCGGCTTGCAGGTATACTTTACAGACTATTATTCAATAGCCGATTTTTCTTTCTCGGGATTTTTATAATATACTTTACCCTCTATATATTCTTGCGTAGCAATGAGAACCGGTTTCGGCAATTTCTCATAATAACGAGAGATCTCAATTTGTTCCCGATTTTCAAAAACCTCCTCCAAATTGTCGTTGCAAGAAGCGAATTCTTGAAGTTTCTTTTCAAGATCGGTCTTCATCTCAACTGCAATTTGATTGGCTCTCTTGGCAATAATACAAACCGTTTCATAAATGTTTCCCGTGTCGGAAGACAACGCCACCATATCGCGTGTTACGGTGTTTGTCGGTGCATTTGTTTTCTTGTAATCCATTATTTTAAAGATTAATCTTTTACGTATTTATTCGCCACTTTAAATATATTCTCGGCCTCTTTCGAATATTCTCCCGAAGGATAATCGTTGATAAACGAATAGTATTCGTCGATGACATCGCGAAAACGCTCTGGTTTCTTTTCTTCGATACTCTGTACCGCTTCTTGATATTTCGACTTCAAAATCAACATGGACAAAGTTTCCTTATATCGCGTATAGGGATATTCTTTCAAAGCGTTTTGCGCCGTAATGATAGCCGATTGATAATTATTCCCCATATAATTACCCAAATTATAATATAACTGGGCATTCAATAGCTCTTTATACACAAGTTTGTCTTGTAACTCAAAAATAATATCCTGTGCCTGTTTAGCCCGTTCGCTATTCGGGAAATAATCGAGGAAACGCTGCATCTCATCGATTGCTCTATAAGTGCCTGTTTGATCCAATTTAGCCTCGGGAGAGTCCAAATAATAACCATATCCGCAATAAAAACGAGCCAATTCGGTATATTCCCCTTTGGGATAATTTTTATAATACGCCTGAAAATATTCGCCAGACGTAATATAATCTTTATTCAAATAATAGCTCCGAGCCAATAAATACAACGACTCTTCCGCCCTATCCGTTCCTTTGAAAATTGCAACCAACTCTTCGAGCAAGGTCGCAGCCTGCATATATTTTTTCCGTTCAAACGCCTTCTTAGCATAGTCGTATTTCAGCTCATAATCAGTACTTTTCAGTATCTTATTATATTCGCCGCACGACACAAGGAGCAAAGCACAAACTATCGAACAGATTACTTTTCTCATTATTAATTTATTTATCAGTTTGCAAAGTTAGAGATTTCACACGAATATAGAAAGGAAATAAGAGAAATTTAACGATGACCGGGATAAATGGATAGTATTTATCGGTAATAATAAAGTTTATATCGACCAACTTTTTTGTCAGCATCAGCAAATATATTATCTTTCATATTTTCACACTGGCCTTTATGAAAAACAGACTGGTGCGTTTTGTCCGGTTCTCTCGTTTTGTCTTATTATCTTCGGAAATACAAAATAGGAGGAGGCTCGGCATAGCCAAGTCGAAAATATGATTTCCGTTTGCCTCTACGCTCACCTTTCACTATCTTTGCACAGTAGCGAAAATAGGATGCGGTTCGGCATAGCCCAATCGGAAATTTCATTTCCGTTTGTCTCTGCTCTCACCTTTCACTATCTTTGTATCTGAAAAATTATCAAACATAAAATGAATACGATAAAGAAACTTACCCGTCCCCGCAACGGCCGCATGTTAGGCGGCGTATGCGCAGGTATAGGGGAATATTTAGGTATAGACCCTACCGTGGTTCGTATCATCTGTGTACTGTTATCTATCGGGACAATAGGCCTCGCCCTGCTGGTTTATTTAATCCTTTGTTTTGTAATCCCGGAATCTTATTAAAGAATCGATTTGAATGGACTTTAAACTCATTTCACCTTATCGTCCGACTGGGGACCAACCGGAGGCTATCGACGAGTTAAGTCGGGGAATACTCGACGGGACTCCCTATCAGACTCTATTGGGTGTAACCGGGTCAGGAAAGACATTCACCATGGCGAATGTAATCGAGCGGATCCAGAAGCCGACTCTCATTTTAAGCCACAACAAAACTCTGGCCGCCCAATTATATAATGAGTTCAAAAGTTTTTTCCCCGAAAATGCAGTAGAATACTTCGTTTCATATTACGACTATTATCAACCGGAGGCTTATATACCTTCGACCGACACTTATATCGAAAAGGACTTGGCCATCAACGAAGAGATAGACCGGTTGCGTCTATCCACCACATCGGCCCTTCTTTCGGGTCGCAAGGACGTTATCGTGGTATCTTCGGTTTCATGCCTATACGGTATAGGGAATCCCGAAGACTTTCACAGCAATGTCATCGACATAAAGGTTGGCGACAATATCGGAAGGAACCGACTATTGCGGCATTTCGTCGATTCGCTGTACTCCCGTAACGAGATAGAACTGAACCGGGGTAATTTCAGAGTGAAGGGCGACACGGTAGACATTTATCTCGCCTATGACGACGTGATTGTCCGTATCGAGTTCTGGGGCGAAGAAATCGAGTCGATACGTACCATAGACCCTGCGACGGGAAACAGCACGGGGACATTCGATGCTTACAAAATTTTTCCGGCTAACCTATTCGTCACGACCAAAGAGCGAATAGACAAAGCTATCGGAGAGATAGAAATCGACCTCGGTAAACAAGTAGAATTTTTCAAATCTATCGGAAAAAACTTAGAAGCCAAACGGCTTTACGAACGGGTGACCTACGATGTGGAGATGATTCGGGAAATAGGCCACTGCTCGGGGATAGAAAACTATTCCCGATATTTCGACGGCCGAGAAGCGGGAACCAGACCTTTCTGCCTGCTCGATTATTTTCCCAAAGACTTCCTAACGATTATCGACGAGAGCCATGTGACCGTACCACAAATCCGAGCGATGTACGGAGGCGACCGATCCCGCAAAATGAATTTAGTAGAATACGGATTCCGACTGCCTGCCGCCGTAGACAACCGGCCTTTGAAATTCGACGAATTCGAAGGATTGGCTCGGCAAATCATTTATGTAAGCGCCACTCCCGCCGATTATGAACTGGAAAAGAGCGAAGGTATCGTCGTCGAACAAGTTATCCGTCCGACGGGATTGCTCGACCCTATCATAGAGGTACGTCCCAGCCTGAACCAAATCGACGACTTATTAGAAGAGATACAACTAAGGATAGAACGCGACGAACGAGTTCTGGTAACGACCCTAACCAAACGTATGGCCGAGGAGCTGAACGCTTATCTCGCCAAGCTCGACATCAACTGTAATTATATACACTCCGATGTCGACACTCTCGATCGTATTAAAATTTTGGACGATTTACGAGCGGGTGTTTACGACGTGCTTATCGGGGTTAACCTCTTACGCGAAGGATTGGATTTACCCGAAGTCTCGTTAGTGGCCATACTCGATGCCGATAAAGAAGGCTTCCTACGCTCGCATCGTTCGCTGACACAAACCGTAGGACGGGCCGCAAGAAACCTCAATGGGCGGGTAATCATGTATGCCGACCGAATCACCGAAAGCATGCAAAAAACCATAGACGAGACCAATAGAAGGAGAGAGAAACAGTTGGCTTACAACGAAGAAAACCATATCACTCCCCAAGCGATACAAAAGTCGAAGAGCTCGGTGCTCATATCGAATGCAGATACAAAACAACAGGCGCAACCGTCCAAAGCGACCAAACCGACAAAAGCGTACAGCGACGAATATCGGGAACATGTAGATATCGCCGCCGATCCTATCGTCAAATATATGTCGAAAGAACAGTTGCAAAAGGCCATCGAACGTACTCGCAAACAGATGGTCGAAGCGGCAAAAAAAATGGATTTCATCGAAGCGGCACAATATCGGGACGAGCTTATAAAACTAGAAGATTTATATCAAAAAACAACCACGACTACCTGAATTTATGAAAAGTGACACTGAAATAGCCGACAGCACAGTCTTGGAAGAAATAGATACCATAGCCCGCAAAGCGGGTATTCCTGTCGAAAACTTATTCCACTACGGTCCTTATATAGCCAAAGTACCGCTCAAACTTATCGACGACCATAAAGCGAAAAAGAGCCACCTCATATTGGTAACCGCTATTACCGCAACCAAAGCCGGTGTGGGAAAAACGACCGTGAGCATAGGATTGGGCATGGGACTCAACCATATCGGTAAGAAAGCCATCATCGCTTTACGAGAGCCTTCGCTGGGTCCATGTTTCGGGATTAAGGGCGGAGCTACCGGCGGCGGGTACGCACAAGTACTACCTCCCGAAAGAATCAATCTGCACTTCACCGGAGATTTCCATGCCATTACGTCGGCTCACAACTTAATAGCCGCACAGTTGGACAACTATATTTTCCAGAACCGAGCCGAGGGCAGTGGACTGAAAAACATACTTTGGAGGCGGGTAATGGACATGAACGACCGATCACTAAGGCAGATTGTGACCGGATTGGGGGGACTCAACAACGGGATTCCCACGGAAGCAGGATTCGACATTACTCCTGCATCGGAAATCATGGCGATTCTTTGTCTCTCGAAAGATATGGAAGACATGGAACAACGCATCGGCCGTATCGTCGTTGCACATCGTTATAATGGAGAGCCGTTCACGGTAAACGATTTGGGTATCACAGGCCCTGTGCTCGCCTTGTTACGCGATGCGATAGAACCTAATTTGGTGCAAACGACCGAACATAATCCCGTACTCGTACACGGAGGGCCGTTCGCCAACATTGCTCACGGCTGCAATTCGGCCATAGCCACCCGCATGGCTCTTACTTTCGGAGACTATGTCGTAACCGAAGCGGGCTTCGGAGCCGACTTGGGGGCCGAAAAATTCTTCAATATCAAATGCCGTCAAAGCGGACTTCGTCCCGATTTGACAGTCCTCGTAGCGACCACATTATCGCTGAAAATGCACGGAGGCGTTCCCGAAGCAGACATAACGAAACCGAACAGAGAAGGTATCATTCAAGGATTCGCCAACCTCGACAAACACATCGAAAACCTGCAATCTTTCGGACAAACTGTATTGGTGGCTCTCAACCGTTTCACCAGCGATACTGATGAAGAAATAGAACTCATCATGCGCCATTGCGAACAAAAAGGTATAAGATGCGTCGTGAACAACGCTTACACCGACGGCGGTATCGGGGCCGCCGATTTGGCACACGCCGTTGTCGAAGAGATAGAAAACAATCCGTCTCGTCCGTTACGTTTCACCTATGACGATAACGATTCCCCGGCCGAAAAAATAGAAAAGATCGCACACATTATCTACGGTGCGGGAGAGGTCGTATTCAGTCAAAAAGCCGAGAAGAAGCTGAAACAAATTAAGAACTGGAACCTAAATCATTTACCGGTTTGTATCGCCAAAACCCAATATTCATTTTCAGCCGATCCGAAACGATACGGGTTGGTTAAAGATTTTCAATTTACCATCAATGACATAGAATTAAATGCAGGTGCTGGCTTTATCGTAGCCATAGCCGGAGAGATGCTACGCATGCCGGGTCTCCCCAAGCACCCGCAAGCACATCAAATAAAAGTAGTAAACGGAAAAATCGAAGGGCTCTATTAACAAGAAAATGAAAGAATACCGATTACAAGATTGGTTACCGACCACCCGTAAGGAGATGGATTTACGAGGCTGGGATTACGTCGATGTGATCCTATTTTCGGGAGATGCTTATGTGGACCACCCCTCTTTCGGTGCTGCCGTGATCGGACGCACGCTCGAAGCCGAAGGATTGAGAGTGGCTATCGTTCCCCAACCTAATTGGCAAGACGATTTGCGGGATTTCAAAAAATTGGGTATCCCCCGGTTATTCTTCGGTATTTCGGCGGGAGCTATGGACTCGATGGTGAACCATTATACCGCAAACAAGAGATTGAGGAGCGACGATGCTTATACTCCCAATGGCCGACATGGCATGAGGCCCGACTATCCTACAATCGTTTACAGCCGTATCTTAAAACGGTTATTCCCGGATACTCCGATTATCGTGGGGGGAATCGAAGCCTCTATGCGACGCCTGACTCACTACGACTACTGGCAAGACAAACTATTGCCCGGCATTCTGGCTGACTGCCCGGCCGATTTGTTAATTTACGGAATGGGGGAACGTCCCATTATCGAAATAGCCCGCCGGTTACAACAGGGTGAGAACATAAAACAGCTCGACGACATTCCACAAACAGCAAGCATGCAACCTCTTTCGAATATACCTCGCGTTACGGAAGACGAAGGGAATATCATTCTCGCATCACATGAAGAATGCCTACTCCACAAACGGAAGCAATCGGAAAATTTCAAGCACATCGAGGAAGAATCCAATAAATACCACGCTAAGCGACTTTGGCAAAGCGTGGGAGAGCGGGCAATTATGGTCAATCCTCCTTACCCGCCCATGACCGAAACGGAAATAGATGCCTCGTTCGACCTTCCTTATACCCGTATGCCCCACCCCAAATACAGAGGGAAAACAATTCCGGCATACGAAATGATAAAATTCTCGGTCAATCTGCATAGAGGGTGCTTCGGCGGATGTGCATTCTGCACCATTTCGGCACATCAAGGCAAATTCATTGCCTCCCGCTCCAAAGAGTCCATTCTCAAAGAGGTAAAACAAATCATCGATATGCCCGACTTCAAAGGATATCTGAGCGATTTGGGAGGCCCCTCGGCAAACATGTACCGAATGCACGGGGCGAATGAAGAACTTTGCCGAAAGTGCAAACGGCCTTCCTGCTTGGCTCCTCAAATCTGCCCGAATCTCAATGCCGACCATTCGTCTTTATTGGATATATACCAAGCCGTCGATGCCCTACCCGGCATAAAAAAATCGTTTATCGGCAGCGGAGTACGGTACGACCTTTTGCTCCACCGCCACAAAGATAATGAGTTAAACCATTGTACTCGGCTTTATACAGAGGAACTCATATCCCGTCACGTCTCCGGTCGACTGAAAGTAGCCCCGGAGCACACTTCGGACCGAGTTCTCAACATCATGCGCAAACCCTCGTTCTCTCTCTTCGAAGAATTCAAACGAATTTTCGAACGAATAAACAAGGAGAAAGGTCTGAACCAGCAAATTATCCCTTATTTCATATCGAGCCACCCGGGCTGTACAGAGGAAGATATGGCAGAATTGGCGGCTTTGACAAAACAAATGAATTTCAAATTGGAACAAGTACAGGATTTTACGCCTACTCCTATGACTCTGTCCACCGAAATTTATTATACAGGAATACACCCCTACACCGGCGAGAAAGTTTTCACAGCTCGAAAACCGGAAGAGAAGTTAAACCAACGCAAATATTTCTTCTGGTATCTCCCCGAAAAGAGAAACGACATACAAAATTCACTCAAACGCATGCACAGAAACGATTTGGCGGAAAAACTATATGGGAACACCCCGTGGAGAAAACCGACAAGAATCGTAGGTGAGACAAAGAGTAGACAAAAAAAGAAAAAACCGAACAATAAATAAACTATAAACCGTTATTTATGAACAAATTAAATTGTATGATGATGGCAGGAACTTTATTGGTAACGGCCTGTCAGCCGACCGGAAAAACCGGAGACGTAATCGGCAAACAACCCGTAAAAGTCGAGAATGGAATCATGACCACAGAAGTGCTCATGGCATTCGGCAGAGTAAGCGGTCCCGTAGTTTCTCCTGACAAGAGTAAAATTTTGTATGGTGTCTCTTACGAAAATCTGGAACAAAACAAAAGCAACCGTGAGCTCTTCGTCATGGACATCGACGGACAAAACAAAAAGCAAATCACTTGTACTCCCGAATCGGAAGGTAATGCCGTATGGATCGACGGAGGCAAACAAATAGCATACCTGTCGGGAAAGAGCGGAGATTCACAATTATGGATTATGAATGCCGACGGTAGCAATGCCCGACAAATAAGCTACCATGAGAAAGGTGTCCACGGTTTTTTATTCTCGCCCGACGAAAAACATATACTTTTCATCGGCAACGTGAAATACAGCGAGAAAGCCTCGGACCTCTATCCCGACCTCGATAAGGCGACAGGACGTGTGATCGACGATTTAATGTACAAGCATTGGGACGAGTGGGTGGAAGAGATACCCCACCCTTATATCGCTTCATTCGACGGTAAACAGTTAACCGATATTACCGACATTATGGAAGGAGAGCCATACGAATCTCCCATGAAGCCATTCGGTGGTATCGAATCTTTCGCATGGACTCCCGACAGTAAAGCCGTCGCTTATACCAGCCGAAAGAAAACCGGTATGGAATATTCTTTATCGACAAATTCAGATATTTATCTGTATGACCTCTCCACCCAAGAAACCAAAAACCTTACCGAGGGCATGATGGGATACGATACTACACCGGCGTTCTCGCCCGATGGGAAATATCTGGCATGGGGCAGCATGGAACGCGAGGGTTACGAATCGGACAAAAATCGACTCTTCATCATGAACATGGAAACAGGAGAAAAACAAGACCTGACCTCCGACTTCGATTACAGCACCGATGAATTGGCTTGGAGTCCCGACGGAAAATCTCTATATATCCGTTCGGCCTATCAGGGAGAAATACACATTTTCAAAGTAGGGCTCGATAAAAAAATCGAACAAATCACGACCGGATATTACGATTATGCCTCATTGGCTCCCGTAAACGACAACTGTTTGATCGCCATGCGCCACTCTCTGTCTCAGCCCGATGAAATTTATAGTATTGACCCGCAAAGCAAAGAAGTAAAGGAAATCTCTTTCGAGAATAAAGATATTCTGGATCAAATCACTATGGGTAAAGTCGAAGAACGCTGGATAAAGACGACAGATAACAAAAAGATGCTTACGTGGATCGTTTATCCTCCCCATTTCGATCCTTCTAAAAAATACCCCGCTATCCTCTATTGTCAAGGCGGACCTCAACAACCGGTGAGCCAATTCTGGTCTTACCGTTGGAATCTGCAATTAATGGCTGCCAACGGATATATCGTTATCGCACCCAACCGTCGGGGTCTCTATGGATTCGGTCAAGAATGGCTCGAACAAATCAGCGGAGACTACGGTGGCCAAAACATGAAAGACTATTTCAGTGCGACCGATGAAATGAAAAAAGAACCGTTCATCGACGGCGACCACATGGGCGCAGTTGGCGCCAGCTACGGAGGATTCTCGGTCTATTGGCTGGCCGGACATCACCAAAAACGATTCAAAGCATTTATCGCCCACGCAGGTATCTATAACCTCGAACAACAATATGTAGAAACCGAAGAAATGTGGTTTGCCAACTGGGATATGGGCGGAGCTCCGTGGGATAAAAAGAATGCCACGGCACAACGTACGTTCGCTACATCGCCGCATAAATTCGTAGACCAATGGGACACCCCCATACTCATCACTCACGGAGAATATGACTTCCGCATTCTTGCCTCGCAAGGTATGTCGGCGTTCAACGCAGCCAAACTGCGAGGAGTTCCGGCAGAAATGCTCATCTTCCCCGATGAAAACCACTGGATATTGAAGCCTCAGAACGGCGTACTGTGGCAAAGAATTTTCTTCCGTTGGCTCGACCGTTGGTTGAAGCCGCAAGCTACAACTACCGACCAACAAAAATGATCGAATTCGACAACATAACTTTCATTTATGACAACAAGCCTCTGATGCAACACTTCTCGTGTTGCATCAGCTCCGGCGAGAAAGTGGTGCTTTACGGACCTTCGGGACACGGTAAAAGCACCCTTCTTGCTTCGGTAGCCGGCTTTGTTTTACCAGACGAAGGCTCTATCCGTATAAACGGTAAAATCCTCGACAGCGTTGCCATACAACAAATACGACGGATAACCGCATGGTTGCCCCAAGAGTTCACTCTTCCGTTTGAAACAGTCGAAGAACTGATCGCAGCCCCTTTCAGGCTAAAAATAAACCAACCGTCGAGACCCACGAGAGAAACTATCCTGAATCATTTCGCAAGACTCGGACTGGAACCCGAACTGTATGAAAAACGCTCTATTGAAATATCGGGAGGACAGCGCCAGCGCATTATGCTGATGATAACGGCTTTGTTAAACAAAAAAATCGTTCTTTTGGACGAACCTACCTCGGCTCTCGATCCCGACTCTATTTCTCTTATCATCGATTACATTCACGCCATGCGGGAAACAACCGTAGTGATGGTGTCGCACGACACTCGCTTCATAGAGGCGTTCGACCGAAAAATATACATCGGAGACTGATTATGGAAACAATAAATATCGGATACGGACACATGGCTTTGGGATTTCTGTTATTGATAATCCCTACCTATTTTCTCTACCGTTACCGTACCGGTTTGGTAAAAGACACGCTTATTGCCGCGCTACGTATGACCGTACAACTCTTCCTCATCGGATTTTATCTCGAATACCTGTTTTTATGGGATAAACTGTGGATAAATCTGTTATGGATATTGCTCATGATAATCATAGCTTCATCGACCGCACTGAAACGAACCCACTTACCCGTACGAACTTTATTCATGACTGTTTCCGTTGCATTTCTCGTCTCACTACTCATCATAGACTTTTATTTTTTAGGCTTAGTCGTTCGCCCGGAAAAAATCTTTACCGCCCGATATTTTATTCCCATCAGCGGTATGATTTTAGGCAATATGCTCTCGGCCAACGTTATCGCTCTCAATTCGTTTTACGGCTCTCTAAACAGAGAACGACAATTATACCTTTATCTGTTGGGGAACGGCGCATCTCCCAGCGAAGCCCTGACCCCCTTCATGCGTGAAGCCCTCATCAAATCGTTCAACCCCACGATCGCATCAATGGCTGTCATGGGACTTATCGCCCTTCCGGGAACTATGACCGGACAAATTTTAGGAGGCAGCAGCCCAAGCGTAGCCATCAAATATCAAATCATGCTAATGATAACCATCTTCGCCTCTTCGCTCATATCGGTTTTGCTCACCCTATGGATTTCCCGTAAGAAAACATTCGATAAATACGGAATGACGAAATTCTAAACGACCATTTCCTCCCGGTTGCGTCTCAATCGAGCTTTGAACACATCGGGCTTATCATTGAGAATAAGCTCTTCGGGAAACTCGGTCTCCACCAACAGAGGATACAGCCATCTGTAATCGGCGATGGAAAAAGAGATATGGGCATCACTCCCCAAAATGACAGGTTGCTCATAGTGTTTGCACAAACGCAGGATTTCCAAATTATTTTCTCTCGCTTTCTCCTTATGGCGATATGGATTGAGAGAACTGTTGTTTATTTCCAACAACACCCCGTTCTCTTTGGCAGCCAGCACTAACGGTTCAAAAAACAGATCGGCCGTACCGTCACCGGGGTGACTGATAATGTCGATATGACCATTACGTATAGCACCTTCCACAGCCAATGTATTCTGCTCGACCGTTCCCGGCCGATAACACAGCGAATGAAGTCCGGCTATGCGAATATCCAAAAATTTAAAATATTCTTCTTCCAAGTCGAGAGAACCTTCATAATCGACTATATTTATCTCGGCGCCTAATAAGAGTTCCACCCCGTACATCAGCCGCGGCACTACCGGTAAATTCCGAAAATATATGGGTGAACAAGTTCCCGGAATGCCACCCGTGTGTTCCGTAATACCCAATATTTGCAGGCCTTTATCGGCTGCCGTGCGAACCATCTCCTGTAAAGTACTGAAAGCATGTCCGCTAGCAACCGTGTGAGTATGTACGTCGAGAAGAATTTTCATAACAGATCTATTTAAGACTCGGTAAAGATAGTCCAATTCGCACGAAGAAACAACAGCCCCTCACGAAACAGGAAATGTCCACCCTGTTACTGATAGATAGCGATCATCTCGTTACAAGTATTGATGATGTTCTGCTGCGACTGTATGTTGTGCTTGATAGCAGCCGAATTGGGGTCCTCGATCAATTTCATCTGTAAGCGGGTCAGCTCTTCAATGGCCCGGCTGCGGCGGATTTCCCACTCGACCCGACGGGCTGGATCGCTTCGATTGCTACCCGACGAAACGGGTGCCGAAACTGCGGGAACAGACACCACGTCACTACCCACGCTACCACTGGCGGGTGTCTCACTACCAGCAGAGATGGCACCCGGAGTCTCCCGACCGTTACTGTCGAGCCTGTTACCCTCCTCATCAAAGATGAATATCTCACCACCGCTTTTAAAACAGAACACACCGTAGCCCGAGCGATAAGTGCTCGCATAGCTGTTAGAGGGGAGCAAAAAGACTTCGCGTCCCGTGGTATCGATATACCCTACCCTCCCATTGCGAGCCACCCGGGCAAAGCCATTTTCAAACCGGCTCACCCGACTGTATATGCAGGGTATCACCTCTTCGCCCTGCTTATTTATGAATCCATGTTTACCCTGCTGTTCCACATCAATCAGCCCCTCGCTGAATAATTCACCTATCCGGTCGTAACGTGCCGAAGTCAGTTCTTTCTGCTCGGCATCGACAAAGCCATAGAGACCGTTCTCATAGAAATAAAACACATCAACGTCACAAATACCCATCGCCTCATAACGCGGGGTCGAGATAAACTCGCCGTCTTTGTCGATCAAACCATAGAGACCATTGAGACACGCCGGGGTCACCTCGCCATAAAAGGAGATGGCTTTTTCGAACCAACAGGGAATTACCTCTCGGCCCGTCTCGTCGACGTAGCCATAGAGTCCTGCCTCGTTCTGCACGCAGCCGCGGCCATTTCTAAACATTTCTGCTTCCCGATAAGAGACAGGAGACACCTCGTAACCGTCGGTATCGACATATCCTTTTCTCCAATTCTGTTCGACTACGGCCAAACCTTCGTTATAATCATTCACACGTTCATACCGGCAGGGCACCACAAGGTTCCCCTCGGAATCGATATAACCATAGTTATAATACTCGTCACAAACCGCACTACGGTCGCAACAGAAACCGCTTATCGGCTGAATACCTGACGGGAGGGAGAATTCCTCTACCCCACCGTCGCGATAGACAAAAAGTTTGTACACCCCCTCTTTCGAAAGAGCCACGATACCACCAGGCTCGACAAATACCAGCTCATAAATACAAGGTATCACCTCCTTGCCCCTCTCGTCAATACAACCATAGACAGCTGTCTCGCGACCCGACTCAGTCTTAGTATCCATGCTCACCCGAGCTATACCGTGCTCGAAATTATCAATGTGCGTATATTTCAAATGCAAGTTGAGAATATAGGGAGTGATTTCCACTTTTCCACTTCTCCCACACGATGTCAATAAGGAGATACCAACTACTGAAAAAATCATGAGGCAGCTCCAAATGCTTGAATGTTTCATAGTACACAATTTTATGCAATACAAAAATAATGATTTTACCGAAATATGAAGACAATCGGACTACAAATTATCCCCTTTCGACAAATCGTTGAGATATCCTCACGGCCTAATACACCCAGAGGCTGCACCGAAATATTCGATGCAGCCTCTGGGTGGGTGTGTGATGTTCGGACACAAACCCGTCAAATTGCTTGCTCTATATTCCAGACAAAGGCCCGTAGCCCAAGCTGGGGAGTAGCCTCGTCCATCTGATGCAGTTTTTCCAACAGCGGCTCTACTTTACTATCCTCGACAACGGTTATAATGGCAGAACACATGGAAGGCCATGCATGACTGCCATAGTGGGGTTCCCCTGTCTTGGAACCACGTCCTCTCATCTGTTCGAAATAAGAGAACCCCCGACAAGAGAGTTTATCCAACAGTTCGATAATTCGCACATAGTGAGCTTGATCAAAAGTGATAAGAACAGATTTCATATCGAATTTTATTTTTAGTGTTCTGTTTTCCTTTTTCCGATTCTGGGAAAAGGAAAACAGAACATTTTGATTTAGTTATTAGAATTTATCTTTACACCTTGAAGCAGTCGTTCGTGGTGTTTCTTGCGTTTACGCTTCACACCGACAGAGGCAAATACACAATAAAGTACAGGTATGAGAATCAATGTCAAAATCGTAGATACTGTCAAACCACCGATCACAGCCGTACCCATCGGCCTCCACATTTCAGAACCTTGCCCCGTACCGATAGCCATAGGAACCATACCTAAAATCGTAGTTAAAGTCGTCATGATTACAGGACGCAAACGAGAATGTCCACCTGTTACAACGGCTTCACGTATTCCCATACCTCTTTCCCGGTTCAACGATATATAGTCGATAAGCACGATACCATTTTTCACCACAATACCAATAAGCATTATCGCACCGATCAACGACATCACATTCAACGTATTGCCCGATAACCACAGGGCCAAGAATACACCAGAGAATGCAAAGGGCAACGAGAACATAATGATAAACGGATAGGTCAACGACTCGAATTGGGCAGCCATTACAATGAACACCAAAATCACGATGAGATACATCAAAGTAAATAAGTCGCCAAAAGAATCCTGTTGATCCTCATAAGTACCGGACAATTGTATACTGATACCCGAAGGAAGCGACATTTGGTCTATTTTTTCCTGAGCCGCAGCAACAACTTCGCTCATCGCAGCTCCCGAAAGAATAGCCGAAACCGTATTGATACGCTCACGGTCTTTACGGTCAATCGTCGGCGGAGCAAACCGCTCTACAACGGTCCCTAATTCTTTCACACGAACGCCTTTTCCCTGAGCATTATAAACGACAATATTTTCTATGTCTTCTATCGATGTACGATATTCGGGAGCATACATTACTTTAATATCATATTCCTCCCCTTCCTCACGGAACTGGGAAGCCGTAGCTCCATTAATACGATTTCTTAAATAAGTAGCAGCTGTCGCCAAGTTAAGACCATTAAGAGCCAATTTCTCCCGGTCGAAATCTACTTGATACTCAGGTTGATAATCGGCACGACTAATACGAACCTCGCTAACACCCTTTATATCCCGGAGTAAAGCAGAGAGCTGAGCCGCTACACTATCGGTCTCTTCGAACGAATAACCATAGATTTCGTAATCAAGCATGGTCTCACCACCCATAGCCGACATACCACCACCTAAATTCACTTGCGATTTCTTAATTTCGGGATATCCCGCCAAATCTTTACGCATCAAATCACAAATCTCCGACAGTGTTCTCTTCCGTTCTCCCGGATCACTCAAACTGATATTAAAGGTCAAAATATGAGAACCGTTATCGGTCATCGAAGCATAGGTATTGTCTGTACTGGCTTGTCCTGCCGTAAAGTTACAAACTTCAATTTCGGGATATTGTTCCATCCATTGATTATACAACCGCATACCTATCTCTTTGGAAATTTCAGTACGCGTTCCAATAGGTAATTCCACGATTACCCCTATACGCCCATTATCCTGAGTAGGCATAAACTCCGTTCCCACGAACCGAACCAAGAATAAACTGAGAACAAAGAAAGACATACACGAAACAATAACTATCGTGCGGTGTCCTACCGCCCAATGCAACAGACGCGCATAGGCATTGTCGAAACTGTCCAATCCTTTCTCAATGGGACCGTAAAGTATCTTGAAAGCCTTAGATTGTTTCGGTTGCAACTTCAACATACGAGAACAAAGCATGGGAGTCAAGGCCAAAGCGCACACGATAGAAATAACCATAATGATGGTTACCATCCAACCTAATTGTTGGAAAAGAACTCCGGTCATACCTGTCACCAATGTCAATGGGAAGAACACGGCGATAAGCGTCAACGTAGATGCCACCACAGAAAGTCCCACTTCATTCGTTCCATGAACGGCGGCCTGCATCGGCTCACTTCCCCGCTCGATATGATTCGTCACATTTTCAAGTACCACAATAGCATCATCGACCACCATACCGATAGCGATCGAAAGAGAAGAAAGAGAGATGATATTCAACGAATTTCCCGTAGCCGCCAAATAAATGAACGATGCTACCAAAGATATAGGTATGGTAATGACGATGATAACAGTAGCTCTCCACCGACCCAAAAACAGGAATACCACAATCGACACAAAGAGTAATGCCAAAATAACGGTTTCGAACAACGTATCAATCGTGTTCCGAATATTATCCGAAGTATCGACAATCACACCCAATTTAACATCGCTCGGCAAATTTTTCTGTAATCTAGGCAGTGCTTCCATAACAGCATTGGAGATTTCCACAGAGTTCGCCCCCGACTGTTTCTGGACGATAATCATCGCCCCTTGTACTCCATTGTTATAGGTTTCTTGCGCCCGCTCTTCGACTGAATCGTGTACGACGGCGACATCTCTTAAATAGATTGTCTTTCCACCGAAATTACCGACTACGATATCGTTCATTTGCATGGCGTCGCTAAACTCCCCTTGCACACGCAATGAATAAGTTTCCGAACCGACATCAAACGTACCTCCCGGTATATTCCTGTTTTCAGCGCCAATAACCGACGAAATAGCTTCGATACTGAGATTATAGGCTTCGAGTTTGACCGGATCCACATAGACTTGTATTTCTCTTTCGGGAGCACCGCTGATAGAGACAGAACCGACTCCACTGATACGCGCCAAAGGACTGGCGACGTTATCATCGAGGATTTTATACAGTGCCGGCATACTTTCATTCGCCTGAACAGAAAGCAGCACAATGGGAATCATATCGGAACTAAATTTGAAAATAATGGGATTTTCCGCCTCATCGGGCAGCTCCGATTTTACCATATCCAATTTATCACGCACATCGTTCGTCAGTACATCTATATCTTCACCGAACTCAAATTCAAGGGTAATCAACGATATATTTTCTTTCGACTCCGAAGTAATGTGCTTCAAATCGCTCACCGCATTCAGCGCATTCTCCAACGGACGAGTAAGGTTATTCTCTATATCGGCAGCACTGGCTCCGGGATACGCTGTCATGACCATAATCGTATTGGTCTCAATATCGGGATAGAGGTCAATAGGCAGCTTTGTAAGGGAAAAGATACCCAAGATAGCCACTGCGACAAAGCACAATGACGTCATAATTGGCTTCTTTACCGAACCTTCATATAGACTCATATAATTTTTCTTTAATGTGTGAATAGTTTAATTAGGTATCTTAAAATCACTCTGCAATTTTCACAGCGGCTCCATCTTTCAATCTGGATTGACCGGCGATTACGACTTCGGCTCCATTCTCTACACCAGAAATCAATTCATAAGTTTTGTCTATATGACGCCCTAACTGAACTTGATTAAAGGAAACCTTTCCATCTTTATACACGTAAACGAATC
>CEAP01000683.1_pt1 | contig 20144 bp, 10 predicted proteins | sample 557771 | NCBI WGS metagenome assembly CEAP01 (sample SAMEA3182073, study PRJEB8094) | gut metagenome | biome: human; feature: gut; material: Stool; isolation source: human stools | place: Canada | collected 2012-02-15
ACAGATTGAGACCTATGTTGAAGCAGATTGGAGTCCGAGATATGCAGTCAATAGCGGGCTATTGACAAAAATCAAGGGATTCAAGATGCGAGACGGGGACTCAATATGGCCGGAACATACCTGCTTGCAATGATAATATTATTTCTCAATAAATTTAAAACAGCTTCTAAAAAAAGTATGCCCAAAAGTATTTAACTTTCGAGCATACCCCGCAATATTCCATTGGATCTCTTTTATTTCGTCGTCTTTTTCCGGGCCGGTTTCTTTTTGGCAGGAGCCTTGTCGGCATCCTCGACAACCTTCATACAATCGGCGAACGTGAGCGATGCCGGTTCGGAACCTTTGGGTAATTTATAATTCTTCTTTTTATAAGCGATATACGGACCGAAACGACCGTTAAGCAGTTCGAGTTCATCATCTTCATCGAACTTCTTGATAAGGCGTTGACTTTCCTGCTCACGCTTTTGCTGAATCAATATTATCGCATCCTCTAACGAAACACCCTGCGGGGTGAACTCTTTGGGCAACGATACATATTTGCCGTCGTGACGAATATACGGACCGAAACGGCCGATACCCACGACAACGGTTTTGCCTTCGAAATCGCCTAAGGTTCGGGGCAAATCGAATAGTTTCAAAGCCTCTTCCAGTGTAATCGTGCTCATCGATTGTCCTTTGAGCAACGAGGCAAACAACGGCTTCTCCGTATCTTCGGGAGTACCGATTTGTACCAACGGACCGAAACGGCCTATCTTCACCGATACGGGACGGCCGCTTTTCGGGTCCGTACCCAATACCCGTTCGCCCACTTTATGCTCCAACCGCAAAGCGAGAGCGCTCTCTACCACCGGGTGAAAGAGTTTGTAAAAATGATCTATCTCGTCGTTCCACACGGTTTTTCCCTCGGCAATATCGTCGAATTGCTGCTCGACATTCGCCGTAAAGTTATAATTGAGAATATCGGGAAAATACTCCGTCAAGAAATCGTTGACGACAACTCCTATATCGGTGGGAAGCAGTTTGCCTTTATCGGCTCCTGTGAGCTCGGTTTTCTCTCCCGATTCGATTTTCCCATCGTGCAGCGTCAACATACGATATTTCCGCTCCGTTCCTTTCCGATCGCCCTTCTCGACATATTCGCGTTGCTGTATGGTCGAAATGGTTGGTGCATAGGTAGAAGGCCGACCGATACCCAGCTCTTCCAATTTACGAACCAGACTGGCCTCGGTATAGCGGGCGGGAGCTTGCGAGAAACGTTCCGTTGCCGTGACCGACGACAATGCCAGCACATCGCCTTTCGCCAATGCAGGTAACATCTTGTCGTTTCCTTCTGCATCGCCTTCGTCATCGGTAGACTCCATATACACTTTCAGGAAACCGTCGAATTTCAAGACCTCGCCAACGGCGACGAAGTGTTCTTTCCTTCCCGAAACGGCGATGGTCGCAGTCGTCTTTTCCAACTCGGCATCGCTCATTTGCGAAGCGATCGTACGTTTCCAAATCAATTCATACAATCGTTTTTCCTGAGAGGAAGCATTGATTTCGTGATGGCTGATGTACGTGGGACGTATTGCCTCGTGCGCTTCCTGTGCTCCTTTGGTATGCGTATGGTAATTTCGAATATGCAGATATCTCTCGCCCAAAGTTTTCACAATCTCGTCTTTGGTCGTATTTATAGCCAGCGATGACAAATTCACCGAGTCGGTACGCATATAGGTGATATGTCCCGCCTCATAAAGCCGTTGAGCTACCATCATGGTTTGAGCCACGGAGAAGCCCAATTTCCGGGCTGCTTCCTGTTGCAATGTGGAAGTGGTGAACGGAGCCGCAGGCGATTTCTTTGCAGGTTTCACCGTCACGTCCCCGATAGAGAACTGTGCGGTCTTGCAGGCTTCGAGCAAAGCCTTCGCCTCGTCTTCGGTTTTCAATCGTTGGCTCAATTCGGCCTTCAACAATTCCCCTCCGGGTAACAAAAATTCCCCGATCACCCGATAGGCTGCTTCGGGCTTGAACGCCGAGATTTCTCGCTCCCGTTCTACAATCAAGCGCACTGCGACCGATTGTACACGACCGGCCGACAAAGCGGGCTTCACCTTTTTCCACAGAACAGGCGAAAGTTCGAATCCCACGATACGGTCGAGTACCCTGCGAGCCTGCTGGGCATCTACCCGATTCAAATCTATATCCCGGGGATTCTCAATGGCATGGAGTATGGCATCTTTGGTAATCTCATGGAATACAATCCGTTTCGTTTTCTCCGGTTTCAATTTCAACACTTCGAACAAGTGCCATGCGATAGCCTCTCCCTCGCGGTCCTCATCGGAAGCCAGCCAAACCATATCCGCTTTGTCTGCCTCCTGTTTCAGCGTTTCCACCAACTTTTTTTTGTCGGCAGGGATTTCATAAATAGGTTTATAGTTATGCTCGATATCCACACTGAAATCCTTTTTTTTGAGATCACGGATATGTCCGTAGCTCGAAAGGACTTCAAAATCCTTTCCCAAAAACTTCTCAATGGTTTTAGCCTTTGCCGGAGACTCTACGATTACCAAATTTTTTGCCATATGCGCAATGTTCGTTCAAATTTTGCGCAAAATTAGAAAAACAGATTGTAATACAGAGCTTTTTTCTACTTTTTTATTAAATAATGTATATCGCACACATTTCGAATCGATCCTACCATGTAGAGTTTTTGTCGCATTTCTTCCCCAACGCCTTTCTCCTATACTCCCCCCTCTGAAAAAGCTGACGGGATAAATCCTGTTTTTATAAACTTCCCACTCGTCCCGTGAGCACTCCCGACACGGTGGGAGAGGTTAAATCCTTCTTCTCCCCTGCCGCGTCCCGTAGTATTGCGGGGTGTGGCGTTACCATGTAGGGAAGGTGGCATGTAGTGACGGAGAGGTTGAAAATGTCGAGAACCAACCTCTTACCCTCAAAATTTCAAATCGACCCCGAACATGAAATTGATGCCTTGTGCCGGCATACCGTAAAGAATATCGTATTTCCGGTTCAGCACATTGTCGGTAAGTCCGTAAAGCGAAAACCAAGAAGTGAAAGCATACGAGGCTTTCAAGTGAACGAGATGTATATCGGAGAGCTTTCCGAGATTTGAATACTCCCGACCCGCAGCAAACTCATATCCGGCTTCGAGCACGAACGGGCGAACAGGCATATAACGGATATTCGCTCCTCCTTCCCATTGCGGACGGTTATACGAAATCGTCTCACCCCCATCGGCAGTCTTCCATCGGTGATACCCGACCTTCGCCGAAGCCTCCAATTTCGTACCGTAACGATAAGATACATCGAGCTCTGCTTTCAAAGCATTGGCATCGATACCCCAAAAACGCGACACACCTGTAAACTTTCCGTCCAAATCTTCGGGTAAAAGGAACAACGCCTTTTTACAAATTTCATAACCGCCCGAAAGCCCTATGGAAAATCCGGGTAATGCGTTAATGCGTATTCCCAATGAGGCATCCAACGGCACATACGTATTATCTACCTGTGCCGACGGATTGAAGTAGAGCGTATAGGCCGAAACACTTCGCCACGTATTCAGTTTCTTCCCGCCCGTAAAAGCCGTATAAAACTGTACATCGGGAACAATCGTCCAATCGAATCGCACATCGGGAGAGAATCGTAAAATAGTTCCGTTGTTGAAAGAAACATCAGCCTTGACACCGACCGCAAAAGCCACGTGTTCATTCCGCCAGTCATACCGGGGATTCAATGAAATCATACCGTAATTCGCTGCCGACTGTAACCGGCTGTAACCCACATAATCGAAAGAACCGTCCAAAGAAATAGAGCTACGTCTGTCGATCGGAGCAGATAATGTAAAATCTGCATTTACTAAATTCTCGGCAGCCCCTTTTTCACCTTGTAAATATCCCCGGTGATACCCGTACCGGTAATATGCCAATGAAACTTTATAAAGTAGGTCCGACTCTCCGGTAGTCGAGGCTATATGGCTTTTCAAGAAGAACCGGTTTATCTCTTGGTTAGGCGAAGATATTCCCGTCAAACCGGTGTATCGCAATCCGTAATAGTTGAAGGAGTCGTAACGATAACCGCCGCTTATTCCCAAATCCAGCTTCCCGAAGGAGTGAAGATAATCGGCGACCACTCGCTCTTCGAGCCGGTGCATCTTCTTCGAGTCGGGATAGTAGTCCTCCGTTAACGATTGATTGTAGTCCACCGTTCCGCAAGTAGAGCGATGTTGCAACCACACACCCAACTTGTCTTTGTCATTCTGCAAAATACGATAACCGGCATTCCCGACCATATTCAGGTAATTGCCTATCCCGAAATCCACGTATCCCCTCGATTGGTTTTCTTCGGGTTTTTCTCCGAAACTGCCGGGAGCCAACAAGACAGCGCGAGGTTCGAGGGGAGCCGGAACCGTCCAGTCGCTATACCGTATAGATTGTTTGGTGACCGTCGGTGCTTCCACTTCGGGCAATGTATTGATTTTAGACGCATCGCGCACGATAGGTGTAAAATCTTTTTCTATGGTTACTTCCCGCCGCAACGAATCGGAACGTACCTGTGCCGACAGGAAGAATGGGAAAACCGATATGATTAAAAAAGAAAACCGTTTCATAAGCCATACATATTGTATCGTTCAACTACTCTGTTTGTCCCAGCTCGCTCAACTTCTTGTCTATACGGGAAATAATATCGTCGTCGCTGGCCGGATAGTTATTCCGCAAACTTTGCAAATATTGACGGGCTTGGAAAGTCTCGCCCCGTTTTTCATAAATGTCGGCCATAAGCAAGAATGCCCGAGCCAACCAATAATTGTGGGGAGTACCTTTGTCGATAAAAGTATTCAGCGTCTTTTCGGCCGTATCGATCGCTTTATTGTCGAATTGATATTGGGCCAATAAATAGGCACTTTGCGCCCCGTAAATCGAACGGGTATCTTTCGAAAGCTCCCGCCAGTCATCGGCCGCATTTTCTCCCTTTCCCGTATGGAAATAGGCATCGGCACGAGCAAACAAAATCTCTTGCCGCAAATCGGGAGAAAGTTTGCTTTCGCTCAACAACTTGTCGGCAACCGTTATCACCTCGCCATATTGCCGCTTATTCCGGGCAATACGAAGCATACCCAACCGGGCGGCCTGTTTGTTCTCGCCGACAGTCGCTTTCTTCTCCAACTCCTTGAATCCGGCAAAAGCCTCGTCATAACGAGCTTTCAAATAAAGTATCTCGCACTTGCGGGCCAATGCTTCTTCGGCAAACTCGCCGTCGGGACTGTTCGTCACCACATAGTCGAACGCTGGAAGAGCTTTGTCGTAGTCTTTCGCTGCAAATGATGCTTTCCCGATATAGTAATTAGCCGGAATCAAAAACGCGCCCGACGGATAATTTCGCACATATTTCTCCAACGAAGCGATACCTTTCCCCGTCATATAAGTGCGCTCGGCTGCCATATACGACAAAGAATCCAATTCGCTCACAGGGGCCTGCTCCGACCGTCCCACGCTGTTCAGATAGTTAGCGTAGGCATCGACGGCATCTTTCTCTACATATACCGATTTGAGGTCGGCGACCGCTATGCGAGCCTCCTCGCTGGTCGGATAACGCTCTATCACTTGCTGGTAAGCAGCCACCGATTCGTCTGTCTGCCCGTTATTGAAATAGACCATACCCAACTGCAAACCTCCCTTGCGGGCAATCGCGCTCTGGGGATAATCGGCGATCAATTGTTTGTAACATACGATAGCATCGTTATTCCTATTCAATATCGTATAAGCCTGTCCCTTTTCGAACCATGCATTCGCCAGATATCCCGAACGAGGATAATCGGCAATCAATTTGTCCAACAACTCTATTTTGCGTTCGTGATTCCTCTGCAATCCTGCCATAAAAGCTTTTTGAAAAAGGGCATAATCTCCGTTCGCGACATCGGTCTCTTGGGCCCGGGCATAATACTGCTCGGCATCGGCGAACCGACGGGCGTAATAATAGCAATCGCCTATCCGGGAATAGGCATCGGCAAGCATGCTTCGATTTCCTCCGGTCTGTACAGAGACATACCGGGAAAAACCGTCGAGGGCTTGCGAGAAGTTATGCTGTTTGAACTGACAGTAGGCCCAATCGTACCAAGCCAGCGAATACATTTCGCTCCGCTTGTCCTTGCTGGAAGAAAGATATGCCGAATAATTCCGGGCAGCGATATCGTATTGTTCCCGACGATATTGGCACTCGGCGAGCCAAAACGCAGCCTTACCCCGTATATCGGTATCATAGTTTCCCACAGCGATCGCCCGGCTAAACAAACTTTCGGCATCAGCGATACGGGCATTGGTGAAAGCCTCTGTCCCCAACTGGAAAAGAATGCGCTGCTTGGCGGCGAGTATTTTCCCGTCGGGCTTCCGTATTTTATCGATAGACGCCAGTGCCGACCGATAATTACGGGTCGTCATGTAAACCTCTACCAAATAGTCGTTAATCTTGTCGGCATAGCGAGAACCGGGAAACTCGTTCAAGAAACGTTCGAACACACCCACCGAGTTATCGAAAGGCGAAGCCGTGCGATCATACAGGCAGAGCGCATAGTTGTAAAGCGCCGTTTCCCGAACCTGACGGTCGTAATTTCCTTGTGAAGCCATCTCGAACGCCATGCGGGCATTATTTTTATCTCCCGCTCGCAAATAGGCTTGCCCGATATAAAGATAAGCATTTTGAGAAAGAGCATCGTCCACGCCGGTCACACGCCCCAAATAATCGATCGCCTCGCCATCTTCTCCCCGGCGATAGGCCATGACACCCATGACATAAAGAGAAGAGCGTTCGGGTTTGCGACATCGTTGCAAATACCTTTCCAAATATTCCGTCGCCGCTTCATCGCCACCTTCTTGATAAGCGCTTTCGCCGAGCAACCGAAGAAGCTCGGTGTATAAGTCGGCATCGGAAGACGGACGGGACAACAACGCTTTACCCTCGGACAATACCTGTGCGAAACGTTTTTGCCCGAAATAAATCTGCAACATGTGCAGCCGTGCGGCATAGCCGAAACTCCTGTCGTCCGCCACTTTCGAAAATCCGCTTAAAGCGGCTCTATCGTCTCCCTCGTTCATCTGTATATACGAAAGGTAGAACGTGGCTCCTGTCCGAAATCTCTCTTTCCCGATTAGAAGCTGAAACAGCGGTTTCGCCGCATCGGGATTACCGGTCTTCAACAAAGAACATGCCGTGCGATATCCCCACCGGTCCTCCTCGTCGCCGGTCAACAGACTCACATTTACCGTCTGATAGGTTTTCAAGGCTTTTGCATAATCTTGGCTGTCGTAATAATAATCGGCCAATGCCAACCGAGCCTGCAAAGTATGTTTAGAATCCGGATAATTTCGCAAAAAATCCGTTAACCGCCGTACAGCCTGCGGCGAATAATTGCGGGCTTCCGAAAGAGCGATATACCAGTCGGCCGTTTCCCGCTGCTCAGGCGACAAATCGCCTTCACAAGCCTCTTTCATCACATCGGCACAACCCGCGTAGTTCTTCTCTTGAAAGAGAAAGATTCCCCTATCTATCAAAGCCCTGTCATCGTTATAAGCCGGGATTCCCGGCTTGGCGGCCAAAAGCTGTCCGGTGCATACGATTCCACAAAGTATAACTATCGCCCGTTTCATGAACATCTTTATTTTGTATTAAGTTCCGAACTATCCACCCATTTAAATAATTTATCCGACGGTCGTATCTTCTCATCGATACGCATCGAGAACCGCTCGCCTTTTACCGTCTTTTGTACCGGTTTCAAATCGACTCGTATCTCCTCCACCTTGCGGATAAGCGCACCGGTCGTCGGGCCGGTGACGAGTATCTCGTCTCCCACGCTCAACGAACCGCTCTCCATGAGAAATTCGGCCACACCGAGGTTGGAAAAATACTTCACGCCCTTGCCTATATATATCTTTCGTTTCGTGGCTCCCGAGCCATAATTGTGAGTCCATTCGCCCAAGCGCTGACCCAAATAATATCCGTTCCAAAACCCTCGATTAAAGACGGTAGCGAGCCGTTCGTCCCACTGTGCGACCTTCTCGTCGGTAAAGTCGTCGTTCAAATAAGACTCGATGGCCTCGTTGTAACACGAAACGACCGTACGCACATATTCCGGTCCCCTTGCACGACCCTCGATTTTAAATACCCGCACCCCCGAATCGATCAGTTTGTTCAGGAAATGTATCGTTTTCAAGTCCTTCGGCGACATGATGTAAGCGTTATCCACTTCCAACTCGTTACCGGTCTCCTTGTCTTTCACTTCGTATGAACGGCGACAAATCTGCATACAAGCCCCTCGATTCGCCGAAGCATTCATTTCGTGAAGACTCAAATAGCATTTGCCGGACACAGCCATGCACAATGCCCCGTGACAGAACATCTCGATACGTACCGGTTCTCCGCCCGGCCCCACGATACGATCCCGCAAAATGGCTTCGTGAATACGGGCTACCTGTTCCATATTCAACTCCCGAGCCAGTACCACCACATCGGCAAAACGGGCATAGAATCGCAACGCCTCGGTATTGGAAATATTCAGCTGGGTCGACAAATGCACCTCTACCCCTATCTCGCGGGCATAGGTCATAGCCGCCACATCGCTGGCGATAATAGCCGAGAGCCCGGCCTCCTTCGCCGCATCGATAATACGATGTAACAGAGGTATATCTTCGTCGTAGATAACGGTATTGACCGTCAGATAACTCTTTATGTGATGCTCGTTACAAATACGCACGATCTCGTGTAAATCGTCTATCGTAAAATTATTCGACGAACGGGCTCGCATATTCAGCCCCTCGATACCGAAATATACCGAATCGGCCCCTCCCTGTATGGCCGCCGTCAAAGAATCGTACGAACCCACCGGCGCCATAATTTCAAAATCGCTTCTCTTCATCATAAACAAACCGTTCTATTTCCCGGTGATTATTTTTCGTATTTCGTTCAGTTTATTCAATGCTTCTACCGGTGTAAGGTTATTGATATCGACCTGTAAAATTTCGTCCCGAACCTGTGAAAGCACAGGGTCGTCCAGTTGGAAAAAACTCAACTGCATGCCACCTCTCGACGAAGCGATTTCGGCGGTAGGCTTGGCGATACCGTTCTGACGGTTCTCCGACTCCAACTGTTTCAATATCTGGTTGGCCCGCTTGACGATGCTCTGGGGCATACCGGCCAGCTTCGCCACATGGATACCGAAACTGTGTTCGCTCCCGCCGCGTACCAATTTCCGCAAGAATATCACCTTGTTGTCGACCTCTTTTACCGAAACGTTATAATTGACAATGCGTTTATAAGTACGTTCCATTTCGTTCAGCTCGTGATAATGGGTAGCGAACAACGTCTTGGCACGAGCCTTGGGGTGTTCGTGTATGTGCTCGACAATAGCCCACGCGATAGATATACCGTCGTAAGTACTCGTTCCCCGTCCCAACTCGTCGAACAGAACCAAACTCCGCTCCGACAGATTGTTGAGAATATCGGCGGCCTCGGTCATCTCGACCATAAAGGTAGATTCGCCGAGCGAGATATTGTCCGATGCCCCCACACGAGTGAAAATCTTGTCCACAATCCCTATCTTAGCGGCCTCGGCCGGAACAAAACTTCCTATCTGAGCCATCAGAACAATCAAAGCGGTCTGGCGCAACAACGCCGATTTACCAGCCATGTTGGGTCCCGTTATCATCATGATTTGCTGCTTGTCGTTGTCGAGCTCGACACTGTTGCTGATGTAGGGTTCGCCCGGCGGCAACTGTTTCTCGATAACCGGGTGACGTCCTTCCTTGATGTCGATAACCAGCGAATCGTTTACTTCGGGACGAATATACCGGTTTTCCACGGCCGACTTCACGAACGACAACAGGCAGTCGAGCCGCGCAATGAGATTGGAATCGAGTTGTATGGCAGGAATATACTCCGTCAATGCAAGAATCAAATCATTGAACAACTGCGTTTCCAATGAAAGAATCTTCTCTTCTGCCCCCAAAATCTTCTCCTCGTATTCTTTCAACTCTTGGGTGATATAACGCTCTGCGCTCACCAACGTCTGCTTTCTGATCCAATCGGAAGGAACCTTGTCCTTGTGAGTATTGCGCACTTCGATGTAATACCCGAATACGTTGTTATACCCGATTTTCAAGCTGGGAATACCCGTTTTCTCACTCTCGCGCTGCTGCACGTGCAACAAATAGTCTTTCCCCGAATAGGAAATTTCTCGCAACTCGTCGAGTTCGTCGTTCACCCCCTTGCGGATAATTCCTCCCCGATTCACCAAATTGGGCGCATCGGGATTAATTTCATGCTCGATTCGGTCCCTGATGATCGTACAGCAATTCAGTTGCTCCCCGATACATTGCAATACAGGTTCATCGCTCTGCTCGCAAACAGCCTTGATAGGCTCTATCGCCGACAATGCCACCTTCAACTGAACCACCTCGCGAGGCGAAATACGCCCCACCGCTACTTTCGAAATGAGGCGTTCCATATCGCCTATCGTATCGAGTTGCGGATCGATAACCTCCCTAACTTCGGGGTGGCGGAAAAAGAACTCCACTCCGTTCAACCGATCCTCGATAGGCTTCACATCTTTCAACGGAAAGACAACCCACCGTTTGAGCATACGTGCCCCCATCGGGGTGACAGTCCGGTCTATCACGTCGAGCAGGCTCTTTCCCCCTTCGTTCATCGGAGAAAGCAATTCGAGACTCCGCACCGTGAATTTATCCAATCGCACATATCGCTCCTCCTCGATACGAGACAGCGATGTAATGTGCGAAATCTGCGTATGCTGTGTAATATCCAAATAATGAAGCAGAGACCCCGCGGCGATAATGGCGTTGGGCATATTGTGAATTCCGAAACCTTTGAGGTTTTTCGTCTCGAAGTGACGTAATAAGCGATCCGAAGCGGCATCCTCGGTATAAACCCAATCGTCCAACTCGAAAGTAAAAAAACGGGAACCGAAATGCTCCTCGAACAATTTCCGTTTCGTGCGTTCGAACAGCACCTCTTTCGGAGAGAAATTGCCCAACAGCTTGTCCACATAGTCGAAATCTCCCTCGGCGGTCAAGAACTCACCCGTCGATATATCGAGAAAAGCCACACCCACTTTGTTACCTTTCCCGAAATGAACACCCGCCAAGAAATTATTCTCTCGGTGATCGAGAATATTGTCGTTAATCGACACACCCGGTGTTACCAATTCCGTAATACCGCGCTTGACCAATTTTTTTGTCAGTTTCGGGTCTTCCAGCTGTTCGCAAATAGCCACCCGTTTTCCGGCACGCACCAATTTGGGAAGGTAAGTATCGAGAGCATGATGGGGAAAACCGGCCAACTCCACATACTGGGCGGCGCCATTTGCCCGGCGAGTCAATGTAATCCCCAATATTTCCGATGCCACCAAAGCATCGTCCGAAAACGTTTCATAAAAGTCCCCCACCCTGAAAAGCAATATCGCATCGGGATGCTTGGCTTTCATCTCGATATACTGTTTCATCAGCGGAGTTTCGACAATTTCCTTGGCCACGATATATTTCTTTTATATTCGTATGAATAATCCTGTTTAAGAGAAACAAAGATAACATTTTCGACCGGAATTGTGAAATTAAAAAAATGTAAGAAACCGTTTTTATTTTTTCTATTCCTCTCTTCATCGCTGCCACTCCCCCATTCCCCCACTCTCCCCTGTGTTTCGAAAAACAAAAAGTCAGCTCTTAAAACGACGAGTAAAATTTATGCTTCTCTATTGAAACAGCTCTCTCCCTCCTCCCGCCAGACCTTGTAACATTCGAAACATTTCACTCCTCCCCTGCCGCGTCCCGTAGCATTACGGGGTGTTTTGCAACGCAAAATATAGCGTAGGACGGAGGAGTTAAAGAAATACCAGCAATAAAAGAAACAGAGGCAAGACTTCTCCCCCCCCCTGCTCATCGTAGATAAGATGGAACGAGTTCACCACCGACAAACTATACTTTCAGGAAAATATTTTTCCGATACAGAAAATAAAGGAAGAACCAGCAACAAGCGACATATCCTGCACGAAGGACGACCGCACCGGCAGGTTCACCGGCACATTCTCCCACCCATTGGGATATACCTCCGAACAAAAACTTATTCATGTGAGAAAATCCTACCACCTGCTGCGCCAGATAAATCGTTATCGAATTTAGTCCTATCACTCGGAAAAAGAGAGTCCACGATTTCCACCCTTTCACATCGACGATATAATAGAACAAAGCGAACAACAAGAACGAAAGCCCTCCCACGAAACAGGTAAACGAACTGCTCCAAAGCATTTTGTTAATCGGGAATACGGTATTCCAAATCAGCCCTATGGCGACCAACACAACACCGATTCCCGACAACAGCAAACTCTTTCTCTCTCCGCTTCCCAAGCGGGTGGAACGGACGATTTCCCCCGCATAAATTCCCAATAATGCCGTGACTATCGCCGGAAGCGTGCTCAACAGGCCCTCCGGGTCGAAATTACCGTATATCAATTTCCCCGGCAAACAATGCCGATCGATATATCCGACCAGATTCCCTTCGATAGAAAGAGGGGAAGCTCCCGCAGCATCGGGAGCCGGCACAAAGGCCAACAGCAACCAATAACCCACCAAGATAAAGACAATCAAACCATATTGTACCGACTTTTTCAAACTCATGTAAATGAAAGCCCCGAACATCCACGCCAGCCCGATACGCCCCAAAACACTAGCCAAACGCACATCGGGGAAATTCAACTGTAAGAATCCGTTATACAAGAATCCCAGCAAAACGAGGGTGACACCCCGGCGGAAAACCCTCAGGTAAATGTGTTTGTCGCTCGATCCGCTCCCCCTTTGCTTGGCCAATGAAAACGGGAAAGATATACCTGCGATAAACAAGAACAGAGGGAATATCATATCGTGTTGGGTAAACCCGTCCCACGGGACGTGCCGCATGTGCCCCGCTATGACATCGCCCACCGCCGTCGGGTGCAAGGCATTCAAGGCGACTACCAACGGGGCGAAACCCATAATAAAAAGCATATCGAATCCCCGAAGGGTATCCAATGACAACAAACGTGTGTTTTTCTTTGTTTCCATATCCGAATTCTGTTTTTCTGTATAGTATACAAGTGACTCGGCTCGTTTATCCAATGATGCGTTATACTCCCTAATCCGCACCCGCAGCGATCCCGATCGAATGTATGTCTCTGCCTATTTCGACAACAGCTTTTTTATCCGTTCCACATCGTCTTCCCGTTCCGGGGGAATAATTCCCCGTTGATAGAAATCTTCGAAATCCGAGAGAAAGTCCTCTTTTAGCTCTTCCTTGTATCGCAGGTATATCTCTTCCGCCTCGGCATATCGACCTTGAAAAAGAAGGGATGCCGCAAGATTTGTATAAATGGTATGATGAGTAGAATCATATTTTGCTCCCTCACGTGCATACCGTTCAGCTTCTTCAAAATTACCCTGAGCAAGAAATAAGAATGAAAGGTTATTGCATGCTCGTACTAAATACGGCTCGTACACTTGTGGGTCCGCTACCGTGAGCCGTTGATAAACCTTCAAGGCAGAGAGATACATCTCCCCACTCTCCTCATAACGTTGGATATTGTAATACAAACAACCTAAGTTATACTGAGTATCTGCCAAATCCGGATCGTAGACCTGTGGATTCGCCACTGCAAGTCGTCGTCGAATTTCCATGGCGGAAAGATACATCTTCTCGCTTTCCTCATAACGTTGGGTGTCGCTGTACAAACAGCCTAAGTTATATTGTGTCCTTGCCAAGCCCGGCTCGTAGACCTGTGGATTTGCCGCTGCAAGCCGTCGTCGAATTTCCATAGCGGAAAAGAACATCTCCTCGCTCTCCTCATAACGTTGAGTGTCGCTGTACAAACAGCCTAAATCACTTTGAGTTATTGCCAAATCCGACTCGTGGACCTGTGGATTCGCCGCTGCAAGTCGTCGACGAATTTCCATGGCGGAAAGATACATCTCCTCGCTCTCCTCATAACGTTGGATATCGCTGTACAAACCACCTAAATTATTTTGAGTTATTGCCAAATCCGACTCGTAGACCTGTGGATTCGCCGCTGCAAGCCGTCGACGAATTTCCAAGGCGGAAAGATACATCTTCTCGCTCTCCTCATAACGTTGGGTATCGCTGTACAAACAGCCTAAGCTATATTGTGTCCTTGCCAAGTCCGGCTTGTAAACCTGTGGATTCGCCGCTGCAAGTCGTCGACGAATTTCCATGGCGGAAAGATACATCTTCTCGCTCTCTTCATAACGTTGGGTGTCACTATACAAAATGCCTAAGTTATTTTGAGCCGCTGCCAAGTATGGCTCGTAAACCTGTGGATTCATTGCGGATAACCGTTGATAAATTTCCAAGGCGGAGAGGTGCATCTTCTCGTTCTCCTCATAACGTTGGGTATCGCTGTACAAAAGACCTAAATTATTTTGTGTCCTTGCCAAGTCCGACTCGTAGACCTGTGGATTCACCGCTGCGAGTCGTCTATAAATTTCCATGGCGGAGAGATACATCTTCTCGCTCTCCTCATAACGTTGGGTGTCACGATACAAAAGACCTAAGTTATTTTGAACCATTGCCAAATCCGGCTCATAGACCTGTGGATTCACTGCCACGAGCCGTCTATAAATCTCCAAGGCGGAAAGATACATCTCCTCGCTCTTCTTGTAACGTTGGATATCTTTGTACAAAAGACCTAAATTATTTTGAACCATTGCCAAATCCGGCTCGTAAACCTGTGGATTCACCGCTGCGAGTCGTCTATAAATTTCCATGGCGGAGAGATACATCTCTTCGCTCTCCTCATAACGTTGGGTATCGCTGCACAAAAGACCTAAGTTATTTTGAGCCATTGCCAAGCTCGACTCATAGGCTTGTGGACTAATGGCCGCAAGTCGCTGGCAAATGTCTAAATTTTCTCGATAACGAGCTTCCGCCAAATCGTATCGTTTGTTTGTCTGTAAAAAATAACCATACTCAAACAAACTCTCTTCCAACTCTTTCTCCGAAAGGTTGGCTCTGATCAGCTCGATACCCTGCTCATAGGCATGGCAAGCCAATTCGAAGCGACGAGGCTCTGCATAGTCTGTCATCAAAGCCTTTGCCCGCAAAACATACTCCTCGGCCAACGATCGTGTCTTTTGAAGTCCCGCCTCGATAAGCGACCGACCGGAATCGACCAGTAGTTTCCCTTGCTCTATCTCCTTGCGGGCCTGAGCGGCATCGGCGGCGATATCTTTTTCATTCAAAATTTCCACGACCCCTTTGCTGTTCCCTCGCTCGAACATCTCTATCGCCAACCGTTTGCGCTCGCTCACCGGCGTTCCGCTCCCGATCAGCTTGTTGATGGACAGAGCAAGATCGAACAGCTGGCTCTCCAATCGGTTGAGACTTTCCCGTTTCTTGTATAGTTCCGCTTGTTTCTCATCAATTATCGGTTGAAGCTCGGCGACACCGGTCGCTCTCAGTCGGGCGATCTCTGTATTCAATCGGGCAATGGACTCTTTCAACGAAAGGTATTCCGGATTTTCGGCGGCAAAAGAGAGATTGTCCAGCTCGGCTATCTTGTGGCCGTAAAGCGAAACGACTCCGTTCTCTATCTTAAAGTGGTTACCCTCGGTTACGGAAGCGTTGCCCGATACCGATGGAATGATCCGCTCCAACTGCATGACAAAATGCAACTTCATGGCATCGTCGGTGGCATAGTTGCACCAATAATGCCCCACCCGATCGAACAAATCTTCCTTGAATCGTTTCAATGCCTCGTCTTCCATTTCACCTTCTATCAAGGCTCGAATATAGACAAATGTCTTGGGGTGACTCTGATTCTTCACATATTCGTCTAAGGCTTGATTGAACTCCTCTATGGTGTATTCTCCCGCTTTGCGATGAAACATACAGATACAAATATCGCTGGCACGTACTATGCGGTTGTAGTCGTCCTGAGTACGGGTTCCGGTGCAAAATGCCGAAAAATCTTCCCAACGTCTGCACCTTATGCGATACCCCCGAGGCTCGAAAATTTCGTCCAAAGAAGCCACCAATGAATGAAAACTGTTACGGTCGTTTTTCAACTCGTCGCTGGATGCCAAAAATACGGTTATGTTCTTCATATCGTTACATCTGAGTTTCACTATAATATAGGTCTGCAAGATAAACAATTTCTACCTATCCCCCCAATTCTCCCGATCGAGATTTCGGTAATTCACCGCTTCGTTGATGTGTTGCACCTGTACCCCTTCGCTACCTTCCAAATCGGCAATGGTACGTGCTACTTTCAAAATACGGTCGTAGGCCCGTGCCGACAAATGGAAACGGTTCATCGCATCTTTCAGCCGTTTCAATCCCGCCTCATCGGGGACAGCGAATTGGTTCAGCAGCCGGGTAGTCATTTGGGCATTGCAGTGAATGCCGGGATAGTCGGCGAAGCGTGCGGCTTGAATTTCTCTTGCGGCAATGACTCGTCGACGAATCGACTCGCTCGACTCCGACGGACGGGTGTCGGAGATTTTCTCGAACGGGACGGGAACGATCTCCACTTGTATGTCTATGCGGTCGAGCAGAGGGCCCGAAATTTTTCCCAAATAACGTTGTATCGTCCCCGGACTGCATATACACTCTTTCTCCGGGTGGTTATAATATCCACAGGGACAAGGATTCATCGAAGCGACCAACATCACCCCGGCAGGATATTCTATCGAGTATTTCGCACGTGCTATCGTTATCTTGCGGTCTTCGAGCGGTTGACGCATTACTTCGAGAACTTGACGTGAAAACTCGGGCAACTCGTCGAGAAAAAGCACCCCGTTGTGTGCCAATGAAATTTCACCCGGCTGGGGAAAAGCCCCGCCGCCCACCAACGCTACCGACGATATGGTATGATGCGGCGACCGGAACGGCCGTTGCGACAACAACGAACTACCCCTCTCCATGCGTCCGGCGACCGAATGTATCTTGGTCGTTTCGAGTGCTTCCTGCAATGTGAGAGGCGGAAGTATAGAAGGCAACCGCTTCGCCATCATCGATTTTCCGGCGCCCGGAGGCCCTATGAGTATGATGTTATGTCCGCCGGCCGCTGCTACTTCGAAAGCCCTCTTGACACTCTCCTGACCTTTGACATCGCTGAAATCCAAATCGAAATGGGTATATTCCCTGAAAAATTCCGCACGAGTATCGATCACCGTCGGTTCCAGCTCGATCTCCCCGTTCAGGAAACGAATCACCTCGGTGATATTCTCTACTCCATACACATCGAGATGATTGACTACCGCGGCCTCGCGAACATTGGCTTTGGGAATAATCAACCCCTTGAAACCCTCCTCCCTTGCTTTGATAGCTATGGGCAACGCCCCCTTGATAGGAAGAATGGAGCCGTCGAGAGACAACTCCCCCATCAACATATACTCGCTCAATTTACCCGTTTTTATCTTCTCGTCGCTTGCCAAAATCCCCACGGCCAAAGGCAAATCATACGCCGCCCCTTCCTTGCGTATATCGGCAGGCGACATGTTCACGATTACCTGTTTCCTCGGAAATCTGTAACCGTTATGTTCCACGGCCGAGACAATCCGCTCGTGGCTCTCTTTCACGGCGGCATCGGGCAATCCCACCATAAAGAAACGGATACCCTGCGAACAGTTCACCTCGATAGTCACTACAAGAGCATCGATACCCTGCACGGCTGCGCCAAAAACTTTCACCAACATAGTAATAGATTTTGCAGTAATAGGTTATGGTGTTACTAAACGTTCGATATAAACTCTCGAAGAGTCGGGCGAAAGCCCTCTGGCGACAATCCGCCCCAAAGAATCGGCGACCAACAGATAAGGTATGCTTTGGATATGAAGCTCTTTCACCCCCGGATAAAGATAACCGCCTTTCGCCCACCGACGGGCCCATACGGCCGAATCGGACTCGATTCGCTCCTTCCACACGGCGCTATCCCTATCCAGCGAAATTTCCACGACCCGCACCAACGAATCGTATCGTTCTGCTATCTCCCTTAAAAAGCCGCTGTACCTCTGTGTTCCGGGTGTCTCGGCAGCCCAAAAACAAAGCAAGGTCGCTTGGGCTTCTCGGGGATTCAGCAGTTCGGTCGTATCGGCCACCGTAGTCAATGATAAATAAGGTAATACGGTGTCACTCTTCTGTATGGTTTCAAATTGTCGATACATTTCCAATGCTGTGGCCGGCGGAGCCGACAGTACACGGTCGTCCAACAAACCGATCAACGAATCGCAAAACGCATCGCTCACCCTTCCCAATACATAATCATCTAACAAAATAGCGCTCACGGGCGAATCTTTATGTTCGCCTACATACTTTGCCACAACGCCTTGCAGCTCCTTGCTCAACTGCTCGTATCGCCGGGTTCTCATTCCCGATGCCGAAATGTTCCTTTCTGCCGACCAAGACTGCAACAACTCTTTATTCTCTTGATTGAACTTAAACAAATCCTTATTTAGAGAACTTCCTTTCACTCTCAATCCGAAAGGATCCTGCCCGTCACCCGACAATTCTATCCGGTCGCCGTTCTGCACATATATCTTGGTCAAGGGCGTTTTATCGAAATAATAAAACTGTATGGGAATAACTGCCGAAGCCGAGTTTTTGAATGTGATAAAACCATTCTGCGGACGGAGAGTATCTACGACAATGCCGTTTTCAAGACTATAAACGGCATAAATAGGGCGTCCTCCTAAATTATTGATAGTTCCCTCCACGACAAACTCGTTATCCTTGCCGCCGCAACCCGACAGCAAAAGGACACAAATACACAGTACCGCACCTATTTTATTCATGCAAAAAACATTTTCATTTCTTGCAAATGTACTGGATTTTACGGGAGGAGCAAAACAATATCCGGGCAAAACAAAGTATAAAACCCGACAACAATGGAAAAACCGGCGAAAAAGAACGACCTTTTTACCTATAAAATAAAGCCGATATAGCATATATTTGCACAATTATCTATATCGGAATGTATCGGATATAGATGCGGTTCGAAATAAAAAAATGAACAAGTTCATTTTTCATTTCTCCCACCATTTGTTATATTTGTATATGAAACGATTGTTTATCTTACTGCTGATAGTTCTGCTCTGCATTCCGGGTTTTACCCAAATCCGAAACGATGTCCCCCGATACAATCCCGACAGCGTGCGTGAAGAGCTGGACAAAAGACCTTATTTTTCACTATACAAAGATAACTACTTTATCGGGGGTACGACCATCGGGAGCAAACCGACCAATAAAAATTCCGATGTAAAATTCCAACTAAGCATCAGCCAGAGACTTACAAAAAGTAAACTTCCATTCGACACCTACCTCTTTATAACCTATACGCAAAAAGCATTTTGGAATGTCTTTCAAGAATCTCTCCCGATGTACGATCTCAACTTCAATCCCGGCATAGGGCTATCGCATCTGGTCATACATCGAAATAGACTTATCGGACAAGTCTCGCTCCTGATCGAGCATGAATCGAACGGGAAAGACAGCATTTGGTCTCGCAGTTGGAATAAAATCTCGTTTATGGGTGCACTCGCCGTCGATCGCAATGTAGAGCTTCAATTCAAAACATGGATACCTATCATCGACAGCGGGAACAACCGGGATATCCTCAAATACTGCGGTATTTTTCAATTAGCAGGTAGTTACATAAGTGACAATCGTCGGTTCGGAGCTACCGTCATTCTCACCAAGCGGAGCGGCTGGAATTTCAATTTCAACACCGTTATCGAACTGAATGCCCGCTTATTCCCCAACGAAAACCAATATTTCTTTATACAATATTACAACGGTTACGGCGAAGGACTACTCGACTATAACAAATTCCATTCTCGCCTGAGAGTAGGGTTCGTCATCAAACCCCAGAATTTCAGCAATTACTGATTCCTCCTTCACACATAGCTTTTTCGGTTCCGCCAAAAATCCGTAGGGTAGGCATGAATTTTAGCAATGAATCACTTGTCGACAAACACATTCCGGACTTTTCGGTGAAAGGTTGATTCTTGCTTAAATTTCTGTACAAAGCGTACTACTCCTCCCCTGCCATGTCCCGTAACCTTACGGGGTGTTTTGCACAGCAAAATATAGGGGAGGTG
>CEAP01003218.1_pt1 | contig 15974 bp, 18 predicted proteins | sample 557771 | NCBI WGS metagenome assembly CEAP01 (sample SAMEA3182073, study PRJEB8094) | gut metagenome | biome: human; feature: gut; material: Stool; isolation source: human stools | place: Canada | collected 2012-02-15
ACGCAGGCCCAAGATGCGCTCCTTGAGGAACTCTATGCGCCGGAGGAAGAGGAGACAGAGGACGGTGAAAAAGGAACCGGAGGAGAAGGCAGTGCTGCCGAAGCCGGCTCGGAGGACACTGAAAACGGACCGGAGGATACCGCCCAGGCACAACAGGAAACAGAAAAGACGGGGGATGCAGACGGAGGCGGGGAGGCTTCTTCTAAAGAAAACGGGGAGGAGTAACGGATGAATTTTAAAAAGAACGGGATCTTTGGCCGCAGGGAGGACGGCGGACAGACGGGGCAGGATCCGGACCTGTATGGCGCTCCCAACCAGGTGCTGGCAGTCTGGGGAAGCCCTGGGAGCGGAAAGAGCACGGTGGCGGTGAAGCTGGCCAGATACCTGGCAGGGAAAAAGAAAAACGTGATCCTGGTGCTGTGCGACATGACCGCCCCCATGCTGCCCTGCATCTGTCCCCCCGGAGAGCTGGAATGCGAGCATTCCCTTGGCAGCATCCTGGCGGCGGTCCGGGTGTCGGAATCCCTGGTGAAGCACAACCTGATTACCCATAAGAAATACGGATGCCTGACGTTTCTTGGAATGTTAAAGGGGGAAAATGAATACACCTATCCGCCCTTTACCGCCAGCCAGGCATCGGAGCTGCTCCAGTGCCTGAAGGGGATCGCGCCCTATATCATCATCGACTGCGGGAGTTACATCGCAAACGATATCCTCTCTGCCGTTGCCCTGATGGAATCGGACGCGGTCCTGCGGCTGGTGAACTGCGATTTAAAGAGCATCAGCTATCTGTCCAGCCAGCTTCCCCTTCTTCGGGACAACAAATGGGATGCGGACAAGCAGTACAAGGTGGCCAGCAATGTAAGGACGGACGAGGCCAGCGACCACGCGGAGCAGGTGCTGGGGAATGTGACCTTCCGTCTGCCCCATTCCCCGGAGCTTGCCAGGCAGACCCTGGCCGGAAATCTTCTGGCGGATCTGTCCTTACGCGACAGCCGGGGATTCCGCAAAGAGCTGGAAGCCATCAGCAGGGAGGTGTTCGGATGTTAGGAGAGAAGAGATCGCAGGCAATGTTCGGCCAGGGGACGCAGATGGCAGCATCCGGGAGTGGGCAGGAAAAAGAAATCGGATATCCGGGACCGAACAGGAAAAAAGGAGCCGGATATCGGGAACCTGCAGAGAAAGAAATGGATGTACGGGGAAACGGCATCCCCCAGGCAATGACAGGGGCAGAGGATGGAAATCCTGGCAACGGGAATGAGGAAGAAACGTTTCGGAGGACTCCGGATGCACAAAGGGGAACAGAGGGATCCACAGAGAAAGAAAATTTTAACCATTCGGTCATTCCTTCCCCATCCCGCATCCCCACTGCAACCGTGGGTGTGACCAATGCCCAGGTACATGCGGCACCTATGGAACCGCCTGGTGTTACAGATGTGGAAGAGGAGGACGAGGCGGTGCAGTTCCAGCAGGGCGGGACGGCACTTCGGACCCATGACCTGTTCTTCTCCCCGCAGGATAACGCGAGGGACTTCTCCTCTGTCCTGAAAGAGGTACAGGAGTATATCTCCAGCAACTATTCCACGCTGATTATGGAAGAAGGCGGGGAAGAGACAAAAGCCCAGATCAAGCGCTATATCACCAAATATGTGCAGGACTACCGGATCGCCGTAAAGGGCATGAGCGGGAAAGAACTGGTGGACACCATCTATACGGAGATGGCGGAGTTTTCCTTTCTTACCAGGTATGTGTTCGGGACCGGCATTGAGGAGATCGATATCAACAGCTGGAAGGACATCGAGGTTCAGTATGCAGGCGGGGAGACGAAAAAACTGGAAGAGCGGTTTGAAAGCCCCCAGCATGCCATCAACGTGGTGCGCCGGATGCTGCATACCTCCGGAATGGTGCTGGATAACGCCAGTCCGGCTGTCCTGGGGCATTTAAGCAAAAACATCCGTATCGCCGCCATGAAAACACCGCTGGTGGATGAGGATATCGGGGTGGCAGCCTCCATTCGTATCGTCAATCCCCAGTCCATGCAGGCATCTGACTTTGTGAAGGGAGGAACGGCCACCGGAGAGATGCTGGATTTTTTGACAGAATGTGTCCGCTATGGAATCTCCATCTGTGTGGCCGGGGCTACCAGCTCCGGAAAGACCACACTGATGGGATGGCTTCTGACCACCATCCCGGACAAGAAACGGATCTATACCATTGAATCCGGATCCAGGGAGCTGGCCCTGGTGCGGGAGAAGGAGGGGAAGGTGAGTAATTCCGTCATCCATACTCTGACCCGTGACAGTGAAAATGACCGCCAGAGGGTGGACCAGATCGCCCTTTTAGATATGGCCCTGCGCTTCAATCCGGATGTGATCGTGGTGGGGGAGATGCGGGGGCCGGAGGCCAACGCGGCCCAGGAGGCGGCAAGGACCGGCGTGGCGGTGATCACCACCATCCATTCCAACAGCTGCGAGGCTACCTACCGCAGGATGGTGTCCCTGTGCAAGCGGGCAGTAGATATGAGTGATGAAACGCTGATGGCCTATGTGACGGAAGCCTATCCTATCGTGGCGTTCTGCAAGCAGCTGGAGAACCGGCAGCGCCGCCTGATGGAGATCATGGAATGTGAGATCCGTCCGGACGGGAGCCGCCATTTCAGACCTTTATTCCAGTATGAGATCACGGAAAACCGGATGGAGGAGGGGAAGTTTATTATTGAGGGCAGCCACAAAAGGGTTAATTCCATCTCCGATGGACTGGCCCGGAGGCTGACCGAGAACGGGATGCCCGGCAGTGTGCTGGAGCGTCTGAAAGGAGGTGAGGATCAATGACCATGATCCAGTTATTTGCCTGTGCCGGCATGATTGCCGGTTTTTTCTTTCTTCTGCGTCTGAAACCGGTGGAGTTTACGGATGATCTGTTTTCCTTTCTCCTTCGGAAACCGAAGACCCTGAAGGATGAGATCAATGAGGCCACCAGGAGGAAGAAGCCGGGGATTCTGAAAAAAGAGATTCTGGAGGCCCAGGATATCCTGGCCATGACCGGGCGGGGGAGCAGGTTTTCCCTGGTCTGTGCGGTGAGCCTTGCCCTGTTTGCCGCGGGCGGCTCCTTTGCCATCCTGATCGGGAACTTTTTCCTGGCGCCGGTGATGGCCTGCGGGTTTCTGTTTGTGCCATTCTGGTATGTGCGGCTGACGGCGAACCACTATAAAAAGAATGTTTCCGCGGAACTGGAGACGGCCCTTTCCATCATTACCACGGCATATCTCAGAAATGAGGATATCCTGACCGCAGTGGAGGAGAACCTGCATTACTTAAACCCGCCGGTCCAGAACGTGTTCCGGGAGTTCGTCACCCAGGTGAAGATGGTGGATCCGGATGTGGAAACGGCGCTGAAGGTCCTGCGGGGCAGGATTGAAAATGACGTATTTGAGGAATGGTGTGACGCTTTGAGCGACTGCCAGCTGGACCGCAGCTTAAAGACAACCCTGACTCCCATTGTCAACAAGATGTCCGATATGCGGATTGTGAACGCGGAACTGGAATTTCTGGTGACGGAACCCAGGAAGGAATTCATCACCATGGTGCTTCTGGTCATCGGGAACATCCCGCTGATGTATTTTTTGAACCGCAGCTGGTATGAAACCCTGATGTTCACGCCGGTAGGGCAGATCATCCTGGCGGTGACGGCGGCCCTGATCTTTATTTCCACAGCCCTGGTGATCAAACTGACCAAACCGCTGGAGTACAGGAGGTGATGAAACGTGACAACCATGTTGATGATGCTGATGCTGGCAGCCTTTGGCGTGTTCCTGGCAGGGGGGATGTTTTTTGTGACAGCGGATCTTTTGCGGCTGCCGTACCTTCGGACTTCCAAAGCCATGGTCAATACGGGCAGGGAGAAAAAGACGGCGGCAAAGACACTGGAAACCTATCTGCTGACCGTGGCGGCAAGGTTTGCACCGTATATCCGGATGGATGCCTATAAGAGGAGCCGCCTTAAAAATATCTTAAAGGCCAGCGGCTTGAACCTGGAGCCGGAGGTCTACCAGGCATATGCGCTTGTTAAAGCCGGGGCCGTGATGCTTGGGATCCTTCCGGCGCTCCTTATATTTCCCCTGCTGTCGGTGGTTGGGGTGTTCCTTTCGGTGATGGTCTATTTTAAGGAGATCAACCGGGCGGATGAGCTGCTTGCCGCCAAGAGGAGTGTCATTGAGAGTGAGCTGCCCCGGTTTGTGTCCACCATTGAGCAGGAGCTGAAGAACAGCCGGGATGTGCTCTCCATTGTGGAGAATTATAAAAAGAACGCGGGGGAGGAGTTTTCCGGGGAACTGGAGGTGCTGGTGGCGGACATGCGTTCCAGCAGCTATGAAGCCGCCCTGACAAGATTTGAGGCCAGGCTCAATTCCCCCATGCTCTCTGACGTGGTCCGGGGGTTGATCGGGGTGCTGCGGGGAGATGACGGGGCCATGTATTTCCAGATGCTTGCCCATGATTTCAAGCAGATGGAGCTGCAGAGGTTAAAGAAGGAGGCCCAGAAGATCCCGCCCAAAATCCGGGTGTTCAGTTTTGTGATGCTGATGTGTTTCCTGTTCATGTACCTGGCGATCATTGTGATCGAGATCATTAAGTCCATGGGCAGCATGTTCTAGAGAAGGGAGGGGAAGGATGCCGTCAAAACCGGTCAGCTATAAGGGAAAGGAGTACGGATCCAGAAAAGAACTGTGCCAGGAATACGGGCTGGATGAAAACCTGGTGACAGGGCGTCTGCGCCAGGGATGGACCATTGAGGAAGCAGTGGAGACAGCGCCGGGAGAAAGGGTCATTAACGGGACCCCGGTAGAGTATGAAGGTGTGCGCTATCCCTCCCTGAAATCCCTGGCGGAAGAACTGGGGTTTTCGGTCTCTGTCCTGCAGCATGCCTACTACCGGACAAAGGATATCGAAGAGTCCGTGAAATACTGCCGGGAATATGCCAGCCGGGATATGACCGTATGGGGAAAGACATACCGGAGTCTGGCTGAGGTTTCACTGGTATTCGGCATCAGCCATTACCACCTGGTAAGCCAGGCGCAGGAAGGGAAAAAACTGGAGGAAGTGGTAAAAAAGGCGCTGGAAACAGAGCCGATCCTGTTTCATGGGAAACGGTATGAGTGCTTCGGGGATCTGTGTGCCGCATGGGGGATGCAGCCAACTACCGTCTATGGACGTCTGCGCTATGGAATGGATCTGGAAGCCGCGCTGACCCGTCCGGTAAAAGGAGTGGGCAACAAAAAAGGGATTTCCTATGAGGGCGTGGATTATGAAAGCCATGTCGCACTGTGCAGGGCTTACGGGATATCCATCAGCTGTATCCGGGAGCAGATCAGGACAAACCCGCTCACTTTTTTAGAGGCTTTTGAAGTGATGGTCCGGTTAAAGGAGAAGCTTGGGATGGGAAAGGAGGAGCTTTTGAATTACATTCCCCACTGCCGTGTCCGTGGAAGAAACTATAAGACTGTGGCAGGATTTCTGCGGGAGTTTGATATCACTGCAACTACTTTTTATGGCCGGAAAAACAGGAGTGAGGACAAGGAGATGTTTTCAGTCCTGAAAGAAATGCAGGCAGAGGGAAGACGGGCCTATCTGGCAGAGGGAAGGCCGATGCTTCGGACTGAGCTGCTCAAGCGGGGATATACCGAGTCCCGGATCTGCAGGCTTCCAAGAACAGAACTGCCAAGGTACCCAAAGCTTTTGGGATTTGACCTGGATACCGGGTGTATAGACGCAGAAAAGTTATATTATGAGATTCTGAATGAAAAGCTTCAGGAAACCGGACATGTGCAGGAGGAAAGGATGGGGATGAAGATGGAATGAAGGAAGGAGGGCCAATGACAGAAGAACAGAAAGAAAAAAGTTTCAAGGAGCATCTGAAGGCAGAGTACCACGACTGTTTCCAAGTACTGAAGGGGAAGCTGCCGCCAGTGCTGGCTGCCCAGACGGCGGAGATTGCTGCAGCAACTCTGGTGTACCAGCAGCTGCGGGAGAATGGATGGTCCAGGGAGTTTCTGGATTACCTGCTCCGGTTTCATGATCCGCTGGAAATGGCAAAGGATCTGTACCTGGAGGAGCCGGCCAGTCCTTATACAGAAGAGTCCTTCCAGTTGTTCGGGGATATGCCGGACATTCAGAAGAGGAGAAGGCAGGAGGTGATGGTGTGTTAAAGAGGCTATGGAAGGAGCAGAAAGGAGAGGGGTACATCGACATCGCCGTGCTGGTGCTGTGTGTCTTCCTGGTGCTGGCGCTGGCCGTAAAGCTCCTGCCGGTGTTCATTGCCAAACAGCAGCTGGATACCTACGCCACCGAGCTGTGCCGGGAGGCGGAGATCTCAGGAAGGGTAGGGAGCGAGACCAGCAGGCGGGCGGCAGTATTGACGGAGCAGACAGGACTGTCCCCCGCCATCCAGTGGTCAAAAAGCGGACGGATCCAGCTGAATGAAGAGGTCAGCGTCCGTCTGACTTACTGGTATGACCTGGGGCTGTTTGGAAGCTTCGGTTCCTTTCCTGTGACATTGCAGGCGGAGGCATCCGGGAAATCGGAGGTGTACTGGAAATGAGAAAGCTGAAAGAATGCTTAAAGGATGAATGCGGGGTTTCTTTCCCTCTGGTGATCGCCATTACACTAGCCCTGCTCCTGATCCTGTGCGGGTTCATGGAGTATCTGCGGCTGAACCTGATGGCCGCAGGGGTAAAGGAGGCGGTGCAGGATGCCATCGTGGTGGTGGTCAATGACAATTATGCCAATGTATACCATGGGGTACGGGAAGGCTATTCCGGGGGATATACCAGTGACGGTTCCGGTTTTGAGGAGACCGTGGATGACGGGGATATCTACTATGAACTGGACCGGGTGCTGGGGACCCATTCGGAGGGCGGTGCCCATGTAAAATATGCCGGAGGAGTGCTGGAGTATAAAATTACAGATCTACAGGTCACTGTCCGAAATGCGCCGTTGGCTCCATCGGATCCCCGGAATGCCCAGAGGTTTGAGGCGGATGCCAGGATCACCCTGGAGGTTCCGGTGCGGTTTGCGGGGAAGCTGTTCCCGCCGCTTCGGCTGCGTCTGAAGGTACAGGCGGGATATATCGAAGTATTCTGAAAAAACATAAAATAATGCTGGACTTTTGGAAAAACTTCGGGTATGTTGTGTCGTACAAAGAAATGCAGATCAGAACGTGAAAACAAAAGCTGAAAAAGTAAGGAGGAGCAATATGAAGCTGAAACCGAAACAGAAAAAATGGATGATGATCGCAGGAGGCAGCGTTCTTGCTATCGCATTGACCGCAGCCATCGGGAGCCAGTTTAAGAGGCTGCCAAAGGAAGGGGACATTGTCCTGCCGGACAGGGAACCGTATCAGGAAATCATCCTGGCAGATCTTCCAACGGGGGCAGACATCAGCTCTGTAGAACCGGAAACTGTCCCTGCCGAATCTGAGGATGGGAAAGAACTGGTCATCCATATGGACTCCCAAAATACGGAAGTTCTGGAGAATGCCCTGCCGCCCCAGACAGATAAAGAGGAACAGAAGCTGCAGGAGGAAGTGACAAAGCCGGAGCCGGTTCCGGAGGAGGTCCTCCACGACCCGACCAGAAAGCCGGACGGGGAAGTGGTAGAAGGAGAGCCGGAGGCGGTGGAGCATGAGGAAGGGGTAAGGCCGGAAGAACCGGTGGTGGCAGAGGGAACCCCGCAGGCCGGGGATACTTCCGGGGGAACGATCTACATTCCGGGCTTCGGCTGGGTGGAGAACCAGGGCGGAGGCGCTTCGGGGACCACAGCCGGGGACATGTATGAGAACGGGAACAAGATTGGGGCCATGGACTGAAAAAGGAAACCATGGACAGAAAAAAGAACAGAGACAAGAGGGCATCGCTGGCAGACTGGCGGTGCCTTTTTATGTGCAGACCTGTGCAGAGGAAATAAGCCACTAAAGAACGCACGGGTTGCGATGCGAGCAGGGAAGATAAAATTTCCCTGTTCGATTGCGGGAAAACAAGGTCCGGGGATGCCTCTGGCATCCGGACAGAAAGGAGCCGAATGAAACGGATTTTTCAGAAAGTGTTCCTGTGGGCGCTGCTCTTTGTCCTGCTCTGCCCTGCCACTGCTTATGCGGTGGGAGAAGGCAATATCGACAACGGCGGAGGCGGAATGGGACAGGGGACCAGCCAGAACAGCTGGACCCCTGGCATGGAGGGTGTGCGGGTGACGGTGGTGGAAGCGGAGGGCGGGACCCCGGTGACGGCCCCCATCGACCTGACCAACAAACGGTTAAGCAATATCGCCTATTCCTTCGGAAAGGTGTGCAAGATCTCCTATCTGGGAGGCCGGGGAATCGCGCCGGATACGGGTGTGTACCAGTATGTGAATCCGGGGCAGTCCCTGCCCAGGATCATCAGCTCGAAGAGTCTTGGGTCTGCCAGCATCGAAGCGATCAAAAGCTATTTCACGGATGAGCAGGTGGTACGCAGCATCGCAGGACTGACCGGGATGGATTTTGATACCCTCATCGGCGGCAGGTACAAGCTGTTCCTGGAGCCGGTGATGTATGTAAAGTTCCAGGGAGTATACGTGGCCATGACCGCTACCGAGGCAGCCCTTTATGATGAGGTGACCGGGGGAGCCGTCCGCAGGGTGCTGCCCACGGTGGCGTTCCAGAACCTGCCCCTTTCCATGTTCCTGGAGAACGGCGACCTGGGCTTCCCGGCATGGAGCGGCCCCAGATCCGGTGTGCGTTCCAACCAGGAGGTAAAATCCTCCCTGGGGCTTGGCATCGTCCGGTTTAATGAGGTGACCACTCCTCCGGAGGTAACTGCCTATGACTATGAATACCGGGTTAACACGGAGGTCATCACATCTGTTACGGTGCGGGGAGGACAGGCGGATCCGGACCATCCGGTGTCTGTGACCTTCCATGTGGGCGGACGGACCATGCGGGTGAATAACATTTATTATCCTTCCGGTGACAGCCAGCTGGTGTGGATCCGGTGGACGACCCCTGCCACGCCCCAGGTGATGACCATCACGGTATCGGCATCGGGAAGAGGGCATGCGGAAAAGAGTGTGATCACGGCCAACATCGTGGATCTGGACCAGAACCCGCCTCCGGATCCCCAGGCGGATGACCGGAACGATGGGTTTACGGCAGGCCCCATGCCGGCCAATGCACAGAAAACCTCCTCGGACTGGAGCGTCTGGCGGCCCTGGTGGCAGGAGCACTGGGTATGGCACAGCGGTGATGACGATGATGATGGATACTGGTGCGACCACGGCTGGTGGGAGTTTGACCTGGACACCTACCATGCCAGCCTGTCATCCACCATGCGGATCACGCCGGATGGCAAGAACCCGACAGCTTCCGGAAGCACACTGAAATCCGGCTACGGGATCCAGGAACTGGTGACAGCCAGGGTCAGCACGAACCAGAGTTCTGCCACAACGCCTGCACAGAACGCGGTGACGTATTTCCCGGAATTTCAGTATGGAAGGTTCTGGCGTCTCCTTGCAAGGACCGGGAGCGGCTACAGCGCCCGGTTTGAATTTCAGGAGAATGAATACAGCACCTACAACAGACAGACCCATTTCACACCGATCTGGTATCCGGACGGCAGTTATACCCCCTATACCTGGCTCATCGACTGCTGGACCCCTGCCGGGATGCTCTCCATGAACCTGTCGGACAGCGTGAGGATCCGGGGGAATCTGTGGATGGACTGGCATATTGCCCCACAGGATCCGTCCTGAAAGGGATGGAAAAAGACAAACAATCATCAGAAAGAAAAAGGAGGAAACAGACAATGAAAAAAAGAAAATGGATCACAATGCTGGCGGTGAGCCTGCTCCTGACCATGATGCTTGGCACCACGGCCTTTGCTACCGGAGATGTGGCAGGGGCGATTGAGGGTACCTGGACTACCGCAGCCGGACAGATTAAGACCGTAGTGAACAAAGTGGTGTTCCCGGCCATCGACCTGATCCTGGCTGTGCTGTTCTTTGTAAAGGTGGGGACCGCCTATATGGACTACCGTAAGCACGGACAGATCGAATGGGCACCGCCCGTGATCCTGTTCGCCTGCCTGGTGTTCATGCTGACCGCCCCACTCTATATCTGGGGAATCGTAGGAATTTAAACAGGGTAACACAGCCTGCATAAAACGAATGCTGAATAAAAAGCGGATCCGCAGGCTGTCCGGCTGTAAGGGACAGGAACCATAGAGATATTGCAGGAGGCAGGACATGAATAAAGAGATGTTTCTGGAAGCGGTAGAGTTTCGATTTCCAGGGTGCAGACGTGGGGATATTCAGGGATGGATAGATTTTGCGGAAGAATGTGTGGAAAATGAGCAGTTTGTGGATTCTGTAGATGTGCTGAAGCAGAAAACGGCAGTGGAGAAATGGCTGGAGAGTATCTATGCCGGTTTTCTTCTGGTGAAAGAAAGATATGGCATAGAGGCTGCGGAGGAGATCTGCAGTCTTTCCTCCCTGCTCTGTCTGCATCCGAATGAGATGGAAGCAGCGGCTGTGTTTTTAAAGGATGGTGGCAGCCGGGAAAAACTTCCCCAAATGATCGAGGAAGGAAAGCTGGAAAGAACTCTGGCACTTCCAAAGCTTGGACGGGAGGAAACCCGGCGGATGAAACTGCTGGGCGGGGCAGAGGAATATGCCAGGCAGTTTGATCCGTTTCAGGAGGACAGGCCGCCGTATGTCCCAAAGGATGGAGCAGCGCTGTATTTCTCCAGGACGTATGTTGTGGTGGATGGAAAGATGGCCGCATTTGCGAACCGTCCGGGGCATTGCACCATGGAGGAGGCGAGAGAGGATCCTTTTGTGTGCCGTGTGTGCGAAGGGCGTAAGAAGGAAGAATCCGTGGTTGTTCAGATTTATAACTATGTCCATCCTGGAAAAGAGCCGGGACGGGATGTCCAGGAAGGGGAGTTTGGTCTGGTATGTATGGGTGCCCTGGAGTATCAGACAAAGGAGGTTCTGGAAAAAGAACTCTCTTATGAGGAAGCAATGGAGTGGGCAGAAAAAGAGACAGAGACGGAAACCATGTCCGGAAAGGAAGAAGATCATACAGCGGTTCTGTCTTTTTAACAGTCCGGGGAAAGGAGGAAACATGGATAAAGAAAGATTCTGGAGCGTGATGAAGGACGTCAACAGCAGTGTGGACGGGTTTGACCAGCAGGCGGTCCTGGAAGCCACCAGAAAGAAGCTGATGGAATTTTCCGCTGCAGACATCGCCAGATGGCACCAGATCAAAGATGTGTACATGGACATGGCCTGCCGGAAAGATCTGTGGGCGGCCTGTGCGGCAACCGGGACCCACTGTTCCGATGACGGATTTATCGATTTCCGCTCCTGGCTGATTTCCCAGGGAAGGGAGATCTACATGGAGGTTTTAACGGATCCGGATTCCCTGGTAGAGGTGGAACTTCCCAGGGAGGGAGCGGAATTTGAACTTTATGGATACGTGGCCATAGATGCCTACGCACAGAAAAAGGAAATAGAAGAAAATGGGCTGGCGTCCATCCTGAAAGACTACTGGTCCTGGATCGGGAAAGAAGGGCAGATCAGTGCGGAGGCGTATCTGCGGACACTGAGATATAAGAATGATATTGATAAGGAGATCGATGCCCACCCGCTTGGCGAGGAGGAAGAGGAGCAGATCCGGGCGGAAGTGGACCCTGGGCCGGATATCGGCACATGGAACAGGGAAATGCTGCCGGAAATCGTCCCAAGACTGTGCTGGAGGTACAACACGGGGCAGGGAATGGACATGACCTGACCCATACAGAAAATGATTTTTAACCAGAGAAAGGAGGAACAGGCAGACCTATGTTTATATGGGATTTTGTGGCGGACACGGTCCTTGGGCAGATCGTGGACTGGATCTACGGGCAGATCATCGGGTTTCTGGGGAACTTTTTTGCCGCCATGGGCAGCATGGGGGCGGAGCTGTTTGAGATGGTCTGGGTCCGGTCCATGGTACAGTTCTTTTTTCAGTTCGGCTGGGTTCTGTACGGGGTGGGGCTTGTGGTGGCCGTGTTTGAGTGCGGAATCGAATACCAGTCCGGAAGGGGCAGCGTGAAGGATACCGCCCTGAATGCCATAAAGGGTTTTATGGCAGTGGGACTGTTTTCCGTGGCGCCGGTGAGGCTCTATCAGCTCTGTGTCTCCCTGCAGGGAACCTTTACGGCAGGGATCACGGGGCTGGGAACAGACATCGGGACGGTTGCCAACAACATCATTGTCAGCTTACAGGATATGAGTGTGGAGGAAGCCATGGCAGGCAGCGCTTTCGGCGGCCTGCGGGAGATCACAAGCCCGATCCTGATGATCTTTATCCTGGTGATGATGGGCTATGCCACCATCAAAGTGTTTTTCAGTAATCTGAAACGCGGAGGGATCCTGGTGATCCAGATCGCCGTAGGGAGTCTTTATATGTTCAGCATCCCCAGGGGATATCTGGACGGCTTCACCAGCTGGTGTAAGCAGGTGATCGGCTTGTGCCTGACCGCTTTTTTACAGGCCACCCTCCTGATTGCGGGACTTATGGTGTTAAAAGACCATGCGCTTCTGGGACTGGGGCTGATGCTTTCAGCCGGGGAGGTTCCCAGAATCGCCGGGCAGTTCGGGCTTGATACCAATACCAGGGCCAATATCATGAGCACGGTCTATGCGGCCCAGAGCGCCATCAACATGACAAGAACGGTAGTAAAGGCGGTGGCAAGATGAGGGAGGAAAGACTGGTTTATCTTGCGTCCCCCTATGCCGGGGATGTGGAAGGAAATGTGGCGTTTGCAAAAGCGGCCTGCCGGTATGCGGCTGTAAACGGCTGTACGCCGGTGGCGGTCCACCTGATGTATCCCCGGTTTCTGGATGACCGTGTCCAGGAAGAACGGGAACTGGGAACCCGGATGGGCCTGCGGGTGCTGGCCGTCTGTGATGAGATCTGGCTGTGCGGGGAGCGGCTGTCTGCCGGGATGCAGGCGGAGAAGGCGGAAGCAAAAAGGCTTGGGATTCCCATAAAGAGAATTCCTTCTTCTGCCATCCTGCCTTTTATGGAACCGGACAGAGGGCAGAAGCAGGAAAGCGCTTTTCCGGAACAGGAGGAGATAAAGCTGTGTTGAGAAAGGGGAGAACAAGATGTATATTTATCCGGACCATTTAAAAGCAAAGGCAACCATGTGGCTGTGGCAGCTTCGGGATCTGACCATTGTAGGCGTGGGTGTTCTGCTCTCTGTTCTTGCTGTGACCCAGACCGGAATCCTTGTTCCGGCGCTTCTGACAGCGGCCTATGCGTTTCTGACAATCCGCTTTGAGGATACCAGCATTCTGGATTTTCTCTGCTATGCCAGCGCCTACTTTTTCCGGCAGCAATTTTTTGAATGGAGGTTTCACGAATGAGCAGAAAAGAAAAAAAGGAAAGGGAGCAGAAGCTCTCCACCCGCCAGCTCATCAACACAAAGGCGGTCAGTGACTACAGCCTGGAGACCTATGACGGAGATGACCTGGTCTATTTTATGATCCGCCCCACCAACCTTTCGGTGCTGTCTGACTCCAGCGTGGGAGCCAGGGTGTATGCCCTGATGAACGTGCTGAAAGGCGTGGCGGAGATTGAGATGCTGTGCTTAAACAGCCGGGAGAATTTTGAGGAGAATAAAAGCTTCCTGCGGAAACGGGCAGAAGAGGAAAGAAACCCGGTGGTACGGAAACTCCTGGAGCGGGACCAGAACTTCTTAGACCGGATTCAGGTACAGATGGCAACGGCCCGAGAGTTCCTGATCATCATCCGTCTCCACAATGAAAAGGGGACGGAAGTGTTCTCCTACCTGGACCGGATCGAAAAATCCTTAAAGGAACAGGGATTTTCCGCCAGCCGGGCAGGGAGTGAGGATATCAAGCGGATCATGGCTGTGTATTATGAACAGAATGTGACCAGCGAGAAGTTTGAGGACTTTGATGGGGAGCGGTGGATCATTCCGGATGATTAAGGAAAAATAAAGGGTTACTGCCTGACAAAAGTGTGGTATACTCTGATAAGGGAAGAAGGGAGGAAAGGCATATGGATTATCAGGAATTATTGCGGAAACGGGATGCCTACCAGAAAGAAAAGCATCTCATCCCGGAACTGACGATTGCCAGCTTCGAGCAGGCATTCGAGATAGAATATACCCACCATTCCACGGCCATAGAGGGGAATACCCTGACGCTGATGGAGACAAAGCTGGTACTGGAGGACGGGATCAGTGTCGGTGGGAAAAAACTGCGGGAGATCTATGAGCAGGTGAATCATAAGAAAGCATTCCATTATGTGAAGGACTGCATTGAGGAGGGGCGCAGCCTGGATGAGAAGATCGTCAAGGATATCCATGCCCTGCTGATGGAAAATATCCTGGTGGGCGGGGTTTACCGAAATGTGGATGTGTATATTTCCGGTGCACAGCATACACCGCCTTCTCCGGGTGAGATGTACCGGCAGGTAAAAGATTTTTATGCAGATCTGACTTGGAAAGGTCGGCAGATGAACCGGATCGAGCTGGCAGCATGGACCCATGCGGAATTCGTAAAGATCCATCCGTTTCCGGACGGTAACGGGAGAACCTCAAGGCTGATCATGAATTATCAGCTGATGGCAAATGGATTTGTACCCATATCCATAGATAAAGAAAACAGACTGGAGTATTTCAATGCGTTGGAGGCTTATGCAATAGAAGGGAATATTACGCCATTTGCGGAGATGATTGCCGGACTGGAAGAGATACGTCTTGACCGATACCTTGCCATGATCGAGCAGGCACAGGGAATGAGCCAGCAGTTATAAAAACAGCATAAAGAGATGGAGCGTCAGATGTGAAAAGCGTCTGGCGTTTTTTTATGCGAAAAATCAGAACAGGAGGAATCGAATTGAGGAATCGAAATACAGACCAGTTCAGCCAGCCAGGGGATGTGCGGGTGCAGGAGTTTCTGGATATGATCGCCCCTTCGGTGGTGAAGTTCCAGACAGACCATTTTATCTGCGGCAACACCTTCCGGTGTGTCTGGGCGCTTCGGGAGTACCCCACCTCCACGGAGGAACAGGCGATTTTAAAAAGACTGGGGGAGAAGGACGGGGTAACGCTCCGCATTTATACCCGTCATGTGAACGCCGCCGAGGAGCGGAAGATCATCAGCAACGCCGCCAGCAGGAACCGGATGGAGAGGGCCAACACCAATGACCTGCAGCAGACGGTGATGGCGGAGAGCAACCTGCAGGATGTGGCCACGATCATAGCCCAGACCCACCGGAACCGGGAACCGCTGCTGCACACGGCAGTCTATATCGAGCTGTCTGCCAGTGACTATGACCGGCTGAAACTGTTACAGACAGAGGTGCTGACGGAGCTGATCCGCTCCAAGCTGAACGTGGACCGGCTGATGCTCCGGCAGCAACAGGGCTTCCAGTCCGTGATGCCCAGCGGAAGAAATGTGTTCCGGGACCAGTTCGAGCGGGTGCTGCCGGCCAGCAGCGTGGCCAATCTGTATCCTTTCAATTACAGCGGCAAGACCGATCCCCACGGGTTCTATGTGGGCCGGGACAAGTTCGGCAGCAACATCCTGGTGGACTTTAACCAGAGGGCGGAGGACAAGACCAACGGTTCCATCCTGATCCTGGGGAACTCCGGCCAGGGCAAGTCCTACCTGTTAAAGCTGATCCTGTGCAACCTGCGGGAAGCGGGCATGAACGTCATCTGCCTGGATCCGGAAATGGAATATGAGGACCTGACAGGGAACCTGCAGGGGTGCTTTATCGATCTGATGGGAGGGCGCTATCTGATCAATCCTCTGGAACCAAAGGTGTGGGACGAAGGGGACGGGCCGGAGGACCCCGATGCCCCGGAGACCTTCCGGATCAGCAGCCGCTTAAGTCAGCATATCAGCTTTTTAAAAGACTTTTTCCGC
>CEAP01015064.1_pt1 | contig 15068 bp, 10 predicted proteins | sample 557771 | NCBI WGS metagenome assembly CEAP01 (sample SAMEA3182073, study PRJEB8094) | gut metagenome | biome: human; feature: gut; material: Stool; isolation source: human stools | place: Canada | collected 2012-02-15
GCACTACATGTGCGAAGTGTCGGGTGAAGCGAGAGATGGTACATCAGATGAGAGGTGACATCCTCTATGCATGAGCCGCCGCAGAAATAAACGCTCATAAGCGAACGGATGATTTCGCTGTATTGATAACCATACAGCTTGCATCTCATACCAAGGGTTGAGTCTATTACAGATGAGAGTTTGGAGTCAAATTGCTCCATTATTGAAAAAATTCCTCCAAAAGGAGTGAGTTTCTCAGATTTTATTGCTACCTTTGCCATGTCTGTCGGGTTTGATACGTATTTTGATTTGCAACACTAAGATAGGTGAAAAATCTGACATGGCAAAATCCTGAGCAACTTTTTGTTGCTCAGGTGCTTAAAAAGTTTAATTTATAATAGTGTTGCGTAATTAAGGTTTATCAAACACAATAACATCCGCAAGATCAGAATAAATATTATAACATCAAAGTAGGAAGCTCATTTTATTTACATTCTCGTATAAATAACACATAAAAAGTAGCGAATTTTCGTGAACGTATTCCATAGAAACAAGCCTGCTATTCGGCGGTATCGTACTGATGGTTACGTTACTGACCGTAAGCAGGCATAGTTATAAAGCGGCACCTCGTAATCCCGTAAATGCCTTACAAAGCAAATAGTGAAGAGGAATATTAAACTCTATTCGCCCATTGGCAATTTACTTAACTGAGATATTGCCTGTAAATTGGAATAATCGTATTGGTAAAGGCCATCATCGGCGATCATCATCAAGGTATTCCTAAAAGGGATTACATCGTAACCCTCCATACCTGCATAATGAACAAGCTGATTAGCCAGCAAGGTCATAGGATCTTTCGCATTGAAGACCTTTAACCCTTCGTCACAGAGGAATAAAGTACCGTTATCGATACCTAATCCTTTCGGACATTTCATGCCATAAGTAACCAGCAGGTTCGGTTGGTCCACATCACTTACATCTATGAGCATCAGTTCATTGGTATTTTGCCCGCAAGTATTTCCGGAATGCACGGTCACATACGCTAAGTCATCCTCCACGACAACCGGATCACAACCAAAGACATGACTTACGGAAGAACGATACTTAGGCGCTAACGGATCTTCCAGCGAATAGATCAACATGCCGGTCGGAGTTCCCATGAACATCTTATCTTTATAGTTGAAAAGAGTCTCGACATCACGTTGCAACCAAATGTCGTTTGTCGTCAAGACAGGCTTGTCTCCAGACAGGTCGAAAACACACATGATATTCTGTTCTACCGTATATAAGTACTTACCATAAATAGAAAAACGAGCCATAGATCCGTTCACGCCCTGCGTGGAAGTACCCGGCGCCGCATCGTTCGCCATCAGATCACCGCCATAACTCGGATAATGGTAAATGGTTTCCTCCCGTTCCTTCGGCTCCCAACCAACCACGACACCTTTCGCTCTCGCTTCTTCCGAATAACACATATTATAATCGAACCCATAGCCATTCTCTATGGTCGGAAGCGCATAACGGAAAGCGTTCTCCACACGACCTTCCAATTCAGGTCTCTCCGGATCGGAGATATCGAACCAGACCAGATCCACATACGAATCCGCATACAATTTATCATCCTTGATCGAGAGATCCTCGTTACCGATCAATTCTACAAAGCCCACTATCCGGGGAGATGCCGGATTCCTGTTATCCACGATATGGATGCCCTTATCCGGGGAAGAAATATACAGGTAATCCTTATAGAAACAGATCTTACCCCGCTTGGTGATTGGCACCACCTCATCCGTCACCTTCACTGAATTCCGAAACTCGGAGATCGACATGAATACCGGTTCGTTGATAGCATACCGCACGACCTCCACTCGCACTCCATCATCCTTGCATCCCATTAAGACGCAAAGGCTAAAGGCAAACGCCCAATAAAAAAGTTTCCGCATAATTATAATAGATTTAATCATTAAAAAGCATATCGTATACCTGCGCTCAACCCAAATCCCAACGGCTTGTCCGTACGGATACTAGCCGGTTGATCACAGTCAAAATAATGGGAGAAGCGAGGCTCGAAATAGAGGCTCCAATCCCCATAAAAACGATAAGCAGCACCGACCGAGGCATTCACGGACCATTGCATACCATGGATATCCTCCTTTTTGCTCTTGGAGATAGTCGTTCCGTTTCCGGCGATATAGCCACTATACACGGCCTGCAAGCCCTTCTCCATCATAAAGCCTCCGGAGAGATAGACATTCCATCGCTGATTCTTCCATAAATAAACCACCAGATTCAAGGGAATACCCAGATAATGCAAAGACGATTTCACCTCTGACGGGCAATCCCCTCCCCTCTTGAATGTAGTGGATAAATACGTATACATCAATCCACTTTCCACGGCTATACGCCGGCTCAAATCCTTCCGTACCGTAAAACCGAATGATATCGGAAGGGAGTAGCTAACGTCCGGATAAGATTCGAACGAACGATTATCCAAGAAGTTCTCATCCACCTTAGAACTCCGTAATACCGGGGCATTACGGAATGAGACCGTTTGGGGAGGCGTATTACCACTCTCCTTTTCATCATCGTCTTTATCCGGCTTATCCGGATCGGGGCTTCCTGCCGAATTATTCATATCTCCCGGAGAAGAAGCATCGCCATAACTCATATCCGTATTTAAAAAGCTATCTACATAACCACTAGAGCCAACGGCGGCGGCCAATAACCACTTGTTCCGTTTACTCTTCTTGGCTTTCTTTTTCAAAGAGGCTTTTCGTCGGGGACTCCGTTCGCCTTCCGGTAGAGGAACCGTAGAGTCACCTCGCTTAACGACTATGTCCGTCGAATCCTCGGACGCATCCTCCTTCACAGACGGTTCTTCTACGATAGCCGCAATCGCATCCTTCTCAATAATCTCGATAGTCTCACACTTCTCATCCTCCCGGATCGTTTCCTTTTCCCCGACAATAGCGGAAAGCTTAGCCTTTTTTTCCCATTTCAGCACTTTCGCTATACGTTTCTTTACAGGCTCTACAGGTAAAACGGGATGCTCCGGAAGAATATTCATTTCCTCCGCTTTCTCCGATATCTCTTTCTGAAAGGGGCTCAATTCCTCCAATGGCATCTTCTCCGGGGAAGGTAGCAGCCAAATAACCAAGGCCAGCACTGCGGCGGCGGCCAAGCCTCTCGTCCACAACCAACCCCGTGATCTCGCTCTTCGGTTCATCCGGGCCTCCACCTCATCCCAGCCGCCAGCATCTACCGGCAACCGGTGCTCTTCCAAGCGCTGCCGCATATAGCCGCTGAAATCATCCAGCCGTTCGTTATGATCCTTATCGTCCCGCATTTTCATGCCTTATTAAAGATTGTACACTCTTTTGCAAAGCGTTCCTCGCCCGGATAAACTGGGAACGGGAAGTCGCCTCCTGTACATGCAGCATCTCGGCGATCTCGCTATGCGTATATCCCTCTATCGCATATAAGTTGAAGACCGTACGATATCCCGGCGGCAATTGGGCCACGCAAGCCAACAAGTCATCCGCCGATAAACGGTCCAATACGGAATAGTTGATATCTTCCAAACTGTCGTCATAGCCGTCCAGGCCTACACTTAGCCTCGTGTTCTCTGAAGACCGGAGATATTCAAGAGCCGTAGTGACAAAGATCCGCCGTATCCATCCCCCGAAAGCCCCGGAGCCGGAATACGACCGGATCTTCGTAAATATCTTCACGAACCCGTCCTGCAGAAGATCACGGGCCGTCTCCCTGTCACCCACGTAACGCATGCAAACACTCATCATAGCAGGAGCATATTGCTCGTACAATTCCTTACGAGCCCATGATTCGCCTCGCATACATCCATCGATTAACAGTTGTTCATCCATAAGTACTTATGCTCTCTATTATATGGATGAAATAGGTATCCTAAAAGTTGCATCTTATTCAAAAAAAAGTTACCTTCACATCAAAAATAGGAGGAGAGTGTATGAGACGAGGATTATTTATATTCATGGCATGGATATGTGTCGTTGGAATTCAGGCACAGTCTGACTTTTCGTTTATTTTAAATAAAGAAGGTAAAATCATCGTCCTGCCTAAAAACAAGACGTATGAGTTGAACATCCCGAAAGCCTCTTATAAGACATTTACCCCTGCGGGGACACGGGATATCGATATTAAACTGCGGGAGTTCACGCCCGATATTCCCCATACGTCCCTACAAGAGCGTCCGATGGATATGCAGATATCTTCCGCCGCCTATCAGCCGTTCTTTAACGTATATACCCCGATGCTTCGGGAGGTATCGCCTATGGCGTTGGATTTCAATGAGACTTATATGAAACGGCTAAACGAAAGTTTCGATCTTATCGCTAACGGTGTTCAATATACATGGCCGGGAGTCGGAGGCATGACGATCATGAACGGGGGTATTTCTTGGCACAGCGGCAATTGGAGTCTTTATGGCGGAGGATTCGGTGGTCGTTTCTTTAGTCCCTTCAACCCTAGTCCCGGAATAACAGCCGGCGCAAACGTACAAGTGGAATATCAACCTACGGACTGGTTGAAACTGAAAGGATGGGGACAATACGCTTATTACGCCGACGAGTACAACAATCCCCATATGCTTAGGAATCCCTTTTTCTATCATACCCAAGTGGGCGGCTCAATGGAGTTCAAGGTTACTGATAATTTCTGGATGGGAGCCGGTATCAACTATGAATACAACCCGGTACGACGGAAGATGGAACCACAGTTCCTAGTCTATCCCGTCTTCAAATCGGGCCGCTTCAAGATTGGAATGTGAGGAAGACGCTATTTCCGTCTCAAACATTCCTACATGGCAACTGCCTAGGATACCGACACCACCGTCTATATTGCTAAATACACGGATCGGTTCGGCCAGACCGCCATCGATCAAAAGGTTCGAAACTGAATCCGTGTCTTTATCTTGCAAAACTTTCAGATATCGATAGTATTCCGCCGAGATAGCATATAGGTGTACCCGTAGGTGCTTGGGTGGAATCGGAAGGAAATCTTCCTCATTTAGATCTTCCATCCCTATCGAATCCGGGACTACTTTTAGCGGGTATGATCCATAATAAGGTTCATAATAATACTCATCCGTTAAGTGCAAGGTATATTCTTGCCCGTTTATTAACTCATCAGAAAAGACCTTTCCATCATACCCATACATCCAGTCATTGCCAAAGATTTGATCCAAGGCCGTCAACGATTGGCCAAAAACAGGTTCAGTCGCATAGTTTGGACTCACCGAGAACCATTTATATTCTCCTGTATATTCCTTAGCTATTCCATCAAAAACAGGAATGCCCTCTTCCATACGAAGTAAATAATAATTCTCCTCGGCAGGGTTATCTTTGAGCGTTACCTGATAAATCGCATTCTGGTGAGAACCGAAAGAACCAGCTACCGTGGCATAGGTTACCCCCGCTTTCAAGACCCGGGCGGGCGCTGGCATGACTGTCTCGGCGCTTGCCACACCATATTCCGGATAAGAAGCTTCCACACGGATACGATCCCCTTTCACCGGTATAAAATCAGACTTAAAATACCCTTTCGTGTTAAATGCCTCATCCCCCTCCTGAAAGCTCATACGCTCTTTAAAAGCGCCATTCACGAATAAATTCACCTCGGCTTTATCCAAAGTCACGTTCGGATGATCATCCGTGAAAAACCAAGTACGGGAGACACTTACGGTTAAGGGTTCGCCGGTTATAGCGACACAGTTCACCACCAAAGTGGGATCCGGCCGTAAGGATTCAAGATCGATCTCCTTGATGCAAGACATCAAACCAAACAGGCTTACTATACAAATCGTATTTATTAAGATACTCTTTATCTGTTTCATCTTCCTAGAATTTATAAGTATATGATATGGAAGGTATGATAGGCATAATACCTATCAACTTAAAACAAGGTTTTGTTTTACCGTTATAGGGAGAAGAAGAACCCGGGACTAAGTTATTCGTTCGTTCCCAGTTATCACTTTTATAGACCATAAACGGATTCATCCGGCTATATACATTATAAATACTGATATTCCAGATGCCCATTCGCCCCTTCTCCTTCGGACGGTAAATATTAAGTCCCAAATCCAGACGATGATAAGCCGGCATCTGGTAATTATTACGACGTGTATACAAATCCACCACTTCCCCGGATGGTTCCCACCAGTTATTCATCTTGTATTGGTTGGAAATAGTAAGCGTACCAGCTTGCTCATAACTCTCCAACGACAAGGTCATGCGATTGCCGGAAGTATACGTCCAAGCAGCTGTCAGCTCCACCTTTTCCGATAGTTTATGCGATACCACGATATTCAGCTTATGCCGGTTATCGTAACGTGCCGGAAAGCGTCGCCCGTTATCGATCTCATCGAAACGCCGATCCGACCATGAAAGCGTATATCCTATCCAACCGGTCGTACGTCCGCTTTCCTTGCGAGCCAAGAACTCCACGCCATACGAACGCCCCTTACCGACCGCCATTTTTTCCTCCCAAGCCGCCGTACCGGGCAAGAAGGAATAGCCGTCTTTATAATCCAACAGGTTCTTCATCCATTTATAATACCCCTCTACCGAGAAACTATAAGAACGCATCAGATTATAATAGAAACCAGCGGAGACTTGATCACTGATTAAAGGTTTCAACTTACGGGTAACAGGCATCCACGCATCCGTCGGCAAATTTATATAACTGTTGCCCAATAAATGGATATATTGCCCCATACGGGCGTATGAGGCTTTGAAGCTAAGATCGTCACGTAGCAACCATCTCAAGGAAGCGCGAGGCTCCAATAAGGTATAAGCCTTCCGCTCCACATTGAACAGGCTAAACCGAATCCCCGCATTCAAACGCAAGCTAGGTAAGACATTCCAATCATCCTCTCCAAAGATAGCCGCCTCACGGGCCCATAGCAGATCATTTGTATATATTTTCCCTATATTCGAAAACTCCAGCATACCGGAACCGGCTGCTTTCACCTCATTATACTCCGGGCGGAAACGGTGCATCAAGAAATCCCCTCCAAAACGAATCACATGCGACGTAGAAGGCGTGTAATCAAAAGAGGAACGGACGCCCATATCCAAGATAGAGGTAGAACTACTCGTTTCCGATGAAGAAGAGAGATAATTATCTTCTCCTTCCACACCATAATTATATTCTTTTGAACTCCGTACATTCGAGCGATACCGTGAAAAGACCCCGGAAACCCGTCCGAACAAACGGTTATTGAAGACATAAGTCCAGCCCAAGGTTCCCATCAAATTACCCCAACGCAGCGATGAATGGGTACCATCCGTATAAGGGACTTGCTCTTCTTCTGTTGAGAAATCCGTTCCCCCTCCTTTTAATACATCATTCCCGTTATATAAGCTGAAAAACATCCGGCTGCGATCGCTGAAACGATGATTAAGCTTTAAATTCAAATCGTGAAAAGCATAACGAAGATTTATTTTATGACCGTCTTTTCGAACCTTATTTGCTATCGCTATCGCTGGGGCAGAGAGTACATCCAGCCACGAGCGTCTAAGCGCTATCTGAAAAGCCGTGCGATCCTTGATGATAGGGCCTTCCAAGCTCAGATTACCGGAGATCAGCCCGATCGTAGCGCTACCATGGTACTCTTTCATATTGCCCTCTTTGGTATGGACATCTACCACAGACGAGAGTCGCCCGCCATATCTCGCAGGGAAACCCGCCTTGAAAAAGTCCAGATTACGGATCGCCTCCGGATTGAAAGCGGAGAATAGCCCGCCGACATGATTGATCTGGTAAACCGGATTACCGTCTATCAAAAACAGATTTCCATCTTGGTCGCCGCCACGAACATATAAACCGGCCAGTCCCTCTGTCCCACTGGCTACACCCGGAGTCAGTTGCAAGGTCTTCACGATATCGGACTCACCAAACAGGGTCGGTGTCGCCTTGATCGTCTTCTGGCTAAACTCCATCGTTCCCATCAAGGTGTTATTTACAGACAAACGATCCCGCTCCGAGGCCGTAACTACCACTTCCTCCAGACGGGCGTTCGGACGCAACTCAATATTTAATATGGTATCCCTATCCAATTCCGTGAAATTAAAGGAACAGCTCTCATAACCAATGTAAGAAGCATGCAAGCGGATATTCCCCGGCGGAAGCGTCAAACTGAAAAAACCATAGCTATTCGTAGCCGAGCCTTTCCGGCTGGCGACCTCATAAACAGAGGCTCCGATCAGAGACTCCGAGGACGCTTGGTCCCTCACGAAGCCGCTGATCGTTACCTGTCTCTGTCTACGCTTCAGAATCACGATCTTTCCACTCACCTTATACACGATCGGATACGACTCGAACAAGCGGGTCAAACAATCCGTCAATGTCTCATCTTTCACTTGGAAACTGATCTTCGGAAGCTCTTTCAACAAAGAAGACTCATACGAGAAGGTCACGCCCGCCTGTCTTTCGATCTCTGACAAGACCTCCGGCAACGAAACCTCCTTCATACGCAACGTAATCCGGGGATCATCCTTCGTCTTGGCTGATTGGGCCAAGAGGTCTGGAACAGGCATAAAAATCATCCAGCAAAAAATGGCCATAAGCCATTTATTCATCCACTCTGTCATCATTCTACTTCATTGAATTCATTTATAAGACAAGATTTCCTAAAATACCCCTATCCGAGAAGGGTCTTTTTCGGCGTAGCCCACTGCCTACTGTACACTGTATCCGTCCCAAGGATTCCAAGAAGGAGGTACCGTATCTCTCCGCATCGTGATACGCAATTTATCCTCTTGATATCCGGCGACAATCCCAAAGCCGTTCTCCACATTCGAATACGTATCGGCAGGCTCTATCAACGCCCCGAAATTCGCGTCGCCGATCGTGATAGAGTAGCCCCGCATAATCTTCATATATCGATAATAATCCTCGGAGATAGACAACAGATGCACATCGTAATGGACTTTCGACGAAAGCGTGTCGCTCTCATACGAATAATCTACCGGAGAAACAGACACACGGAGCGTATTCCCGGAAATCATGTCCTTCCCCGCAAACACCCCCATACAATACCGCCCGTCTATCTGACTCGTGATCGGGCTTCCCTCGAAAGTCTGGAATACCGGATCCTCGTAATATAGGTTAAAATAAGTATAATACCAAAGGTATCCATTCGCACTTTGGTAAGAGGTCACAGTCATGGTACTATCCCCTTTCCGGTAATCCGTCACTTTCTCTATGACTAAACGGTAATAGCCACTACTAGCGGGATTCATCTCGACTGTAAAACGTAAATTACTGGATGAATATGAAGAAGATCGATAGGTAGAAGTGTCCACACCGATAATCTTCACTCCACCGGGAATTAGAGTTTCCCCCGAGACTGGTTCATACCCGTCCGCCTCCGCCTCCATGCGTAAACGGTCTCCCTCACGCACCCGGCAACCGGGCAAAACATATTGCCCCGTATTAAAAACCTCCTCCTTAAAGTCATCATACCGCATCAAACCTTGAAACTCGCCATTGATGTAGACACGAATTTTCGGATCCGGTAAATCGAAATTGGCCACATTATCCATGATAAACCAAGTCTTCGAGACATGGGCACGTACATCCTTCCCGGGACTCACCGAGGCGTTGAGGACGATCCGGTCCGGCAAATCCCCTAAGTTTATTTCCACGTCACGTACACATGAGGCCGCTAGCACCCCATACATCAAGATACATATAGCCAGTAAACTTCTTCCCATAAGCTAAAATTTATAAGTGTAAGAGACCGATGGCATACAATAAAACAAAATCGTCTCCTGCAAAACGACGTCGGAACCACCAGCTTTCAACTCGGTCATGAAAGGGTTCGGCTTCAGATAAGCGTTATATAAGCTTAGGTTCCAAATCCCCATTCGTCCTTTCTTTTTATACCGGTAAAAATTCACCCCTAGATCCAAACGATGGTACGGAGACAGTTGATAATTATTGCGTGCGCTCAAGCCGGGATTCGTATCCATCATCCCTACCACCTCAAAATATCCATGCTCTCTCTGGTAAGAGGGAGAAAGATACTTATATTCCGGCAAACTGATATGATTGCCCGACGCGAATACCCAAGCCGCCGTCAACTCCACCTTCCGGGATAACTTACGAGAAACGACCACATTCACCTTATGCCGGTTGTCGAAGCGAAACGGGAAATGACGCCCCTTATTCACGGAACCATCCGGAAACCACCGATCCGACCAAGAGAGCGTATACCCGATCCATCCGGTTGTCTTCCCATTTGTCTTTTGCGCCATAAACTCCACACCATAGGTCTTACCCTTTCCCAAACCGACCCGGTCTTCCCAACCGGAGAAATGTGTCTCAACCGGCCAATGATCCTTATAATCAATCAAGTTATTCAACCGTTTATAATACCCCTCGATCGAGAAATCATACATCCGTTTCAGATTATAATAAAGCCCGGCAGTAATCTGGTGAGAACTCATCGGAGGGACTTGCTCCGTCACCGGGACCCAAATATCCGTAGGTTGGTTCACATAGGTATTCGATAATAAGTGGACATATTGGTTCATCTTACTGTAGGATATCTTCGCCGATAGATCCGGACGAAGTAAATAACGTGCCGACAAACGAGGCTGAAAAGAATGATAGATCTCATTCTCTACATGAAACAAGGTATACCGCAATCCGGCATTCACCCGCAAGCGATCCGTGACCCGCATCTCATCCTCGGCAAACAAAGAGAACTCATGCCCTTTTATCAAGGAATAATCATACAAAAGCTCATATACGGGATTTACTAACGAATCGTTCACCCAAGACCGTTGCTGGCTATTCTCCGGGCGAAAATTATGATACAGGTAATCCGTGCCCATTCGTATCCGGTGATTCATTGAAGGACTGTAATCCACCGACAAACGTACGCTCAGATCCTCCATCTCCGATTTATAGTAGCTCTCTCGTTTGAACGATTCTTTTCCCTCCTTACCTGCATAAATTTCATATCCCCCCACTTCCTGCCGGATATGAGAACGAAAACGGCTGTAACCCACCATCAAATTACCAAACAGTTTTTGCCCGAACACGTAGTTCCATCCAGCAGAGCCGATCAAGTTTCCCCAACGCCACAGAAACATATCCTCGGAATCCCCATTCTTCTCCTTACTCCCTTGCCTGAAAGCATCTTGCCCCATATAAAAGCTCAGATAGGCACGGCTCCGATCCGAGAAAGAGTGGTTGAGTTTCGCATTAATATCGAAGAAATGATAACCGAAAACATCTTTGATACTACTGTTCTTATTGACTACAGCCAAAGCCGTCCCTGTTATCAAATCCAACCACGTACGACGTACCGAGACATTAAACGAGGAGCGATCCTTAACAATCGGCCCCTCCAGATTGGCCCGTGCGGAAAGCAAACCCACGGAGATATTCCCGTGATACTCCTGCCGATTACCGTCATTCATACGGACATCTACAACCGACGAGAGCCTTCCGCCGTATTCCGCCGGAAAGCTCCCTTTATAAAACCGGGTATTCTTTATCGCATCCGGGTTGAACGCCGAGAAAAACCCCAACAAATGGTTCACATGATAGACCGGATTTCCATCCAGCAGATACAAATTCTCATCGGCCCCGCCCCCACGCACATACAAGCCGGTCATTCCCTCGGTGCCTACCGCCACGCCCGGCAACTGCTGTAAGGTCTTCACCAGATCCGCCTCCCCCAGCAAAGCGGGCATCGACTTCACCCGCTCGGCAGGTACGTCGATCACCCCCGCACGGCTACTCAATATCTCGTAGCGAGGCCGGGTCCCCCGAATAACGACCTCGCCTAACGAGGCCAATGACCTCAACGGGAAGTCGATCATCGTATCCCTTTGCAAATCGATCTCTATCTCCATCGCCTTAAAGCCCACATACGAGGCCCTAAGGCGAACCTTACCGGGTGGAAGTATCAAGCTGTAAAAGCCGTAATTATTAGACATCGTCCCTCCCCTCGAACTTTTCACCAGAACCGAGGCCCCCAACAAACTCTCATACGAGGCTGAATCCCTGACAAATCCGCTGATCGTATATTGACGGGGCTTTCGCTTTAAGATGATATATTGCCCCGTAACCCGATAGATAATCGGTAATGGGGAAAATAAGCGCTTCAAGCAGTACGACAAGGATTCATCCCGGACAGACAGGGAAACCTCTGGCAGCTCTTTCAGCAGAGAAGACTCGTACGAGAAGAACAATCCGGTTTGTTTCTCAAGCTCCATCAATATATCCAACAGGGGAACCTGCCGCATATCCAACGTAACCGTCGGCGTAGGTTCGGGCATCTGCGCATATAGATGTCCCATCCAACCGGGAAGCAAAAGAATCCCTATCAGCCATACAACAATAGATCTCATAAAATGATCTGATTTTATTTCTTCGAAGTGGAAACCAAACGTGCGTCCAATGTCTGGTTAACAACCTGCAATACATCCTCCAAGGGCAGATTATTAAAAGTAGCGGTCAATCTCGCTCCCTCATTCTTTGTCCGGTTCGCGATCTTGACTTGATAATAATCACTCAAGTCCTCAATCACCTTATCCAGCGGCGTCTCCATAAAACGCAGTTGCCCCGTTCTCCAAGCCAACTTGTTCACGTCTTCTTCCGTCACTACCGTTATCTCCTTGTTCTCCACAGAATACTGAGCCGACATTCCAGCGGTAAGTATCACATTCTCCTTTTCCTCCCCGGCGGTAAAACATACCTTGCCGGTAACTACATTGACTTCCGTAACGGTAGGCTTCTCATCTATCTGGAAACTTGTTCCCAACACCGTAACTTCCGTTTGGCTCGTTTTCACTGAGAAAGGGCGTGCCTCATTCCTCGTCACTTGGAAAAAGGCCTTTCCATTCATCTCCACGGCACGCCTCTCTTTATCATATCTCTTCGCGTCATACCGGATCCATGAATCGCCAGCCAAAGCGACCAAGGTACTATCCGGAAGATAAACATCTTTCATTTGTCCGGGGGCGGTAGTAATCGCAACCCAATCCGGGGCGTTTCTCTCTACCGTAAACCATGTTCCCAGACCTACGAGCACTAACACGACAGCGACCGCCCCGATCCAATACCGGCGAAACGAGACCTTCCGGCTAATCGCATGCTCAGAAGCGAACTTCTGCCATGCCTTATCCGGGTCAAGGCTTCCTTCCCGATAGCGTTTCGCTACGAAACGGATGCGTTGTTCCATTTTATTGTCATGCTCGTTATTATTCATAACTATTCCTTCTATTTAATAAGTCCTTCCAGTCTCATACCATTGGAATCCGACATTTGGGGCCTGCCCCTTCTTCAATGGAACTCCCACGCTCATACTCGGCGAGATCCTAGACGATACGCAAGATGAGAAAATCATCATCGACACCGCGAATATAAATACCCACTTTATACAAACCATCGCTTTCATCCTATTTTCTCTTTAAAATGTGTATCCCAAGGTAAAACTAGCCGTATGATAGTTCAGACCTATGTTATAAGCATATCCCTTGTATTGCTTATCTATACCCAGATCATAGCCAACCTTGAAAGCGACCCGTTTCACCTCTATACCAGCCTCTATGGTAGCTCCCCAGTCAAAACGAGGCGCTACCGCATATCCTTGGCCGGGATTAAACGGGTTATATGATATTTCCTTATTATAGGGCAGCTTTCCTTTTAAAGAATAATCACTTTCCTCATACGTCACTTTTCCTCCCAAGCCAACCGCCAAATAGGGACCGACCGCCAAATGTAACCGAACATCCTTACTTACCTGCCAATCGAAACGAGCCAAGATCGGTAATTGGATATATTCACGATGCTCCTTCTGACTGCGATGCCTTATACCTTCTACATCAAAATCCTTAATTCCATAGGTATCATAATAGAAGCCCGTAAAGCCGTAACCATTACCATAACCGTATCCCCACAGATTCAAATAATCACTGGAAACGGGATAGAGAAATATACTCGTACCTTCCCGTCCCCCATATGGACTCTCACTAGTTCCATAAATCTCACTATAAGAAGACAGCCCCTTCCCCCGTCGCACATAGTACAAACCGGATTGAAGCGAGAACCAGCCCGATCCGAATGTATAAGAGACCGCGGCCCCAGCCTTAAAGCCTACCTTAGCGACATCTCCCTTATACTTTGTCACGTTCATACCGGCTTCCGGCGTCACTTTCCATTGCGCTTGGGCCGAGATCACGCACGTCATCAACATCACAAATACCACCAACTTCCTCATACACTCTCCATGCTTTAATGAAATAAACAAGTAACCTTTATCTCTAAGACAGAGAAATATGAAAAACCCCCATTCCTTTCTATAAAAATTATCCGAAAAAGAACATATAAACACGGATAGCGGTCTCTCGCAAAGCTTTCAATGCCTTGCTCATCTGGTTCTCAACCGTTTTTACCGATAAATTCAATTCCTCCGCGATCTCTTGGTATTTCAAGCCATCCCGTTTGGATAACAAGAAAATCTTCTTCCGTTCGGGAGGTAACTGATCGATAGCGTCCCACAGGCGGGCGTCACGCTCCGATCGCAGGATGTCTTCCTCTTCCGAGGTATCTTCTACGTCGGGTAACTGCTCGGTGGCCTCAGCGTTTACGGGTTGTGAGGTAAATGAAAGAGAACGATTCCTCACCGCTTGATATAAACCTTAATTACGCAACACTATTATAAATTAAACTTTTTAAGCACCTGAGCAACAAAAAGTTGCTCAGGATTTTGCCATGTCAGATTTTTCACCTATCTTAGTGTTGCAAATCAAAATACGTATCAAACCCGACAGACATGGCAAAGGTAGCAATAAAATCTGAGAAACTCACTCCTTTTGGAGGAATTTTTTCAATAATGGAGCAATTTGACTCCAAACTCTCATCTGTAATAGACTCAACCCTTGGTATGAGATGCAAGCTGTATGGTTATCAATACAGCGAAATCATCCGTTCGCTTATGAGCGTTTATTTCTGCGGCGGCTCATGCATAGAGGATGTCACCTCTCATCTGATGTACCATCTCTCGCTTCACCCGACACTTCGCACATGTAGTG
>CEAP01014390.1_pt1 | contig 13999 bp, 10 predicted proteins | sample 557771 | NCBI WGS metagenome assembly CEAP01 (sample SAMEA3182073, study PRJEB8094) | gut metagenome | biome: human; feature: gut; material: Stool; isolation source: human stools | place: Canada | collected 2012-02-15
TCTGGTTTGCCGGTTGTGCCGCCAGGTGCATTGCCGGGTATCTAAGTCTGGATCGGATAAGTGCTGAAAGCATCTAAGTACGAAGCCGGCCACAAGATTAGATTTCTCAGGGTCGTTGTAGACTACGACGTTGATAGGATGCAGGTGTAAAGGTAGAGATACCAAAGCCGAGCATTACTAATTGCCCGTCCACTTTCCTTATATGTCGGATGGTGTATACCTTTGGTTTTTACTACAGAATGAAATTACGATAACAGCTCAACAATATGTCAACCTTATTCAGGTGGCTATAGCACAAGGGTTCCACCTCTTCCCATTCCGAACAGAGAAGTTAAGCCTTGTCACGCCGATGGTACTGCGTCACAGTGGGAGAGTAGGTAGCCGCCGTTTTGATTGAAGCCTCCGGACTTGAAGAAGTTCTGGAGGCTTTTTTTGTATACGCACGTGTGTGGGGAGTCTAGTAACGGAAATAATCCTATGTTCTGTAACATGAATATGGTATATTTTTCTCTTTTTGCAGTACTTTTAGTGTAAATTCTATCATTAAATTCTTTTTCTATCATTGATTTTTGTACTTTTGGGCTATTCTTTTTGAATTTATTGAAGAAAGAAAGTGTTAAACTCAAAAAAATATCTTCTAAGAATATGGAAAATAAAATTCAGGAGCTTACCGATAAGATTTATCGTGAAGGTGTGGAAAAAGGAAATGAAGAAGCACAGCGACTTATCAGTAGTGCTCGCGATGAAGCAGCAAAGATTGTAGAGGATGCCCGTAAGGAAGCTGAGTCTATTCTCGCTGTAGCTCGGAAGTCAGCCAAGGAAACTGCCGAAAATACACAATCAGAAATTAAATTGTTTGCCGGACAAGCAGTAAATGCATTGAAGACCGAAATAGCTACCTTGTTGACCAATGAGGTAGTCAGTGAAAGTGTGAAAGGATTTGTGGCAGATAAGGAGTATCTGAATAAGTTTATAGTTTCATTAGCTGCCCAATGGTCTGCTAACGAATCTATCGTGATCTCTACCGCAGATGCCGAAGGACTTAAGAAATATTTTGCAGCGAACGCAAAAGCTTTGTTGGATAAAGGAGTGAGAATAGAAGAAGTGAACGGAACGAAATCACTTTTTACTATCTCACCAGCTGACGGCTCTTACAAAGTGAACTTCGGTGAAGAGGAATTTGAAAATTATTTCAAGGATTTCCTTCGTCCTCAATTAGTAGAAATGTTGTTTTAAAACGGGACTATGACAAATTATTATTGCCTGGTAGCCGGTTTGCCGGATCTTTCGTTGGAGGATGGCAAACTGAACTATACAGTGGCTAATTTTAAATCGGAAATCTATTCGGAATTATCGGAAAAGGATAGGAAGTTAATCGACTTGTTCTATTTGAAATTCGATAATGCTAACCTGTTGAAACTGTTGAAAGATAAGGAAGCTACGACAGATTTTGAGGGGAATTATTCTCAGAATGAGTTGCTGGCGCTTATCAGTTCGGTGCGTGAAGGCGATGCTCCGGATAAGAGATACCCATCTTATCTTTATGAATTTATTACTGCTTATTTGGCTCTTTCCGCAGAGGAACTCTATCGTGCGGAAGATATGTTATCTGCCTGCTATTATGCGTATGCCATGAACTGCGGTAATCAATTTGTTTCCTCCTGGTTTGAATTTAATTTGAATATCAATAATATACTGGCTGCCTTAGCTGCACGTAAATATAAAATGGACGTATCTCAGGTAGTAGTGGGCAAGACGGATGTGAGTGAGATGATTCGTACATCGAATGCCCGAGATTTCGGTTTGTCCGAGATGCTGGAATATTTTGAGCAGGTACTCCGTATCAGCGAGATTGAAGAATTAGTGGAAAGGGAAAAGAAGATAGATTTGTTGAAATGGAACTGGATGGAAGACGCTGTCTTTTTCAACTATTTTACTGTGGAGCGGATTTTCGTGTTTTTGTTGAAACTGGAAATGATTGGCCGTTGGATTTCTATGGATAAGGAAAAGGGAAGCGAACTGTTCCGTCAGATTATTGATAAATTAAAGGACGAGATACAGATTCCCGCAGAATTCAGATAATAAACAGATTAAAGATATATGGCAACAAAAGGAACTGTTAGTGGCGTAATAGCCAACATGGTTACTCTTACCGTTGACGGACCGGTGGCACAGAATGAGATTTGTTACATTCTGACTGGCGGAGACCGCTTGATGGCAGAGGTTATTAAGGTAGTAGGCAGCAATGTTTATGTGCAGGTGTTTGAAAGTACACGTGGATTGAAAGTTGGTGCTGAAGCCGAATTTACGGGACACATGCTTGAAGTGACTCTAGGTCCGGGTATGTTGTCTAAAAATTATGATGGTCTGCAAAACGACCTTGATAAAATGGATGGAGTGTTCCTGAAACGCGGACAATACACCTATCCATTGGATAAAGAAAGAGTGTGGCATTTTGTACCGTTGGTGAAAGTGGGTGATGAAGTTGGTCCATCGGCCTGGTTGGGACAGGTGGATGAGAACTTCCAGCCACTGAAAATTATGGTACCATTTCAGTTGACAGGTACTTATAAAGTGAAATCCATTGTTCCTGAAGGTGATTATACTATTGAGGATACTGTAGTGGTTCTGACGGACAGAGAAGGTAAAGATATTCCGGTAAACATGATTCAGAAGTGGCCGGTAAAGAAGGCTATGACTAATTATAAGGAAAAGCCGCGTCCTTATAAATTATTGGAAACCGGTGTCCGTGTTATTGATACGGTCAACCCCATTGTAGAAGGGGGAACGGGATTTATTCCCGGTCCGTTTGGTACAGGGAAAACAGTGCTTCAGCATGCCATCTCCAAGCAGGCGGAAGCGGATATCGTAATTATCGCTGCTTGTGGTGAACGTGCGAATGAGGTGGTGGAAATCTTTACGGAGTTCCCCGAACTGGTAGATCCGCATACAGGACGTAAGCTGATGGAACGTACTATCATTATTGCCAATACCTCGAACATGCCGGTGGCTGCCCGTGAAGCGTCTGTGTACACGGCTATGACCATTTCTGAGTATTATCGTGCTATGGGATTGAAAGTCTTACTGATGGCAGATTCTACTTCCCGTTGGGCGCAGGCCTTGCGTGAGATGTCCAACCGTATGGAAGAATTGCCTGGTCCGGATGCATTCCCGATGGATATCTCGGCTATTATCTCCAACTTTTACGGACGTGCGGGATATGTACATCTGAATAATGGTGAGACCGGTTCTATTACCTTTATCGGTACTGTATCTCCGGCAGGTGGTAACTTGAAGGAACCTGTAACGGAGAATACTAAAAAGGTGGCCCGTTGCTTTTATGCCTTGGAGCAGGAACGTGCCGACAGGAAGCGTTATCCGGCTGTGAACCCGATTGACTCTTATTCAAAATATCTGGAATATCCGGAATTTGAGGAATATATCGCCAAACGTATTAATGGTGAATGGATTGGTAAGGTGAACGAAATCAAAACAAGATTGTTGCGTGGTAAGGAAATTGCTGAACAGATTAATATTTTGGGTGATGATGGCGTACCTGTAGAATATCATGTAATCTTTTGGAAATCAGAGTTGATTGATTTTGTGATTCTGCAACAGGATGCTTTTGATGAAGTAGATTCAGTGACTCCGATGGAACGTCAGGAGGAGATCTTGAATATGGTAATCGACATCTGTCATACGGAATTCAAGTTTGATACTTTCATTGAGGTGATGGATTATTTCAAAAAGATGATCAACCTTTGCAAACAGATGAACTATGCTAAATATAAATCTGAGCAGTATGAGGATTTTAAGAAGCAGTTACAGGAATTGGTTGCCGAGAGAAGTGTCTGATTTTAATTTTTAATTTTAATTTATAATGAGTAGAGATGGCAACAAAAGCATTTCAAAAGATATATACTAAGATTAGCCAGATTACCAAGGCAACCTGTTCGCTGAAAGCGTCAGGAGTGGGCTATGATGAGTTGGCAATGGTTAATGGGAAATTAGCCCAGGTGGTAAAAATCATGGGTGATGAAGTGACTTTGCAGGTGTTCGAGGGTACGGAAGGTATTCCGACCAATGCTGAGGTCGTATTCTTGGGCAAGTCGCCTACACTGAAAGTGAGCGACCAGTTGGCTGGACGTTTCTTCAACGCTTTTGGTGATCCGATTGATGGGGGACCGGAAATTGAGGGACAGGAAGTGCCTATCGGCGGTCCGTCTGTGAATCCGGTTCGCCGTAAACAGCCGTCGGAACTGATTGCGACCGGTATTGCCGGTATCGATTTGAACAATACGTTGGTATCAGGACAGAAGATTCCTTTTTTTGCTGACCCTGACCAGCCGTTCAATCAAGTGATGGCCAATGTGGCATTGCGTGCCGAAACCGATAAGATTATCTTGGGTGGTATGGGTATGACTAATGACGACTACCTGTATTTTAAGAATGTATTTTCTAATGCCGGTGCGCTCGACCGTATTATCAGTTTCGTGAATACTACGGAAAATCCTCCGGTAGAACGTCTGTTGATTCCGGATATGGCGCTGACGGCTGCTGAATATTTTGCAGTGGAACATAATCAGAAAGTATTGGTGTTGCTGACTGATATGACCAGTTATGCTGATGCGTTAGCTATTGTGTCTAACCGTATGGATCAGATTCCTTCCAAGGACTCTATGCCGGGATCTCTTTATTCGGATTTGGCGAAGATTTATGAAAAAGCGGTACAATTCCCCGCAGGTGGTTCAATCACTATTATTGCGGTAACTACCTTGAGTGGCGGTGATATTACGCACGCTGTTCCTGATAATACGGGTTATATCACTGAAGGTCAGCTGTTCCTGCGTCGCGATAGTGATATCGGTAAGGTTATCGTGGACCCGTTCCGTTCGTTGTCTCGTTTGAAACAGTTGGTGAGTGGTAAGAAAACCCGTAAGGATCATCCTCAGGTGATGAATGCTGCTGTACGTTTGTATGCTGATGCCGCCAATGCCAAGACTAAGATGGAAAATGGTTTTGACTTGACTAATTATGATGAACGTACTTTGGCATTCGCTAAAGATTACGCTAATCAGTTACTCGCCATTGATGTGAATCTGGATACTACTGAAATGCTGGATGTTACATGGGGATTGTTCAGCAAATACTTTAAGCCGGAAGAAGTCAATATAAAGAAAGAATTGGTTGACCAGCATTGGAAAAAACAATAAATTAACGAAGAAACATGGCAATAAAGTTTCAATATAACAAGACCTCGCTACAACAGCTTGAGAAGCAGCTCAAGGTCCGTGTGCGTACGCTTCCTATTATTAAAAATAAGGAAAGCGCCCTCCGCATGGAAGTAAAGAGATGCAAGACAGAAGCTGCCGGGTTGGAGGAAAGGCTTGAAAAACAGATTCAGGCATACGAGGCCATGTTCGCACTTTGGAATGAATTTGATGCTTCATTAATAAAAGTGAGTGATGTTCATTTGGGTATAAAGAAGATTGCCGGTGTACGAGTTCCCTTGTTGGAAAACGTAGACTTTGACATCCGTCCCTACAGTCTGTTCAACAGCCCGAAGTGGTATTCCGATGGAATATATTTGTTGAAAGGATTGGCACAGACTGCTATTGAAAGGGAATTTATGCTTGCCAAACTGAACCTGCTGGAACATGCGCGTAAAAAGACCACTCAAAAAGTGAATCTTTTTGAGAAAGTGCAGATACCCGGATATCAGGATGCTCTGCGAAAGATAAAACGATTTATGGAGGATGAAGAGAATTTGTCCAAATCATCGCAGAAGATTCTGAAATCTATTCAAGAGAAAAGAAAGGAGGCGGAGGCATGATTACAAAAATGAAGAAGTTGACTTTCCTTATTTATCATAAGGACTATGAATGTTTCCTGCAAAATATCCGTGATTTGGGCGTAGTCCACGTGGCGGAAAAAGCGCAGGGGACAGCGGAGAATACCGAACTTCAAGAGAGCATCCGTCTGTCCGACCACTATGCTTCAACTATTAAGTTTTTGCAAGGTTTTAATGTTGAACTGCAAGAACAGAAGGGGGATACAGCCCGTGGAGAGAAAGCGTTGGAGGAAGTGGAGGCGTTACAACTGGAGAAAACCCAGTTGCAGCATCAGTTGCAGATTTGCGACAAAGAGCGTGCCGCGTTAGAGGTATGGGGAGATTTCGATCCTGCGTCGGTTATGCGGTTGCAAGAAGTTGGATATCAGGTGAATTTCTATATTTGCTCAGAGAAGAACTTTAACGAGGAATGGTTGGATACGTACTATGCTACGGAGGTTAACCGTATTGGTTCACGCATTTATTTCATTACCATAACCAAAGAAGGAACGTTGCCCGAATTGGAAGTGGAATCGGTCAAATTGCCGGTAATGTCCTTGAGTAGGCTTGCTGCCAGATGTGAAGATTTGGAACAGCAAATGAAGAGTGTGGATGATAAGTTAGCTGCCATAGCAGGAGAAAAACTTCTTTCTTTGCAAGTTGCACAAGCTAATATCCGCTCACAGATAGAATTCTCAAAAGTGGTGCTAAGTACTGAACAAGCTGCGGATGACAAATTGATGTTGTTACAGGGGTGGGCACCGGCTACGCAGATTCCGGAGATTACTAATTTTCTGAATCAACAGGAGGCGTACTTTGAAATTGCTGACCCTACGCCGGAGGACAATGTACCTATTCAGTTGAATAATAAAGGATTCTTCCGTCTGTTTGAACCGATTATGAAACTGTATATGCTTCCTAAGTATAATGAACTGGATTTGACGCCGTTCTTTGCTCCTTTCTTTATGCTCTTTTTCGGGCTGTGTTTGGGCGATTCGGGCTATGGTCTGTTCATGGTATTAGGAGTAACTGTTTATCGTATGTTGGCGAAGAATGTCGGTGCTTCCATGAAGCCCATCTTAACTTTGGTGCAGATTTTGGGTGCTTCTACTTTCTTCTGCGGTATGCTGACAGGTACTTTTTTCGGATTTAATCTGTATGGTAATGATATTCCGTTCTTTAATAAGATGCGTGATTTGTTCTTCTTGGACAATCAATGGATGTTTAATCTTTCATTGATTTTGGGAGCGGTACAGATTATTTTCGGTATGATACTGAAAGCGGCTAATCAGACCATTCAGTTCGGATTGAAATATGCATTGTCAACTATCGGATGGATTATTGTATTGGTAAGTACAGCTTTGGCATTCCTATTGGGAGATACCATGCCGATGGGAGGAACTGTCCATTTGGTAATTCTGGGGCTTGCCGGTGTGCTGATTTTCTTGCTCAACAGTCCAGGAAAGAATATTTTTCTCAATATCGGTTTGGGGTTGTGGGATTCCTACAATATGGCAACCGGTTTGCTGGGGGATATCCTTTCGTATGTGCGTTTGTTTGCTTTAGGTCTGTCGGGTGGTATTCTTGCCAGCGTATTCAATAGTCTGGCGGCTGGAATGAGTCCTGATAATGCAATTGCAGGTCCGATAGTGATGGTATTGATTTTCTTGATAGGTCATTCTATCAACATGTTTATGAATATATTGGGAGCGATGGTTCATCCGATGCGTCTGACTTTCGTGGAGTTTTTTAAGAATTCGGGTTACGAAGGAGGGGGTAAGGAGTACAAGCCTTTCAAGAATTGAAGAATGAGAATAAAGAATTAAAAGCTGTTTAAGCCTTTTCGGCATTGTCATTTTGAATAAATGTTGTATCCTTGTGCAGACAGAAAAGCTAGAAAGGGAGAATCTGAAGCATAGTATGCAGATATTTCGCTAAGTTCTGGATGACATGAAAAGTATTCCTTTTAGGAGAAGTTTGATAAAATAAAGAATTTAAAAATTAAAAATAGAAGAATTATGGAAATGAATTTATTGATTGCTTATGTAGGTATTGCAATTATGGTTGGTTTATCAGGTATCGGTAGTGCGTATGGTGTAACTATCGCAGGTAATGCATCTATCGGTGCATTGAAGAAGAATGATAGTGCATTCGGTAACTTCTTGGTGTTGACTGCACTTCCCGGTACACAGGGACTGTATGGTTTTGCCGGTTATTTCATGTTCCAGAGTATTTTCGGTGTTCTGACTCCGGCTATTACAGGTATTCAAGCTGCTGCCGTGTTGGGTTCCGGTATTGCTTTGGGACTTGTAGCTCTTTTCTCCGCTATCCGTCAGGGGCAGGTTTGTGCTAATGGTATTGCTGCCATTGGCCAAGGACATAATGTATTTGGTAATACATTGATTTTGGCCGTTTTTCCTGAATTGTATGCTATTGTTGCTTTGGCTGCAACCTTCTTGATGGGATCTGCATTGGCTGCGTAATCAGATTAGTTTTTTTATATGGGCGGTTATTTCCTGTTTTTATGGAAATAGCCGCTTTTCTTATTCTAATGTAAGGCAGAACCTTAAAAATATTTATTATTGTAGCCGATATCAGTATTTTTTTGTGAAGATTGTTAGAGTAAAATAATTGAATGCTAATTCAGAAACTATCTGAATAACATAAAGTTGCAAAAAAACTTTATTATCTCATTGAAAATATGTAACTTTGCGCTCGAATTAAGATTAGTTAATAGATGGCAAAAGAATTGTTAGCCCCTGATTATATATTCGAAGCAAGTTGGGAGGTATGTAATAAAGTAGGGGGAATTTATACGGTGTTGTCCACCAGGGCCAAAACACTGCAGGAAGCATTCAAAGACAAAGTCTTTTTCATAGGACCCGATTTTTGGGCAGGAAAGGAAAATCCTTTGTTCAGTGAAAATGAAAATCTTTGTGCGGCATGGCGTGAACATGCTTTGAAGAAAGACGGATTGAAAGTTCGTGTGGGACGCTGGAATATTCCGGGAGAGCCTATTGTCATATTGGTGGATTTTTATCCTTTTTTCTCTAAAAGAAATGAAATATATGGCCGGATGTGGGAGGATTTTAAAGTTGATTCACTTCATGCTTATGGAGATTACGACGAAGCGTCTATGTTTTCTTATGCAGCCGGAAAAGTGGTTGAAAGCTTTTATCGTTTCAATCTGACCGAAAATGATAAGGTCATTTATCAGGCACATGAATGGATGACAGGTATGGGGGCCCTTTATTTGCAGAAAGCGGTACCCGAAATAGCTACCATTTTTACTACTCACGCTACTTCTATAGGCCGGTCTATCGCCGGAAACAATAAACCCCTTTACGATTACTTATTTGCTTATAATGGCGACCAAATGGCGCGTGAACTCAATATGGAGGCAAAGCATTCTATTGAGAAGCAGACTGCGCATCATGTGGATTGCTTTACTACGGTCAGTGAGATTACCAACAACGAATGCAAGGAGTTGTTGGACAAGCCGGCAGATGTGGTGTTGATGAATGGGTTTGAGGATGACTTTGTTCCGCAAGGTCGTACATTTGCCGCCAAGCGTAAGAAAGCTCGTGCTGCGATGTTGAATTTGGCTAATAAATTGCTTGGCTTGACGATGAGCGATGATACTCTTATTGTGGGTACAAGCGGTCGTTATGAGTTTAAAAATAAAGGTATCAATGTCTATTTGGAGTCCTTGAACCGATTGACCCGTGATAAAAATTTGAAAAAAGAGGTGCTGGCATTTATTAATGTACCAGGTTGGGTAGGGGATCCTCGTGAGGATTTGGTGGAACGTTTGAAAAGCAAAGAGAATTTCACAACTCCGTTGGAGTGTCCGTTTATCACACATTGGTTGCATAATATGAGTCATGATCAGGTACTTGATATGATGAAGTATTTGGGAATGTCCAATTCGGCGGAATCTAAGGTAAAAGTAATATTTGTACCTTGTTATCTGGATGGAAAGGATGGTATCTTGAATTTGGAATATTATGATTTGGTGTTGGGGAATGACTTGAGTGTTTATCCTTCCTATTATGAACCTTGGGGGTATACACCTTTGGAAAGTGTAGCATTCCATGTACCTACTATAACAACTGATCTGGCCGGATTTGGTTTGTGGGTAAACTCGTTGAAGGGTAGATACAGTGAGTTGAAAGATGGTGTGAAAGTTATCCATCGCTCGGATTACAACTATTCTGAAGTGGCGGATGTTATAAAGGACACTATATCGGAATTTTCGGGATTGCCGGAAAATACAATCAAGACAGTGCGTAAAAATGCGGCGGACATTGCTGAAAAGGCATTGTGGAAGCATTTTATCAAATATTATTATGAAGCTTATGATGTGGCATTGCATAATGCACAGAAAAGGCTTGTTATGAATAGCTAATTAATTATTAATAAATAATTTGAGAGACATGAAAATCAAAGTAAGTAATGCGAATACTCCTAATTGGAAGGAAGTTACAGTAAAATCACACATTCCCGAAGAACTGAAGAAGTTGGAGGAAATGGCTCGTAACATCTGGTGGGCATGGAATTACGAAGCAACAGACCTGTTTAGAGATTTAGATCCTGCAACTTGGAAAGAAGTGGGGCAGAATCCCGTTGCTTTATTGGAACGTTTGAGCTATGAAAAGCTGGAGGCATTAACTCAGGATAAGGTGATTGTAAAGCGCATGAATGATGTATATGCTAAATTCAAAGCTTATGTAGATGCTAAGCCGGATAGCAAACGTCCTTCTGTTGCTTATTTCTGTATGGAGTATGGTTTGACACATGTTTTGAAAATCTATTCCGGTGGGCTGGGTATTTTGGCCGGTGACTACTTGAAAGAAGCATCAGACAGTAATGTAGATATGTGTGGTGTTGGCTTCTTGTATCGTTATGGGTATTTTAGCCAAAGCCTTTCAATGGATGGTCAGCAGATTGCTAACTATGAATCACAGAATTTCGGTAGCCTGCCTATTGAACGTGTAATGGATGAAAACGGACAGCCGATGGTAGTTGATGTTCCTTATTTGAACTATTTCGTTCATGCATACGTATGGAAGGTAAATGTAGGACGTGTTCCTTTGTATCTGCTAGATACGGATAATGAAATGAACAGCGAATTTGATCGTCCTATCACTTATCAGTTGTATGGTGGAGATTGGGAGAACCGTTTGAAACAAGAAATCTTGTTAGGTATCGGTGGTGTGTTGCTGCTGAAGAAATTGGGCATTAAGAAAGATGTCTATCATTGTAATGAAGGACATGCTGCTTTGTGTAATGTGCAGCGTTTGTGTGATTATGTAGAAAGCGGGCTGACATTTGACCAGGCTTTGGAAGTAGTTCGTTCTTCTTCTTTATATACGGTTCATACTCCGGTTCCTGCGGGGCATGACTATTTTGATGAAGGCTTGTTTGGAAAATATATGGGTGGTTATCCACAGCGTATGGGGATTTCTTGGCAGGATTTGATGGACTTGGGTCGTATTAATCCGGGTGATGCAGGCGAACGTTTTTGTATGTCTACATTTGCTTGTAACACTTGTCAGGAAGTAAACGGTGTGAGCTGGTTGCATGGCAAGGTTTCTCAGGAGATGTTCTCTGGAATTTGGAAAGGCTATTTCCCTGAAGAAAGTCATGTAGGTTATGTAACTAATGGTGTTCATTTCCCAACGTGGAGTGCTACTGAATGGAAGAAGCTATATGCTAAGCATTTTGCTCCTAATTTCCTGGAAGATCAGTCTAATGAGAAAATTTGGGAAGCTATTTATAATGTAGCCGATGAAGAAATTTGGGAAACCCGTATGGCTTTGAAGTACAAATTGGTTGACCATATTCGTAAGCAGTTCAGTGAAAGCTGGTTGAAGAACCAAGGTGATCCTTCACGTATCGTTTCTCTGATGGAAAAGATTAATCCGAATGCCTTGTTGATTGGTTTTGCCCGTCGTTTTGCTACTTACAAACGTGCGCATCTGCTGTTTACTGATTTGGAACGTTTGTCTAAGATTGTGAACAATCCTGATTATCCGGTACAGTTCTTATTTGCAGGTAAGGCTCATCCACACGATGGTGCAGGTCAGGGGTTGATCAAGAAGATTGTGGAAATTTCCCGTCGTCCGGAATTCTTGGGCAAAATCATCTTCCTGGAAAATTATGATATGCAGTTGGCACGGCGTCTGGTCTCAGGTGTTGATATTTGGATGAATACTCCTACCCGTCCTTTGGAAGCTTCTGGAACATCAGGCGAGAAGGCTTTGATGAATGGTGTTGTTAACTTCTCTGTGCTTGACGGTTGGTGGCTGGAAGGTTACCGTGAAGGAGCAGGATGGGCGTTAACTGAAAAACGTACTTATCAGAATCAAGATCATCAAGATCAATTGGATGCTGCAACTATTTATAGTATTTTGGAAAATGAGATTCTTCCATTGTATTATGCACGTAACCGTAAGGGATATTCTGAGGGTTGGGTGAAGACTATCAAGAATTCTATTGCTCAGGTGGCTCCTCATTATACAATGAAACGTCAGTTAGACGATTATTATGCTAAGTTCTATACTAAAGAAGCAAAACGTTTTAAAGAATTGGTAGCCAATGATTATGCAAAGGCTAAGGAACTGGCTGCTTGGAAAGAAAGAGTTGCAGAACTTTGGGATTCCATTGAAATCGTTTCATGTGAAAAGACGGAAGAGCTGGCTAGCGGTAATATTGAAAGCGGAAAAGAATATATCATTACTTATGTCATAGATGAAAAGGGATTGGATGATGCAGTAGGTATTGAACTGGTTACCACTTTCACGAATGCGGAAGGTAAAGAGCATATCTATTCTGTAGAACCAATGGAAGTAATTAAGAAAGAAGGTAACTTGTATACATTCCAGGTTAAACACAGTTTGTCTAACTCAGGCAGCTTCAAGGTGGCATACCGTATGTTCCCGAAGAATGTTGATTTGCCTCATCGTCAGGACTTCTGCTATGTTCGTTGGTTTAACTAATCATTGAATTAAGATAATATTTCTATTTAAAGAACTGTTTCCTTGGAAAAGAGAGGAAGCAGTTCTTTTTTATTAGTATGTTCGCCCAAAGTTTCATTGATATTATCATTCCAGTTAAGATTGTTATGGAAAGTGCGCATTATTGGGAAGGATAGGACGAGTATAAAAAATGGAGGTGTGTCGTAATGCACGATGCACCTCTTTTTTTGTTCATCACTATACAAATCTGTTCACTTTCTTTAAGCTGCGATCTTTTGAAGATTTCTTTGATTTATGTGTTCCCAGCATCTAAAAACAGCAGTTGTAAGCTCATAAAACAGTCTAATTAGCCAGTTCATACCCTTTTTTGTCAGTTTTGCACACATCTTTTTTATATTGAAGGCAATGGCTAGGAAGGCAAAGTCCTGGAAGACCTTGTCCTTTCCAAAATGTCGGAAACGTTTGTAGTTCATATTGTTTTTAATTTGTCCGAACACGGCTTCCGATTCTATGCATCTCTGCCCTCTGTGTTTCAGTCCTTTCTCAGAGCAGAGCAGTTCTTTGGCTCTCCGCTTGTATTGTCTAAGCCTATGATTCAGTTCTATCGTCCTGTTTCCTTTTGCTTTAAAACAGCGGCATCGCAGGGGACAGCCTTCACACCTGACAGCTCTGTACCGTGCATTTTCGTTGACATATCCGGATGCGGTTTTCACATTCCTGGTGCCTATCCTCCGCATCCTTTGCCCCATAGGGCAGATGCAGAAGTCATGTTCTTCATTGTAGTAGAAGTTTTCGGCCTTGAACGGGTCCGGTTTGAATCTCGGCCGCTGCTCCATGTGGAAATAGTTGTACTTTACGTAGGCTTCCATGCCGTTTTCGGACATGAAGCGGTAATTCTCTTCGGAGCCATAGCCGGAATCAGCAACCACCGTATGGGCCATCCGGTCATACCTGTTTGAAAAAGATTGCAGGAAAGGAATCAGGGTCAGTGTATCCGTAGGGTTCGGGAAGAGTGCAAAATCGGTGATGAACTGATTTTCGGTGCCGATTTGAAGGTTGTAACCGGGCTTCGTCTGTCCGTTGCGCATGGCATCCTCCTTCATTCTCATGAAAGTAGCGTCATTGTCCGTTTTGGAATAGGAATTCCTGTCCTGCAGCGTGTCCAGACGGTTGTCGTATTCCTGTAGCT
>CEAP01011138.1_pt1 | contig 11417 bp, 9 predicted proteins | sample 557771 | NCBI WGS metagenome assembly CEAP01 (sample SAMEA3182073, study PRJEB8094) | gut metagenome | biome: human; feature: gut; material: Stool; isolation source: human stools | place: Canada | collected 2012-02-15
GTTAGGAATTGAATATCCTATTATTCAGGGCGGCATGGCCTGGGTAGCAGAACACAACCTGGCAGCAGCCGTATCCGAAGCAGGCGGTTTCGGATTGATTGGCGGTGCCAACGCACCGGGAGAAGTGGTGCGCGACGAGATCCGCAAGGCCAGGGAGCTGACAGATAAGCCTTTTGGCGTCAATGTTATGCTGCTGAGCCCCCATGCGGAGGATGTGGCAAAGGTGGTTGTGGAGGAAGGCATCAAGGTGGTTACCACCGGTGCCGGAAACCCCGAAAAATATATGGAAATGTGGAAGGCAGCAGGCATTAAGGTGATTCCTGTGGTAGCAAGCGTGGCCCTGGCCCGCCGTATGGAGAAGTACGGGGCGGACGCAGTGGTGGCTGAGGGCATGGAGTCCGGCGGCCATATAGGAGAGCAGACCACCATGACGCTGGTTCCCCAGGTAGCGGACGCTGTTTCCATCCCTGTTATCGCGGCAGGCGGTATCGGAGACGGAAGAGGAATAGCCGCGGCCTTTATGCTGGGCGCTGAGGCAGTCCAGATGGGAACCAGGTTCGTGGTTGCCAAAGAATCCATTGTACATGAGAATTATAAGCAGCGCATTATCAAGGCCAAGGATATTGATTCCACGGTCACAGGACGCAGCCACGGCCATCCTGTAAGAGGACTCAGGAACCAGATGACCAGGGAATACATCAAACTGGAGCAGGAGGGCAAGTCCTTTGAGGAGCTGGAGTACCTGACTCTGGGAACCCTGCGCAAAGCAGTTATGGAAGGCGATGTAAACGGCGGAACCGTTATGGCCGGACAGATTGCAGGCATGATATCCAAGGAGCAGACCTGTAAGGAGATGATTGAGGAAATCATGGCACAGGCAGGAAAGCTGATGGGCTGGAACTAATACCGCACGGCGTATTTTGCCGGCAGGAGCCAGTTGATTGGGACAGGATTTAGGATAAGGAGATTACAGGTATGAGCAAGATTGCATTTATTTTCCCTGGACAGGGAGCCCAGGCCTGCGGAATGGGCCAGGATTTCTATGAGCAGACTGAGACCGGAAAAAGAATCTTTGACAAGGCAACAGAGTTAATGGGCTTTTCCATGCCCCAGCTGTGCTTTGAGGAAAATGACAGGCTGGATATCACGGAATACACCCAGGCAGCCATGGTAACCGCCAGCATCGCCATGATGCGTGTTCTGGAAGAAAATGGAATTAAGCCGGATGTGGCCGCGGGACTCAGCCTTGGAGAGTACTGCGCCCTGGCAGCTGCCGGAGTCATGAGTGATGAGGATGCCATCCGTACCGTCCGCCAGAGGGGAATACTTATGCAGGAGGCCGTACCTGTGGGCGAGGGCGCCATGGCAGCCATCCTGGCCCTGGACGCTGCTGCCATTGAAGAAGTGACAGGAGCCATGGAAGGCGTGTGGATTGCCAATTATAACTGTCCGGGACAGATTGTAATTTCCGGTGAGAAGGCAGCGGTGGAAGAAGCCTGCGAGAAGTTAAAGGCAGCCGGAGCAAAAAGGGCAGTGATGTTAAATGTCAGCGGACCCTTCCATTCCGGTATGCTGGCAGATGCAGGCGAGAAGCTGGGAGAGGTCCTTTCCCAGGTGGAGCTTCATGAGCCGCAGATTCCTTATGTGGCCAATGTGACGGCACAGTATGTTAAGAGCGCCGCAGAGGTAAAGGAGCTGCTCACAAGGCAGGTTTCATCCTCAGTCAGATGGCAGCAAAGCGTGGAAGCCATGATTGCGGACGGCGTGGACACCTTCATCGAGATTGGCCCAGGTAAGACCCTGGCCGGCTTCATGAGGAAAATAAGCAGGGACGTGAAAACCCTCAATGTGGAAAAATTAGAAGATATCGGTAAAGTAGCGGAAGCACTTAAGTCATAAGCAGGAGGAGAGAACATATGCTGGAAGGAAAGATTGCACTGGTAACAGGCGCAAGCCGCGGAATCGGCCGTCAGATTGCCCTTACACTGGGCCGGGAAGGCGCAGCCGTAATCGTGAATTATAATGGCTCTGCGGCAAAGGCAGAGGAAGTAGTGAAGGAAATCGAAGCAGCAGGAGGCAAGGCAGAGGCAGTTCAGTGCAATGTTTCCGATTTTGAGAGCTGCGGCAGGATGATGGCGGACGTGGTTTCCAGGTATGGCCGTCTGGATATCCTGGTGAACAATGCGGGAATCACCAGGGACAACCTGCTTATGAAGATGTCAGAGGAAGATTTTGACGCTGTCATAAGCACTAACCTGAAGGGCGTATTTAACTGCATCAAGCATATTTCCCGCCAGATGTTAAAGCAGAAGGCAGGAAGAATCATCAACATCTCCTCCGTATCAGGGGTTCTGGGCAATGCGGGCCAGGCCAATTACTGCGCGGCCAAGGCCGGCGTCATCGGCATCACCAAATCAGCTGCCAGGGAGCTGGCCAGCAGGGGAATCACGGTGAATGCAGTTGCTCCTGGTTTCATTGCAACGGAGATGACCGATGTTCTCAGCGACAGCGTAAAGGCAGCTGCCACGGAGCAGATTCCAATGAAACATTTCGGAAGCACCCAGGACATTGCAGAGACAGTTGCTTTCCTGGCTTCTGATAAGGCAGGATATATCACAGGCCAGGTCTTAAGCGTAGACGGTGGAATGGCCATGTAGGATGACCTGGAATATTTTCCGGGCTGTAAAAGAACAGGAGTGAGATAGTATGAAAACAAGAGTAGTAGTAACCGGCATGGGTGCCATTACTCCCATTGGAAATGATGTGGAGAGCTTCTGGCAGGGACTTAAGGATAAGACAGTTGGAATCGGCCCCATTACTTATTTTGACACAACCGATTATAAGTGCAAGCTGGCTGCAGAGGTAAAGGGATTTGACCCCAAACAGTACATGGATGCCAAGGCGGCCCGCCGTATGGAGGCATTTTCACAGTTTGCGGTGGCTGCATCCAAGGAAGCCCTGGAGCAGTCCGGTATTGATATGGAGAAGGAGGATCCTTACCGCGTAGGCGTGTGCGTGGGATCCGGCATCGGCTCTCTCCAGGCCATGGAAAAGGATGTAAAGAAGCTTAACGAGAAGGGGCCCAGCCGTGTGAATCCCCTTCTGGTGCCACTCATGATAAGCAACATGGCCGCAGGCAATGTTGCCATCCAGTTCGGACTTAAGGGAAAATGCTTCAACGTGGTAACTGCATGTGCAACCGGAACCCATTCCATCGGTGAGGCATTCCGTTCCATTCAGTACGGCGAGGCGGACGTGATGGTGGCCGGCGGAGCAGAGGCCAGCATTACCCCTATCGGCATTGCGGGATTTACCTCCCTTACGGCCCTGAACACCACAGAGGACGCTTCCAGGGCATCCATCCCCTTTGACGAGGACAGAAATGGATTTGTTATGGGTGAGGGAGCCGGCGTTGTAGTTCTGGAGTCCCTGGAACACGCAAAGGCCAGAGGAGCCAATATCCTGGCAGAGGTAGTGGGATACGGCGCCACCTGTGACGCCTTCCACATCACTTCCCCTGCAGAGGACGGAAGCGGCGCGGCCCGTGCCATGGAGAACGCCATAAAGGATGCAGGCATGGCTGCGGAGGATATTGACTATGTCAATGCCCACGGCACCAGCACCCATCACAATGATTTGTTTGAGACAAAGGCCATCAGGCTGGCTTTGGGAGACCATGCGGAAAAAGTGAAGATTAACTCCACCAAATCCATGATTGGCCATCTTCTGGGAGCAGCCGGCGGTGTGGAGTTTATCACCTGTGTGAAGTCCATCCAGGACGGATTTGTCCATGCCACAGCAGGACTTGAGAAGCCGGGAGAGGGCTGCGACCTGGATTACACCATGGGCGACGGCGTATCCATGAACGTGGATGTGGCCATCAGCAATTCCCTGGGATTTGGCGGACATAATGCCAGCCTGATTGTGAAAAAGTTCAGCGAATAATAGGAGGCCATGAGCTATGAACGTAGATGAAATCATAAAATTAATGCAGGCAGTTTCAGACAACGGCCTGACCAGCCTGGAATTAAAGGAAGGAGAGCTTAAGCTTTCACTGAAGCGGGAAAAAGAGATGCCTCAGATTGTGACGGTAAGCGCTCCGTCCCCGGACTCTGCGGCTATGCAGATGGCAGCGATGCAGAACGGCCTGGCAGCTCCATCCATGATGTCCCCGGCCATGATGCCTCAGGGTGCGATGATGCCTCAGGGTGCGATGATGCCTCAGGCAGCCCAGGACACGGCTGACCGCGCTGATATCGGTTCAGACAAGGTGATTACCTCCCCCTTGGTGGGAACCTTCTACAATGCCTCCTCACCGGACGCTGCTCCTTTTGTACAGGCAGGAGATACCGTGAAAAAGGGCCAGGTACTGGGAATTATCGAGGCCATGAAGCTGATGAATGAGATTGAGAGCGAATACGACGGCATCGTGGAAGCTGTCCTTGTGAACAACGAGGAAGTGGTGGAATACGGCCAGCCATTGTTCCGCATCAAATAATACCAAAAGACGGAGGGATTTAAGGATATGCTGATGGGAGTTAAAGAAATTCAGGAAATCATACCGCACAGGCATCCTTTCCTGCTGGTGGACTGTATTGAAGAGCTGGAACCGGGCGTGCGCGCCGTGGGTTATAAATGCGTGACCTATGATGAGTCATTTTTTAAGGGACACTTTCCGCAGGAGCCGGTTATGCCGGGCGTGCTGCTGATTGAGGCCCTGGCCCAGACGGGGGCAGTGGCTATTCTGTCCCAGGAAGGGTTCAAGGGAAAGGTGGCTTACTTTGGCGGCATCGAAAAGGCTAAGTTCAAACGCAAGGTAGTGCCGGGCGACAGGGTAAAGCTGGAGTGCGAAATCATCAAGCAGAAGGGACCGGTTGGCGTGGGCAAGGCCACTGCAACGGTTGACGGAAAGCTGGCGGTGAGCGCAGAGCTTACATTCATGGTAGGTTAGGGAATCGAGGGAGAATGCCGATGTTTAACAAGATTTTGATTGCCAATAGAGGTGAGATTGCGGTCCGCGTTATCCGGGCCTGCCGTGAGATGGGAATTCAGACCGTGGCCGTATATTCCGAGGCTGACAGGGATTGCCTTCACACCATGCTGGCTGACGAGGCCATCTGTATCGGGCCTGCAGCCTCCACGGACAGTTATCTGAATATTGAGAGGATTCTGGCTGCCACAGTGGCCATGAAGGCAGATGCCATCCATCCGGGATTCGGCTTCCTGTCTGAGAATGCCAGGTTTGCCAAGCTGTGCGCCGAGTGCAATATTGCGTTTATCGGACCCAGCGCGGAAATCATCAATAAGATGGGCAATAAATCCGAAGCCCGAAAAACCATGATGGAAGCAGGGGTGCCTGTGGTGCCTGGCAGCAAGGAACCGGTCCACGCGGCTGAGGACGGTCTGGCCATGGCAAAAGAAATCGGCTTCCCGGTGATGATTAAGGCATCATCCGGTGGAGGCGGCAAGGGCATGAGGATTTCCAGAAGCCCGGAGGACTTTACCGAGCTCTTTAACGCGGCCCAGATGGAGTCGGTGAAGGGATTTTCCGACGACACCATGTATATTGAGAAATACATTGAAAAGCCAAGGCATGTGGAGTTCCAAATCATGGCCGACAAGCACGGCAATGTGGTCCATCTGGGAGAGCGTGACTGCTCCATCCAGAGACGCCACCAGAAGGTGCTGGAGGAAGCACCCTGTGATGTGATTTCCCCAGGCCTGCGAAAAGCCATGGGCGACACCGCTGTAAAGGCAGCCAAGGCAGTGGGATATGAGAACGCGGGAACCATTGAATTCCTTCTGGATAAGGATAAGAACTTTTACTTCATGGAGATGAATACCAGGATTCAGGTGGAGCATCCTGTTACTGAGATGGTTACGGGAATGGACCTGATTAAGGAGCAAATCCGGGTGGCTGCAGGGGAAACCTTAAGCGTCAGCCAGGAGGATGTGAGGATTGAGGGCCATGCCATTGAGTGCCGTATCAATGCCGAGAATCCCTCTAAGAACTTCATGCCATGTCCGGGACGCATCACCAATGTTCACATTCCCGGAGGCAACGGAGTCCGCGTGGACACCCATATTTACAATGATTATAAGGTGCCTGCAAACTATGACTCCATGCTGATGAAGCTGATAGTGTATGACAAGGACCGGGAGGCGGCCATATCCAAGATGCGCAGCGCCCTGGGCGAGGTAATCATAGAGGGAATAGAGACAAATATCAACTTCCAGTATGAAATCCTGGAAAATGACGCATTCCAGCAGGGAGATACAGATACCAGCTTTATCGAGAAGCATTTCCCGGACTATGTGCGGTGATTTTGTGCCGCTGACGGGAAGGAAACATCGGCCATGTTAAGCTTTTAAAGACCCGCTAAGTGTGGCGGAGTGTTTTCGCACATCAGCGCCTCGGACAGGAGCTGGCGTGTGCAGTGCAAATGCGCGGTACAAGTGCGCGATGCAGAAAGGAAATTGCTATGTTGCGGAACATGTTCAAAAAAACGTATACGAAAATAGATACGAAATATAAGCCCCAGGCCGGTTCCGACCAGGAGCCGGTGATCCCGGAAGGATTATGGCGCAAATGTAATAAGTGCGGGCAGCCAATCTATGTGGAAGACGTAAAGAACAATTACTACGTATGTCCCAAGTGCAACGGCTATTTCCGTGTTCACGCATACCGCCGTATCGAGATGCTGGCGGATGAGGGAACCTTTGAGGAATGGAACAAGGAAATGCCCTTCTCCAACCCTCTGAATTTTCCGGGATACGAGAAAAAGGTTATGGCTGCCAGGGAAAAGAGCCGCCTCAACGAGGCCATTGTCACCGGCAAATGCAAAGTTGACGGAAATCCTGCGGTAGTGGGCGTCTGCGATGCCCGTTTCATTATGAGCAGCATGGGCCATGTGGTGGGTGAGAAAATCACCGACGCAGTAGAGCGCGCCACCAGGGAAAAACTGCCGGTTATCCTCTTTGCCTGCTCAGGCGGAGCCAGGATGCAGGAGGGCATTGTATCCCTGATGCAGATGGCCAAGACCTCGGCTGCCTTAAAGCGCCATCATGAGGCCGGCCAGCTGTTTATCAGCGTACTTACGGACCCTACCACAGGAGGCGTCACGGCCAGCTTTGCCATGCTGGGCGACATTATCCTGGCAGAGCCCCATGCGCTGATTGGTTTTGCAGGTCCCAGGGTTATTGAGCAGACCATTGGGCAGAAGCTGCCGGAAGGGTTCCAGCGTTCTGAATTTTTGCTGGAGCATGGATTTGTGGATAAGATTGTGGAGCGGAAGGACCAGAAAAGGGTCATTGGCCAGATTCTGTATATGCACCGCAGCCACAAGATGAACATAGAGTTAAAGAATCCGGTGGAGACAGCTAGGATATTTGTGGATAAACCATCCCAATTACAGGCGGACGGTGGAAAAACTGCCTGGGATACGGTTCTTCTCTCCAGGAAGTCAGACCGTCCTGTTGCCACGGATTATATCAACGCTATGTTTGATGAATTCATTGAATTCCATGGGGACCGGTATTTTAAGGATGACGGAGCCATTGTGGGAGGCATTGCAATGTTCCACGGTATGCCCGTGACGGTCATCGGACAGCAGAAGGGCAAGAACACCAAGGACAACATTATCCGCAACTTCGGAATGCCGTCCCCTGACGGCTACCGCAAGGCGCTGCGCCTGATGAAGCAGGCAGAGACCTTCAACCGTCCGGTTGTCTGCTTTGTGGATACGCCGGGAGCCTTTTGCGGGCTGGAGGCAGAGGAAAGAGGACAGGGCGAGGCCATTGCCAGAAACCTGTTCGAGATATCAGACCTCAAGGTGCCTGTGCTCTCCATTGTAATCGGAGAGGGAGGGAGCGGCGGAGCATTGGCCATGGCTGTGGCCGACGAGGTGTGGATGCTGGAAAATGCCATTTACTCCATTCTGTCGCCGGAGGGATTTGCCTCCATTCTGTATAAGGACAGCAAGAAGGCGCCGGATGCCGCCAAGGTCATGAAGGTGACGGCTAAGGACCTTTTACAGCTTAAGCTGATTGAACGCATCGTGCCTGAGGAAGAACCAGCATGCACGGACAATCTCTACCGTCTCGCTGAATATATGGACAGCGCCATGGCAGAGTTCTTTAAAACGTATCTCGCCATGAGCGATGAGGAGCTTAGGGAGCACAGGTACCAGAGATTTAGGAGAATGTAATGAGTGAGTTAAAACCATTGGTAATCGGGGATTTAGTAGTTGAAAAACCTATCATCCAGGGAGGTATGGGTGTAGGCATCAGCCTGCACAAGCTGGCCGGTGCCGTGGCAAAAGCCGGCGGCATGGGCATTATCTCAGCTGCCCAGATTGGTTTCAGGGAGCCGGATTTCACCACCAATTTCGTGGAAGCAAACTTAAGGTCCATCCGCAGGGAGATGAAGCTGGCCAGAGAAATCGCACCCCAGGGCGCGATTGGTTTCAATATCATGGTGGCTACCAAGCACTATGATATGTGGGTTAAAGAGGCTGTGAAGGCAGGCGCCGACATTATCATATCAGGTGCCGGACTTCCTGTGTCCCTGCCGGAATATGTGGAAGCTGCCTATGCTGAGATGGAGAAGAAGCCGGACCGCAGGATTAAGCTGGCGCCCATTGTATCATCTGCCAAATCAGCCATGGTCATCTGCAAAATGTGGGACAGGAAATGCCACATTGCCCCTGACCTGGTTGTGGTGGAAGGACCGCTGGCCGGAGGCCATCTGGGATTCTCACTGGACCAGTTATCCGCCTATGGCGCCGACACTTCCGATGTGCCGGCCACCTATGACCGGGATGCCTATGACCGGGAGGTAAAGGCTGTCATAAAGGTAGTGGAGGAATATGGAGCCAAGTACGGCAGACATATACCTGTGGTCACGGCCGGCGGCATCTATACCCATGAGGACGTGATGCACCAGCTTGCGCTGGGGGCTGACGGAGTCCAGGTTGCCACCAGGTTTGTGACGACCGAGGAGTGCGATGCCTCTGACGCTTATAAGCAGGCTTATATAAATGCCGGAAAGGAAGATATTGTCATCACCCAGAGCCCTGTGGGCATGCCGGGAAGGGCAATCTTAAATCCTTTCTTAAGTCAGATAAAGGGCGGCACCAGGCCGGCCATCAAGTCCTGCTTCCAGTGCCTGGAGCACTGTGACATCAGGACCATTCCCTACTGCATTACCATGGCACTGGTATATGCGGCGGAGGGCGACACGGACCATGGCCTTTTGTTCTGCGGAAGCAATGCTTACCGTGCGGAAAAAATTGATACTGTGGATAACGTTATGAAGGAATTAACAGGAGAGCTGGCTTAATGCCGGCTCTTTTTTCCTTATTTTACAGGGAATTTATGTTATCCGGAACAATGGGACAACCCTTATCCCCAGATAATTAACAAAGATATCCACAAGTTATCCACATTATCCACCATCGGATATCCAGAGCTGTTCCATGACCTGCCATCTGTCATTTTTATTACGGTTCTCTTTCATTTTCCGCCTGCCCATTGACCCTCAAAAGGGTAGGTCTTAAAATGTAGCTATGAAAAAACTGAATGAAACAGAGGGTGTGAAGATGGAAAAAGCGTTGGCGGAGAAAACAGGGGGGTATCTCATAGGAGACGTTGCCCAGATGGTCGGCCTGAGCAGGGATGCCCTGCGTTTTTATGAGAAAAAGGGAATCATCCGCGCAGATAAGAAGGAAAACGGGTACAGATATTATTCAGAGGATGATATCTACAGATTGATGTACATACTTTATCACAGAAAAATGAATACCAGCCTGGAAGAAATAGGCGGCCTTATGAGCGGACAGAACTCCACATCCGCTATGAGACAGCATGTCAGGCAGCGCATGGCCGAGGAGGAGGAAGCCCTCAGGCGGCACAGCCAGGCAATTATGAGGCTTAAGCTGGTGGAAAAGGATATAAGCCGCATAGAGGAGTGTATGGGCAGATATTCCATAAGGAAATTTCCAAAAGCCTATGTGATGGCCACCTGTTCCGACCTGCAGGAAGGGTTGAGAACGTGGTTTAAGCTGTCCTCCACCATTCCGGGGCTGGATATGTCTTATTTTTATAATATGCTGACCTACACGGGAGAGGATCTGGAAGAAAAAGGAACCCTTCTCCTGTTCTATGAAGAACTGGAAAAGGGACTGGGCCGGGAGTTTAACCGGAGCCGGTATCATATGACCGAGGAACCGGAATGTATCTATACTATTATGGAATCAGAGAATACCCTTCCGGATTTTGATATGATTCATAAGATGGTCCAGTGGGCCCATAAACATGGACTGGAGCCCACGGAGCGCGTATACGCCAATGATATGACGTCCTTTTTCGCAAAGGACAGGACTACGTATTGTCTGGAAATCTATATGCCTTTTAAGAGGATTGCGTCGCCGGTATGATAGGGGTAAGAGTTCTTACCCATATCCGTACCCGTTATCAGCCGAAGTATCCGTACCCGTTATCAGCCGGTGTATCCTTATCCGTTATCAGCCGCAGTTTCCTTGCCGTTGTCCCCGTCCTTCCTGGGAATGCCGAAGTTCTGGATGAAGTCAATCATAAAGGAGGATACGGTCACTGTTATAAGCGAATATACGATACGTCCTGCGGGAATATACGACAGGGACAGTACCAGCACGGATACGTCCGTCAGCAGGTATGCCCTGGATATGCGGCAGCCCGTAACCTTGGAGATGACCAGGGCCAGGGCGTCGTCCCCGGCGCAGGAAGCTCCCTGGCGGACCACCAGGCCGCATCCGGTACCGATGAAGCATCCGCCTGCCAGAGCTGCCAGAAGGGGGTAGTCAGCCAGACTTGGAAGTACCGGGGGAAACAGTTCCCAGAGCCGGAAGAATCCGGCCATACATATGGTTGCGAAGATGGAGGTCTTAAGGAATTCCTTGCCCAGGAAACGAAAGCCCAGGGCATAGCTTAAGGCGTCCAGCACAGGTGACAGTATGGAAGATGACATGCCGAACCAGAAATGAAAGAGCAGGATCAATCCCAGAATACCTCCCTCCGTTATATCCGCCTGCTGGTGGATATTGTAGATGCCAAAGGTGGTAATGGCTGTACCAAGGATGATGGATAACACAGTCTTTGGGGGAAAGGTTATGGATAATTCCTGTACAGCGCGGCAAGCCAGCTTCTTCAGCTGCTTCATAATAAAACGTCCTTTCTGTGAATAGGTTTTAAAACCGGTTAGGGGCGGTCCGGGAATCCAAGGGATTCCGGGCCGCCCTGTTATGTTGTAGTACCAGTATACCTCATGTACCCCGGGGGATGTCAAGTGGGGATTTTCTCCATTCGGATGTTTGATTTTCACTATACGGATGTTTTCATGTAATCCCACCTGATAATTCATCCGGTACTTCTGCAGGTGA
>CEAP01011314.1_pt1 | contig 11326 bp, 9 predicted proteins | sample 557771 | NCBI WGS metagenome assembly CEAP01 (sample SAMEA3182073, study PRJEB8094) | gut metagenome | biome: human; feature: gut; material: Stool; isolation source: human stools | place: Canada | collected 2012-02-15
AAGCCGATAATCATCGGCTTGTGCGCCAGTTTCAACCGCTTCATTTCATGTGCTGCAATGCACATTATCAGCGTTTTACCGGTTCCAACCTCATGGTCACAGATCCCGCCTCCGTTCTGCTTCAGCATCCATACGCAGTCCTTTTGCGAGGGATATATGCTCTTGATTCCCCGGCTTGCCAACCCTTTGAGATTGAGGTCGGGAAAGGTCTGGTGGCTTCCGTCATACTTCGGGCGCACGAAACAGTTGAACTTGCGGTTATACATCGTCACGAGCCTCTCCTTGAACTGTGGCGACTGCTCTTCCAGCCATTCGGAGAACCCACCCCGGATTTCGTCAATCTTGGCGTTGGCGAGCTGTATGCCCTCGCTGTCGCGCACCTTGATGTCGTTACCGTGTTCGTCCTTGCCGACGGACTTCATCATGTCGGGGCAGGTGTTGTGCAGGGCGTGCTTCAGCAGGTGCATACCGTCGTAGTGGCGGTAATAGCCCTTTACCAGAAACTCGTCCGTGATTTTCATGGTACGGTAGCCGCAGGCCACCGAGAATTCGTCCATGCTGGCGGAATAGGCAATCTTCACGTCTGTTTCAAACAGGTGGCTCATATACGAGGCGTACACGCCCGTGGGAATCCATCGTTCACCGAAGTTGAAGTCAAGGTCTTCAAACTCAATCCGCTGCGGTTCGGCTTCTTTCAATGCTTCCAGTGCCTCCTTCACTTCAGGCATATGTTCATTTTCGGGATTGGCATTTATCCAATTTTCGATTCGTTCCGCCTTCTCTATCACGTTTCCGGCGATGAACCTGTCCTTGATTTCGTAACCGGTTACGAGCGGGTTGTAGAAGATGCGCCCTTTCAGGGCTTGGAGCAGTTCCTCCTCCGTTCCGTCGGTTATCTCCCTCATATAATCGAGATCGACCGTTCCGAACCGGTTGAGCGATGCTGCAAGCGCTTCCTCCGGTGTCCCGGCATTCACGGCGGACTCCACCCCGAAGGATACGGGGCGTTCAAAGATGTCTGCCTTCACAAACCTGCCGCCCTCCGCACGTTCCAGCGAAAGGACATCGCGTCCGCCGGCATCCATCATCACCAGTTTCACATTCTGCTTGGCATTGAGGTTGCCGTAGCGCATGACAAATTCATCGTAGCAGGTGTTCAGGTGTTCACGCCACTGGGGATTTGCCTCGTGTCTGTTCGATTCATAGCGGTACAGCCTCTCGTATGCGTCACGGACTGATACATACAGCAGTGCCTTTTCTTTCTGATAACCGGTCAGTCCGAGCGGCTGGAATGTCGCACCGTAGGGAGTGATGTCTTTCAGATATCCGATGTCGCGTGCCCTGTTTGCCACCAGCGACCCTTCACGCAGGTGCATTTCAGGCGTGCGGTGATAGGGACGCGGTTTCATATCCAAGACTTCCTCCTTCTTTTTCACCTCCGTATCGTGTTCCGCCTGTTGTACGGTGGGTGCTTTCGGTTGTTCCTGCCTGTGCCGTTCCGCTTCCTGCCGAAGTTCCTTGCGCCGTTCCGGGGTCAGATTCATCACCATCTCATAGAAGCCGTTGATGGGCGGATTGTCCTCCCAGTTGATAGCGGCATAAATATCGTCGGGGTCGCTTTGCTTATCCGCTTCCTCCACTTTCTCGTCCGTTTTCTTTTCAGCCAAAGAAACAGAGGTGGTATGCGGAGGTATATTCGTAACCTTCGGTGTAACCTGCACTTTCGGTTTGGACGTGGTACGCTTTGCGGCACTTTCCTTTTTCGCTGCCTTTTTCTTCTTGGAAGTTTCCTCCTTGCTGACTTCTTCGGTCATTCCCCAAAGGTCAAGCAGGGAGAGCTGCACACCGTCCGAATGCTTCATCGGGCGGTGTGGCTCTATCTCCGGCTTTTCGTCTGTGGGCTGTGGCGTTACTTCTTCCGGTTTTGCCACCGTTTCGGAGTTCGTTACATTTTCAATATGCGGCTGTATTTCGGGAGTGGAGGCAATTTCACCTTCCGTGCTTTTACTTTGCGCAGGATGAAGACTGTGCCTGTCATACAGTTTCTTGTCAAACTTTAGCATTTCAATGCTTAAATGCTCCCGCAAGTCCTCCGCCATCTGTTCAATGTCGCCCCGGTGCATGATTTTATAGGCAGGTTTCCCGTAAGGGTCTGTACTTCTTATCAGGTCGGAATGGGGAATCATGCCGATGCTGCCGACATATCCGTTCTCGAAACTACCGATCGGGGTCTTCCCTGTCTGTATGAACATTTCCTCATAATCATACAGTTCCCGTTTCTTTCCGCTGTTCTTTTGCAGGATGATCAGGTCACTGCCCACCTCCGTACCCGCGTTGTCCGTGAAAAGATTGTTCGGCAGGCGTGCGACACCCACCGGATTGGCATGTTTCATCATATACTCGCGTATGGGCGCGTTGGACGGGGCATCCAGCACCCCTTGCGAGGTGATGAACGCCACAATGCCGCCCTCGCGCACCGTGTCGAGGCTCTTCAGAAAGAAATAGTTGTGTATCGTCTTCGCGGCGGAACGCCTTGCAGGGTCGTGGCTGCCCGTAAACTCCGGGTCGAACACCGCCACATCACCGAACGGAATGTTGGAGATGACAAGGTCGAAGTAGTCGGTAAACGGCTTTTCTATCTTCTCGAATCCCTGCACCCGCACTTTCTGATCGGGATGCAGGTGTTTCAGAATCCTGCCCGTCATCAGGTCTTTTTCAAATGCCATTATATCGGCATCCGGCTTGTAGCCCAGCACCGCATCCACGAATGCGCCCACGCCTGCCGAGGGTTCAAGCACACGGTCGGGGCGTATGCCGTGCCCGTGCAGCACATCGGCAATCGCATCGGTTATCTCCGGCGGGGTGTAGAAGGCGGTCAGTACGGACTGCTTCATCGCGTCCATGTACCGCTTGTATTCCATTTCGTCACGGCAGTTCTCCCGCACCAGTCTGTGCAGCTCCACCGTAGGGGCAAACAGTTCGAGGTCTGATTTCGCCCAATGGACGGCATCCGTCAGTTCCTTGGCGGGGTTCAGTATGCACTTCAGCCCTCCGAAGCCGCAGTAACGCTCCAGCAGCAGCCTTTCGCGTGCGGTGGGGGTACGCTGTTCCCTGTCAAGGATGAATGCCGTCCGTATCGCCTCGATGTTGTCCCGTAATCTCTGCTTGCGGTTAAACGCCATACTCTTCGATGTAAAGTACGACGGCTCCCGTCAGCTCCGTGCGAAGCAGGTCGTAGTCGGGCGACAGGGCGAAGTTGTCGTCCGAGAGGTCGTAAATGGAGAACACCGCATCGACGAGCGGAAGCAGTCCGGCAATGAAGCCTTCCTGCTTATCCTCCGGCACATCATCGGCAAACTCGCTTTCCACGACTTCGCGGAGGATGGCATACTTGGAATAGTGAAGTCCGCGTAGCAGGACGTTCATCGCCAGCTCCTGAGCACCCTCGGCAGGATAGCCGTCAAGCCGTGCCCGCTCATACGTTTCAGCGGAACGGTCGGCACGCTCACGGATAAAGGCGGTATCGGTTGCCTGTTCAAACCGGTTGTTGCGGAGGTAGTCAAGCAGGTACAGACCGTAATAGGAAAAGTCGGTCTGACCTTCGTTTTTCTTCTTGTTGTTCATTACTTTGGAATTTAGTGGATGAATGAATGGGATAATCATATTTGAGGAAGGAAGAAAAAAGGCACTCGGTATCCCTCCGAGTGCCACCACTAAATCCAAAGTATGAGTGTAATCCGGTATCGAAGAACAATCCATTACTCTGAACCAGTGGCAAAGTTAGCGCAAAAATCCGATTAAGCGAAACAAATGAAAATCATATTTACATTTGTGAGCGTGAGGATTTTATTCAAATCGAAGACAATACGAAATAAACCCGTTTATTTCTATTGTTGAGATGCAGCCTGACTTATCAAAAGTTAGCACTATTTCTTCCGTCCTGAAAATTTCTTTGTTGTTTTCTTTTCAGGGAACACAAAAGTCGTGTTGAACTCCCCGTCAAAGGCTATGGTGGCATCAAAGCTTTTGCCATGCTTGCTCTTGAAGCCTTTTAGCAGTTTCGTGTGCCCTTCGGTAAGCAGGTCTTTGATCTCGTCATCGGAAAGGGTGCGGTTCGCTTTCTGTCGGAAAACGGGCAGTCCGCACTCCGCATTGTCGCAACGGACGACCTTGCCGTAGAACTGCATCGTTCCCGTTCCGCACTTGGGACACTTGCAGCCGGAATCCTTGCGGGCGAAGAGCTTGTCGCATGAGAGCAGTTCTGAGGTAATCTCCCTCGTGTACGCCTCTATCTCCTTGCGGAAGGTATCGGCGGGCAGCTCCCCGCGCTCGATGCGTGCCAGTTCCTTTTCCCATTCGCCTGTCAGGGCGACATCGGCGATGCGCATCGTCTTCACTATAGAATAAAGAGCAAGCCCTTTTTCGGTAGGCACGAGCGATTTCTTGCAGCGTTCCATATAGCCGCGTTTGAAGAGTGTTTCGATAATCGCCGCACGGGTGGCGGGCGTGCCGATGCCGCAATCCTTCAATGCCTGACGGAGCGCATCGTCCTCAACCTCCTTTCCGGCGGTTTCCATAGCCGAAAGCAGGGTGGCTTCGGTATGCAACGGCTTGGGCTTGGTCTTTCCCTCCGTGATCGAGCAGCCCTTCAGTGTCAGCGTGTCGCCTTCCTGCCAGTCGGGGATGGAGATTTCCTCCTTGTCCTCCTCGCCATGGACCGCACGCCATCCTGCCTGCCTGATAATGCTGCCTTTTACCATGAACTCCGCTCCGGCACACTCCGCTGTAACGGTAGTGGTGTCCTTGACACACTTCTCCGAGAAAGCCTCTATCATGCGTCCGGCTATCATCTGATAGACGGTGTTGTCCTCTTTGGAGAGGAATAGCGGCTTCTCGCCCGTGACGAGCAGGGCGTGGTGGTCGGTCACTTTGCTGCCGTCCACGCTGCGGCGTGCCGGCTGCGCTTTCGCCTGCACCTTGCCTTTCCATTCGGGCATCGCACCGATGAAGGCAAGCAGTTTGGGTATTTCGGAGAACACATCTTCGGGAATGTACCGGCTTCCCGTTCTCGGATAGGTGATGAGTTTCTTCTCGTAGAGCTTCTGTGCGATTCCAAGCGTCTGCTCCGCCGTGAAGCCATGCTTGGCGTTGGCCTCTTTCTGGAGTGTGGTCAGGTCGAACAAGAGTGGAGTTTCTTCCGTCTTTTCCTTGCGCTCTACTTTCGTGACGGTGGCTGTGCCTGCTTCCTTTACCTTATTATATAGTGCCGTCGCAGGTTCTTTCTCTTTCCATTTCCCGGAAGAGGATAATTTCACCGTTCCGTCATTATCATTTCCGTTCACGGCGATATGGAGCTGCCAGAAGGCTTCTGGAGTGAAACGGCGGTTTTCCCAGTAACGTTCGCACACCATTCCCAATGTGGGGGTCTGCACACGTCCGACGGAATATGTGCCGTGTCCGGCGGCGATGGTGAGTGCCTGCGTGCCGTTGATGCCCACGAGCCAGTCAGATTCGCTCCGTGCTTTGGCGGCAAGAAAGAGGTTGTCATACTTGCTTCCGTTTTCGAGGTTACGCAGTCCTTCACGGATGGCCTTGTCGGTAAGCGAGCTTATCCAGAGGCGGACGAACGGGGTGGAACATCCGATATAGTGGTAGAGGTATCGGAAGATAAGCTCTCCTTCGCGCCCTGCATCGGTCGCCACGACGATCTGCTCGCTTCCGTTGAAAAGGCGGGCGATGACCTTGATTTGCGCCGTCACGCCGCTGTCGGGCTTGTAGCCCTTCTCCGCCTTGGTCTGACGGGGGATGAGCATGAAGGTTTCGGGGATGACGGGCAGGTTGTCGCGGACGAATCCGCGCACACCGTAGCCGTCAGGCATGGCAAGCTGGACGAGGTGTCCGAACGCCCATGTCACGGCATAGCCGCCTCCCTCGAAATAACCTTCCTCTCTCTTTGTCGCGCCCACGATGCGGGCGATTTCACGTGCCACACTGGGCTTTTCTGCAATGATTGTCTTCATGTTGAATTGTTTTTGATAATTGATACTTTGGATTGTTTGGATTTAGTGGCGGGCTTGGGGATATTACATCTTCATGCCCTTGCCCGTTCTCTTCTGCGGTTTCTCCTGCTGCCGCTGCTGGCTGTCGTTCTTGGGGGTGGTCTGTCCCTTCTGCAACGGCTCATTCAGGTTCTTGGTCGCCTCGTTGGTCTTGCCCTCGTTGTTCACGGCCACCTGCGTGCGGCTCTCGTTGCTTGGGGCGACCTGCTGCGCGTTGTCGGGATTGGTGTCGTAGCGGTACGGGCGTCCCTTTTCCGGGTTGAACTTGATGTACATCGTGGCATGGAAGCCCTGCTTGTCTGTCACGTTCTCCAGCCTCACGGCTCTGCCCGCCACGTAGTCGGCTTTCTGCTGGTCGGTAAAACTGACATTGCTCCATTTGCTGATGGGGCGGATGCTGCCGTCCTCGTTGGTCCATGTGTTGCGGCGTTGCTCCTTGTTCGTGCCGACGGCATTTTCCGTACCTTGCGCCTGCGCTTGTGCTTGGGTGGGATTCTCCTTGGCTTCCTGCGTCTGTGCGGTACGTGGCGACCTGCCGGTGCCCGGCACGAACTCCACACCGCGCTGTTCCACGTTCACTTGCAGGGTGGTGACGAACTTCCTGCCGTCGTTGCGCTCGATGAGCTTGTCACGCACGGGCAGCCCGGCGCGGAGCATGTCCTGCTCCTGCTTGGTGATTTCAGTCTTGCCGATACGTTCCGGTATGCGTACTTTGCTTGTCGGGACATCCGTGATTTCATTCGTCTTGCGGTCTATGCTGACGAATGAGGGTGTGATTTCACCCGTTTCCTTGTCCACAAGGTCCACGACCCTGCCGAGGTTGCCCGTCTCGCGGAGGTTCTTGCGGTCTTCATCGGAAAACTTGTGTTCCTTGTATTCTTCCAGTTTCTGCTCCTTGCGGATGAAGTGCGGCACAAGGCTGACATTGCCCTCGCCGTCCTTCTTGAAGGAGAGTCGCGCGTCCAGCTCGAATGCCTCGCCGTCGAAATTGGGCGTGACCTTCACCAAGTCTGATTTGCCGTAGTTGAGCATCTTCTGAAGGTCGCCGGACTTTTCAAGCTCGTCGCGTTTCACGCCCCAACGCTCTTCCAGCTCCTGCCAGTTGATTCTGTTCTCGTCGATGGGCTGGTAGCCCTGTCTGCCCTGCGTCTGCTGCGGGGCTTCCTGATTCTGTTCTTGTTTCTGTTCCATTTCTTCTTGATTTTTAGGTTCTTCCTGATTTTCTTTATTTTCCTGATCGGGTTGTTGTTCTTCTTGTTTTTGCTGTTGCTGTTCCTCCTGCACTTTCTGTACTTCCTGCTCGTAGCCGGAAGTGTCCACCTTGTGGGGTGCAAGCAGTTCACTGTAGGCTTCGGGGTTCTTCAGCAGCTCCTTCATCACTTCCAGCAGATTGTCGGCCTGCTCTGCCGCAACCCGGTAGAAACCGAAGCGGCTGGGTTCCTTGCACTGGCGGAAGAAGTTCCTGAAGAAGTTGTCCAGCACGTCTCCGTGCCGGTCGAATTGCAGGAAACTCTGCGCGTTCTCCGCCTTGGCGGGGGTGCGCTTGGGCGTGCCGTCCGCATTCAGTCCGGCTACCACGCTGATCTCGCCCGTCTTCTCGTCACGGACAATCAGCACGTCCTTTTCGTCTTTTTTCTTTGCCATCTGATTAAATTTTAATTGGTTGTTTATTGAACATATTGCGGATGCGTGCCTTGTAGAACTCGATGTCGTTCTGCCGGAAGTCCTTCACATGTTTGGAAAGGAAGTCCAACACGTCCGTTTCGCTGTAATAGGTTTTCTTGCCCAAGGTCTTGTAGGAGAGTGCGCCCTCACTGCGGTAGCGTTGCAGGGTGCGCTTGCTGATCTGGAGGAGCATGCACAGGTCCTGATTGTCGAAAAGGCGGATGCCTTCGGACAGGGACGGCGGTTGTTGCCCCTGCGCCTTCATAGCCAGCAGCAGCTCGTCCTGACGGTCGAGGCGTTCGAGGATTTTCTGCATCCATCCCTCGAAACTGTTGCGGGTAAGCAGTTCCATAGCTCATTTCCTCCTTCCTTTGTCGGTTTTCTTGCCGCCCGTGCGTAGCGAATAGTTGTGCAGCAGGGCTTCCACTGTTTCTTCCTTGTTCCTGATGGTATTTGTTTCCAACAGTCTTTGCACTTCGGAGAGGCGGTAGCGGCAAGTGCCGCGTACTATCACATATTCTATGCGATGGTCGTCCCTCATCCGTTGCAGGGTACGGGTACTCACGTTCAGCAGTTCGGCGGCTTGTGCCGTATTGAGCAGGCGGTCTTTCGTTTCCGCCTCCTTCCGCCGTCGCTCTTCTTTCGCTTCGCGGACATATCCTGCTATCTCCGCTATCTGTTCCAGCATAGTCCGGTATGCGGAACTTTCAATCGTTATCACTTTCATATATGCGCTTGTTTTATTGTTTCTGCGGCAAAGTTCGGCAATGGAAAAGGGTGGCTTTAACAACTCACTACGTGACTCACGTAAGATTTTTATGAAAAAGGCTCCGCAACCCGGACAATCGGCGCAACAAGCTGCCATTCAGACAAAACCGATGGGCGTTTCAGCCCGTGCCGTTACCTTTGCGGCAAATTCAAAAATCGTTTTGTATATGGAAATAGTATCTATCGAGAAAAAGACCTTCGAGGAAATGGTGGCACAAACGGATGCCTTCGTGGAGAAGGTCGCCGCCTTGCAGCGCAAGGGGGATGCCAAAAGGCTCGGCAAGTGGCTCACGGGCGAAGAGGTCTGCGGGCAGTTGAGAATCAGCCAACGCACGTTGCAGAAACTGCGTGACAGGGGCTTTATCGGTTATTCGCAAATCGGCTTCCGTTTTTACTACAAGCCGGAAGATGTGAAAAGGCTCATCCCGCTTGTCGGTACGATTTGCCCCACTGACAGATAGCCTTGTCTGACTTAAAACGGATATGATTATGAACGAAGACAACAATGTTATCACGATGGATTGTGAATCGGTAGCCGTCTTGCTGCAAAAGATGCGGAAGGAATCCAAATGGCTCTCCGTTTTTTTGGAAAGTTACCGTCCGCCATTGGATGGGGAGCGATACCTGACGGACAAGGAAGTGGCGGAACTGCTCCGCGTGAGCCGCCGCACCTTGCAGGAATACCGCAACAACAGGATATTGCCTTTTATCCTGCTGGCAGGAAAGGTGCTTTATCCGGAATCGGGACTGCGCGAAGTGTTGGAAGCAAATTATAGAAAACCGCTGAAAGGATGAGATAAGGCGGCTGTATGCACAAAGAGGAAACGGACAACCCCGGTCGTGGAGCTGTCCGTTTCCTCTTTCTGTTGTCGGCATTGTCAATGTCCGTGCGTGTTCAGCAATACCCGTTGGCCTTGTGGATGAGCATCACGTATGCCTGCTGCTTTTCTTTGGCAAGAGCCTTCTCCATAAGCCACCTTCGGAACACGTGCGTGCAGTAGGTGTTCAGCCGGAAGGCGATGGGGATGATGATTTCAAGGGAATACACATCGGCATACAAACCGTTTTCAAGCCGCATGTAGCGGCATACCTCGTAGTCGTTCAGCACGTCCGACTTGCGGACGGCTTTGATGGCGGCGTTCACTGCCGGAACGCCTGCGTGGAACAGCCCGGCGATTTCGGTGGCGGTCATCCATACCTCGTTACCGGTTACGCTGACCTTCTTGTCCTCTATGATAATGATTCCTCGTTTCATGGCTGTTCTGCTTTAGATGTTACATCCGGTAAATTCCTCAATGGTGTTCAACTTGGCGGCAAGACTTTCCATGTCTTGGTTGAGTTTCTCCTTGGTTATCTTCGCATAAATCTGGGTGGTCTTTATACTTTTGTGCCCTAACATGGAACTCACCGTTTCAATGGGCACGCCGTTGGAGAGGAACACCGTCGTGGCTGCCGTATGGCGGCTCTGATGCCACGTGATATGCTTCGTGATGCCGCAACGTTTGGCAACGGCACGTATTCCGTACAGACAGGTCATATAATGGGGAACGGGAAATATCCTGCCGTCTTCGCACAATCCCCGGTATTTGTCGATAATCCGCTTGGCGATGTCAAGCAGGCGGATATTGGAAACCACGCCCGTTTTCTGACGGTTGATGTTGATCCACTCGTGGTCGTCGAAGTAGGTTCGGATATTTTCCTCTGTGAGATTGCGCATATCGGCGAAGGACAAGCCCGTGAATGCGCAAAACAGGTATAGGTCGCGGTAAAGTTCCTGCTTGGCGTTCTTCAGTTTCCCTTCCATCAGCAGGCGTATTTCATCTTTCGTCAGGAAGCTGCGGGTCGTTTCCTCCTTCTTGATTTCGTACTCCCTGAACGGGTCGCGCGTGAGCCACTCGTTGTTGATGGCAATGAACACCATCGTCCGCAGCGGGCACACGTACAGCCATACGGTATTGGTACAGCAATGCTTGTCCGTGCGGAGGAACATCTCGAAGTCGGAGATGAATGCAGGGGTAAGCTCCTTCAAGGCAATGTCCTTCACATGGTAGCGGATGTTGAGGAACTCTTGCAGATGCTTGTACACTGTCTTGTACTTGGAAAGCGTGGCTTTGGTTTTCATGCCCGCCTCCACCTGCTTCTCGTAGTCCTCATTATGCCGGTTGAATACCTGCATCAAGGTATGGTAGCGGTGTTCAAGTCCGAGAAAGGCGTTCTTGACCTTTTCTGCCGTGACGTAGTTGTCACGCTCCATGATTTCCTGATAGTGCTTGTTGATGCGCACGCGCATCTTGTCGAGCAGGCGGTTCGTTTCGAGTGCCGCTGTGCTTCTGCCCATGACACGCCCGCCTTTGGTGTCCCATAACTTCGGATCGACGGTCAGCTTGCAACTGAATTGTGTCTGGCTTCCGTCCACCGTGATACGTCCCATGACGGGCACTGTACCGTCTTTTTTCACTACCTGCCGTTTGAGGTAGAAGATAACTGAAAATGTACTCTTCATCTTTCTGAACTTTTTTGGTTTCAAAATTACTTGGTGAAGAGTCCTTCGTCGATACGCAAATCGCAGAGGAACGGTGCAACTATCATCCGTTACCGAAATTGTTGCATGAGTTGTCAGTAACTCACTATATAATAGCGTATTTCTCTATTCTTCCTAAGTTCCGATACCACCAATTATGCAGGGTAACGAATCGGTAACGTAGCGAAGTCCTAACTTGGTTCAGACTTGGCTTTTTCCGTCATTCAGTTGCAGAAGCTATTTTCTTAAAAAGCCTATTTCTCAATAACTTTGCTCTACTTTTCCATATCTCACCGATTATTGCTACCTTTGC
>CEAP01012032.1_pt1 | contig 10888 bp, 8 predicted proteins | sample 557771 | NCBI WGS metagenome assembly CEAP01 (sample SAMEA3182073, study PRJEB8094) | gut metagenome | biome: human; feature: gut; material: Stool; isolation source: human stools | place: Canada | collected 2012-02-15
TATGGACAAACCTGTTTTATGGAACCTGAACTGGAAATTTTACGACTATTTTGAGGAAAACCTCCTGACAGAGGATTCTGACCGCTGCTCAGATGTGAACCTGCCCCATACAGTAAAGGAGCTCCCCTTAAGCTACTTCAGCCACCAGGAGACAGCCATGATAAGCACCTATGTGAAACTGCTCTCCGTCACCTCCCGGATGCTGGAGAACAGAATCATACTTGTATTTGACGGCGTCATGACCTATTTTGAGCTCTTTGTCAATGGCCAGAGGGCAGGTGAGCACAAGGGCGGCTACTCAAAAAGCATGTTTGACATTACCGGTCTATGCAAGGAAGGCCCAAACCGGATAGTACTGCGGGTGGACAGCCATGAGCGGGAGGACATCCCACCCTTTGGATACGCCATTGATTATATGACCTACGGCGGCATTTACAGGGATGTCTGGCTTTACTGCTGCAGCCAGGTCTTTGTGGAACGCGCCTTAATCCGCTATGACCTGGAGAACAAAAATGCCATCCTGAAGCCTGAACTGTTCCTGGATAACAGCGGCCCTGAATGCTCCCTGACAGCGGATATCTGCCTGAAGGACAAAGAGGGCGCCATTGTGGCTTCCTACAAAAGATGCATCCAGGCCGCCCCGGGCAAAAGCAACATTATCTTAGAGCCACAATGCGTCCCGTCCCCCATTCTGTGGGATCCGGACACCCCTTACCTCTACACGGTGGATATAACCCTTGAATCGGGCGGACGCGTGCTGGACAGGCACCATGTGAGAACGGGTTTCCGCACAGTAGCCTGCACACCGGAGGGCCTCTTCATTAACAACAGGAAAATCAAGATAATGGGCCTGAACCGCCACCAGTCCTTCCCCTATGTGGGCTATGCCATGGGCAGGCGGGCACAGGAAAAGGATGCGGACATCCTGAAGAATTACCTCAATGCCAACACGGTCCGCACTTCCCACTATATGCAGTCCGAGTATTTCCTGGACCGCTGCGATGAGATTGGGCTTCTGGTGTTCTCAGAGATACCGGGCTGGGGCCACATAGGCGGGGAAGAATTTAAAAAGGTGATGATGCAGGATGTGGAGTCCATGATTCTGACCCAGTACAACCACCCGGGTATCTTCATCTGGAGCATACATATCAATGAGTCCCTGGATGACGACGAACTGTATACCAGGGCCAACGCCCTGGCCCATAAGCTGGATTCCTCACGGCCCACCACAGGCGTGCGCTACATCACCAACAGCCATCTTTTGGAGGACGTGTACTCCTTAAATGATTTTACCTACTCAGACTGCAATCCGGACGGCACAAAGCTGTTCAAGGGCCGCCGGGAGGCCACGGGCCTGGAATACCCTGTGCCCTTTATGATTACCGAATTCTCCGGGACGGCATTTCCCACCAAGCTCTGGGACAGCGCGGATAAACGCACCACCCACGCCAGGGCCTATGCCAGGGTATACAGTCACTCCAACCTGTCAAAGGACCTTCTGGGAATCATCGGCTGGTGCGCCTTTGACTACAATACACATGCGGATTACGGTTCAGGCGATAAGATCTGTTACCACGGCGTCATGGACATGTTCCGTATTCCAAAATACGCTGCCTATGTGCTGCGCAGCCAGAAAAACCCGGAACAGGAGATCGTGATGGAGCCCACCACGGAATTTTCCAGGGGTGATAATAAGGGCAACCGGCTGGTGTCCCCGTTTATGGTCCTTACCAACTGTGATTACATCGAAGTGGAAATGTATGGAAAGCCCCCGGTCCGCTATTACCCGGATAACCGGTATATAGGCCTGGAACATCCGCCCATTGAAATCGAGGAGGAAATCGGCGTGTGGCAGGATTTGTGGCAGGACGGATCCATCACCGGGTATTACAAAGGCAAGGCTGTCATCCAAAAGAAATTCCTTCGCGACTCCAGCCTCCACGATATGGAGGTCACTGCTGACGACACCAGGCTTTATGGGGATTATACAGATGCCACCCGTGTGGTATGCAGGGTTACGGACCGTGTTTCCACTACCCTGGTGTATTTCCCCGGCATCATCCAGGTGGAAACCAATGGCCCAATCCAGGTAATCGGCCCCTCAGCCATTCCTGTAAGGGGCGGCTGCGCTGCTTTCTGGGTTAAGACAAATCCCCAGAGCTTCTCAGGAAATGCTGAAACAGCAGAAGTTCACATCCGGCTGACAGACACGCCGGTAGAGAAGAAATGTGTGAAAATAGAGGTGGTAAAATCTGATATGGAGGTGGGTTAAGATATCATGACCGTTTAAGATATCTTAGCAGTTAAGATATGTCAGGCCCGCATGAACACTGTTTTATATACCGTGTTCATGCGGGCCTGGTTTTTTCTGGTTTTCTGTTGCTTTTTCTTATTATTAATTATGTCCCCCGCAGCTGTGGCCGTGTCCATGGCAGTTATGCTCGCCGCCCTCATGGTGATGGCTGCACATGGTATTCGGATCATAATCCAGGCTGCCGTTTAACAGGGCCTCCACTGCCTGGTCCGCATCCCCGGACGCGCCCGGATACAGTTCAATTCCTGCCTGGGACAGGGCTGTCCTGGCGCCGCCGCCGATTCCTCCGCATATCAGCACCTTTACTCCCAAATTTTTCAGAAATACAGCCAGGGCCTCATGGCCGCTTCCGCCGGTTCCCACTACCTGAGAGGACAGGATTTTCTTATCCTCTGTGTCATATACCTTGAACTCCTCTGTATGGCCAAAATGCTGGAATACCTGTCCGTTTTCATATGTTACAGCAATCTTCATTACAATCTCCTCCTGGTTTGTTATTACAGCGGCGTCTGCGGCACCCGCGTTTTTCGCAGTTCTTCCCGCAGCAGTTTCCTCCGTCCGGACACAGCTGGTAGTTGCCTCCCCGGATTTCCAGCCTTTTTCCATTGACCAGACAGTCCGCCAGCTTTTTCCTGGCTGAATTATACACTGCCTGGACCGTGGTCCTGGCCACCCCCATCTGGTCTGCGCACTGTTCCTGTGTGCAGTCCAGCCAGTCAATGAGCCGTATGGTCTCATATTCCTCCAATGTCAGCTCCACCGCACTGTCCATCTCCTGGTTCAAAGGACCAAAGGTGTCTATGGCTGGCACGGAACAGATTCTTCTGGCTTTGTACGGTCGCGCCATATGCCTTCTCCTTCTCCGCTGTCTCACCTTGTTTTTGACTTATGTCAATAATTATAGGGCAGTTTATGACATATGTCAATATCTTTTTTACCTTTCGGTCCCATCTGACCGTCCAAACTAACAGGGCCGTCCCCTGCCTCATAACAATGTATGCAGAAAACGGCCCTGTCATTATTATTTCTTTGTGCCTCAACCGATATCTCCGTCTTATGAATAAGACGACAGAAAGACCTGTCCCATATTGCCTGTCAGATGCCCCAGCCCCAAGCTGGTAACCATGGCCTGTTCAATTCCCGCCATCTGACCGGAATCCAGATGTCCTATGTATTCCTTCAAACGGTTCCGGTCTATGGTGCGAATCTGTTCTGCCAGTACGGTGGAATCCTGCTTTAAACCGCCGCGCATCCTGCGGATACAGACATGGGTGGGAATGGCTGCCTTGGTGGATCGGCTGGTGATGGCTGCCACGATTACGGTTGGGCTGTATTTGTTCCCCACATCATTCTGGATGACCAGTACCGGCCGGATTCCCCCCTGCTCAGACCCCACTACCGGCGACAGGTCCGCATAATATAAATCCCCTCTCAGAATGGTCTGGTGTGCGTCCTGGTTCATATTTTTGTTCTCTCTATACATATCATTACCTCGCTGATTCGTAAATGGTGTTTTCTAATGAAGAGTATCACCATCCCTGAGGTAATTAATCATATGAGGGACAACCTTTTTTCACCCGCAAGGTTTCTCATAAAAACAGCACATATGCCGTCATCAGTATAAGCCCTGCACCCAGCATCATGAACCCGTATCCCATGCTGGAATAAATCATGTGCAGAAGCCTTACATCCTGGGCCTGCCTGAAAAACCGGCTGGACTCCCCCGGTGCCACCACCTGGTTCTTTTCCGGCCTTTTCATAAACAGGGGAAGAGGGCCTTCGCAGATCCCGTTGACGCATCTGGCCAGCACGGCTCCCAAAAAGGGCAGCACGGCAAGTACCAGGGGGCGGTAAACCCGGTCCTCCAGGTTCAGCCATGCCGGCCATCTGTCCACATAGACCCTGGTCCCGTCCTCCCCTGTCTCCATAAGGTATCTGCGGATGAACAGCACATACACCAGAATTCCTATTGATATGCTGATACAGGCTCCCCTGAGATTGGCCTCTGAAAAATACTCCACCTGGTGCGGGACCTGTGCCCCCCTTAAAAACGGACGGCTGATATCTGCCATACGGTCCATAATCCGGTGGGGGGCCATCCCCATAAGAGGGAGGAGACAAGCAGAGCCGCCCAGGGTAAAGCAGGCAGCCGTGCCGGCGTACCGCTTTTCCCTGTCATCCCTCTCCCGGCCCATTGGGGCCTTTTCCAGAAAAATGGCCGCAAACAGCTTTGCCATGTAGGCAACCGTAAGCCCTCCCGCCAGGAGGAAGGCCCACTCCAGCACCTGAAAGGGCAGGGCATCGGCGCCCTGGGCGCCCAGCACTTCTATATACTCCACTATACTCTCATGAAGCAGCGTCTTACTCACATACCCGTTCCACAGCGGGATACCGCATATGCCATATGCCCCCATGGCAAAGACCAGCATCAAAAACGGCTTGTTCCTGCCATATCCCCGAATCTCATTCAGATCCAGCTTATGCAGATTCATATAGATACATCCAGCCGCCATGAACAGCACCAGCTTAATCATGGAGTGGTTCACCATATGCAGCACGGTTCCGCTCACAGCCAGCCCGTTTTCCTCTCCCAGCAGACACTGCATGGCGCATCCCGTAAGGATGAAGCCAATCTGGGACATGGAGGAACACGCCAGGGTACGTTTTAGGTCAATGGAGAACACGGCCAGTATTGCTCCCAGCACCATGGTCACGGCTCCCGGCACCAAAAGCACCATTCCCCAGGCCATGTCATGCCGGAACATGGTCACGGTAACTGCCAGGATTCCGAACACACCCGTCTTGGTCAGGATGCCTGACAGCAGGGCGCTGGCAGGCGCCGGCGCCACAGGGTGGGCATTGGGAAGCCATACGTGCAGCGGATACATCCCTGCCTTTGCCCCGAATCCGGCAAGCAGCAGCGCTCCTGCCAGATACAGGGGCCATGTTCCCCCTGTGGCCTTCCTGAACTGTGCCAGACTGTCCATGGATAGATTTCCTGTTCCCGCTGCAATCATAAAGATACCGAACAGCGCGCACAGCCCCCCTATAACTGCAATGGCCAGGTAGGTCCTGGCTGCCCTTCCCGCTGCCTCTGTCTCCTCCTGTATGACCATCACAAAGGAGGTAAGTCCCATTATCTCAAAGAACAGGAACAGGGAGAACAGGCTGTCGGACAGAAATACGCCCATGGTTGCCCCGCAGGTTAACAGGGAAAAGAAACAGTATCTTCCGCGATTGCCGTGTCGGGCAAAATATTCCATGGAAAACAGGGTAGTCATCATCCACATAAAGGCTGCAATGGTACTGTAGAGCCACCTGAATCCGTCCGCCCTCAGCCATATGCCCATCTCACAAAATCCGGCCCAGGAAAAAGCTGCCGGACTGTTAACGGGATAAAGGCAGAGCATGCCTGTAAATTCCATGACCATGGCGGCCGACGCAAAAACATCCCGGTTCCTCTCCCCTTTTTTTCCTGCCAAAAGACTGATAAAGGCTGCCAGAAAAGGCCAGGCCACAGCCCCCAACAGCCATATATTTCCTTCCATTTCCGCTACCCCCTTCATCTTTTATCCTTCCTACATACCTCCTGCCGCAATCCGGTTAAACACCTGAATCAGAGGGCCGGACCACAGGCCCAGGACCATGCTCATGGCAGTAATGGCAATCAGAGGAAGCTTCATATTCCAGTTTGGGTCACAATGAGTATTCCAATGGGAATCCTCCCTCCCCTCTGCCGGGAACCAGGCAGCCCCTATGATGAGTACCATATAAAACAAAGTAAAAAAGGCGGATATAATCAGGCATGCCACCCCCAGCATTCCCAGACCCCCTGCCTCTGCGGCAGCCGACCCAAGCATAAACTTGCTCACAAAGCCCGCAAAGAGCGGGACCCCCACCAGCCCCAGCCCGGCCAGGGTAAAACAGGTCATGGTAACCGGCATGGCCCTTCCCACTCCCCGCAGTTCATACACATATTCCCGTCCCCCTTTATACAGGATGGCTCCCGCGCAGAAGAACAGGGTAATCTTCATCAGGGCGTGGCATACCATATGGGTCAGGCCTGCTACCAGCCCCGCGGGAGTCATAAGCATGACACCCATAAGGATATAGGACAGCTGGCTTACAGTAGAATAGGCCAACCTGCGTTTCAGATGCTGTGTGCAAAGGGCCCTGAGGGAGCCATAAAGGATGGTGATGCAGCAGACGCACAGAACCGCTGCCTGCACCTTTGTCCCTATAAGGAATCCGGCCCCGAAGCACCAGTACACCACCCGCATCAGCGCAAACACGCCCCCCTTCACCACTGCCACTGCGTGCAGAAGGGCTGATACGGGAGTGGGGGCCACCGACGCAGCGGGAAGCCAGCTGTGAAACGGGACCACTGCTGCCTTTACCCCAAACCCGAAGAAGGCCAGAATAAATGCGCCGTACAGATGACGCCGTTCCACATGGGACAGACCCTGGGGTATCACACCGCCCCAGGTAAAATCCAGGGTGGTTCCATATTCATGAAGGCTGATAATGCTGACAAATACCATGGCAGCCCCCGCCATGGAAAGAAGCAGATATTTCTTGCCCGCATAGATGGCCCTGGTATCCATGGCATGCATGACCAGCGGCAGGGTAGCCAGGGTCATAAGCTCATAGAAAAAGTACAGGGTAATCAGGCTGTGTGACAGCGCCACTCCCGCCACCACCCCATATGTAATGGAAAAATATCCGAAAAACTTGTTTTCCTTCCCCTCATGCTTCATATATTCAAAGGAATACAGTGCGGTAAGGGGCCAAAGCACTGCAATGAGACAGGCAAATACCCCGGACAGACCGTCCAGTCCCAGCGATATATTCATTCTGCTGCCAAAACGGTACAGCACCAGCGGCTGTCCGGGACGGTTTAACACCAGGGCCCCAATCACTGCCGAGGCAGCCAGAATTCCTCCCATTACCAGTATCTCCCGTTTTCTGCGCTCCTTTGGACGCAGTCCAAGCACAGCCGCGCCAGTCACCATGGGAAGAAGCACAGGCACCAGCAGATAATATGGATTCACACCCATCCCCCCTTTCACACCATATCAGAGGCAATGCCCCTCAGTAATTCAAAAACAGGATTTCCCAGGGCCCCCAGCACCAGCAGGGAGATGCCTAACACGGCCAGAGGCACCCCCATAAATGCAGATACAGACAATCTTCCATCTTCTGATTGATCCGTTTTCCGCCAATCCTTTCCCGGAAAAAATCCCTCCACAATAACAGGAAACAGATACCCCGCCGTCAGAAGGGCGCTGACCATAAGCACCACAGGCCCCAGCCATGCAAACACGCCGGCATCTGCCCTCATGGCACCCACGGCCAGATGCCATTTTGCCAGAAAACCGCCTGCCGGGGGAATCCCCACCAGTGACAGGGATGCCAGGGCAAAGCATACCATCACAGCCGGCATCCGCTTTCCCATCCCCCTTAACTCCTTTACCCTGGTGCAGCCCGTTTTACATATCACAGCCCCCGCGCAGAGGAACAGGGCGTTCTTTGCCAGGGCATGGAACACCATCTGGAGCAGGGAGCCGTAAAGCCCTTCCATGGACAGCAGGAATACGCCCAACAGCACATAGGACACCTGGCTGAAGGAGGAACAGGCCAGACGCCTTTTCAGCTTCTTTTCCTTATAGGCCAGCATGGAACCGGTAAATATGGTCACCACAGCCATGGACAACAGGGCGTACTGCACCCATGTCCCCCGAAGGAACGCGGGACCGGCCATATTGTACACCACACGGATGACAGCCACCACCCCTGCCTTGGTAATCAGGCCTGATAACACAGCGCTGGCAGGGGCAGGCGCAACCGGATGCGCGATAGGCAGCCACGGATGAAGGGGCATAAGACCTGCCTTACAGGAAAATCCGGCCGCCATACAGAAAATAGCCAGAAGAAGAATCTGCGGCCTGCCCTGGACCATTCCCGCTGCCTCCATCAGAACCCCGCCCGCCTTAAAATCCGTTCCGCAGGCATACTGGCGGAAGAAGAAATATCCTCCCAGAGCAATGGATGCGCCCAGCATGGAATAGGCCAGATATACCATTCCGGCACGAAGCGCTTCCCTCTTCCTGGAATGGAATACCAGGGGAACGCTGAAAAATGTCATCATTTCAAAAAACAGGTACAGGGTAACAAAATTTCCTGCCCAGGCAACTCCTGTCAGGGCTCCCAGGGACATAATAAGGCATCCGAAAAACCGGGCATCTTCCTTCTCATGTTCCATATATTCAAAGGCAAAGAAAACCACCAGCACCCATATAAGGGATGCCAGACCGGAAAACAGGGCTCCGGTTCCATCCAGCCGAAGGCACAGCTCCATGCCCGGTCCGATGCTCCACAGAGGCAGCTCCATCCCCATGCAGTTCAGGATGACCAGCCAGGAACACACAGCCTCTGCCAGGGACAGAACCGCCGCAGCTGTGTGAATTTTGTTTTTTCCCGGATTCCATATCCACAGGGCCCCGCCGGAAACCACTGGAAACAGCACCGGCGCCATCATCCACATTTCTCTCATGTCCTATGTCCTCTCCTTCTCATATACTCCCCTGCTGCCGGGGTCACCCGAAGTTGGCAAGCCCTGTCTCTATCATCCGGACCACAGGGCTGTAGCAAGTCCCAATCAGCACATTCCCAGCCATAAAACAGGCCATGGCTGCCGCGAAAGAAACATCCTTTACAGGCTCTCCCGCCTCAGGCACAGCCGCGTCCTCCAGACCTGCCGCCTCATAGTCCGCCTTCTCCGGCCCTCTTTCTGAAAACACGATGATGATGAGCGGTATGTAATACATGGCATTGAGGACCGTGCTGACAGCCAGGGCCCCCAGCACCAGAACCGTCCGGTCCAGATCATGAAACGAGGCCATAGCAAAGGAAATCTTGGAAACAAACCCGGAAAAAAAGGGGATCCCTATCATGGCCATGCTTCCCACCACCAGTCCGGCGCCGGCTGCCGGATTCCGCCTTGCGCTTCCCCTAAGGGCCGCTATCTCCTTCTGATGGCCGCAGCAGTCCATGAGGCCGCCTGCGGCAGTAAACAGCATGGGCTTTGTCACTGCGTGGACAATCATGTGCAGGACTGCGGCTGCCAGCCCTGCACTGGTTCCCATGCCGATTCCCATGAAGATATATCCAATCTGGGCAATGGATGAATAGGCAATGACCCGCTTGACCATATGCTGCTGCAGAGCCTTGGCCGAACCAATGACCATGGCCAGGATTCCGAACACGAAAAGCAGGTCATTGATCCGCAGCCGGATAATCAGATCCATTCCCAGAATCCGCATATAGACTTTGAGAAGCAGGATAATGTATCCCTTCAGCACCAGACCCGACAAAACGGAGCTGGAAGCAGCCGTGGCATTGGCATGGGCTCCCGGCAGCCAGGAGCTGAAGGGATACAGGGCGCTTTTTACTGCCAGCCCGGAGGTCATCATCACCAGAGCCATCTTAAGGGGAAATAAATCCTTTCCTGAGGATGCCAGCTCCCTGACAGCCCCTGCCATGGGTTCCATAAGGAGATGGCCTGTCTGGCAGTATAAAAGGGCAATGGAGATAAGGATGAGCCCGCTTCCCACCAGGCTCATGATGAGATACCGTATGGCTGCCGCCACGGTCTCGCCGCTTTCCTTTGCGCACACAATGGCACAGGCTGAAATGGTATTGATTTCTATGAATACATAAGCGGTAAAAAGGTCATTGGTGTAGATAAGGGCCAGAAGAGAACTGAACAGAAGGTTCATCATCACATAATACAGGCCCGCCCGCTCCCCGGGTATGTCGTGTTCCAGGGACCGTTTATTGGCAGCCACCGTGAGAAACATCACAAGGGAAAAGACCAGGCTCATAAGAGCTTCCAGGGCGCCGGCCCTGACCTCATTCCCCCATGGCGCCGGGAAATGTCCCATCATGAAGCGAAAACAGGTACCGTCCGACGTATATCCCAGAAGCAGGCCTGACATAACTGCCACTGCCCCCACCAAAACCAGGTGTAGAACCCTGGCCCGGTTCCTGCCTCCCAGAAGGGGCGTCACGATTCCCCCTGCCATCATGATGAATATACTGAAAAATGGAATGTTCTCAGCCAGCCTCACCGTCTGTCTCCTCCTGTCCTTCATACAGCATGCCGTCCAAATCCAGTGTCTTGTAATAGTGGTGGAATCTCTGAATCAGTGAAAAGAGAAAGGCTGACACGCTGACAGACACCACGATTCCCGTCAGCACCAGACCGCTGGGAAGGGGATTGATGAATCCTTCCACAGATGTCCTTCCATCTGCTATGGGCGCCCTTCCACCGGCTATGTACCCCTTGGCCGCCAGGAACAGATACACGGACATATCCATAATGTTCAGCCCGATGGCCTTTTTAATCAGATTTTTCTGGAGCAGCAGCATGGTAAACCCAATGGAAAACAAAATCATGGCCGCTGTCTCGTAGTAATTGGTCACAAGCGCCTGCATTATCACACCTCCCCTTCCCGGAACAGGGAATAAAAGCAATACATGGTCCCGGCCACCACCAGACCCACACAGATATCC
>CEAP01000681.1_pt1 | contig 10585 bp, 9 predicted proteins | sample 557771 | NCBI WGS metagenome assembly CEAP01 (sample SAMEA3182073, study PRJEB8094) | gut metagenome | biome: human; feature: gut; material: Stool; isolation source: human stools | place: Canada | collected 2012-02-15
AATATCCTGGACACGCCGGGACACCAGGATTTCTCAGAGGACACTTACCGTACCCTGATGGCGGCAGACTCCGCGGTCATGGTCATCGACGGTTCAAAGGGCGTGGAGGCGCAGACCATCAAGCTGTTTAAGGTATGTGTCATGCGTCATATCCCCATCTTTACGTTTATCAATAAGTTTGACCGGGAGGCCAGGGACCCTTACGAGCTTCTGGACGAGATTGAAGAAGTGCTGGGAATCCGCACATGCCCTGTGAACTGGCCCATTGGATGCGGCAAGAGCTTTAAGGGCGTATATGACCGGTTCTCAAAGAAGATAACCACCTTCACGGCTGCCATGGGCGGTGCCAGGGAAGTGGACAGCCAGGAATTTGCCGTGGACAGCGCGGATGTGGATTCCATCATCGGGCAGGACTATCACCAGCAGCTGAGGGACGACATCGAGCTCCTTGACGGGGCCAGCGACGAGTTAGATATGGAGCGGGTCAGGATAGGGGATCTGTCCCCTGTGTTCTTCGGATCGGCCCTGACCAATTTTGGAGTGGAGACTTTTCTGGAGCATTTCCTTAAAATGACCACGCCGCCTCTTTCCAGGAAGACCCTGGACGGGGTGATAGACCCGTTCCGCCCTGATTTTTCCGCCTTTGTGTTTAAGATCCAGGCCAACATGAACAAGGCCCACAGGGACAGAATCGCTTTTATGCGTATCTGTTCCGGCAAGTTCGAGGCAGGGATGGAGGTAAACCATGTGCAGGGAGGAAAGAAGATCCGTCTGACCCAGCCTCAGCAGCTTATGGCCCAGGACCGGAAAATCGTGGAGGAGGCATATGCCGGCGATATCATCGGCGTATTCGATCCGGGAATTTTCGCCATCGGCGATACCCTGTGCGCTTCCAATGAGAAGTTTCAGTTTGAGGGCATACCTACCTTTGCGCCGGAGCATTTTGCCAGGGTGCGCCAGGTGGATACCATGAAGCGCAAACAGTTTATAAAGGGCGTGAACCAGATTGCCCAGGAAGGTGCAATCCAGATATTCCAGGAGTTTAATTCCGGTATGGAGGAAATCATAGTGGGAGTGGTGGGCGTGCTGCAGTTTGAAGTGCTGACCTACCGTCTGCGAAACGAATATAATGTGGAGGTCATCCTGGAGAAGCTGCCCTTTGAGCACATACGCTGGGTGGAGAATCCGGGCGAGGTGGATGTGGCCAGGATTCAGGGTACATCTGATATGAAACGAATTAAGGACTTAAAGGATAATCCGCTGCTGCTGTTTATCAACAGCTGGAGCGTGGGCATGGTATTGGACCGCAATCCGGCGCTGAAGCTCTCAGAATTCGGAAGAGCCTGATCCCATGCAGGAAACAGGACCATAGGACCGGAATGCGGTCCCTGAGTGCTCATAACGAGCCGCTGCACTAAGCTCGAAGGGACCTCGCTAAGTGCCAGCGGAATGTATCGCACGTAAGGGACCAGACTACGGTCCCTGAGTGCTCATAACTAGGAGGTAATATTTATGAGTAAGATTGATGCTGTAAGGGCTGCCATGGTGGAAGCCATGAAGGCTAAGGACAAGGCCAGGAAGGATTCTCTTTCCATGCTGCTGTCCGCCCTCAAAAATGCGGAAATCAACAAGAGGGAGCCTTTGACGGAAGAAGAGGAGAACGCGGTCGTTAAGAAGGAAATCAAGCAGACCCAGGAGACGTATGAGATGGCGCCGGCGGACCGTGAGGACATCCGGTCAGAGGCAGCCGCCAGGATGGCTGTTTATAAGGAGTTTGCGCCGGAAGACATGAGTGCAGAGCAGATTCGGGAAGTTATAAGTGCGGTCCTGTCTGAGATGGGAATCGAAAACCCTACGGCTAAGGATAAGGGAGCCATTATGAAGGTCCTGATGCCCAGGGTCAAGGGAAAGGCAGACGGCAGGCTGGTCAATGAGACGCTGGCTTCCATGTTCCGGTAAGGACGCCCAGGGGCTTTTGCAGGTCCCGGTCCACCCCGGTTTGGTGCGCTGAGCAGCAGGCCGGACAGAACAGCAGGCCGGACGGAGCAGCATAATAAAAGGATGCGGGGCTTAAGCTTCGCAGGAAAAGGAGACGGTTACGATGTATAGGAAAGAAATTGAAGGTTTTATTGATTCCCACAGGGAAGAAATGATAGAGGATATCTGTACGCTGTGCAGGATTAACAGTGAGAAGATGCCTTATGTGGAGGGAAAGCCTTACGGGGAAGGCCCGTTCCAGGCCCTTCAGGCAGCTCTTGGCATGGCAGAGGGTTATGGTTTTTCTATCCGCAATTATGACAATTATGTGGGAACAGCCGACCTCAATGACAAGGAGAGACAGCTGGACATCCTGGCCCACCTGGACGTGGTTCCTGCCGGTGAGGGATGGACGGAGACAAAGCCCTTTGAGCCGGTGGTAAAGGACGGAAAGCTCTTTGGACGCGGTACCGCGGATGACAAGGGACCGGCCGTGGCTGCGCTTTATGCAATGAGGGCAGTGAAGGAGCTGGGAATCCCGTTAAATAAAAACGTCAGGCTGATTCTGGGTACGGACGAAGAGTGCGGAAGCTCTGATATTGTAAATTATTACGACAAGGAGGAAGAGGCGCCCATGACCTTTTCTCCGGATGCGGAATTCCCGGTCATCAACATTGAAAAGGGACGTCTGGAAGGTCATTTCCATGCATCCTTCCAGGCTTCTGAGGCAATGCCAAGACTGGTGAAGGTGGAAGCCGGAATAAAGGCGAATGTGGTTCCGGGCAAGGCCAGGGCTGTTGTGGAAGGCGTTGACCTTAAGACATTGGAGGCTGCGGCAGAGGCTGTGGAGAAGGAGACAGGAATTTCTTTTGTGCTGGAAGGTGATTTGCCGGTTATGACAGTTACCGCCCAGGGAGAGGGCGCCCATGCATCCACACCCCAGGAGGGGAAGAATGCCCTTACAGGCCTGCTGGTGTACCTGACACGCCTGCCTTTTGCAGAGTGCCCCCAGATGGATATGGTGAAGAACCTGCTGAAGCTTTTCCCCCACGGCGATACCTGCGGAAAGGCTGCCGGAATCAGCATGGAAGACGAGCTGTCCGGTGCTCTGACCCTTGCTTTCAGTATGCTGACTGTAGGCGCTGATGGACTGGAAGGCGTATTTGACAGCCGGTGCCCAATCTGTGCCACAGAAGAATCTGTGCTGGGAGTGGTAAAGCAGGCCATGGCGGACCAGGGGCTTACACTGGAAAATGATTCCATGATACCGCCTCACCATGTGGACGGAAATTCTCATTTCGTAAGGACGCTGCTGTCCGTATACGAGGAATACACAGGCCTTGAGGGCAGCTGCCAGGCTACAGGAGGGGGCACCTATGTCCATTCTCTGAAGAATGGTGTTGCCTATGGCGCGGCCCTGCCGGGAACAGATAACCGTATGCATGGAGCCGATGAGTTTGCAGTGGTGGATGAGCTTGTCTTAAGCGCAAAAATATTTGCACAGGTTATTGTGGAGCTGTGCAGCTGATAGAGGAAATATACACTGTTTTTCTGTGACCTGATTGTGAATGAGGGGATGATGGAATGGTGAGATTGGGATGTGTTCCGGAACAGGGCGGGCCATCCGCTTATATGGAAAATGCCAAGGCGGTCCGGACGGCGGCGCCGGGGCGTCAGGAGCAAACAGATGATTTGGGTAAAAATGGTCCCGAAACAACGGCCGTCAGAAGCAACGACAGTGCCTGCCGGGATCAGGCTGTGTGGAGCTGGACAGAGGGGGCGGACGATTGGAGAGAGCAGGCTGTCCGTATGCTGGAACAGCTGAAAAAGCAGTATCCGGGCATTGTGTTCCATTTGGCGCAGGAGAAGGACGCCGGTGATTTGGCAGCCCTGGCTGTCCAGGCAGGGACCGGCGTACATCTGTATCTGTCCCGGGAATTTGTGGGGCGCATGGGCAGCAGCCGGGAGGACTTCAGCCAGTGTTGGTCTGAGCTGGTATCTGCGGCCGGAACTTTGTTGGCAAAACAGGGACAGACCAGGGCCGTGGGAGCATTTTTAGGGGAGGACGGGACTTCCTACTGGTCTGTGCAGGATAAAACGGAAAAGGAGGCTGTGCCTGTGGTCTCACACACAGGCGCACAAGAGACACCTTCTGCAGGCAGCGACCCCAGGGTGCGAGTTTCTGTTTCACTCAATGTCTCCAGCCATTTTTCCCGGGTGGCCAGGGCCCGCACCAAGGGACAGGTGCAGGAGGCTGTGTGGGACATCTACAGGTCCATTTCCAATCTGAAGAGGGCGGCAGCCTGCGGTGATGACCAACAGCGTGTAAAGGCATCCAGAGCCCTGCGTTCCCTCCAGAAGCTGCTGGGCCGCAGCGGCAGGAAGATGCGAAAGCTGGAGCGGGAGCGGCTTAAGGAGCAGGAACAGAAAAAGGCGGAAAAGGAACACCAAGACAAGCGGGCCTTCCGGCTTAAGCAGGAGAAGAGGCGCATGCGCTCGGCCAGACTGGGATCAGATGCCTGTCTTGTGAAGGAAGGCCATGGAGATGACTTTTATATTCAGGCGTACAGGCGGTTTTCAGGAACCGCTTATAAATGGGAGTACCAGATGCCAGCGGGTACCATGGCAGGCCTTTTTGACGCCGTTCCATCAGGAGGCAGTGGGATGGCCGGCACGGCGGAGGCCGGATTTACGGCAGCCGATGTGATTGTCTCGGGAGACACCCTTTAAATCATAACGAACATATTAAGATGGTGTTTCAGGAAAAAGTGCTTGACAAATAGGTTCATGTGATGTATTTTCTTAACTAAGATAAATCCCAGCGATTTAATAGGAATCAATACAGGAGGAACGTATGAATCAGTTTAGAGCCATGCAGATGAATATGGATATGATGAACAGCATGTACATGATGATGTGCTGTGTATCCGCATGGGCAAAAAACTGAATGTAAGTTTCATCTGTATGGATTGTGATTAATCAGGAGATATCCCGGTAGCAGGGAAAGATTCAGGGCCGCAAGTCCGTGCAGGACATGCGGCCTTTTTGCTGTGATTTTGCCTGAACGCTGCAGGCCGGCGTGAAGCGGCCGGGGCGTTGGCATGTGCGGGACCCCGAATATGTGCTGCAGGAACAAAAGAAAGGAATTAAACCTATGGAAGCAAATAACGAAAATCCCATCATTCAGCTGGTGGGGCTGGGGAAACAGTTCCAGACCATGAATGGTCCGGTTACTGCCCTAGAGGATATCAATTTGGAAATCCGGTATGGAGAGGTGTTCGGTATCATCGGCCTGTCCGGTGCGGGTAAGAGTACCCTGGTGCGGTGCATCAATTATCTGGAAGTGCCCACCTCAGGAAAAGTCGTATTTGAAGGAAAGAACCTGTCTGTGATGAAGGACAGGGAAAAGCGTCTGGCCAGGCAGTCCATGGGCATGATTTTCCAGCAGTTTAACCTGCTGTCCCAGAGAAATGTGCTTCAGAATGTATGCTTTCCGCTGGAAATTGCAGGGGTATCCAAGGCCGAGGCCAAAAAGCGGGCAGAGGAGCTTTTAACACTGGTGGGTCTGGAGGACCGGATGAAGGCATATCCGGCGCAGCTTTCAGGCGGACAGAAACAGAGGGTTGCCATTGCCAGGGCCATGGCGACGAACCCAAAGGTCCTTCTGTGTGATGAGGCCACCAGCGCGCTGGACCCCAACACGACCAAGTCCATTTTGGAACTGCTTAAGAAGATAAACCGGGAGATGGGAATTACTGTCATTGTCATTACCCATGAGATGGCGGTTATTGAGGCCATATGCGACAGAGTGGCTATCATAGATCACAGCCATATTGCAGAGGTGGGAAATGTGTCCGATATTTTTTCCGGCCCCAAATCCGATATCGGCCGTCAGCTGATACTGGGGGATGTGGCTGAGCAGAACTTAAGCTTTGGCAATTCCCGCCAGATCCGCATTATTTTTGACGGGAGAGAGTCTTCTGAGCCTGTAATCGCCAACATGGTGCTGGCCTGTAAGGTTCCGGTGAATATCATGCATGCGGACACCAGGGATATTGAAGGCAAGGCCATGGGACAGATGATCATACAGCTTCCGGAGGACGATACGGATGCCGGCAGGATTTGTAACTATCTGAAAACAGCCAATGTAAAGTTCGAGGAGGTGCGGTGATATGCAATTTGATGCTACGACCATAAATATGCTTGTAAAAGGAATCTGGGAGACGATATACATGGTATTCCTTTCCTCTGCCTTATCCTATGTAATCGGCATTCCCCTGGGAATCGCCCTGGTGGTGACGGACAAGGAGGGCATCAGCCCGGTGCCTCTGTTTAACAAGGTCCTGGGTCTCATCATCAATCTGCTGCGTTCCGTGCCCTTTATCATTCTGTTAATCATGGTTCTGCCCATTACCAAGTTCATTGTGGGAAAGACCATAGGATCCAATGCCACGGTGGTGCCTCTGATTATTGCCGCAGCCCCCTACATAGGGCGTATGGTGGAGTCTTCCCTGAAGGAAGTGGACGCAGGTGTCATTGAAGCAGCCAAATCCATGGGCGCATCCACCTGGCAGATTATAGTCAAGGTGCTGCTGCCGGAGGCCAAGCCGTCTCTGTTGGTGGGAGCGGCCATATCCGTGACCACGATTCTCGGGTACTCTGCCATGGCAGGATTTACCGGAGGAGGCGGACTGGGAGATATCGCCATCCGTTACGGATACCACCGTTACCAGACCGATATGATGATGGTGACCGTAGTGCTTCTGGTCATTATTGTGCAGTTGATCCAGGAGGTCGCCATGCGCATGTCCAGAAAGAGTGATAAGAGAATACGGTAGGAAGATTCGGGAAGAGAGTACGGGAACACAAGCCGGGAAGAGAGTGCGGGAACAGAATCCAGGGAATCCAGTTACAGAATCCAGGAAGAGAGTCCCGTGAGACAGAGTTATATGTGAATCTGCCGAGGCTGTCCGGTTTCCTGACAAGGAACGGAAAACGTATATGACCTGCATATGAGGAAGGACGTGCAGCCTGGGCTGATGATAAATGCCGTATTATGGCGCAAAATAACAGGGGCAGAGCCCCAATGCGAGGAGGACACAATTATGAAGAAAAACATCTTAGGCGCAGCCGTACTGGCTGCAGTATTGGTATCAGGAGCGCTCAGCGCATGCTCCGGCAGCCCAAAGGAGACTACGGCGGCAGATACAACGGCAGCAACTGCCGGGACTCAGGCTGCTGATTCCAAGGAGGAGGAAACCACAGCGGCAGAGGCGGACACCACCCAGGCCAGTGCAGAACTGAAGGAAATCGTGGTAGGAGCAAGCCCGGCACCGCATGCGGAAATCCTCAATGCAGCGAAAGAGGTTCTGGCATCCAAGGGCTATGAGCTGAAGATTGTGGAATATACGGATTATGTGCAGCCTAACAATGCACTGGATTCAGGAGATCTGGATGCAAACTATTTTCAGCACAAGCCATATCTGGATTCCTTTAATGCGCAGAACGGAACAAAGCTGGTCAGCGCAGGCGCCATCCACTATGAGCCATTCGGCATTTATGCAGGAAAGACAGCATCCCTGGAAGCACTTCCGGACAAGGCAACCGTACTGGTGCCAAACGATGTGAGCAATGAGGCAAGAGCCCTTCTTCTGCTGGAGGCTCAGGGTCTGATTAAGCTAAAAGACGGCGTTGGCCTGGAGGCTACAAAGAATGATATCGTGGAGAATACCAAGAACCTGGATATCGTAGAGCTAGAGGCAGCTCAGCTTCCGCGTTCCATTTCTGACGGTGATATCGCGGTTATCAACGGCAACTATGCAATTGAAGCAGGGCTTAAAGTCAGCGATGCCCTGGCTACTGAGGATTCCCAGTCACTGGCAGCAACCACCTACGGCAACGTGGTGGCAGTGAGAGAGGGAGAGGAGTCCAGCGATGCAACCAAGGCCCTGGTGGAAGCATTGACCAGCCCTGAGGTAAAGCAGTTCATGGAGGAAACTTATGAAGGCGCTGTGGTGCCGTTGTTCTAAAGCGTATTTTAAGGCGTTTTCAAGCATACTCCTAAGAAGAGAATGCAGTTATTCATAAAATTGTAAGAGGCTGTCCGCCGGGGATATACCCTGGCGGATTGTTTTATTTTACAAAATATGTTATACTTTTCCAAACATGTGCCCTGTATCTGGGCACATGAACGCGGCCGTATGGGCTTGAGAGAGGAGATAATCCATGGAAAATGAAAACGGAAACAGATACGGAACCGGGGAAGGCCAGGGGCCGGATTATCATACAGGTAACAGGGAACCAGTGATTGTGGCGGAACAGCCGGCCAGAGAGGTGACAGATGAGGACTCCGGACAGGCATCTGCCGGCCAGGATGGTTCCGATGGATGGAGCAGTCCTGTGGACGCACCCTTACAGGAGGACAGGTGGAGCGAAAGCGGGGATAAACCCTATCTGGGAAGTCCCTGGGAACCAACCCAATCCGGGGCATCGTATGACACAGGAAAGGGAAATGGCGTCAGCGGAAATGACAGCCAGCCTGTATATAAGCCAGCCCCGGCTTCTTACGGTCAGGGTCAGCCGGGGACAAATCAGAGTCTGCCGGGGGCAAATCAGGGCCAGCCCGGAATAAATCAGGGTCAGCCGGGGACCGGCCGGGGCGGCGATTTCAGCCAAAATGACAGCCGCCGGGAAAGAGGAGGCGGTCAGCCGGGCGGAAACAGCCAATATCAGCCTCAATACCAGACCCAGTATCAGACCCAATACCAGTCTTTCCAGCCTGCGTATCAGGAAAAGAACAATATGGCCACGGCTTCTCTGGTTATGGGAATTCTTTCCCTGTGCAGTATCTGCTGCTGTATGCTGTTCGGTGTCGTGTTCGGCGTGCTGGGCATCATATTTGCCATTATGTCAAAAAAAGGAGACAGAATGGACAGCCAGGCAAAGGCCGGACTGATACTCTCTATTATCGGTGTTGCCGCCACTGTGCTTATTATCATCTTTTTTGTTGTGATTGAGGTGTTGGCTGTCATACCGGAACTGAACTGAAACAGCGGTTATGGGTAACATCTGCCGGGTACTGCCCTGCAGAATGGCGGCTATCCGCGTAACCGCGGACAGCCGGTATTTTCAAAAATCAGGTTTTAATGGGACGGTATCCGGCATATAGTAAGTAGCAAGAGAGGCCGGGAGGATGTGGACGTGAGGATTTACGACCTGAAACAAAAAGAAGTGATTAATGTAAAGACCTGCAAGCGCCTTGGATTTGTGGGAGATGTGGATTTTGACATGGAAACGGGCTGTCTGCTGGCCCTGATTGTGCCTGGCCCAGGCTGCATATGCGGCTTTTTGGGCCGGGAGAAGGAATATGTGATTCCGTTCTGCGATATCTGCCAGGTGGGAAATGATATCATATTGGTGGACATTAAAGAAAAAGATGTGACGGAAAGCATTAAATGCTGAAAGAAAATATACGGCGGCTGAAAGGAAACATACAGCGCGGATTCCAGGGGGATTCGCGCTTTTTTCAGCCCCTCAGGGCAGAGGAGTGGCCGCCAGGGCTTCCCCTGCCGGCCGGTTTGTGAGAAAAAGTTGTATGAAAAGCATTTGCTTTTTACAAATCTAACTATACAAACGAATTGTGAAGGTTTTATGGTGGAAATGTGAAAAATCTGTGAAGGGGTACCATAAAATAGTCACAGGTTTTCGTGGATGGCTGTCAGGAACTCCTTCAGCTTCCCCACTTCAATCTGGCCCGGTGCAGAGGCTTCCTTTGCAGAGCCAAAGGTCAGGCAGGAGCCGAACACCTCCCCTGACAGACGGCTTATGAGCCCGGTGCCTTTCATGGACATGGTGATGAGCGGACAGGACAGGGACTGGCTGGCCTTGTGGGTGGCGGACAGGAGGGTCAGCACATCGCCGGCTGACTGGGGCATCACCGCAATCTTGGCTATGTCTGCCCCCAGGTCCTCCATATGATGCAGGCGGCGGAGAATCTCCTCTTCTTTGGGGGTGGCTGCAAAATCATGATTGGACAGGATGACGCTTACCTGGTGTCTGTGGGCCAGGTCCACTGTCTCACGTATCATATCGTCCCCCGAGAAAAGCTCCAAATCCACCAGATGTACATGGCCGGAGCAGATGGCCCGTTCTGCCAGGGAGCGGTACGCGGGCAGGGAAGCAGACAGATGGCCGCCCTCCCTTTGGGTACGGAAGGTAAAGAGCAGGGGAATGTCTTTCAGGGCAGACTCCAGGCCGGGAAGGACCTGGTCCAGGGTGTCCGGCTCCAGTATGGAATCAAACCAGTCCGCTCTCCATTCAGCTATATCCACTGGCTGCCCTGTGAAGGATGCTGCCCTGTGAATCAGGGATTCGTAATCCGTTTCCACCAGCGGGGCGCATATTTTCGGCATTCCCTGCCCAAGTATTGTTTGTTTTATGATGACATTTTTCATGATAAAGAGCACCTTTCCTGTAATCTTTTTGAATTTGTCTGGATTCATTATAAAGCGGGGAGGGGATTTCGTCCATACTGTAATGAAAAAAGAACAAAGTCCTTGCGATTCGTACTTTCTTCGGTTAAAATATATGAAGCGTTTAAGACGATACG
>CEAP01003929.1_pt1 | contig 9329 bp, 10 predicted proteins | sample 557771 | NCBI WGS metagenome assembly CEAP01 (sample SAMEA3182073, study PRJEB8094) | gut metagenome | biome: human; feature: gut; material: Stool; isolation source: human stools | place: Canada | collected 2012-02-15
AATTAGTTTTTACCTCTCGTTTTCGAGTTATGCAGACTATGGACTAATATAGTCATTATCAGGTCATTTATGGACAATTCGTTACCGTTTTTGTCCGGCAGGGAATAGGTAACGATTTAGTAACGAAACTTTGTCTTTTACCGTACTTTTGAAGTCTTGGAAGCAGGACTTTCAGGCAATAAAAAAAGCCACAAATCATTGATTTGTAGCTTTTTGTCCGTTTGCTGACCATTTCTGTCCAGCACGTTCAGCGGAGAGACAGGGATTCGAACCCCGGGTACCTCGCAGTACAACGGTTTTCAAGACCGCCGCAATCGACCACTCTGCCACCTCTCCAAAACTCCTTTATCAGAAGTGCTTTCCGTTGAAAGCGGTGCAAAGGTACGAATCATTTTTAAATCTGCAAACATTCTGATAATTTTTTCGCGAATTAATCGTATTTTTGCAGTCCATTAGTAAGAACAAAGATATGATATACCCTCAAAATTTTGAGCAAAAGATAGGATTCGACCAGATCAGACAGTTACTAAAAGATAAGTGTCTTAGCACTTTAGGCGAAGAAAGAGTCACAGATATGACCTTTTCGGAGCAACATGAAGAAGTTGAGGAGAAATTAAACCAGGTAACAGAGTTTGTCCGCATCATCCAGGAAGAGGACGGATTTCCCGATCAATTTTTCTTTGATGTCCGCCCTTCGCTAAAGCGGGTGCGGATAGAAGGAATGTATCTGGACGAGCAAGAACTATTCGACCTGCGCCGTTCGTTAGAAACCATCCGTAACATTGTACGTTTTCTCCATCGAAATGAAGATGAAGAAGAGAACGACACCCCCTACCCCAGTCTGAAACGACTGGCAGGAGATATAGCCGTTTTCCCTCAACTGATAGGAAAAATAGACGGCATCCTTAACAAATATGGAAAAATCAAGGATAATGCTTCCACCGAATTAGCCCGTATACGTCGCGAGCTTGCCAGTACGATGGGAAATATTTCCCGCTCGTTAAACAGCATCCTGCGCAGCGCACAATCCGAAGGATACGTAGATAAAGACGTAGCTCCCACTATGCGTGACGGACGTTTGGTGATCCCCGTCGCACCCGGACTCAAACGAAAAATCAAAGGTATTGTACACGATGAATCCGCTAGCGGGAAAACAGTGTTTATAGAACCGGCGGAAGTCGTAGAAGCCAACAACCGTATTCGCGAACTCGAAGGCGACGAACGACGCGAAATTATTCGCATCCTTACCGAGTTTTCAAACATTCTCCGTCCGTCTATCCCGGAAATTCTTCAATCATACGAATTTCTGGCAGAAATAGATTTTATCCGCGCGAAAAGCTATTTCGCCATACAGACCAATAGTCTGAAACCCGCCGTAGAGAATGAGCAACTACTGGACTGGACAATGGCTGTGCATCCTTTATTACAACTTTCACTTGCCAAACACGGAAAGAAAGTCGTACCACTGGATATAGAACTGAATCAAAAACAACGCATTCTTATTATATCCGGTCCGAATGCCGGAGGTAAGTCCGTCTGCCTCAAAACAGTCGGTTTACTGCAATATATGTTGCAATGCGGCATGCTCATTCCCCTGCACGAACGCAGTCACGCCGGTATATTCAGCAGCATCTTTATCGATATTGGTGATGAACAATCTATTGAAGACGATTTGAGTACCTACTCTTCTCACCTGACCAATATGAAAATCATGATGAAGAGTTGCAACGAACGAAGCCTCATCCTGATTGACGAATTCGGTGGAGGTACGGAACCGCAAATTGGAGGTGCTATTGCCGAAGCCGTTCTGAAACGTTTCAACCAGAAAGGAACATTCGGAGTCATCACCACCCACTACCAGAATCTGAAACATTTTGCCGAAGATCATGAAGGGGTAGTGAACGGAGCCATGCTTTACGACCGCCATCTCATGCAAGCACTTTTCCAGCTACAAATCGGAAATCCCGGAAGTTCATTTGCCGTAGAAATCGCACGAAAAATCGGATTGCCGGAAGATGTCATTGCAGATGCTTCGGAAATCGTAGGAAGTGAATATATCAATGCCGACAAATACCTTCAGGACATCGTGCGCGACAAGCGTTACTGGGAAGGAAAACGTCAAACTATCCGTCAACGGGAAAAACACATGGAAGAAACCATTGCCCGCTACCAAACGGAAATGGAAGAGTTGCAGAAATCACGGAAAGAGATCATCCGGCAAGCAAAAGAAGAAGCGGAACGGATGCTTCAGGAATCCAATGCACGCATTGAAAACACAATACGCACAATCAAGGAAGCACAAGCTGAAAAGGAAAAGACACGCCAGGCACGTCAGGAACTGACAGACTTCCGTACTTCTTTAGATGCGCTGGCTTCTAAAGAGCATGAAGAGAAGATTGCACAGAAAATGAAGAAATTAAAGGAGAAACAAGAACGGAAGAAAAATAAGAAAAACGAACCGAAGGCCACAGCCTCTTCCCCATCAAGTGCTCCTAAAGTAGTGCCGATTGCAGTAGGTGAAAATGTAAAAATCAAAGGACAGACAAGTGTCGGCCAAGTGATGGAAATCAATGGTAAAAATGCAACCGTTGCTTTTGGAAGCATAAAAACGACCGTAAAAATAGACCGTCTGGAACGTGCCAATAACGCACCCAAGACGGAAGGAATCGCCAAAAGCACCTTTGTCAGTAGCCAGACGCATGACCAAATGTACGAAAAGAAGCTTAGCTTCAAACAGGACATCGATGTACGTGGAATGCGTGGAGACGAAGCTCTGCAAGCAGTCACCTATTTTATCGATGACGCCATATTAGTCGGCATGGACCGTGTACGCATCCTTCACGGCACAGGAACGGGAATACTTCGTACATTGATCCGCCAGTATCTGGCCACCGTACCGGGAGTGAGCCACTATGCCGATGAACATGTGCAGTTTGGCGGTGCCGGAATCACAGTAGTTGATTTTGACTAACCTGTAAACAAAACGTCCAAAGAACTTGTTCTCATTTAGAAAACCACTACCTTTGTTACAGTGGTTTTCTAAAACGAGAATAAAGCATGAAGAATAATCTGTTAAGCGAAAAGCTTATTTACACAGGAGACAGTCTTACTCCTACCCACTTACATCTTTGTACTTACAATGCTACCGAGATGCAGGAAAGCGCCAACGACACCTTTCAAGCCATCAAGGGAACACTGAACAGCGATCGGATCAATTGGCTACAAATACACGGAATGAAAGATACGGAGACTATCCGTGAAATTTGCAGTCATTTTGAAATAGACTTCCTAGTCCTGCAAGATATACTGAATGCGGATCATCCTACCAAGATAGAAGAGCATGACAAATACATCGTCCTGATCTTAAAAATATTCTACCCCAACGAACATAAAGAAGAAGACGAACTGGACGAGTTGCTCCAACAACAAGTCTGTCTTATTCTAGGTAATAACTACGTACTTACTTTCCTCGAAAAAGAAACCGACTTCTTCGATGATGTCAGTTCCGCCCTGCGCAATGATGTCCTGAAGATACGTAGCCGCCAGACTGATTATCTACTTAGCGTGCTACTCAACAGCATCATGGGAAACTATATTTCAACAATCTCTTCCATTGATGACGCACTCGAAGATTTGGAAGAAGAACTGCTCACCATCACCAGCGGTGATGACATTGGAATTCAGATTCAGGCATTACGACGCCAATATATGCTGATGAAAAAATCCATCCTTCCACTAAAAGAACAATATATCAAGTTACTACGGGCAGAAAACCTGCTCATTCACAAAGTGAACCGTGCCTTTTTCAATGATGTAAACGACCACTTGCAATTTGTATTACAAACCATTGAGATCTGCCGGGAAACTCTTTCCTCATTAGTCGATCTGTACATCTCCAACAATGATTTACGTATGAACGACATCATGAAGAGGTTAACCATCGTATCCACCATCTTTATCCCTTTGACATTTCTGGTCGGAGTATGGGGAATGAATTACAAATGGATGCCCGAGCTCGAATGGCAATACGGGTATTTATTTGCCTGGATTGTAATGGCAATTATCGGTATTATTGTATATTTGTACTTCAGAAAAAAGAAATGGTATTAACAAAAACACATCATCAGTCATGAAATCGATAAAAGAGCTATATAGAATAGGCACAGGACCTTCCAGTAGCCACACTATGGGACCGCGCAAAGCTGCCGAAATGTTTCTGGAACGTCATCCGGATGCTGCATCTTTTAAAGTAACCCTTTACGGCAGTTTAGCTGCTACAGGCAAAGGACACATGACGGATGTAGCCATTATAGACACTTTGCAACCCACTGCCCCGGTAGAAATTGTGTGGCAGCCCAAAGTCTTTCTACCGTTCCATCCGAACGGAATGACATTTGCAGCTTTAGATAGCAACGATAAAGTGCAGGAGAATTGGACTGTTTATAGCATCGGTGGTGGTGCACTAGCAGAAAATAATGACAATCCAACCATCGAAAGCCCCGATGTATATGGTATGGAAAACATGACTGAAATACTCCAATGGTGTGAAGATACCGGAAAAAGTTATTGGGAATATGTAAAGGAATGTGAGGAAGAAGATATATGGGACTACCTGGCTGAAGTATGGGCTACCATGAAAGATGCCATTCACCGTGGACTCGAAGCAGAGGGCGTACTACCCGGACCACTAAATCTCCGGCGGAAAGCCTCCACTTATTACATACGTGCTACCGGATACAAACAATCCCTGCAATCCAGAGGGCTCGTCTTCTCTTATGCTTTGGCAGTAAGTGAAGAAAATGCTTCCGGTGGCAAAATAGTAACCGCTCCTACCTGTGGCTCCTGCGGAGTCATGCCCGCCGTACTTTATCATCTTCAAAAAAGCCGTGACTTTAGCGATATGCGCATTTTACGTGCGTTAGCCACTGCCGGTTTGTTTGGCAACATCGTCAAATTCAACGCATCCATTTCCGGAGCAGAAGTAGGTTGTCAGGGAGAAGTAGGTGTTGCCTGCGCAATGGCTTCGGCTGCCGCCAATCAATTGTTCGGGGGCAGCCCTGCACAAATTGAGTATGCAGCAGAAATGGGCTTGGAACACCATTTGGGAATGACTTGCGACCCGGTATGCGGATTGGTACAAATTCCCTGCATCGAACGAAATGCATACGCCGCCGCACGTGCGCTGGATGCTAATCTTTATTCAGCTTTTACCGATGGCATGCACCGTGTCTCTTTCGACAAAGTAGTGCAAGTGATGAAACAGACCGGACATGACCTACCGTCACTCTATAAAGAAACAAGTGAAGGAGGATTGGCCAAGGATTACAAACAAATGTAATTATAAAAAGCAACGGACCACTCCTTTTATAGAAATGGTCCGTTGTCATTTTTATGATTAAAAGTTATTCAGTTGGCGGCCAATTCGTATCGTCTCCGTTACTGATATCTTTTTCATGTATCAATCCACCATCCTGCGTGAAATAAAGCGAGTAGCGCTGGCTACCTTGTTTCACCTGAATCACAGATTCCATCGGATTCTGTGGAAATGTCAACACATATACATCTGTCACTACCCACGCGTTATATTTAGAATCTATAAAAGCCGTATAAACAGCCGGCACCAACTGATCAATACTGTTCAGTTCATTTTCTGTCATCACCCAGTTGGCATTAGCATCAAACCAGACTTCCAATTCATCATTGCTCACCCAACAGTCAGCTACATAATAAGCACCTTTCATCTCCCATTCTATATTCTGGGCAGCCGGATATACCTGTTTCAAGGCCTCCGTAATATTACTGGGCGGAACAAAAGTATCATCATCGTCATTATCACATGCGCCGAAAGAAAGGGCAGTCATAAGCAACACTACTGCCCATGCGCTAAACTTAAATCTCCACATAGTTATCTTCTTGTTTAGGTCTATTTACTGCAACTTGTTAATCATCAGCCTTGATAAATTTTCCTTTCTTATCAAATTTGAAAGAAAGCCCGGTAGACAATTCAATCTCATACCCTTTGCGGTCACGTTCCACTTTCGTCACTCCTTCATTCACAAAATTATGTGCTTTCAGGTAGTTGACAGCGAATCCCGGAACAATACTAACAGGAACAGTCTGCCCTTTCTTAGCACTTACCTCTTCCCAGTTTCCCTTACTGTCAAAATCAATTTCCGTACCATCCATCAATAACACTTCATACTTGGTAGACTCCATCATATCCTTATCAATTTTGATATGGGCAACCTGTGGTTTTGTAAAATTACTATTGATAAAATTACGTGCCGGAAGCGGCAACTGATTCATGTCTTTAGTTATCACATCTTTTGCGAATGAAAACTGCACGGCTACCAGAGCCAGTACAAGTAGAGATAGAAATTTCTTCATAATCGTTATTCTTTTAGCGTTAATACTATACTTTATTCTATGCTACAAATAACGATACAGATTCCGGAAAGATTTAGGAATATTATGAGTTTGCTCTTTTTTTGTATTCTTTAACCATCCTAAAAAACAGAATCATCCTTCCATCTTCCATTCCCCAATTGTGCATCGTTCACTATCAAAACTGACAGCTATCTTTATAATCGGGAGTCCACACAAAGCAAAACGCTCAGGATAATTTTTCAAATTAATCTGTTCCATCGCCCGATCCGCTCCTTTATCCAACTTCTAATGTCCCTCATATTTCGTATTATCGCACTGAGGTATGGTGGACAAGAACATTTGCAAACGACGCAATGCAGCATCTATATCCCCATTACGGATATCTCGAGAAAGATACGCCACCATAGTATTGGTTTCCGGTGCTTTACTAGCAACATAATATGGAAGAAGACTTTTCATTAAGCCTATTCTTACTTCCTTATTGGGGATATCCAATGTATATAAGTCCAATTCCTCATCATAGTCCTTTATCGTAATATAACCACTTTGATATAACAACGGGATAATGCTTGTCATCCTTTCTGTTGGTGCATCAAAATCCTCTACAGCGGCCTTTTTCTTCCCGATTTCGGAAGGTTCTACTCCAAACTTATCCAGCATCTTTATCAGATCTCAATTTCCGACAGGTCTGTGCTTTCCATTATAATGGCAGTAGGTATACCTGCCATTTTCAAACAGCGAGCAACTTCTTTTATGCCTTCTTCCAGACCTTTCTGCATACCTTCTATCACCTTTTCGGTATGTTCGTATGAACCAAACGGTAATAATGATAGAACCCATCACCAAATCGGGATGCTCGCCGAAGACGCGCTTGAACGTCAAACCTGCTTTGGGGTCTAAGTATCTCATTATATTTATATAACCGTTGTTAGTCATTAATATTTGCCAAAGATAAAAAGAATTCAGGGAATTAACACCATTATATACGAACTTAATCTAAGAAAGATGAGTTTATGCAGCCATCTATAGTTGTATCTCCATCATTCTTTATTTCTTTCCATTTGTGTGGCAACATTTGTAGCAGTTCCTCATAATTTGCCTTCTGCATATATGGCATTCTTGCTATAACGTCATTCGGATAAGTGCGCGAATTTACTTTATGCGCTTTGCACATCGCCAGCAACGGGTACATATCCTACTTGCCAATGATAAAACAGATTGGGGTCTTTCTGAGAGATGCCGGCTAACCAATAATGAGCAGATATGACACCACGATGACGAAGTCTTTTATATTTTGTCTTTGCCCAATAGGCAATAATAATTTATCCATCCTCTTACGACATCATTGATATATGATGCCACAAATCGTAGGCTTCGATTATGGAGACGTTTGAGATTCCAGGATTTTATTGTTTCATGTATGCTACTTACCGATTTCTTGCTTATAGCAGGCAAATAACTTGTGAATAAGACATTGTTGCGTTTATCTTTTGCCGCTCTTGGTCTGAAAGTAAAGCCTAAATAATCAAAAGAAGTACAATGATAGTGCTCTGATGAACGACTGCTCATTTTGCAGAAGACTATTTTCATCTTTTCCTCATTAAGTCTCAATTTACATTCAGCAAAACGTTCTCCAAGACTTTCCTTTATGTATTCGGCTTGAGCCAATGTACTACTATGACAAACACAATCATCAGCATATCTCTCAAAAGATATGTGAGGATATTTTTATAAGACATCCATTTATCAAAGGTATAGTGCAAGAACAGGTTTGCTAAAATTGGACATATGACTGAACCCTGTGGTACTCCCATGTGTCTCTTTACAATCTGTCCATCACTTCTCTGATAAGAGACGGTCAACCAGCGTTTTATATAGAGAAGTATCCATTTTATCTTGATATGCTTCTCCACCGCTCTCATTAGTAAGCCATGGTCGATTGTATCAAAGAACTTGGATATATCCATATCTAAAACCCATGTATACTTCCAACACCGTCTTTCTGCCTTGGCTATGGCATCATGCCTTGAAAGGTCGAAATATAAAATATTATCAAATGAAGCTAAAGCCTAATAGCTATTTATTAGAAGCCGAGTTAATTAAATAGAGTACTAAATTTAAGATGGAGGAATAAACAAAGTTCTTCTTGTAGATGTTGATACCAATAAAGATGTAGATATAGCTAGAAATCATCTTAATAATAGTGATAAGAATGCTCTTAAAGGTTAAATTAGAGCTATTGATAATGATTTTACTGTTGTTTGATGTTGTTGATTATAAAGTTATCACTATATTTGCATCATCAATCACTAATAGAATAGTATTAATTATATAGAGTACCCCCTCTATTATTAAAAGGAGGAAACAATTTATGGGAAAATTAGTAGATGAACTCTTAGCTTATTTATCTAAAGCTTCTAAAGAACAATTGGTTAAAGATTGGGAAGAATTGAAAGAGTTTAATGAAGTTGGTCCTGAGGTTACAAGTTTTATTGAGCAATCTCTAGAAACAATCCAGATATGCGATTCCGTACCAGAGATAGCAATTTCAAATAAATTTGGTTCTTCGTCAAATTTGGTGGTACTTCTTCTATTGTGAATAAAGAATCTTGGCTCTCAGTAGTTTGCTTCCTGCCCTATTGTACATCTGCCTTTTTACCGCTTTAATTTTATTCACTGTCCCCTCCAGTAATCCGTTACTGAAGGGGATATCAATAGCTGCCTGTACTGCCTCCCAGTCTTTTTCAATACCATATGCAAAGTTCGTCAGTGCCATATTCCGTGTTGCCTTCGCTTTTTCAATCCACTTTCTAATATCCTTATCATAAGTGTTCCCATTAATCATATCTCTGAAATTCTGACACACGCTTAAGAGTTCTTTAATCTGCGGTGAGGACTTATATAGTTCCGCTAGTTTAGGATTATCCGATTCTCCCTTTAGA
>CEAP01000832.1_pt1 | contig 8798 bp, 5 predicted proteins | sample 557771 | NCBI WGS metagenome assembly CEAP01 (sample SAMEA3182073, study PRJEB8094) | gut metagenome | biome: human; feature: gut; material: Stool; isolation source: human stools | place: Canada | collected 2012-02-15
CTCATACGCAACTTCTACAAATTCATCATGGGAAGGCTTGACGTGAAGAAGTTCGGGCTCAAAGCAACAAGTCGCATCAAGGCGTTTGTCTTCAGGTTCATCTCGGTGCCGGCCAAATGGATAAAGACATCAAGGCAGTATGTGCTGAATATCTATTCATGCAACAATGCTTATGCCAATGTGTTCCAGAATGACTTTGGATAACGCCAACAACTTATGGTTATGATTCTGCGTATTGCCTCAAGTCGCATGGTGGGGTAAGGGGAATTTATATGTCTTTATGGTGACATTAGATGCCCTGTACCCTATTTTCACTATTGATGCTGATTCTTTTCGCTTCTATATCATATTATGCGCGTAGTTGCGGATTTGAGGTTTGATTAATTTGATATATATTTCCGGAACAATTGTTGGCTTTAATGAAAAAACAATCGGCTGGGTCGGAATTCAAGTCTCCCTCACGTCCGAATTTCTGATTGTTGGCTCCCCCCATATATCCACAAGATTTTAGTGCCGGCAGGGATGTCTTTGGCTTTGTATCTTACTACTAATCCATCGCCATCGGACATAGCTACAGCATCAATTGTCAGACTGCCGTTTCCTAGATGTCTCCTGTCTCTCACAATGTAGGTGCGTTGCCCGGATTTAAAACGAGATTCAATGAATTCCATATCTTTTATCCAAGTAATATTTGAGGGGGTAGATATAGCCATATATACACTTCCACCGAGGTTAGGCATGTAAAGTCCGAATTCGGGGAAGTCACTGGTTTCAAAACGAAAGCCGGTATTAGTTCCATAAATAGCTCTAGTAAATCTTTTATTTCCATTGGTTATTACAAACTCTTCTCCTTCGGGTTTATATCGAAGAGTTCTTTCTTCTCCGTGCCAATAGGAGGAGTGAGGCAAGTCTTTTGCGTTTGCCGGGAATTGCAACAAGGTAAATAATATCAATATAATTTTTTTCATAACAGTTTTTTATAAGTGTACTTTAAGTTCTATGTTCGTTTATTCGGGCTTGATTTTAAAGACGAAACCTGAAGATGTTTCTGCTTTTCCCCCTTGGGAAGCCGTGAAAAGGTAAGCCGGTTTTCCATTTTTCATTAGTACTTGCAGGCGTTCGAAACGTCCATAACGTTTGAGATGTTTAGGAGCGGGTGGTTGTTTGATATAATGCTCTGCTCCAAACCAACCAATTTGAGGGTTTTGCCAGTTCAGCCCGTCTTTGGATTCGAAATAGAGCCCCACTGTATGGTCGTAGAACCCCATATCTCTCATTAACATTTTGAATATACCGTTTTCATACCAGATATACGCATCTTCTACTTGCCTGTTTTCTCCGAAACCGGAGAAATCGACGATCGGATTTTTTTCATATCGTCGATAAGGTCCTGTGATTTTATCTGCAAAAGCTACCCCATATTTCCGGTTACCTGAAATACCATTGATATGTTGGTTCACATATTCATTTTCATTACAAGATTTATAATAAAGCCAGTATTTTCCGTCCGGATGTTTTAAGAAAGCTGGATTAGTGGTAATATAATCATCCCATTCACCTGTATTTCCAGGCATTAATAATGGTTTTTCGCATCTTTCCCACGGTCCCCAAATAGAGTTTGCTACAGCGTATCCGATACGTTTCGTTCCAAATTTACCATTGGTTGCTCCCATGTAAAATAGCCAGTAACGACCGTCTATTTTATAAATGCTTGGATTGTGACATGTATTACCATCAAAATAGCCCGGGCGGGGGGACAGTACTGTTGATACATATTTGTATGGGCCTTCCGGTTGGTCGGCTACGGCGTGTGCGATTTCACAATGCCCCAGCCATCCTTTCATTTCATACTTTTTTTCCCAACGTGAATAAAATACATGTACTTTATTCTTTTCATCTATAATTGGTGCACAACACCACACATAATAATTATCGTCTTCCAAGATGCGTCCCATAGGTTCCAGACGTTCAGCAAAAGAAGAAATAGCATCTGCTGGATAGTTCTTCGGCTGGTCAAGACTTTGGGCTTGTGCCGACGCAATCTTTAAAATAAAGAATAATGCATAAAAAAGGATGTGTTTCATAATTTCTGTGATATTTATATATGATTAATAATTCTTTTAGACCTGTATGACAAAATTAGGTTGATTCTGCAAATAGCTATGATGAAAAAATTCCATTTTGTATGTAGTTTTATCCACAAATAGCGATATTATGGTTGTAAGGTATTAGATATGGAACTTTGTTACAAATACTTTTTCTTATAGTAGCGCACTCTTGACAAAGCCTTTTTAATTTTGTATATTTGCAAGCGGAAAGATTAATGGATAAAGAATTTAAAAAAGAATGAAAATAGAATAGTACAATATTATAACAATATATCAGAAGCTCCTTACAATAGTTAAGCTGTGAGAGTTACCGTATAAGCTAAAGGCTGCAAATCTTTATAAGGTTCGCAGTCTTTTTTGTTATGAAAAAGTACAGGGAGAACCTTAAAATCGAAATTTATAATTTATAATAAACTTGGATACCGTTTTTAATAAACTCCTCAATAGTTTATTAAAAACAGAAAGCTTGTCTATTAAAGATAAGTCATTTTTTTTCTTTATGTGAAGGAGGAGGATAATACTTATTATGATGTAAAATGACAGAAGTGAATTTAAGTGACATGATTGTAAAAACAATGGAGCATTGTACACAATTCAATGCTCCATATTACATCATAATGCAATAATAAAAATAGATTTTTATTGAGCTATCACACCTGCCCAACTGGAAGAGAAGCGGAAGTTACCGACATTTCCGGTCAAATCATCGCGGTTCCTAAATGAAATAGAACGAATCCCCCCTTTTAATTTGTTATTATCTTCGTCCCCCTTCGCTACCACATCGGGTTGAGGTTCTTCTGCTGTTAAGGCTGGGTCTACAAATAATGAAACCTCGTTCTTTTTATAATCCAGTTTGAGAACCAATAGATGCGTCTTATTAAGCGCATGGCTTTTGAAGGATTCTGCATTAACTCTTAACAGATTAGTCCCGAATCGGATATGTTCATCGTCTATCTTACCGACATATACTCTGGCACGCAGATTACCGCCAGTATGAACAGGGGAAAGAGCAATGAAATCGCCTAAGCGACTGGAAGCGACGGAGGAAAAGTTTGCCAAAAATGAAAGGTATAAAGTTCCCCTGCAATAGTCATTCTTTTCAGAAATGGAATATACGCTAAATCTTGAACCTTTCACATTTTCCGGGAGTTCTCCTATTTTGATAGATACTCCTTTTTCCGTATATCCCTCATAACTGAGCTCTTGTCCGGTAATGGGACTACCGGCATTCTTGTCAGTTTGGGAAGAGAATGCTTCACACCAGGTATCTATTTTTATCGGAGCATCAGCTTTATTATATGTAGCTTTTTCCAATTTATCACCTTGTTTATATCCATTTAGCAGATTGCTTTTTAATACTTGTGCGTTGCTTGATAATACAAAGGCTGCCAGGCTTAAAATTAATACTGATCTTTTCATAATGCTATAATTAAATGTGTTGATAATTTTTTCTGAGACAAAATTAGTCTGAACTTTTTATTCCGACTAGTGAAAAAATTCCATTAAACATGTACATATGTTCACAAACACATAAATATATTTATTAATCTTCGTTTATTTCTGTTTCTCTTATGCCCTCTTGGTATCTTTTCTGATAACTGGAAGGAGAGATGCCAAATTGAGCCTTAAAACATCTGCTGAAATAGAACGGGTCATTGATGCCGACCATATAAGTTACTTCAGATACGGTATATTTCTTGGTTGACAACAATTCAGCAGCTTTCTTCATTCGCATGATACGAAGATATTCTTTGGGAGTATATCCGGTCACTCCACGCACTTTACGGTAAAAGATGGTGCGACCCAGTGACATCATAGAAGCAAAATCATCGGCAGTAAATTCAGGGTTAGTCAGTTGTTCTTCCACTATCTTGGTCAGATTTTCGACAAACTCCTTGTCTTTATCCGATGTACACATCACAGGACGTTTGGCTGACAAGTCATTGGAAAACTTCTCCTTTAGTTTGTCACGCTGTTCTATCAGTTTGAATATGCTTGCCAGTAACAGTTTGGTACTGAAAGGTTTTGTTATGTAAGAGTCTGCACCGCTTTTCACTCCTTCCAGATGGCTTTCCGCTGCATTCAGGGCTGTAAGTAGGATTATAGGAATATGACTGGTACTAAAGTCACTTTTTAGTTTACGGGTTATCTCGAAACCATTATATCCAGGCATCATGACATCGCTGATAATGAGGTCTATATCATTATTATGGGCATACTCCAGACCATTTTTTCCATCCGCTTCGGCAGCAACCTCGAAATATGGGGTCAGTTCTTCTTTCAAGAATTCCCGTACGTCATTGTCATCCTCGATAATAAGTATTTTCCGTTTGTTTAGAGGACCCTCTTGATCAGATGCGTTCAGTTCTGTTTTTAGTTCTTTCTCTATATTTTCTACTTCTTTATCTATTTCTTCTTCTGATTCAGAGTGAGCATTTTCCTCATTAAGAGCAGAAAGCGAAGGATGGTTTTGTGCTTCTTCTTTTAATATGGCATTTTCAGGAATAAGGAAGTCGTTAGATTGATAAATGGAAGAATCAGTAGGTAAAGTTACAATGAAAATAGAACCACCTGACGGATTTTCTTCATAGCAGATGTTCCCTTTGTGAACATGAACCAGTTCATGGGTAAGATGTAAACCTACTCCTATACTGTCGCTAGAAAAACTGCTTTGCATGAAACGTTTAAACAGCTCATTACGTTTTTCTTTGGGTATGCCTACACCTGTATCCGTTACTTTCATGATTAATAGCTGTTTCTGTTTATCAATATAAATGCTGAATTCTATCTTTCCACCGGAAGGAGTATATTTGAAAGCATTTGATAAAAGATTGTAGGCGATTTTGTCGATATTACCTTTATCAATATACATTTTGTATGAATTGACGGATGGTATAAATTTGAAATCCATATTCTTGGATTCGGCTGTATCCTGAAAGCTTAGGTAGATTTCATATAAGAAAGCGATAACGTCAGTTTCTTCAAGTGAAAGGGCGAGTTTGTTGTTCTGCATTTTCCGGAATTCAAGTAATTGGTTGATCAGACGCAGCATACGCTGGGTACTTTTGTCCATTAGTTTGATAGAGTAACGTATCTCCTTGGGGATATTGTGGGTACGGTGGATTCTGTCCAAAGCCCCTTGTATTAGTGTAAGCGGAGTTCTGAATTCATGTGAGATATTGGTGAAAAATACTAACTTGTATTCTGTTAATTGCTTTTCTACTTTAATTTTATTCCGCAAGTTGTTAATATTCCTGATAGTACGATATACAAAATACATGATAATGCCTGCAATGAGTATGTAAACAAAGAAAGCCCATCCGGTTGCCCAAAAAGGGGGAGTTACTTTGATTTCAAGTGTCTCCTCGTTATCACTCCATATACCTGATACGCTGCAGGCTTTGACATGTAGATAGTAGGTACCTGCCGGTAAGTTTTTATAAGCTGCAAAGTTTAATGTAGAAGGAATACTCCAGTCATCGTCATATCCTTCAAGTTTGTAGCTGAACCTTGTATTAGTCGAAATGGGATAGTCAAAAGTGGAGAAGTCTATGACAAAGGAACTTTGGTAATATTTCAGACTGATGGCATCTGTATATGCCAGAGCGGCTGTCAATGGAGAGTCCATATCGGCAGGACGGACTGATATTCCGTTTAACTTTAAGTCTGTAAATGTAACGGACGGAATTTTCTCTTTGTTTTTAATTTGCTTAGTATTGAGTATTATAAGTCCGTGGTTGGTGCCGAAAGCCAAACGACCATCTTTTAATTTGGCACATCCTTCTGTATATACATTCCCCAATATATCATTAGAAAAGAAGTAATTGTTGAATATTTTGTTTTCCGGGTTAAAACAAGAAATCCCATATTCGGTGGATACCCAGATATTTCCTTCATCATCTTCAATGAAAGCTTGTACTACACTGTGGACAAGTCCATCATTGACCGTATAGTGAGTAAAGGATATATCTTTATAATCATTCTTTATATTGGCTACGCAAAATCCGATACCTGATTCGGCAATCCATATCCTGCCTTTCTTATCTTGTATAATTGATTTTATTTCATTGCTTTTCAGGGCATGGTTATCCAGATTGTATTGGTAAAAATCGTTCGGGTCTTTTATAATACGGTCAGGATCGAATACAAAAACACCTTCACTGGTTCCTACCCATATCCATCCGTTACGGTCTTCGCAGATAGTGCGGATTTCCTTTTGGCCATAAGTCTTATTGAAAAAATGCCGGAATATGTATTTGTCTTTTTTAGGAACAGCGAGATCAAGTCCTCCGCCGAACGTTCCTATCCACATACGTTGTTTGCGGTCTTGCAAAATGCAGAATACTGGATCGGCAGCTAAGGAATTTGTATCGGTTGCCTGATGTATATAGTGTTGGTCGTCTCCGACTTGGAGCCCTTTCCCGCGTGTTCCCAACCATATATTACCTTTACTATCCTCACATGCAGAATAGATATTTATATCATAATACTTTTTGCTTTTCTGTTTTGTTAGTTTATTATCGTAGATATATAATCCGCCTGCACGCGTTGTTATCCATACTTCGTCATCTTGCATGTGGGATATGAAGCGGATGGCATTTGCCCTGTCGATATTTAATTCACCTTCGGGATATACTTTTGCAGCCCCTTTATTTATGATTTCAATTTGGGATATACCGGAATATTCGCTACTTGTCCATAAATTGCCCGAGTGATCTTCTATTATATATTGAAGATAGTTTGAGGCGATGGGATTTGTATGATTGGCGGTTGCGGTAAAATGTTCCAGTTCTTTAGTAGTAGGATTATAGGCAAAAAGTCCGTTCCCATAAGTCGTTATCCATATAATGTCTCTGGAGTCATGATAGACATGATAGCGTTCGTAATCAATGAAATATGGAAGCTTTGACGATCTTACATCAATCTTTTTGACACTACCGGATTCTTTTTGAATATAGTTAATGTATCCAGTCTGATTATGAACCCAGTAGTTGTTGCGGTTATCTTTCACTACCAATCCATTACGGATATTGAGCTCTTCCGGAGCAATTCTGGTTGTATTGGTCTTGGGATTGAATAAGATTCCGCCTTGTTTGGTAAATAACAGCCATTCGTTACGTAATACAATATTGCCTGTTAGCAAAAAATCAGTTGATGTGGCAGTATTGGCAACTTTCGTGAGGTGCTGCTGGTTGTATTTCCAAATAAATCCCTCTGATGTTATGAAATAAATAGTATTATCAATGACTGCGCTTTGAAGGAAGTAGTGAGTCGAATCTATACATTCGAGCGTGTTATCTTTAAGTAAATACAGCCCTTTTCCTGTACCAATCCAAATGGAATTTGAATCAAATACACTAAGAAAACGTATATTGTCGGATTTTAGTTTATGGTTGTCGGTAGAATATGTTTCCGAACTGAATTTGTTGTTTTTATAAGTAATTTTCCGGCAGCCTTGCACCCTTCCCCAAAGCCATATATCCTTATTAGGGAGGATTGTGACTTCATTATAACGGTCTTTCATTTCTCCTTTGCCGGTGAAATCTACAAAACAGTCTTTTTTCAAATCATAACAACTGATTTGTTCCGCGGAAGTTGTAATCCATAGGAATCCGTCAGAGTCTTCCTGTACACTTCTGATACGATGATCCGCTAATGACAGTTCTTCACCGCTCTGGGGACGGAAAGTAACAAATGAATTTCCATCATAACGGCTCAGGCCATTTAAAGTAGAAAACCAAATGAATCCTTTGCTGTCTTGATAGATATGCCTGATAGAATTATTGGCTAATCCGTCAGTGGCAGTCAGATTCCTAGCATGTATTTCTATGGAGGCGTTTGCCGGATATATAATACATGTACATATAAAAAAGAAAATTGTAGCTTTAATGAAGAATCTCATACTTGTATAGTGATAATAATGATTGTGTTTTTTTAGATTTGCGGTAAAGATAGATAAATAGCACGTAATTTTAAAGTTTAAATTCAGACTTTTGCATTGAATTTCTTGAATAACCTGAAAAAAAGAAAGAGGGACTATATAAGAATGTTCAGGTGGACAAATGTGCATGGTATATGGAGAAAAATGCATGAGCAGCTTCATGTATGCCGCTATATTTGCTGTTGAATTGATAACTGGATTTTGTATTACCATGGTTTATGAGATTGTATAAAACTAATATTATTAAATGAAAACTAGAATGTATGAAAAGCACTGTTTGTGAGATTAGCTGTTGGAGAAGAAAATATATATCCTCAAATCCGCAACTACGCGCATAATATGATATAGAAGCGAAAAGAATCAGCATCAATAGTGAAAATAGGGTACAGGGCATCTAATGTCACCATAAAGACATATAAATTCCCCTTACCCCACCATGCGACTTGAGGCAATACGCAGAATCATAACCATAAGTTGTTGGCGTTATCCAAAGTCATTCTGGAACACATTGGCATAAGCATTGTTGCATGAATAGATATTCAGCACATACTGCCTTGATGTCTTTATCCATTTGGCCGGCACCGAGATGAACCTGAAGACAAACGCCTTGATGCGACTTGTTGCTTTGAGCCCGAACTTCTTCACGTCAAGCCTTCCCATGATGAATTTGTAGAAGTTGCGTATGAGTGCCGTGAGCAGAAGAAACACAGTGTTTTCGCCCATGAATGATTTCGGCAGTCTGTTCCATC
>CEAP01013959.1_pt1 | contig 8618 bp, 5 predicted proteins | sample 557771 | NCBI WGS metagenome assembly CEAP01 (sample SAMEA3182073, study PRJEB8094) | gut metagenome | biome: human; feature: gut; material: Stool; isolation source: human stools | place: Canada | collected 2012-02-15
TCCTTTCCATCATACTTGGCGAAGAGATTCGTCTGGCGGGGCAGCCTCAGGCAGAGAGGGAAATGCGGACCGTGCCCTGGCTGCGTTCCATCCGGCTGGATGTGTATTCCGTGGATGAGGAGAACCGTGTTTACAATGCGGAAGTACAGAAAAAGAATACCGGTAATTTGATTAAGAGAAGCCGGTTTTATCAGGCGTTGATTGACAGTTCCCTGCTGGCGCCCGGTGAAATTGATTTTAACCGTATGCAGTCCTCCTGCCTTATTACTATTATGCCCTTTGACTTATGGGGATATGGAAGGTACAGATACACATTCCGGATGGTGTGTCAGGAGGAAAGCGGCCTTTTTCTGGAAGACGGGGCGGTCAGAATATTTCTCAATACCCATGGAACTGTGCCGGAGGGAGTAAGCGGGGAGCTGATAGAGCTGCTTCATTACATAGAACATACCTCTGAAACAGAGGCGGCCGGAAGCCGCAGTCCGAGGATTAAGGAACTGCACCGTCGGGTCAGCCAGGTTAAAGTCAGTGAAGAGATTGGAGTGAGATATATGCAGGAATGGGAAGAACGGATGTATCAGCTTCAGGATGCTAAGGCGGAAGGAAGGGAGGCTGGACTTGAGGAAGGTATAAGAGCCTTTGTCTTGGATAATCTGGAGGAAGGGAAAACAGAAGGACAGATATTGGATAAACTGGTGCGGATGTTCTCTCTGAGCCGGGACACGGCCGGAGAGTATCTGAAGCGCTATATGGGAACTCCCTGAGCCGTATATCCGGGCGGCGGTCCTTTTTCATCCCGTCTTATAGTGAAGTGTATTATGACGGAAAGCGCAGTTTTTGTGACAGCAAAGTATCACTTGAAACTGCGCTTTTGAAATTGTGTATCCAATACTGTGCATTCAATACGGTACATTCAGTACTGCATATTCAATACTGTACATCTAAAACTGCATTCAATACATTCTGTATATCCGAGCCGTCTCTAAGGCTGTCTGTACACCACTCCGCCCTTCATCACCAGCCCTACCTGTGAAAGTCGGGATACATCCTCCAGCGGGTTTCCCTCCACGGCAATGATATCTGCCTCCATACCGTTTTCCAGCTTTCCGATTCTGTCTTCCAGGCGGCAGACCCTGGCCGCGCGGGAGGTGACGCCCTGGATGGCGGTTACGGGATCGGCTCCCAGCTCCACGGCATATCCCACCTCCCGGTACAGAAAGCCGTGATAAGCGTCTGTTCCCAGGACAAAGGGGAGACGGGCCTTGATGATGCGGGCCACATTTTCGCGGACCCGGCTGCGGTTCAGCCTTACCTTCAGGGCATTGGCGGGCGAGAGGAATTCCTCCCGGCTGAGGTCTAAGAAAATGCCGGAGGTCAGATCCACCACACAGCGGGAAGCGGCCAGACGCTCCACGTCCTGTTCCGCAGCCATATACATGTGCTCAATCACATCCACCCCGCCGTCAATGCAGTCCTTCAGGCCCTGGCCGCCGATACAGTGGGCAGCAGTGGGGATGCCCAGGCGGGCGCCTTCGCTTACCGCGGTGGAGATTTCTTCCAGGCTGAGGAAGCTGGGCACAAAGGTGCTGGCGGGCTCCGGAACACCGGGGGTTATGAAGAGTTTCAGCAGGTCTGCGCCTTTTTTCAGGTTTTCACGGCAGGTATGGCGGATTTCTCCGGCTCCGCAGTGGGGCATTCCGATGTGGCCTGCTCCGTGGCTACCCTTCATGCCGATGCCTGCTGCCAGGAGACGGGGGCCGTCCACCTTTTTGTCCTCAATCAGTTTCTTCAGGGTCACGTCTATATAGAATTTATCCCCCATGCACCGGGCTGTGGTTACACCGCTCATCAGGTCTTCCTTAAGTCCCTTTAATGCCAGCAGGGTCAGCTGGCATTCGTTGCTCCAGGCCAGCAGCTCCAGATGTTCCGGAAGGGCTGCATCAATGCACAGGTGGTTGTGGCATTCTATCATGCCCGGCATCAGGGTCATGTGCGGAAGGCTGATTTCTTTTACATCTTCCAAGGACAAGGCCTCCCTGGCTTTCCGGGGCAGGATTTCCCGGATTATCCCGTCTTCGATGATAAGGGAGCCGTTCTCCAAGGGAGTAAGCTGTTCCCCGCACAAAATCATTCCTGCATTTAATATGGTTCGCTTCATGTCTGTCTGTTTCCTCCGTCTGTCAATATCATTTGTCCGGTTTAGTCTAAATCAGCAGTTGCCGCTGGCTGGGTTTCGCAGCCCTCCTGTTCAGGGACAGGAATGTCTGCAGCTATGCCGTGAGCTTCATTCCATTTGCGGGATACCTTGGACAGCCAGGATACCAGCAGCGGGCAAAGCACGGCTGTGATTACCACGGCGGCAGCTGTCTGGGCAGTGGCTGTTTCCACCTGAGGCTGGAAAGAAGGATCGGCCATGGCTACGGCAGTGGGCGTGGTGGTGGCCACCCCGGCCGTGGTTCCGATGGCAGCGCCCATGGGATCCGCCTTTCTGCGGAGGGCGCTGTAGAGGAAAAAGGTGAGAAGTCCGGTGGCCAGCACGGTAAGAAGGCCCAGCACAATACCGGAAATACCCGCTCTCAGGATATTGTTGAAGTTCATGCCGGCACCCAGGGCAAAGCCGTTAAAGGGCGGGAGAAGAATCATGCCGGTGGCCAGAATTTTTCTCCACTCATGGTCCAGATTGCCGATGATGAACCCGATAACCATGGGGATGATGCTGGCAATGATATCTGTTATGGGGAAGTTGCCCATGCCGGAGGCGCCCAATGCAATCATGGTAAAAAAGGGCCCGTCATTGAGGGCAAGGATAGAGGTGGCTCCCACATCTGTTTCATCACCAAATTCGCCTGCCAGGGTGGCATAGATGACGCCGTTGGAATTGGTTACGGCTCCGATGACAGCCAGGGGCGCCAGTCCCAGGAACCCTGCTTCGCCGAACAGTGCATTGAGCAGAAGCCCCAGGCCGAAACCGATAAAGAACTTAAGGGCGGTGAGGACAACGCCTTTCCATACCGTGCTGCCGGCCATCCTTACATCAATGGTGGCGCCGCTGCAGAACAGAAACAGGCCAATCAGGGTGGGGACCCCGTTCTTGAACAGGCCTGAGGTAAAACCTCCGATGGTGAGGGCGTTGGGGAAAAAGGTATTCATTGCACATCCAAGGAGCAGGGGAATCACCATCACTCCTGCCGGAAAACGCTTCATTGTCGCTAATATCCTCATAAATCTCTTCTCCTTTACGTGGGCTTCCATGCTCACCGGCCATGTGAGATGCGTCAGCCGCTGGTTGATTTTACATGCCATTGCAATGCTGCTGACTGATTACAAAGCAATTGTCGTGCCAAAAAACTATTTGAGAATGAAACAGATTCAAATTTTATTTAAAACAGCTAAAGTTGCATGAGAAAATATGTGTTATTTGCACAATAAAAAAGGAAAAACAAATAAAAAATTGGAATATATAAAATTGCATAAAGATTGCTATTTAGCAATAAAATGCAATTTAATGATTGCAAAAATGCAATATATAGGATAATATGGACAATGGGAGGTGGGAGTGCGTGATTAAAATTGTATTTTTTGCACCATATCCGGACATTCTTCCTGTCATTGAGCAGGTGTTCCGGGAACGGCCTGAATCGGAAGCCATCCGGTATGAGGTTGTCCAGGATTTCTACAATAACAGACTGGAACAGGTGGAGGCGGACGTGGTTATAGCCAGGGGCTTTACGGCCCATACCTTAAAGCGCAAAAACATTCCGTGTGCAGAGCTTAAATCCACGGGATACGATGTGATGAAGGCAGTCAATGAATGTATGCAGAAGGGGAATATTGAAAGGATTGCCGTGGTGGGCGCCTTCAATATGGTGTATGGGGCGGAGCAGATGTGCCACCTGTATCCGAACCTGGGGTTGGGCTGCTATGCGGAGGACGATGAGACCAAGCTGGAGATGGCGGTGCACCAGGCTATGAAGGACGGGAACCAGGCCATTGTGGGGGGATATTCCACGGTCCAGATCGCGGAGCGTCTGGGTATGCCGGCTGCCATGATTCATTCGGGAATCGAGGCAGTAAACCATGCCATTTCAGAGGCCATAGCTGTGGCCCATCTCACCCGGTATGAGAGGCAGAAAAGGGATGAGATAGCAAATATCATGAACTACTCCTTCCAGGGGATTATTTCCGTCAACAGGAAGGGAATCATAACCCTGGCCAATACATGCTGCCATACGTATATGAAGGACAGAAAGACTTCGCTGGCAGGAGAGCATATAAAGGACTTCTTTCCGGATATTGATTTTGACAGTGTGATCAGGGACAAACAAAAGATCCTGTCGGAGGTGTGCAGGTTCGGAGGAAAGCAGGTGCTGGTCAATTGTGTGCCTGTGGCCGGTGACTCGGAGGAGTTCGGCTGCGTGCTCACCTTCCAGGGAACAGAACAGATACAGGCAGAGGAGGGCAAACTGCGCAAGCGTATGCATTCGGACGGCTTTACGGCCAGGTACGACTTTTCCCACATACTTTACAGGGACAGCTGCATGGAGGCGGTTATCAGCCAGGCCATGAAATTCAGTTATTCGGATTCCAATATACTGATTCATGGGGAGACGGGGACGGGAAAGGAACTGTTTGCCCAGAGCATTCACAACTCCAGCCGCAGAAGGAAGGGGCCTTTCGTGGCGATTAACTGCGCGGCATTGCCGGAGAACCTGCTGGAGAGCGAGCTTTTTGGCTATGTGGAAGGGGCCTTTACCGGAGCGTCCAGGGGCGGGAAAATGGGATTTTTTGAGATTGCCCATAAGGGGACCATTTTTTTGGATGAGATAGGCGATATATCACCAAAGCTGCAGAGCCGCCTCCTGAGAGTCATACAGGAACGGGAGATCATCCGGCTGGGCAATGACACCGTGATTCCCATTGATGTCCGCGTTATCTGCGCCACCAACAGGGATTTAAAGAAGGAGGTGTCCCGGGGGAATTTCAGGGAGGATCTGCTGTATCGCCTGGATGTGCTTGAACTCAATCTTCCGCCCCTCAGAAAACGGAAGCAGGACATCCTTTATCTGGCGGACCGGATGGTGCGGTTTGAACATGAGCGCACAGGAAGCAGGCTGGAGGCAATAACCCAGGAGGGCAGGGAACTTCTGATGCGTTACAACTGGCCGGGAAATGTGAGGGAAATGCGCAATTTCTGTGAGCGTATCTGTATTCTCTGCGAGAAAACAAGGGCAGGGGCAGAGGACGTACTCCAGGCCCTTCCGGGAGAGTGGGATCACGGGGAGGGAGCAGACAGCCGGTATGCAGAAAGCCGGCATGCAGACAGCGGTTCCGGCAGCGCGGATTTTCCGGCGTCCGGCAGTCATGTACCGGCGGAGGCCGCGGGCCGCGGGCCCCGTCTGGAGGAAGCCCAGAGGCAGGCCGTGAAGGACGCCCTGGAGCTGTGCGGTTATCACAGGGGCAGGACAGCCGCGTATCTGGGAATTGATAAGAGTACTCTGTGGAGAAAAATGAAAAAATACGGCATTGAGGGTTAGACGGCTGACAAGAAACACCGGGCACAGGGGTTGCGTTGAAACGGAGAAACGTTATGAAACAAAAATACATATTGAAACAGAAATAAAACATGATAGGGATAATGAAACATTTATGCCGTGAAAAGTATGAATACATTGGGGGATAAATGATGGTGATATATGCAAAATGCATAACGTAAATAAAGGGTTCCCGGAGGTAAAACAGAAAAAATCGTTCTTCCTGAAAAGTTTGGCACGCTTTTTGCTTTTAATACAGGCATAAGTCAAGAGCAGAAATAAAAACCAAAATAGAAGGAAGGATGATTTTTTTATGAGCGGTAAACCGATTTTAGGAATCTTATTAGGAGATGCAGCCGGCGTGGGGCCGGAAATTATTGTCAAGCTGGCAGCTTCCAGATTTTACGATGAATACTGCCGTCCCATAGTAATAGGGGACGTCAGGGTGTTTGAGAGAGGTGCCAGGATATGCGGTCTGGAAATCCCGGTACAGGTCATTGACAAGGTGGAGGAAGCAGACTGGACCAAGGGAATGCCTGTCCTGGATCAAAGGGATGTGGACCCTGAGCAGGTTCCGTTTGCCAACATCAGCATTGAAAGCGGACGCGCCTGCCTGAACATGCTGAAAACAGCCATTGAGCTTTACCAGGCCGGCAGGATTGACGGATTCTGCTTTGCCCCGTTAAATAAGCAGGCAATGATTCAGGCCGGGTGTCCTTTTGAGAGCGAGCACCAATACATGGCCCATCTCTTTGGACACACGGAGCCGTTTGGGGAAATCAATGTGCTGGGAGATCTGTGGACCACAAGGACAACCAGCCATATTCCCATTAGCAAGGTCAGCGACAGCCTGACCGTGGATACCATCATGAGAGCTATAAGACTGGCCAATGTTTCCCTTAAGAATTCCGGTATTGAGAAGCCCAGGCTTGCCCTGGCAGCCCTGAATCCTCACTGCGGCGAGGGCGGAAAGTGCGGCCGGGAAGAGATTGATGTAATCGCGCCGGCCATTGAAAAGGCAAGGGAGATGGGGATTGACGCTAACGGACCGTTCCCCTCTGACATTCTGTTCATCAAGGCCTTTAACGGGGATTTCGACGGAGTGGTGACCATGTATCACGACCAGGGCCAGATCGCCCTTAAGCTGAAGGGATTTGACCAGGGCATCACCATTGCGGGAGGACTTCCGGCGCCAATCGTCACATGCGCCCATGGCACGGCTTACGATATTGCCGGAAAGGGAATTGTCAAGACTTCGGCATTTGAGAATGCGGTCAAGATGGCTGCCAAGATGGCTGCCCATCTGAAAGGCTGCTGATAAAAGGGAGGGGTTTACATGAAAAAAATAGGTACAAAGCAGATTGTACCCTTGGTGTTAGCCGTATTTGCAGTGGTATTTGCAGTGGTTGGTTTTACGCAGCTGGGGTTCTGGGAGGATGTGGACGGTCCTCAGCCTGGTTTCTTCCCGGCCATCATGGCTATCGTTATGTTCCTGGCAAGTATTGCTTCTTTCTTTCAGTCCCTGAAGGAAGAGAAGGCTGCCAGGTATGAGCGGGATGAGATGATGGTCATAGCAGGGGGAGCTGGAATCATAGCAGGTTCCTTTATTATAGGCCTGCTGCCCAGCTGCTATTTGTTCGTGATACTGTGGCTGAAGGTGTTTGAGAAGACCGGATGGAAGGAAACGCTCATTGTCCTTGCTGTCTGTATGGCCATTTCCATCGGCGTGTTCCGTATGTGGCTGGGGGTCCATTTTCCAATGGGGCTTTTTGAAGCATTCTTGTAGAAGGGGGTAAACAAAATGGAAAATATACAACTGTTAATGCATGGCTTCTCCACGCTGTTCACCTTCAGCAATGTGGGAGCCGCCCTTTTGGGAGCGGTTCTGGGCCTTGTGGTGGGGGCAATGCCCGGTATCGGAAGTCTGGCCGGTGTGGCCCTGCTGCTTCCGCTGACCTACAAGTTTAATCCCACCACCGCCATCATTATGCTGGGAGCTTTGTATTACTCCAATATGTACGGCGGCGCCTTCAGCGCAATCCTGTTAAATATTCCGGGAGACTCACCGGCCATCTGCACGGCCATGGACGGCTACCCAATGGCATCCAAAAAGAAGCGTCCCGGACAGGCGCTGTTTACAGCCAATATGGCCTCCTTTATCGGAGGAACCATCGGCATCATCATCCTGACCTTTACAGGACCTGCCCTGGCGGATATCGGCCTTAAGTTCGGCCCGTCCGAGATGACGGCTCTGCTTCTTATCGCCATGACGTCCATCAGCTGGCTGGTGGGTGAGAATCCCATCAAGGGCGTGGTGATCACCATGCTGGGCATTCTGCTGGCAAGCATTGGCATGGACACTCTCTCAGGCTCTCCCAGATATGATTTTGGCAGTATGTACCTGCTGGGAGGCATTCCCTTTACGCCCTTCATTATCGGCACAGTGGGATTTTCACAGGTCATTAAACTGGTGATGGAGCGCAGCAATGAGGTGAAATCAGAGCCCCACATGAAGCTTACCATCCGCGGAAGTATCCTGACAAAGCATGATTTCAAGCGTCTGCTTCCGCCTGCCCTGCGCTCCGGCGTCATGGGAACCTTTGTGGGCGTGCTTCCGGGAGCAGGGGCAACCACCGGCGCTTTCATGGGATACGCGGCCCAGAAGAAATTCAAGAACGAGGAAGAACTGGGAACCGGCGCCATAGAGGGCATTGCGGCCAGCGAGGCTGCAAACAATGCGGCCGCGGCAGGTGCATTTGCGCCGCTTCTGGCCCTGGGTATACCGGGAAGCGGCACTGGCGCAGTGCTTTTGGGAGGCCTGATGATGTGGGGGCTCAATCCGGGACCGCTTCTGTTTACCAATGAACCGGAATTTACATGGGGACTGATTGCATCCCTGTTCCTCTCCAACATATTTGCTCTGGTTGTGGCAATCGGTGTCATTCCGTTCCTGATTCAGATATTGTCCGTGCCTGTAAAGTACATGATTCCCATTATCACCATTGTGTGCGTGGTGGGATCCTACAGCTCCAGCTATTCCATGTATGGCGTGCTGATTATGTTTCTGTCAGGCATACTGGGATATCT
>CEAP01017062.1_pt1 | contig 8479 bp, 9 predicted proteins | sample 557771 | NCBI WGS metagenome assembly CEAP01 (sample SAMEA3182073, study PRJEB8094) | gut metagenome | biome: human; feature: gut; material: Stool; isolation source: human stools | place: Canada | collected 2012-02-15
GGCTTTTTTCCGCTTTTCTTGCATGAATCTTGTGCGTTGTGCCGCCGGGCGTGCCGAATCTTTCTGATCCGGGCCAGCAGCCGCTGTTTGAACGGGTGTACCGCATAGTCCGCCGCAAAGCGCAGCGGCCAGACCAGAACAAACACCGTGCCGCGCAGCGCCCTGTGCACCGCGTGGGAAACGCACCACCGCCAGCACAGTGCCCCCAGCCCCATGGCGGCGGCCATATACCAGCGCGCCGCCCCGGTAGCCGAAGCCCCCGCCGCGAAGCCGCAGCAGACAAAGGCTGCGGCAGCAAAGGCCAGCACATCCCACACAAAGCAGCGCACCGGGCCGCTGCCAAAGGCAAGGGTTGCCCCATCCCGTACAGCGCCAAGCAGCAGGCCCGCCCCAAGACAAAGCAGCACATCGCCCAGCACTGCCCACAGCGGCGGCGATGGCACCATCAACGCAGCAGGCGGGCCAGCAGCCCACCGCTCTGTTTTTTGCTCTGCTGGTTCTCGGTATACTGCAAATATTCGATCTGGCCGGAGATATGCACTTCCCCCGTGCGAACCGAAAGCTCGCTGACCTGCATTCCTTGCCCACCGATGGTCAGATCCCCCAGCGGAGTTTGCAGCGTTGCGCCCAGTTCATCACAGCTCACAATACGGGTCACACCGGTCACCGTCAGCCGGGCGCGGTTTTCCAGCGTCAGGGCATGGGCGCGCGGCGGAGCAGGCAGGTCGGATTGCTGGGGGGCATGTTCCCCAATCGGGTGCGGGCTGGTCAGTTCTGGCATGGCGGTTTCCTCCGGCAGCAGTTGTTGCTTACCCTATACCATATGCCGCACACCGCGCGGTTAGAACTCCCCCGCCCTGGTTTTTCTCAGCCTTCCAGGATCTCAAACAGCTCGCGGGCAACATCCTTGCCCTTGGGTTCATCAATAGAAAGCACCCGCACCTTGACGGGGCGGTTGCCGAAGGTAATCTCGATCACATCGCCGATCTTTACGGCATAGCTTGCCTTGGCGGGTTTGCCGTTCACGATCACGCGGCCCGCATCGGCCACATCATTGGCCAAGGTGCGGCGCTTGATCAGGCGGCTGACTTTCAGGTATTTATCCAGTCTCATGGTTCATCCTCATCTCTATGGCAGCGGTACTCCAGCCACCAGGCGGGAATCATGCGGCGCTGCCTATATCATAAAAGCCCGCCGCGTTTGGGTGCGGCGGGCTTTTTCATTCAGAGCGTATCTGACGCCTGAACAGATTACTGCACAGCGTCCTTCAGTGCCTTGCCAGCCTTGAATGCGGGCAGCTTGGAAGCAGCAATGGTCATGGGCTCTTTGGTCTGCGGGTTGCGGCCCTGGCGTTCCGGGCGCTCGCGGACTTCAAAGGTGCCAAAGCCAACCAGCGAAACTTTGCCGCCGTTCTTCAGCTCTTCGGTGATAGCAGCCAGTGCTGCGTTGACAGCCTTTTCGGCGTCTTTCTTGCTCATGCCAGCTTCAGCGGCAACGGATGCGATCAGTTCAACTTTGGTCATTTGTTATATACCTCCAAATTAAATAAATTGCGTTTTTTTACCCTTTCAGGCTACCGGCCCGGCTGCTGTGCAAAATGCCTCGTTGGCTTTTTGCAGCGCCTGTTCGGGGTCTACCCCTGCCTGCCGGGCCAGATTGGCGGCGGCAAACAACAGTTCGCCCACAGCCTGTTCTGCCTGCGCGCTGGCGGGCTGCGCCGTTTGCAGGTTCTCCGCCGCGTCTGCCAAGGCTGCAGCATCGGCCCCCTGCAGGGCTGCGCCATGGCGTGCGGCGCGCTTTTGCAGCTTGGCCGCGCGCATCAGCGCGGGCATGGCACGGGGCACACTTTCCAGGTCATCGGCCAGGGTGCGGCGGCCCTTTTCTTTATTTTTGAGCGCATCCCAGTCCGTTATACCTTCGTAACCTGGTTGGGTGCCAAAAATATTTGGGTGCCGCTCAATCAGCTTTTGGCATACGCCATCGCAGACCTGTTCCCAGGTAAAGCGGCCGGTTTCCTGTTCCATGCAGGTATGGAAAGCAACCTGCATCAGCACATCGCCCAGCTCTTCACACATCAGCACCGGGTCATCCAGGTCAAATGCGTCCACAGCCTCATACGCTTCTTCCAGGAAGTTCATCCGAATCGATGTATGGGTCTGAACTTTATCCCACGGACAGCCGTTGACCGGATCCCGCAAAAGGGTGATAATGCGGACAAGATCATCTGCCGTGTACGGGCGGTTGTGCGGATATTCCATGCATGCTGCAATGCTGCCTGCCCAGGATGTACCAGGGTCCGCCTGAAAAAACAACAGGCAACATCATACCTCTCATTCTACCGTTTTGTCAAGGAAACAATACAAGTTGCTGTTTGACAGCCAAGTTACCTGTTTACAGCTGTGCGCCGCAATGGTTGCAGAACAGTGCGTCTGCATCCACATCTGCATGGCAGACGGGGCACTCTTTGGTCTCACCGCGCGGGCGGTCAGCCGCATCGGCCAGAGCCTGCTCCTCCTCGGGGGTCAGGCCGGCGGGGTCATCGTGGTAGGTGGTGGGATCGTTGGGGTCCTCAGCCTCCTGCTCAGCCTCGGCAGCTTCAGCGGCAGCGGCCTCATCGGGGGTCATGCGGGCCTTGATTTCCTCAATCGCCTTTTCGATTTCGGCAATGTTCTCGATATATTTATCCACCAGGGGCTGGTTTTCCTCTTCTGCCTTATGCAGGCTGTAAACCAGTGCGCCCAGCTGGCGCTGTGCCTTGGCCAGGCGGTTCTGCTGGGATGCCAGATCCAGCTGGTTCTTGCCCTTATCTGCAATATCCATGGCTGCCTTGTAAGCGGTATCCACAAACTGCATGCTCTGTTCTTTGATCTTATTGATATCCAGTTCAAACATAATGTAACACCTCGTTATCATCTGGCCCCGGCAGGGCACTGCGCCACAGCTGCGCAGCCCGGCCGGGTGGAATGAAAAGCCGTAAAAATTTATTATTTTCGATTTCACGGCTTTTCCCTGTAAGGCTTATTATACCGTATCATTGCCTGGTTTTCAATCTTGTGGCGCAAAGAATTATGTCCAAATCGTAAACATTTAGACGTAACAGGAAGTTTTATTGGTTTTCAGCTCCAATGAACTCCCGCAGCATGCTTTTCTGTGGGATCAGCGCGGCATTAATGGGTACAAAATGCGCAAACCGGCTGCGCAGGTCTGCCATGCGGCCCGCATTGGCGCTGGCCGTCAGCTGGTCAATATAATATTCCCAAATCCCCACCTCGCAGCTGAACGAAGTATCCAGCACAAGGTTCGCCCGATTCTTGAACGTCTTGATATACTGGTCCTCTGCCTTACAGACATGGGGCCACAGGCCGATGGTAAAATCGGCATCATGCCCGCGGAACCGCCAGTCCCGCGTAATGCGGCGGGCAAGGCGAACATCGCGGGTGGCGATCAGCCGCGCACCGTCCGGTCCGGCATATTCTTCCCGCAGGCTGGCGTAAATATTCAGCACAGCATCCTGCGGCAAAGTCTCGGTCAGGATGGGGTTAAAGGCGTGCAGTCCCTCCACAACCACCACACCGTCAGTGCAGTCGATGTGCTGGGTCTGCGGGGCGGGCAGCTGGGTCATAAAGTCAAAGATCGGCGCATCGCACACGCCGGTCTGGGCCAGCTGCTGCAGGCAGTGCTGCACCAGCGGGATATCCAGCGCTTCCACGCATTCGTAATCATCCCGGCCATCCGGCTGTTTGGGGTAGCGGCCCTCGCCCACAAAAAAGTCGTCCAGGCTCAATACCCGGCTGCGCACGCCTTTGCTGCGCATGGCGGCGGCCAACTTGTTGGCGCTGGTGGTTTTGCCCGCAGCGGAAGGCCCCGTCAGCATGACAATACGGCGGCCGGATGCCAGAACATAGGCCGCGGCGGCATCAATGCGGCTCTGGTACTGCTGTTCGCTCAGCTGCACCAAATCAGCCGGGTTGTGCGCGGCAAGGTTGAGCAGCTCACACCCCACCATGCGCTTGGGGGCGCGCGGATTCACCACAGCTGGGATATTGGTCATAGAACTGTTTCACTCCTTCCTTGCGTGCAAGGATCGTGTCAAAACGGTCGATATATTCTGTCGGGTACTTATAATTAAAGATACGCTCGATCTTGCCGTGACGTGCACCGGGGGCCACCAGCTTTGTAGAACCGCCCGCACCGGCAGAAAGAATGGTGTGGACTTCCTCCATGATATAGATATTATACAGGCACTCGTACCCCGGCTTGCACCAGCCCACGTTTTCCAGGTTTTGCAGGGTGCCTTTTTGGCGGTACAGGTAGTAGGGGCGGTAACCGGCTTTTTCCAGCAGCTCGCAGCTTTCCACCATAGCGGCCACATCGGCATAATCCGCAGCGCGGTGCTCCACCACCAGGTTGGACGCCCGTTTCAGCGTAAGGGTATGCACGGTGATATTTTCCGGGTCCAAGTCAATGGCCGTCTGCAGGCTATGGCGGAAGCCTTCCACCGTATCCCCCGGCAGACCCGCGATCAAGTCCATGTTGATGTTATCATGCCCCACGCGGCGGGCGGTCCGGTAACAATCCAGGATATCCTGCGCCGTGTGGCGGCGGCCAATGTTGCGCAGCACTTCATCCGAGAATGTCTGCGGGTTGATGGAAATGCGGGTTGCGCCGTATTCTTTGATGATGCGCAGTTTTTCTTCGTCGGTGCAGTCAGGGCGGCCCGCTTCCACGGTAAACTCTTCCAAGGCGGGCAGGTCAAACTGCTCGGCCATGGTGCTCATCAGCTGGCGCAGCTGCTGCGCGTTGACGCTGGTGGGGGTGCCGCCGCCGATATACAGCGTTTTGATGCTGAGGTGTGCGGCGTCCGCAGCAGCGCGGGTAGCGGCAAGCTCCTTGCACAGGCAGTCCACGTAGGGGGCCACCAGCGCACGGCTGGATTTATCCCCCACCGTGCGGGAAACAAAGCTGCAATAGCTGCAGCGGGACGGGCAGAACGGAATGCCCGCGTACACACTGCAATCCATCGGCTGGGCGCGCTCCAGCACCGGGCGCTGCAGGTCCGCAATACTTTTGGCCATGGCAAAACGGCGCGGCGTGCAGTCAAAATGCTGCAAAAAGCGCTGTTCGATTTCTTCTTCGGTTTTGCCCTCGGCGCGCAGGTCATGGATGATGCGCACCGGGCGCACGCCGGTCATCATGCCCCAGGGCGGGCGGATACCGGTAACGCCGCACAGCATGGTGTACAGCATGCGGCACAGAGCATACTCCTGCGTGCGGGCATCCCCCTGGGGCGGGCGCTGCTGCACCCAGGTGGTTGTGCCGTTCTGCCGCACCAGAACCAGCAGCAGATACCTGTGAGCCACAGCCAGCACAAGGTCTGCGGTATCGTCCGGCAGGGTCTGGCTCAGCTCCGCCGCCGGGTAAAAGATGCGTGCGGTATGCTCGGCCTCATACCCAGCCGCCGCACCGCGCAATACAATTTGCATAAGAACCCCCGAATTGGAGGGAGGAGTTAGGAGTTAGGCCTTAGCGCGGAGCCGAGCCTGTTGTAATCCCGCTTATGCCAATACTGCCAAAACAGTACCCGGCGCATTGCAGGCATACCGCAAACTTTTAGGCCGCCGCTTAACTCCTAACTCCTCCCTCCTAACTCCTACCTATCTTCCTAATTCCTACCTATCTTAAAATACTTCCCCCATCAGATATGGGTTGGACCGGCGTTCCTGGCCAAGGGTGGTAAAGCTTTCATGGCCGGGGTAGACGGTGGTTTCATCCGGCAGGGGCAGATCCGCCACCAGAGCAAGGCTGCGTTGCATCTCCGCCGGGCTGCCGCCGGGCAGGTCCACACGGCCGCAGCTGCCCGCAAACAGGGTATCGCCGCTGAACAGCCGGTCGCCGCAGGCGATGACCACGCCGCCGGGGGTGTGGCCCGGTGTGTGCCAGATGCGGAACGTCAGCTCATCCACCTGATACTCACTGTTGCCCGCAGGCCACGGGGCATCGATCAGATCCGGAGTCAGCGGGTACATCTGGTCGCCTTTGGCATCGGCCAGGTCCATATGCACCTTGGCGCCGGTGGCTTTTTTCAGGGCCGCCACACTGCCCACATGGTCATAATGGCCGTGGGTGGGGAAAATGTCCGTCAGGGTTGCGTTATTCTCTTTCAGCTGAGCCAGATAGGTTTCGGCCTCGGCAGCGGGGTCCACCACAACGGCATGCCCGGCGGCGGTGATCAGCAAAAAGGTATTGGTGTACAGCGGCCAAACGCCGTGGATATGGATCAATTTCATGGTTGTGCTCCTTTACTTCCACTCATCGGTATCAATGATGATGGTCACCGGACCATCGTTGACAAGGCTGACCTGCATATCGGCCCCAAACTCGCCATGCTGAACGTCTTTCAGTCCCTGGGCGTTCATCAGCTCCTGCAAAAAGGCATCATAAGCGCTTTTGGCGGTTTCCCCTTTTGCGGCATGGATAAAGCTGGGCCGTTTGCCGCGGGAGGTATCGCCATACAGGGTAAAGTTGCTGACGACAAGAACCGAATAGCCAAGTTCCACCGCGCTGCGGTTCAACTTGCCCTCATCATCGGCAAAAATGCGCAGCCCGGCGCATTTGGCTGCCAGCTTGGGGATAATGGCGGGGTCGTCACCATCCTTTACCCCAAGCAAAATCATCAGCCCCGGCCCGATGGTGCGGGGATTGCCGCCGTTGACCACAACGGACGCCGAGGAAACACGCTGAAGCACAGCACGCATAACACAGTTCTCCTTATTCAGTCAGTATGGCACACCCGGTTAAACCGCAGGCACCATAAAATAGCAGGAATCCGCTACAAAGAAATTCAGCGAATCATCGCCCGCAAACACCGCCTGCCAGTTTTCCCATGTTGTGCCGTCGGTTGTCACATACACGGCGGTGGGGTCATACTGCCCGGCGGCAAGCCGGGCAGCGGTATCGGCGCGGCTGGCTTCCGCCGCTGGGTGGCTGCCGGACACAGCAATATCCAGATTGGTTGCCAGCCCCTGCTTGCCCGCCAGAATGGCCAGCAGGCGCAGGCGGTCCTCCCGCACTTCCCCGGCGGCAAGCAGCTGGGTGTGGCCAGCGCCAAGGCTGGCGGTCTGGTCGTTGTTTACCACTGTGGCGTTGATGGGGTCGGCGAACTTCTGCCGCTTTTGCTGGGCGGCGGCGCTTAAATCAAACGCCTGAACGCCGACAAACAGCGCCAGCACCAGCACCGCATACCGGCCGGGCAGGCGGTCCCGCAGGGTATACACGGCATACACCACCATGCAGGCCGCTACCAGATAGAACATCCGCCCGCTGGAGCGGAAGATGCCGCACAGCTCCAACAGCTTTGCAGGCAGCGGCAGCTCAATGCCGGTGTTGCCCCAGTAAATTTTGTTGCTGACGGCAAACAGCGTTAAAAACACGCAGGCCGCAAATACCGGCCCGTTGCGGTGCCACCAGGTTTTGGTGTTCTGGGGGCAACGCACCGCCCGGCGCAGGCTGAACAGCAGCGCCGCCGTGATCAGCGCCAGCACACCAAGCCCCAGGTAATTGAAGCCATCATACTGGCCGGGCTGCTGCGGCATTACCTGGTACAGCCGGGACCAAGTGTAGCCCCCGCGGGAGGTTGGGTTGATGAGTGCATTCAGGTTCATGGAATAATCGCCATAGCCGGAGCGGGATGCCCCGGTGCCGGAGCCGATGGCCCCGCACAAAACGCCGCCCACCACAGCCGCTGCCAAACTTGCCGCAAACTGCAGCGCCGCGCGGCCCCAGGCTTTTTTCTGGCGGCCCAGTTCCACGGCGGCCAGCAGGGCGCACATCATGACCAGCGGCAGAAAGTACGGGTGGATGCCCACCGCCAAAAAGGCCAGCACCGGCATGGCCCAGGGGAATTTGGCCGTGCCGCTGTGCAGGTTTTGACGGTATTCCAGAAAGGCATACAGCGCCAGCAAAAACAGCCACTGGCTGGCCAGCGCGGTATGGCGGAACGCGCGCTCCCACAAGGTAGGCAGCATAACAAACAGCAGACCGCCCAGTGTGGAAAACACCAGTGCTACCGCGCCAGTTTTTGCCTGCCCGCGGGCGCACAGAAGCGCACCGGCTGCCCCCTGCATGGCAAAGCAGAACAGCGTATACCACCCAAACCACTGGAAGGTGGAGGGCAGCACCCCGCGCAGCGCCTTGAAGAAGATGCTGACCCAGGGGATGCTGTCGGTAAACGAAATGACGGTGCCATCCGGGGCGGCAATGGTATCCGCCAGGCCCAGCGGGAACGCCCAATGAGAGTTGCGGAACAACACCCAGCCCGCATAATGCTGCTGAATGTCCCACTCATCATAGCCGTTCAAGATCCAGGCATCATAGGTTGGGTGCAGGGTGGATGTGCCATACAGCAGGAAAAATACCACCATGCCTGCCGCCGCGCCCAAAAGCGCCGCCAGCCACCGCCGTTTTGTGTTTTGATTCATGT
>CEAP01008291.1_pt1 | contig 8402 bp, 8 predicted proteins | sample 557771 | NCBI WGS metagenome assembly CEAP01 (sample SAMEA3182073, study PRJEB8094) | gut metagenome | biome: human; feature: gut; material: Stool; isolation source: human stools | place: Canada | collected 2012-02-15
AGGATGCACCACGCCGGGGCAAGGAGCAGATCGTCTATATCAAGCTGAACGAGCTCTACGCCTTCAAGAACCATCCCTTTGAAGTCCGGGATGATGAAGAAATGCGGGCTATGGTGTCCAGCGTCAAGGACAAGGGCGTGACCCAGCCCGCTATTGTTCGTCCCCGTGAGGATGGCGGCTATGAGATCGTGTCCGGCCACCGCCGCCAGAAAGCCAGCGAGCTTGCCGGATATGCGGATATGCCCTGTATCGTCCGAAACCTGACGGATGATGAAGCCATCACCCAGATGGTCGAGGATAATCTGAACCAGCGTGAAGAAATCCTCCCCAGTGAGCGGGCCAAAGCCTTGAAAATGCAGCTTGAAGCTATCAAGCACCAGGGCTCCCGCACTTCGGGCCAGATTGACCCGAAGGACGCTGGCAAACGCTCCAACGAGATCGTGGCCGAGCGCAATAAGATGGCGGTCAAGCAGGTGCAGCGGTATATCCGTCTCAATGAGCTGGTTCCCGACCTGATGAAGCTGATGGATGAAAAAAAGCTGGGTTTTACTACGGCGGTGGAGCTTTCCTATATCGGCAAGAAGAACCAGAACTATATCGCCGTCGCCATTGACAGCCAGCAGTCCTCGCCTTCACAGGCGCAGGCAAAGCGTATGCGTGAGCTGGACGAAAAGAAGCTGCTCAACGGGGATGTGATCGACGGCATTATGATGGAGGACAAAAAGGAGGTAGACAAAGTGATTTTGACAGGTGCGGAACTGAGCAAGTATTTCGGCAAGGAAACTACGCCGAGGGAAATGAAGGACCAGATCATCAAGCTGCTGGACGACTGGAAGGGTCAGCAGAAGGAACACGAAAAGCCGGAGAAGAAAACCGAACAGGAAAAGTAAGCTAAAACTTCGGGTCAGCATGGCCCGAGGATTGCGGGGCTCTGCCCCGCGCCCCGAAGCTCTGGAGATATAAATTATTCCCCGTCGCCAGTTATTCCGTAGCATAGCCGGGAAAATCAGTCAAGGGCAGCGCCGCCGCAGGCGGTGCCAGAGGCACCCTTGACGGATTTCTCCCGGTTATGCTTTTTCCCGGTCAAGCGACGGGGATATAAATTCTCCAGAGCCGTTCCCCTTCCCGGGGGAAGGGGCGGAGGGGTTGGGCGAACTCTTGCTTTTCCCTAAACCAAAACAGAAATGGAGGCTCAACCAATGAAACGACCTTTAGCATACCTGACTGCCGCATGGAGCGGCGAGCCGGATGTTGATATGGAGCTGGCGGCCCACTACTGCCGTCTTACTTATGAGGCGGGCTTTTCCCCGATCTGCCCGCTCTTGTACCTGCCGCTGTTTTTGAATGACAGCGTTCCCGAGGAACATAAGGCCGGGATTGATATGCGCCGGGATATGCTGCGGCGCTCCCATACCCTGATCGTCTGCGGCAGCGCTGTGGACGAGGATGTAAAAAATGATATTGCGGTTGCCGGGCGGCTGGGCATTGCGGCGACCACACTGGAAGGGGTGCTTGCCGTGAAGGGACACGGCACCCCGGGCCATGCCGGACATTAAGCTGGGGAGCCTTTTCGACGGAATCGGCGTGTTCCCTCTGGCTGCTTTCCGGTGCGGTATCCGTCCGGTCTGGGCCAGCGAGATTGAAAAAGCGCCCATCTCCATAACCAAAAGGCACTTTCCCGACATGGTGCATTTGGGGGATATTACGAAGGTGGACGGCGGGAAAATCCCGCCGGTCCATGTGATAACCTTCGGCTCTCCCTGTCAGAACCTTTCTCTGATCGGCAACCGCTCCGGCCTTGCCGGGGCAAAATCAAGCCTGTTCTATCAGGCGTTTCGTATCATACAGGAAATGAGGGATGCTACTGATAACCTATATCCAGCTATCGCTGTTTGGGAAAACGTCATGGGAGCGTTTTCTACAAATGACCGGATGGACTTTAGAGCCGTCCTATCCGCCTTCTCGGACACCGAAGTTCCAATGCCTCCTTCGGGAAGATGGGGAAACGCCGGAATGGTGCGAGGGGGAACGCCTGATGTGTGCTGGCGGCTCATGGACGCCCAGTATTGGGCAGGCACCCGAAGGCTGGCACGAAGGCAGCGGATTTTCGTCGTGGCGGATTTTGGAGGCAGACGTGCCGCAGACATACTATTTAAGCCCCGTCCAATGCTCCCACTTCCTCCGCCTTGCGGAGAGGGCGGGTGGGCCGCCGCCGAAGGAGATCGAACAGCTTCTTTTGAAACAGGGCGGCAGATACCAGTCATCCACCCCTTTCAGTGCTTCCGTATGCGGGGAGCGGCAAAAAGGCAGGAAGAAACGGCCTTCCGAAACAGCTTCGGATTACCAACTGACCCTTTTCCCACTCTTTTAGCCAGTGATGTAACGCCCTTTGCCTTCTGGTATGAGGGCGACCCGGAGGGCGGCTGTATCCGTTTTCTGACGGAAACGGAAAGCGAACGGCTGATGGGGCTGCCAGAGGGCTGGACAAAGTACGGGGCGGACGGCATGGAGATCCGGCCTCTGCAACGCTACAAGGCGCTGGGAAATGCGATTGCCCTCCCTTGTGCCGATTACATTATGGCCGGGATTTATGAGGTGCTGGCTGACCGGGCCGGAAAGGAGGAATGAGCCCATGTTTGAAGCCTATATAACCAATACAGCCCTATACCCCTTAATGGGGATTGAGGTAGGGACAACGGTACATTTCCCCATGACGACACAGGAGTTGCAGGCCGCCCTTGCCAAAATCGGGATAGACGGGAAACGGTACAGCGAAGTGTTCTTTACCAGCTTTGACAGTGATGTGCTGGGGCTCTACGATTATCTCTACGAATGTGAGAACATCGACGAGCTGAACGAGCTGGGCCACGCCCTGCTGGAAGTACGGGATAAGGGCGGACTGGAAACCTTTGAAGCCGCTCTTGTCTTGGGAAACCACACAAGGAGCGTGAAGGATTTGATAAACCTGACGCAGAACCTTGACCTTTACCGCTTTTACCCGGATATTTCCGATGATGAAGGGCTGGGTCGTCTTTACGCCGACGAGCTTGGGACTATCGACATACCGGAGCACATTCAGAACTACTTCGATTATGAGGCATACGGGCGGGATGTGCGTATCAACGAGGGCGGCGTATTCGCTCCCGGTGGGTATGTGTCGGCAGTCCCGGAGGGCTTCAAGGAGTATTACCACGGGCCGCAGGACATTCCGCCGGAACACCGGATATTTGCCTATCCTGAAAAGGCCGAGCCTGTCCACTCCATTCTCGCTGCACTCAAACGGTTTCAAGAAGCCCCACCCGCTCCGAAAAAGGACAAGGCGGGGCCTTCCCATGAAGAACGGTAAGACTTCGGGCCAGCATGGCCCGAAGCATAAAGGAGGTGCATACCATCAACTATTACCCTATCAATGAAGGAGCCGCCCGCCGGGCAAAAGAAATGAACAGCTTTTCCGACTACAAGGAAGGGAGCGCAACGGCGGAATACAGGGCAATGGTGGACAAGGCCGCCGCCATAGCGGAAAAGCAGAAATCCCGGGTGGACCCCATGTACCATGAGAAGATCGACCATCTGTTAGACACCTACGCCCGCAAGCTGGCCGAAAACATGAACCAAGGCTTTGCCATTGACGCGAGGGTTCCCTCTGTGCTGATCGCCGGGCCTTCCAATTTCCCGGTGGGAAAGAAGGAAAAACAGAACCGGGCGCGGGACAGCAACATGGAGGAATGGCGGCATATTCAAGGGCTGCTGGATAAGATACGCAGTACCGGCATGGGCGGGATCAGCGCCGATGACCCGGCAGCGATTGAAAAGCTCCAGAAGAAGCTGGACGGACTGGAACGCTCCCAGCTCATTATGAAGGAGGTCAACGCCTATTACCGCAAGCATGGCAAGCTGGACGGCTGTGCGCTGCTGTCGCCGGACCAGATTGAAAAGCTGAAAGCAAGCATGGCGTCAAGTTGGCGAAGCGACCCGAGGCCCTTTGAAAGTTACCAGCTAACCAACAACAATGCGGAGATCCGCCGGGTAAAGGCCCGTATCGAACAGCTTTCCAAACAGGCACAGCAGGAATTTTCCGGCTGGGAGTTCGATGGGGGTCGTGTGGAAATGAACCGGGAGGACAACCGCTTGCAGGTGTTCTTTGACGGAAAGCCTGACGCGGACACCCGGGCCGAGCTGAAAAGCAGCGGCTTTCGTTGGGCTCCCAGCGTGGGCGCATGGCAGAGGCAGCTCACGGACAACGCCATCCGGGCGGCTGACCGCTTGGAATGTATCAAGCCGCTGTCCAGCGAAAAGCCCTCCCAGCTTCAAAAGAAGCCCTCTATCTTGCAAACCATGCGGGAACAGGGCGAAAAAGTCCAGACGGAGCCGGAAAAGAAAGCTCCGTCCGGCAGAGATGCCGAGCGGTAAGCCTCGGGCCACATTGGCCCGAGGTTTTCTGTTCCCCGAGATTGTACGGGGGCCTCCCGGATAGCGGGAACCCCGACGGAAAGGAGGTTTTATGCAGGAAGAAGTAAACCAAAAAACGGTTGCCCTTTCGATCAGGACAACGAAGCTCACAGGAAAAGTGCTGGCTGCCGCTCTTGGCAAGGTGGTTCGGGCGCTGCAAAAGCACCACCGGAAGGCGCTGACCCCGCAGGGACGCCAGAGCGTGAAAAAGCTGATGAACCACTATGGCGGCAAAAGTGCCATGCCCTATGTGGGAGCTCCAAAGGATTTTGACCGGATCGCGAAGGAGTTCCATGTGGACTACGCTTTCCATAAAGTGAGCCCCGGTCATTACCTGCTGTTTTTCAAAGCCAATCAGGCGGACGCTATCACGGCGGCCTTCCAGAAGTACAGCGCAAAGGTGCTGAATAAAGAGCAGGACAAGGCTTCCATCCTCGGCCAGCTTCGGAAATTCACGGAGCAGATCAGGACACAGGCAAAGGAAAAGCAGCGAACCAGAGAGGCGGTGAAGGACGGACGTTGAGTGACAAAATCAGAAAATATGTACTCCCAAACCTGCCGTACCTCTTTGTGTTCTGGTTCTTCTCCAAAATCGGGACGGCCTACCGGATCGCCCCCGGCACAGACTTCGGGACAAAGCTCATGGGGATGCTCGATACCTTCCCCAAAGCCTTTGAAACCTACTGGCCGGGGCTGGGAGGTATTGACCTGCTGGTGGGCCTTGCCGGTGCGGCTGGGATGTATCTGCTGATACAGTCAAAGATCAGGCAGGCGAAAAAATTCCGGCGGGATGCGGAGTACGGCACCGCCCGCTTTGGAACAAAGGAGGATATAAAGCCGTTTGTAGACCCTAAATTTCAGAACAATGTCATTCTGACCGGGACGGAGTTCCTTACCATGAACACCCGTCCGAAGATACCCGCCAATGCCCGGAACCTAAACGCCTGTGTCATCGGCTCGTCCGGCTCGGGAAAGACAAGGTTCTGGCTGACCCCGCAGCTCCTTCAAGCCCATTCCTCGTATGTGGTGGTAGACCCGAAGGGCGGCACCCTCGACCAGTGCGGGCGGTTTCTGCAACGGGAGAAATACAGGGTGCGGGTGTTCAACAGTATCGACTTTTCAAAATCCATGCACTACAATCCGCTGGCCTATATCAAGACGGAAAGCGATGTTTTGAAATTCGTTACCGCCTTGATTGCCAACACCAAAGGCGACGGCAAGGAGGGCGACGAGTTCTGGACCAAAGCCGAAAACCTCTTGTACTGCGCCCTTGTGGCCTACATCGTCTTTGAGGGGCCGGAGGAAGAACGCAACATGAATACGCTGGTGGAAATGATAAACAGCATGGAAGTCCGGGAGGATGACGAAACCTTCAAAAATGCGGTGGACTATATGTTTGACGGGCTGGAACGCCGCAGCCCCCAGCACTTCGCCGTGAGGCAGTATAAGAAATACAAGCTCGCCAGCGGCAAGACAGCCAAAAGCATTTTGATTTCCTGCGGTGCAAGACTGGCTCCCTTTGATATTCCCCAGCTTCGGGAGATCATGTCTTATGACGAGCTGGAGCTGGATAAGCTGGGGGATGAAAAATCGGCGCTGTTCTTCCTTATCAGCGACACGGACACCACCTACAACTTTTTGGTTGCCCTTGCTTTCTCGCAGATGTTCAATCTTCTGTGTGAACGGGCTGACAACACCTATGGCGGGCGTCTGCCCTACCATGTGCGGGTGCTGTGGGACGAGGCTGCCAACACCGGGCAGGTGCCGGGGCTGGAAAAGATTGTGGCCGTCATTCGCTCCCGGGAGATCAGCCTGACGCTCTTTTATCAGGCTATGAGCCAGTGCAAGGCATTGTACAAAGACCATTCCGAAACCATCATGGGAAACATGGACAGCATCGTGTTCCTCGGAGGCCGGGAGGCTTCCACCCTAAAGGATATTTCGGAAAACTGGCTGGGCAAGGCCACCATCTCCATGCAGACCGAGGGCCGAAGCCGGGGACAGTCTGAAAGTTACAGCCAGAATATGCAGCGGCTTGGCCGGGAGCTGATGACCACCAGCGAGATCACCACCATGCCCGGAGATAAATGTATCTTGCAGCTTCGGGGGCTCCCGCCTTTCCTGTCCCCGAAGTATGACTTGAAAAAGCACCCGAATTACAAGTACACAGCCGAATTTGATAAAAAGAAAAACGCCTTCCGCTTGGAAAGCCTGTTCCGCCACCGGCCATTGAGACTAAAGCCGGAGGACGAATACACGGTGTACGAAGTGGACGGCTCCGACACGGACGAAGAAGCTGACCTGTTGAATTTCGATGATCTGGACAGCGACGAGTTTGTGTAACTTCGGGCCATGATGACCCGAAGCGCCGCCGATGTGGGCGGCTTTTTTTGTACCCAAAACCATCAAACAAACAAAATGGAGGAACGTATATGGAATTTTTCAATCAGGCAATCGACATTCTTAAAATTCTGGTCATGGCTCTTGGCGCTGGTCTGGCGGTATGGGGCGTCATCAACCTTCTGGAAGGTTACGGGTCGGATAACCCTGCGGCAAATGCTCATGTACGGTAGAGAAGCACAAGACATGGATAGCCAGCCCTGCCACTATTCCGAAGTCAGGGGAACGCAATAGAAAAATTCATAGCTGTATGCTATACTTAATTAGCATTTGAACATATCAAGCTGACACAGCAATCTCTTTGCTTGCCGTTAATGTGCGTCTACCAACAGTCCGCAGAAAGCAAGAGTAGCGTAAAGGTATAAAAATTTCAAACTTCTTTGTAACGAAATTCCGATTTCTCCGTCTAACCTATGAAGCTGAAGGAGGTGATGACAAGTATGGACTATGAAAAGCTCTATAAAGCCTACTATTTACAGGTATACTCGTATACTATTTCTCTTGCCAAAAATCGTGAGATAGCAGAGGAAATCACGCAGAACACATTCTATAAGGCTGTTTCTACAACATCACAATTCAAAGGTAAGTCAGATGAATTGACATGGCTCTGCTCCATAGCAAAAAATCTTTACCATGATGAAATGCGAAGCCGTCAGCGAGTAGCTGATGTGAGTGAAATCAATGACTTGCCATCAAATGAAAATGTTGAGAACTCAGTTGCAGATTCTGACATGGCGTTCCGCATACACCTCGTTCTTCACCGTTTGGAAGAACCATACAAAGAAGTCTTTCAGCTTCGCGTATTCGGGGAACTATCTTTTTCACAAATCGCTGCAATTTTTGGAAAAACAGAATCATGGGCGAGAGTTACTTATCATCGTGCAAAGCTAAAAATTCAAGAAAGGATGGATGAAAAGCATGAGTAAACAATGCGATATTGTTCGAGATATTCTTCCGCTGTATGTTGACGGTGCTTGCAGCGAAGCAAGCGCAGAGATGGTAAAAGAGCATTTGAACGCCTGTGCTGACTGTAACGCAATTTATCAGAAATTGCTTTCTCACACGAGCGAAGATGTTCTTCACGAAGAAAGCGAAAGCGTTATTATGCGCCATGAGGCAAAAGAAAAGCAGAGGGGCAGGAAAAAGATAACGATTGCTGTTCTCGTTTCCATCGCTCTTTGTACCATTGCAATTTTTACAGCTCTCTTTCTGTTACCTATAAACATTGCTTATGAGCCTGTCAAAATCGACTTCCCATTTGAGGTTGAAGATGTCGAAAGCGTTGAAATGTACCACTATGACGGAGTGCCTGCATCAGCAGAAAAGAAAGTAGTTGTTGCTGAAAATGATATAAAGACCCTGTATGATAAGTTCAAGGACTTATCCTTAAAAGACAAAACAACTGAGGAAACTGCCGGAGCAGATGTGACCAGCTTTAGATTTAACCTCTCAGATGGAACAAGCTACGATTTGATTTACGCCTGCTATGGAGTTAAAAACGGCGAATTGAAGTCAGAAGCAGGCGGTTTTAAGTATTTCACAAGTGCGGATAT
>CEAP01004389.1_pt1 | contig 8107 bp, 7 predicted proteins | sample 557771 | NCBI WGS metagenome assembly CEAP01 (sample SAMEA3182073, study PRJEB8094) | gut metagenome | biome: human; feature: gut; material: Stool; isolation source: human stools | place: Canada | collected 2012-02-15
GGCAGCAAAAAAGGCGGCCGCAGAGGCCACAGAAGGATGTCCCATCCTGGAGCTGAAACCATTTTTACATAAAAAGGTGGGTATCGTTACAACGGGAAACGAGGTGTTTTACGGCCGTATCAAGGATACCTTCACCCCTGTGATCCGGGGAAAGCTTTCAGAGTTTGACACAGAGGTTATTGACCATGTGACATGGAATGATGACGATACCAAGGTGACGGCCAGCATCCTGGATATGATACAAAAGGGCGCGGACGTGGTTGTCTGTACGGGAGGCATGAGTGTGGACCCGGACGACAAGACGCCGCTTGCCATCCGCAATACCGGGGCAGACATCGTATCCTACGGCGCGCCGGTGCTGCCGGGAGCCATGTTCCTGCTGGCCTATTACCAGGTTAAAGATGGGGAAAATCCCCGTACGGTTGCCATCATGGGACTTCCGGGCTGCGTCATGTATGCCAGGCGTACTATATTTGACCTGGTTCTGCCCAGAATCATGGCGGATGACCAGGTGACGGCAGATGATCTGGCCGCATTGGGCCAGGGCGGGCTTTGCCTTAACTGTCCGGAATGTACCTTCCCCAACTGCGGGTTCGGCAAGGGGATGTAACAAACCGTTGGAGAGGAAACCGTTGGAAAGGAAACAGACATGGAATTTACACATTTTGACGACCAGGGCAATGCCCTGATGGTAGATGTAGGGGATAAGGCTGAGACAAAGCGGGAGGCAGTGGCCAGAGGCAGTATTTTTATGAGCCCTGAGTGCCTGGAGAAGGTGGCCCGGGGAACCATGGCAAAGGGAGATGTGCTGGGGGTTGCCAGAGTGGCAGGCATTATGGGGGCCAAAAGGACCTCGGACCTGATTCCTCTGTGCCATATACTGAATCTTACGAAGCTCACCGTGGATTTCACCATAAAAAAAGAGAGCAATGAGATTGAGGCGGTCTGCACGGCCAGGACCACGGGAAAAACCGGGGTGGAGATGGAGGCGCTGACCGGGGTGTCTGTGGCGCTGCTGACAGTTTACGACATGTGCAAGGCCGTGGATAAGTCCATGGAGATCGGAGACATTTACCTGGAACATAAAAGCGGAGGCAAGAGCGGGGAATTCCATAACCCCAGATGTGCCCGGAACAGGGGATGAGCAATATGAAGGATGCATTGGGAAGAACCATTGACTATATGAGGATATCCATTACGGACAGGTGCAACCTGCGCTGTAAGTACTGCATGCCCTATGGGGTGGAGTGCGTGCCCAGATGGGATATCCTGTCTCTGGAGGAGATCCAGGCCGTGGGAATCTGCGCTGCCGGCCTGGGCATACGCCATATCAAGGTGACGGGGGGCGAACCACTGGTGCGCAGGGACTGCTGCCAGCTGGTGAAACAGCTTAAGAGCACGCCGGGCATTGAGAAGGTAACCATAACCACCAACGGCGTGCTGCTGGAGCGGTATCTGGACGATTTGGCGGAGGCCGGGATAGACGGCATCAATATAAGCCTTGACACCCTGGACAGGGACCTGTACCAGAGGATAACGGGAACCGACGCCCTGGGCACCGTGATGGAAGCCGTCAGGCGGGCCTGCGCCATGCCTGTATCCGTAAAAATCAATGCGGTATCCATTGATTTCAGCCAGATGGACAAGGAACAGCGGGAAGCCGGACAGGATGGCTGGCGGCAGATGGTGGAGCTGGCAAGGGAATACCCGGTGGATGTGCGGTTTATTGAGATGATGCCCATTGGCTACGGAAAGAATTTTAAGACCATCAACCACCAGGAGCTGCTGGAGGAGATGATGAGGGCATACCCCGATATGGAGGAGGATGACCGGGTCCATGGCTTCGGACCGGCTGTCTACTACCGGATACCGGGATTTAAGGGCAGTATCGGACTGATCAGCGCGATCCACGGAAAATTCTGCAGCGACTGCAACCGGGTGCGCCTTACGTCCCAGGGGTATCTGAAACCCTGTCTGTGCTATGAGGACGGAGTGGATTTGAGGCGGATACTGAGAAAAGGACAGGAACGGCCTGAGGAGGAGGGGCATTACCGCTGGCCCTATGCCGGCTGCCCGTCTGACGAGGGGCTTCAGAGGGAACTGAGGAAGGCCATGGAACAGGCTGTATTATGCAAACCCGCGGCCCACTGCTTCGAGCGTCCGGGTCAGATAACAGAAGCACACAACATGATTGCTATTGGAGGATAAGGTATATGTCAGAGCAGATAAAACAGGGTGTCTGTCCCACCGGAGTGGTGAAAGCCATCTGTATCAGTGATAAACGGGGAATTGAGAAGAGGGCCATAGAAGAGGGGCATTTCCTGGTGGATTTCGGTATTGAGGGAGATGCCCACGCAGGCCACTGGCACCGTCAGGTAAGCCTTCTCTCCTATGATAAGGTGAGGGCGTTCAATGAGCGCGGAGCCAATGTCATAGACGGGGCCTTTGGCGAGAACCTGGTGGTGGAGGGCATTGATTTCAGAAGCCTTCCCGTGGGTACCAGACTGTACGCGGGGGATGTGCAGCTGGAGATGACCCAGATAGGAAAGGAATGCCACAGCCACTGCGCTATCTACAAGCGCATGGGCGAGTGCATCATGCCGAAGGAAGGCGTGTTTGCCAGAGTCATCCGTGAGGGAATTATCCGTCCCGGGGATGTGATGCGGGTGGAGCCGCCTGCAGAGGAACGGCCCTTTACGGCTGCCGTTATTACCCTCAGCGACAAGGGCGCCAGAGGAGAGCGGAAGGACGAGAGCGGTCCTGCGGCCAAGGAAATGCTGGAGGCAGCCGGGTATGAGGTGGTGGAGCTTCTGCTCCTGCCGGATGAGCCGGGCCAGTTAAAGACCCAGCTTATACGTCTGGCCGACAGCCGCCAGGTGGATCTGGTGCTGACCAGCGGAGGAACGGGATTTTCCCTCAGGGATCAGACGCCGGAGGCCACCATGGCTGTTGCTGAGCGCAATGCGCCCGGAATCGCTGAATTTATCCGCATGAAGTCCATGGAGGTGACGGACCGGGCCATGCTCAGCAGAGGCGTGTCTGTTATCCGGGGAACGACCCTGATTGTGAACCTGCCGGGAAGCCCCAAAGCGGTTAAGGAGAGTCTTGGCTTCATTATGGGAAGCCTTGACCATGGCCTTAAGATACTCAGGGGAAGCGCCTCAGAGTGTGCCAGAAGATAACACGGCGCTGCGCAATTATCAGTGAATATAGCACCCGCTGCCTATGCCGGGTGCGCGCCTGAGAGCAGGTTCAGACATGCTTCGGAGAGCTCCATAACAAGAATATAGGAATACAGGTATTTGTCCGGTATAAATGCTCATCCTCTGCAGATGAGCATTTATGTGGGTGACGATATGGTCATGTGAGTATAACGAGTACCTGTATTTGTATATAAAAATAAGATTCAGAATTCGGGAGGATTTAATTATGAAGAAACAGGTTTGCATGATGATGGCGGCAGTGATGGCAGCGGCAGCTCTGACCGGATGCTCAGGCGGCGCAAAGGAGACAGCAGCAGCTACCGAGGCAGAGACAGAAGCAGAGACTTCTGCCGGGGAGACCACCGCAGCCCGGGCAGGCGAATCCACAGAGATTCTGGTTGCGGCGGCGGCCAGCCTTAAGAACGCCTATGAGGATGAGCTGATTCCCATGTTCCAGGAGCAGTATCCGGGCGTGACAGTGAAGGGTACCTATGACAGCTCAGGCAAGCTTCAGACACAGATTGAGGAAGGACTGGAGGCAGATGTGTTTATGTCGGCCGCGGCAAAGCAGATGACAGCCCTGGACGAGGAGGGCATGATTGAATCCGACACCATCACCAGCCTGCTGGAGAACAAGATTGTGCTCATTGTTCCGGCAGGCAGCAGCGCGGGTATAGAGAAGTTTGAGGACATTGAGAAGGCAGAGACCATTGCTCTCGGGGATCCTGCCAGCGTGCCGGCCGGACAGTATGCAGAGGAAGCCCTTACCAGCCTGGGAATCTGGGATAAGATACAGGACAAGGTAAGCTTTGGAACCAACGTGACAGAGGTGCTTAACCAGGTGGCCGCATCCAGCGCTGACGCGGGTATTGTATACGCCACCGATGCAGCCAGCATGGCGGATAAGGTGGAAGTGGTGGCAGAGGCTCCGGAGGGAAGCCTTGCCAAAAAGGTCATTTATCCTGTGGCGGTAGTAAAGAACACGGCTCATCCGGAGGAAGCAAAGAACTTTGTGGAATTCCTTAAGACGGACGAAGCCATGAAGGTATTTGAAGAATACGGATTCACAAAAGGCGAGTAAGGAAAAGGGGAGGAACCATTCATGGACTGGTCACCGATACTGATATCTATGAAGACAGCCAGCCTGTCGATTTTCATTACGTTTTTTCTGGGAATCTTTGCGGCGTGGGCTGTGGTGAGCATGAAAAATGAAACATGGAAGCTGATTTGGGACGGCGTGCTTACGCTGCCCCTTGTCCTTCCCCCTACGGTGGCCGGTTTTTTCCTTCTCTATATGTTCGGGGTCAAACGGCCGGTAGGACAGTTTTTTATTGAATATTTCAGTGTTAAAATCGCATTTTCATGGACAGCCACAGTGATTGCAGCCGTGGTCATGTCCTTTCCTTTAATGTACCGCTCTGCCAGGGGCGCATTTGAACAGGTGGACCAGAACCTGGTGGCGGCAGCCAGGACCCTGGGCATGAGCGAGTGGAGCATTTTCTGGAAGGTGCTCATGACCGGAGGCATGCCGGGGGTTGTCAGCGGAGGCGTACTGGCATTTGCAAGGGGCCTGGGAGAATTTGGGGCCACTGCCATGATTGCGGGAAACATAGCAGGCAAAACAAGGACCCTTCCCATGGCGGTCTATTCAGAGGTGGCCGCGGGAAATATGGATACGGCGTACCGCTATGTGGCGGTTATTGTGGTCATCGCATTCCTGTCCATCATATTGATGAACTGGGCGGCATTAAGGCCCGTAAACCGGAAGGGATGAAAGGGGAACAGCCGTGAACTCAGAATACAATCTTCATTTGGAAGTTGATATAAGAAAGAAATTAAAGGATTTCAGCCTGGACATCAGCTTTGAGGCCGGACGGGGATGCCTGGGCATACTGGGGCCGTCGGGCTGCGGCAAAAGCATGACCTTAAAATCCATAGCCGGCATTATCCGCCCGGACCAGGGCAGGATTGCCCTGCGCTATGCCCAGGGAGAGGCGGCAGGGGGCCGTGTTCTCTATGACTCTGCCCTTAAGATCAATGAGAGGCCCCAGGTAAGGCGTGTGGGCTACCTGTTCCAGAACTATGCCCTGTTTCCGGGCATGACCGTGGAGCAGAACATCATGGTTGGATTAAAGGGGGGACGGGGAAACGCGGGGATTAGAAGGCGCCGGCCCATGTCCGGAGAAGCCAGGAAGCAGAAGGTGTCCGAGATGGTGGAGCGGTTCCGGCTCCAGGGGTTGGAAAAGCGATTCCCGGGCCAGCTGTCGGGAGGACAGCAGCAGAGAGTGGCCCTGGCCAGGAGCCTGGCCTATGAGCCTGAGGCGCTGCTGTTGGACGAGCCGTTTTCAGCCATGGACACATACCTGAGGGAAGGGCTGCGCCTGGAGCTGGCGGACGCCCTTAAGGATTATGACGGTGTGACCGTTATGGTGACCCATGACAGGGATGAGGCCTACCAGCTCTGCGACAATCTGCTGCTTATGGACCGGGGATGCGTGCTGGCAGCCGGAAGGACACGGGATATCTTCCAGAACCCGGTCACATGCCGGGCTGCCAGGCTTACGGGATGTAAGAACATATCCAGGATTGAACGGCTGGGGGAACGCAGGATACGGGCCGTGGACTGGGATGGGCTGGAGCTGGCTACGGACCGTCCCGTGGGCGATGACATAACAGGCGTGGGCATCAGGGCCCATGATTTTGAACCACTGTCGGAGAGCAGTGCCAGGGCTTATATGGAGCGGGAAGACGCAAATCTTATAAAAGTATGCGCTCCATGTATTTCCGAAATGCCGTTTGAGTGGTATATTACTTTACAGAATGGTTTGTGGTGGAAGAAGGAGAAGGATATCCACACCCACGATACGGCGGGAGTGGTTCCCCGGTGGCTCAGGGTGGAGCCCTCCGCTCTTTTGCTCCTGACAGGAGAACTTTAGGGGCGCGTACCAGACTGTTAATATACCAGGAAAGGCGGAACAGACTTATGAAGACAGGGGCTGTCATTATCGCAGCAGGCCACAAGAGCACAATCAGCCGTTTTCAGCCCATGCTTCCCGTGGGGGACAGCACGGTTATACGAAGAATCATCATCACACTGAAACGGGCGGGAATCGATCCGGTGGTAGTGATTACAGGGCAGAAGGCGGACGAGGTGGAAAAGCATATTGCCGGACTGCGGGTCATCTGCCTGCGCAACCAGGATTATGAGCAGACTCAGATGTATTACAGCATCTGTATGGGGTTAAATTATATAGAGGATTTATGCGACAGGGTATTTATCCTGCCTGCCAAATTCCCCATGTTCCTTCCAGACACCATACAGCGGATGATGGGGTCCCGGGCCATGGCCGCCTGTCCTGTGTATAACGGGAAACGGGGCCATCCGGTTCTGGTGTCCAAGGCAGCCATTCCGTCTCTTTTGGTCTATCACGGCGAGAGAGGACTCAGAGGGGCCCTGCGGCAGCCGGAAATCAATGGGCAGCTGGAAGAAATTCCGGTGGAGGATGAGGGGATTATCATGGCCGTGGAATCGGACGAGGACTGTGCCCTGGGCAGCCTGGGCAGGGAAAAGCTGGCCGTATATCCCCAGGTACAGCTGACATTGGAGCGCAATGAAGGGTTTTTCGGACCCCAGGCAGCCCAGTTCCTGTCTCTGATCGACCACACAGGCTCCATGCAGACAGCCTGCAGGCAGATGCATATGTCCTATACCAAAGGATGGAAGATTTTAAAAGAGGCGGAGCGGCAGCTGGGCTACCCGCTGCTGATTACACAGTCAGGAGGGGCGGAGGGAGGATTTTCACAGCTTACGCCCAAGTCTAAGGTTTTTCTGGACCGCTACCTGCGGATGGAAAGGGAACTGCGCATGGAGGGGGAGCGGCTTTACAAAAAATATTTTACCGGGGAGGAAGAGACGGAGTCATGAAAACATTATTTACAGAGTTAAGACAATTATTGGAACAGGGGGAGGAAGCTGTCCTGGTGACTATCATTGCCAGTTCCGGCTCCACTCCCAGGGGAACCGGATCCCGGATGTTGGTAAGGAAGGACGGGTCCATAGAAGGAACCGTAGGCGGAGGCGCCGTGGAGTACCAGGCAATACAGGCAGCCCTTAAGGCCATGGAGGACAAGGCTTCCTTTGCCAAAGGCTTCACACTTACCAGGAACCAGGTGGCGGATATCGGAATGGTGTGCGGAGGAAATGTGGTGGTATATTTCCAGTACATCCGTCCCGGCGACCAGGTGCTGACCGGTTTCTGCGGCCAGGTCCTGGATGCCCTCTCAAAGGATGAGGACAGCTGGCTTATACTGGATATCACCGACGAGACATGCTGGCAGATGGGCCTTTACAGCCCCAGTCTGGGGCTGTCCGGTATTAAGGGGCTGGGACAGCTGTTAGAGGGGGAACTTTTCGGCAGCAATGCTCTCCAGAAGGAAGTGGATGGACGAAAGTTTTATATCGAGCCCCTGGTACAGGCCGGGACTGTCTATATATTCGGAGGCGGTCATGTGGCCCAGGAGCTGGTTCCGGTGCTGGCCCATGTGGGATTCCGCTGCGTGGTTATGGATGACAGGGAGGCGTTTGCCAATCCCCAGGTGTTTTTGCAGGCAGAGAGGACCGTGGTGGGGGATATGGAACATATCAGCGATTATGTGGATATCCGTTCCAGAGACTATGTGTGCGTCATGACCAGAGGGCACCAGTTTGATTATTACGTGCAGAAGCAGGCCATGGCTCTGCATCCTTATTACATCGGAATCATGGGAAGCAGGAACAAGATACGGGTGGTGACGGATAAGCTGCTGGCGGACGGCTTCTCCCTGGAGGAAATCCAAAAGTGCCATATGCCTATCGGCACGGACATAGGAGCAGAGACTCCGGCGGAAATTGCCATCAGCATAGC
>CEAP01003231.1_pt1 | contig 8031 bp, 8 predicted proteins | sample 557771 | NCBI WGS metagenome assembly CEAP01 (sample SAMEA3182073, study PRJEB8094) | gut metagenome | biome: human; feature: gut; material: Stool; isolation source: human stools | place: Canada | collected 2012-02-15
GTCGATATTCTGATCGACACGCACCGCCCGACCATCGGAAATGAACTGTACCTGACCAGTGAGGAGATTTGCAGCATCTTCAGCATCTCGAAACGCTCCTTGCAGAATTACCGGGACAACCGCCAAATCCCTTATACTACTCTTGGTGGAAAGATTCTTTATCCGCAGTCATCGCTTTATAAACTGCTGGAACAGCATTATATGAAAGCGCAGCGCTGATGCGGTCTGTGAAAAGGGGAAGATCATCATGAACTGCACCCCAAAAGTTGGACATAACTTTTGGGGTGTTTTATGAAGTACAGTTATGAGGAGAAATTAGCGGCAGTTTTGTCTGTTGTCAGAGGGCAACATTCCGTATCGTCCGCCTCCAAGCATTTTGGAATAAGCTATACGCCTTTGTCGCGTTGGATTGCGCGTTATAAAGAGTTCGGCGAAGAAGGTCTTCGTATACGGCAATATACTTACAGCGGCGATTTTAAGTTGTCAGCTATCAGGCACATGCACGAGAATCACTTATCTTTAACGGAAACAACGGCAAAGTTCGGTATTTACAATGAGAGTACGCTGAGCAAATGGGAGCGTATCTATTATGAAGAAGGTGAATCCGGTCTTTACCGTGATAATCGGGGTAAGATGAGAACCAAGCCTAATAAACAGGAACTACAACCACAGGAAGAAAATGACTTGCGAGTCGAAAACCAACGTCTTCGCGCCGAGGTTGCTTACTTAAAAAAATTGAGGGTCTTAGTCGAGGAACGCATCGTCCGCGAGAACGGGAACGGGCAAAAGCCATCGAAGAACTAAGACCGGAACATACCCTTCCCACGCTATTGGAAGTTACGGGGATGGCGCGTAGTACGTTCTATTATCATCTGAAGCAGTTAAAGTTCCCCGATAAATACAAACAAGAGAAAAACGAGATTGTAAGTATATACCACGATCATAAGGGACGTTATGGTTACCGCCGTATCACAGTAGAGATGCACAATCGCGGATATTCTATAAACCATAAAACGGTGCTTAAGTTAATGAACGAATGTGGAGTTAAATGCCGGGTGCGCCTTAAAAAGTATCGTTCATACAAAGGAGAGGTTGGTGCCGTTGTGCCTGACTTGCTGAAACGTAATTTTATGGCGGAACGTCCTAATCAAAAGTGGGTTATAGACCTTACTGAATTTTCTCTGTTCGGCAAGAAGCTTTATCTGTCGCCTATTATGGACTTATATAATAGGGAAATAATAAGTTATAATATAGCTGAACATCCGACCTTTTACCAAACAATGAAAATGCTTGAAGATGCCATAAAGGATCTGCCCGATGCTCCGGAACTTATACTTCACTCGGATCAGGGTTGGCAGTACCAGATGAAACGCTATCAATATCGGCTGCGTGAAAAAGGTATTAGTCAGAGCATGTCTCGTAAGGGAAACTGTTTGGATAATGCGGTTATGGAAAACTTTTTCGGACTGTTAAAATCAGAATTATTATATTTGCAGAAGTTCGAGTCTGTCGATCATTTCCGCAAGGAACTGGAGGAATACATAAATTACTACAATAACAAGCGAATAAAGACCGCTTTAAACAACATGAGCCCGGTACAATACCGAACTCATGCTATCTGAATTATTAATCAGTCCAAACTTTGGGGTGCACATCAATCACTCTTCCCCTTCTTTTTTGGATGTATAACTGATATAGTTGCTCGGATGGATCACGCATATCTGCCCGTCCGGTGTTCCGAAATCAATGAGGATCGGATATTTGTAAAGCGGCAGATAGTATTTCCGTCCGAAAGATTTGCGGATTGCCTCCGCAGCCAGCAGGATTCCCGAGTCGGCCGTTATAGGACGTTCGTATCCGGGATGTTGCCGCATGATCTCTTGGCGGCATTTATTGATGTCGTCGAGCGTAAAGACCTCTCCGCGGATGATGCGCAGCAGACGCAAGGTAAGTTCGTATTCGTGGGACAAATTTCGACGTTGGTCGCCGTTTGGAGCTTCTTCCAACTCTTTCTTCAGCCGTTCGGCTTTTTCTTCGAATGTTGCCATATTTATAGTCTTTTTTGTGTAATGATTCTGTTATCGGCAAGGGGCAGTAAAATTCCGAGGCCTTTGCCGTCATTCATCCTGCGGCAGAAAATCCCGGACGTATTTCCTGGCCGTGTAAATGTCGCGTTCGATGGTAAGTCCGAACGGCAGACGAAGATATGCCAGCTCGGAGAGCATCAGGTAGCCCCACTCCCATTCGTGGATATGACAATATCCGAACAGGCGCCAGTCGTCGCCTTCGCGTTCGGCTTCGGTGATGAGCCATGTGCCCGAGCCGCAGGGGTTGAAATACTTGACGAGGACTTCGGCATCCATTCCTTTCCCATCCTGTGAGTGGATAGGATGTTTCTCGAATTTCGAGATGATCTGTTTTGTGAGCAGTGTCATAGAGAATAAAATTTCAGACTGCCCGGAACGCCCGGACAGCAAGAGCCGAATAGCCGCCGTAAGCGACAAAGACAAGGCATTGCCTTGACGTGTCGCTTACGGCGGCTATTTTGCTGGACGGGTCGGCGTAAGATATATGGTGATTCAATATTAAGACGACGATGATTCACTCCGCAAAACTTGCTCGTTTCGTTCGGATTCGCTATATTTGGATTGATGTAATATATCCGAGATCATTAACAATCTTTATACATTTCTACAATGCCTTTACGTGCTTATATAGAAGACAAAGAAATTGTTTCCATCGATCTTAATGACGAAGAATGGAGTGCTTTGAAAGCCCGTCTTAAAGCCAAAGAAATCGTTTTAACATTGCCGTGCTGCGGGCAAGAGGGCTTTTTGAGAACAAGCAACAGAGGGTTGAAACATTTCGTTCATCTGAAATCTGCAAATCCATGCGATTGGAAACCCGAGTCTGCAGAGCATCTCAAAGCGAAAGTCGCTATCATGGAGGCATGTCGGGAGCAAGGATGGGATGCCATCCCCGAATTTTCCGAAGCAGATTGGAGGGCGGATGTTTTGGCTGTACAGGGAGGCAAGAGGATCGCTTTCGAGGTTCAATGGAGCCGGCAGACTTATGAAGAAACCCGCCTCCGGCAGGAACGGTATAAGGCATCGAACGTAAGAGGTTGCTGGTTTTTCCGCATAGCCCCCAAAGAAATGTCGGATTATGACAAAACTTTAGTTGCAGACAAAGAGACTCCTGCGTTCAAAATATTCAAGGACGAAAATTCAAACATACTTGCCCAAGTAGGGAAAGTTCAAATGCCGTTAAAAGCATTGATAAGTAATTTACTGGCGCGTAAGTTGAAATTTTGCGAGCATATCAGAATGGCTCCTAAGCAAAAGATTACCATCATCTTCTTTGAAATGAAATGCTGGAATGCGGGACGCTGCAATACTGCTATACGGTAGAGCCAAGTCTGAAGAGCGTCTGCAACTGCGATTTCGATGTGGAGCGGTCTTCGTGGGACGATCATGATATAGACAAGCATCCTGGGGTCTATGCCGCGGTACAAGATTTCTTACAGACGGAAGAGGGGCGACAACTCAAGGTCGGCCCGGTAAAAAAACGGTATAGCCGGACGGTTGCCGATAGCTACCTATCGCACGGCTGTTATTATTGCGACGCTATTTTCGGCGATTTCCATCTCATAGAAGAAAAATTGTATGCTTTCACTGGAGTCTATACTATTATTGACAATGCCTTGATGCCAAAATCTAACCTATATGGTGGATTCTCCGTGTGTTCCATCACGTCCTCCTTTTTTATTGGGGTTATACTTCGGTTTATGTTCGTTGCGGACGGAAATGTTCCGCCCGCAACGGCTTACTGCTTCCTCAAGGTAGGCAATGCTCCTTTAAGTTCGTAACGCCACTTTGAACCAGCGTTCTGCAAAGCGGTGTTCATGGCATCAACGGCCTTCTGCCAGGTAACGACAGAGCCGTCCACCTTCGTGGCTCCGGTGCTTTCCCTATTGTAGCCGATGCCTTGTTCATGATTGTTCTTCCAATAGCCGGCGGTCACGGTGGTGTAGTTATTTCCCAAAAAGCCGCCGATATGCATATAGCCAGTGCTACTACCCGTACTGGTTACGTTGCCCGTGGCATAGCAGGCAAGGAGGCTGCTTCCTGCGTTCATTCCCACCAGACTGCCGCCAGCGATATTCTTTTTGGTGTCCATTTCTATGATCACGTTGCCTGTGGCATAGCAAGCGGTCAGGGTGGCACTCGAATTCGTCTGACCTGCCACGCCGCCGACATCGACCGTTCCCTTCACTGTGGCCGAGGAGCTGCATCCGGTGATGGAACCGCCTATTTGAACACCCACCACACCGCCGACATACACCGTGCCGCTGACGCTGCCCGACACCGAGCAGTTTTCAATGGTGCCTCCCCAGCTAAATCCTGCCACGCCGCCGGCATAGCCCAACCTGTGATTGCATGTTATCTGTATGCCCTCCATCACCACGTTCTTCACCGTGCCAGCTCTACCGAGCCTGCCGAACAGACCCACATATTGGTCATTTGTCGTAACGGTCAGCCCCATGATGGTATGGCCACCGCCGTCGAAGGTGCCGGTGTATGAGTTATAAAAGTTTGTGCCTATCGGTGACCAGTCTTTGCCTGTGAGGTCAATGTCGGCGGTGAGGGTAATGTTAATGTCGCTCTTACCTCCGTTCACTAATTTGGCTATATTCATCAGGCCGTCGGCGTTATAGACCGTGTAGCTGCCGTTGCTCTCTATGGTATATCCCAGGTCTTTTGCCGCAGCGAGGGAGACGGTGTAGGTATATTCACCGCCCGCCTGCCAGTCGGTAGCATTCTTCATCTTATAAACGAAGGTCTTGCCGTTGGTGAAGGTGCAGGTAATGAAGGCCGTGCCAGCTGCCACACTTTGCGGGGCTACGATGGCGGTGTAGGTGTTGCTACCCTTGTCATACGGGACGATTATATCCGGGTTGTCGCCTTCGGTGGAGAGGCCCGTCAGCTGCACGGATGCCAGCCCCTCGGTGTAGTCCGTCAGAACGATGGTCACTCGCACCGTGCGGTGGGTGAAGCGGAGCGTGGGGCTACCGTAGGTCACAGTCTGTCCGTCGGCTACGATGAGGTCGCTGCCCTCAAAGTCTTTTTGGGCACTTTGGTTGGCTTTTACCTTTACTGCAGGTGGGGTTGTCTCGCCAGCGGTGTAGGGCCACCACGCCGTAACGGTGATGTCTTTGTGGTTGGTCCAGTAGTACGGGTCGGTGGAGGTCAGCGTGGCGCTGGTGGGGTCGGCGGTGGGCGTTACGTTGTACGTCTTCACCGTGCCGTCCATCAGAACTGCCACGCTCTGCACACCCGTCCAATTGCCATCCGCGGGGGCACGGGTACCGGCGATGGCTGTCGCGACGGGATTCAGCCCCGTGGCGGTGAAGACGATGGGTGTGCCTTCCGCCCCTTCTGGTAGGAAGCCCGCTTCGTCCTGCGTGCAGGCGGCAAGACCGAGCAGCAGGGCGAGGGCTGCGAATATATGGATGGTTGTTCGTTTCATGATGCGTGTTGTTTAGGGGTTGTTATTGTTTCTTTTGCAGTACGGGCAGACCGTCGGTGCCGAGTACCCACTGGTAGTCGTTGTTGGTGAGGGCGGGGTTCATGCCGTCGACGGCTGTTTGCCATTTCACGGTCGCGCCGTCCACCTTTGCGCCACCATCTACCTCTCCTCCAAGATTACTGAATACTCCTTGCTCGGCATTGCCTCCCCAATAACAGGAAGTTACATAAGCGTAGTTATAACGCACTATAGCTCCAGATTCATCCTTTTTCAATGTGCCGTTGAACCAGCAAGCGGTGATATCGCCATAATTTGAATAGGCTATACCACAAGTTCTACCATATGCAGAAATTTTTCCCGTCACAGAGCAGGCAATGATTTTGCCAAAATTTCGCTCCACTATTCCAGCTGCATGTCCACTACTGTCATACAGATTCACATCTATGAGTTGTAGGTTCTTTATCACACCACCTTTATTTAATAACTCAAAAAGTTCAGTAGTCTCTGCTGAAATGTTTAATCCCGTAATGCGGTGTCCCTGCCCATTAAAGACGCCGGAGTAACCTGGCCATGTGCCTAAACGTGTCCATTCCCTACCCGTCATGTCGATGTCGGCGGTGAGGGTGCAATTTATCGATTCATCTTTTTGTGCGGCTTTGTTCCATGCCAGCAGGCCGTCAGCGTTATAGACCATATAGCTGCCGTCGTCCTGTATAGAATAGCCCAAATCTTCAGCCTCGCCAGTCTCGCCGCCGCCGTCAAACCATTCACCGATGGTGCAGCCCTCTAACGTTAGGCCGGTGGCATTCACATTGACGGTATATTTATAGCGGTTGCCCGCTTCTAATACAACGTTGTTCTGCGGACGGAAGTAGAAGGTGCCGCCGCCGAGTTCCACCTTGACGAACGGCTTGCCTGCCGCAACGGTCTGCGGGGCGGTCAGTGCCTCGTAGGTGTTGCCGCTTGCATTGTAGGTCTTGATGGCAGTCGGGTTGCCGTTATCGGCGGACAGGCTCACGAGGCTCACCATGGCACCGGCGACGCTCGTGAATCCCGTGCCGGGCTTCAGTTCGATTGTCACGCGTGCCGTGCGGTGGGTAAATTCAAGAGTCGGGTTGTTAAATTCCACCTTCCGGTTCTCAGCAGAGATGAAGTCGCTGTTTTGGAAGTCAGCCAGTTTGCTTTGGTCTTCTGCCACCTTCACGGCAGGCATCTGTGTGATGTCGGCATTGTCGAAGGGCCACCATGCCGATATGGTAACCGGGTCGCGGCTGGTCCAGTAGTACGGGTCGTTCTCGCGTGAAAGCGTGGCACTCTTGAAATCGGTAGATGCCGTTACGGTGTATTCCTTTACCGCATCGCCCATCTTGAGTGCCACGGAAGTGACGCCATGCCAGTCGCCGTCCACGGAGGCACGGGTGGAAGGGGCTGCCAGCGGCGTTGCTTCTACAGACAGTCCGGTGGCACGGATGACTACGGGGTATTCACCTTCGGGCAGACGGTTATCGCCAGCAAGTTCGTCCTGCGTACAGGCGGCGAGGGCGAACAGCAGTGCGGTGGCTGCGGGAATAAAAATTCTATGTCTCATAATTCTTCACCCTAATCAATTAATTATTAATATCTTACAGGCCAGCATTCACTTCTCCGCCGTCTATATCGTTCCACTTTGCAATGGTGGCTTCGCTGACTTCAAGGACTTTGTTGCGTACCTTGACGGTATAGGTATAGTTGTTGCCCGCCTGCAGTGCGCCTTCGGGCATGGTGAGTGTGGCATGATATTCCTGACCTTTGTAATTCACAACCAACGGCAGGGATGCAACTGTCTGCGGGAAGAGGATGATCGATGAAGTGAGATTGCCGTCTGCCAGATTCATGGTCAGTTCTCCGGTCTGTAGTCCGTTGTCTGCGGTGGCAATACCGTCGGCCGTGTTGAACGTACCGGTGAGTAACAATCCGTCCAGCGTGTAACGTTCAGGCTTGACCACGCTGAAATTCACGCCGTCGCCCGCCTCGAAGGTAAGGGTTATCTGGCTCATGCGGTGGTGGAAGGAGTTGTCTTCACCGCCTTTGGCGGTTTTGTCGGTGAAGCTTACTACCGGGTTGTTTTTGTCTCCCGTGGCTCCTGAAGCAAAGAGGAAGTCGATGGCAGGCTGGTTTTGCTGCGCCGTGGCATCGGTCGTGGCTGTGAGGATGCCTCCCGCCGCGTTGTACGGATAGTAGGCGCGGAAAGTATGGGTCTTTGCATCTTCGATATAGATAACCTTTCCTTCTGCCTCAAATTTCCCGTTTTTCAGGATGAAAGGCACGTTGCCGTACTGGGAATCGTTGCCGATGTCGGTGATGCCGATACGGTCGCCGGCAGTCCAGGTGGTTCCGCTGGCGCGGGTGGCGGGGGCGATGTTGGCGGTAAACTGGGCGGCCACGGGGTCACCGTTCAGGTTCTCGTTGTCGTTGTTGCAGGCTACAAGTGCGAGGGCGAGCGCTGCAAGTGCAAAAAATCTT
>CEAP01006201.1_pt1 | contig 7819 bp, 5 predicted proteins | sample 557771 | NCBI WGS metagenome assembly CEAP01 (sample SAMEA3182073, study PRJEB8094) | gut metagenome | biome: human; feature: gut; material: Stool; isolation source: human stools | place: Canada | collected 2012-02-15
CATGTGACCTTCTTCTTCAACGGCGGTGTGGAAGAACCAAACGAGGGTGAGGACCGCATTCTGGTTCCTTCTCCAAAGGAAGTTGCCACCTATGATTTAAAGCCTGAGATGAGCGCCAACGGTGTGTGCGATAAGCTGGTGGAAGCCATCAAATCCGGCAAATACGATGTCATCATCATCAACTTTGCAAACCCTGACATGGTAGGCCATACCGGGGTAGAGGACGCAGCCATCAAGGCCATCGAGACAGTGGACGCCTGCGTGGGCCGTGCAGTGGAGGCCATCAGGGAAGTGGATGGCGTTATGTTTATCTGTGCGGACCATGGAAATGCAGAGCAGCTGGTGGACTATGAGACCGGGGAGCCATTTACCGCCCATACCACCAATCCTGTACCGTTCATCCTGGTAAATGCAGACCCGTCCTGCAAGCTGCGTGAAGGCGGCGCCCTGTGCGATATCGTTCCCACCCTTATTGAGCTCATGGGAATGGAGCAGCCTAAGGAAATGACCGGCAAATCATTGCTGGTTAAGTAAGAAGAATGAAGTGAGAATAAATATGTGTAAAAGCCAGCTCCGAATGTCCGGTGCTGGCTTTTTTGACCAAAGAGTGCCAGATTAGGCGCAAATGAATCAAAAAACAGTCAGACGACAGCATGTCTTGGGCGGACTTGCTGGGCCGATACCGTATCATCTGTATCATTACCGGTGTCAGGGGCTTTTTTCCGTGTCTGTTGTTCCAAAGCCGCGGCGCCCGCTTTATGCACAGACGGTTCAACTCCGTCTGCTTTGGCGATATCTGGTTCGCTTGCAGAAGAACTGCCGGCAATCACTTTCCCGGCAGCGGCCTTTTCAGCAGCGGCCTTCCCAGCAGATGCCTTTTCAGCAGCGGCTTTCCCAGCAGCTGCCTTATCAACAGCTGCCTTTCCCGGAACGCTTCCGGATAACTTAATGGAAGCTTTTGCGCAGGCAGGCCCTACCATTTCATACAAAAGCCCGCTGGACAGGATGATGGTTGAGAGCAGCTGGCCGCTTTCGGCAGGGAGCATGCGCTGCCCCAGCACAGCCAGGCCGATGGAAACGCCGGCCTGAGGAATCAGCGCCAGGCCAAAGTAGCGGCGGATTTCCGGTGAAGCGTGGGTAACCGCGGCGCCCAGGGCGGAACCGGTGTATTTCCCGGCAATGCGGACCAGAAAGTAAACAATACCGATCACGCCGGCAGCTGCCAGGCTGGGAATGGAAAGCCTCATACCGGAAAGCACGAAGAACATCACCAGGAGGGGAGGCGTGAACTGGTTTAACTGCTTAAATAAGTGTTTGTTGCCGCTGGCATTGATATAGGCTGCTCCGGAGGCCATACATGCCAACAGGGGAGAAACATTAAGGGAGGTACAGATTCCGGCCACGCCCATAATGGTGACACAGGCCAGAACCAGGCTGTGGTCCTTGCTGCGGCGCTTGTGTATCAGCCTGCTGAGCACCACACCGGATAGTCCTCCCAGCGCCAGGGCCAATAAGTTAAAGAGCACCGGAAAGGCAATCTGCGAAACCGTCACAGAGCCGTTTGAGGAGCTGGCCTGGACAAAGGCCGCGCACACGCTGAAGGCTATCAGGGACACTGCATCGTCCAGGGCAACCACCTGCAGGATGGTGTCCACAAAGGGCCCTTTGGCCTTGTACTGCCGGATGGTCATAATGGTGGAGGCAGGGGCCGTGGCGCAGCCGATGGCTCCCAAAAGCAGACTGAAGGACAGGGATAACCCCATAATCAGCATAACAATTGTGATAAAGATGCCTGCGGTCAGGGATTCAAACAGGGTCAGAATCACCATTTTCTTTCCATTGGCTTTCAGGGATGACAGTTTGAAATATTTTCCTACTCCAAATGCGATAAATGCCAGGGCAAGGTCTGTGATAAAATCCATCTGTCCAATATATTGTGAAGGGACAAGATTCAGGCACCAGGGCCCGATGATGACTCCCGCAATAATATAACCGGTAACATTAGGCAGGTGAAGCCGCTTTGTGATTCGTGTCAACAGAAAGCCGGATGCCAGCATGACTGCTATGGTCAATATGATTCCTGCTGCTCCCAGGTTTGATAAAAATAGTGCCATAATCAACACTCCTTTCTGCGTTTTTTTGTTTTGCTTGATTATAGTAGTGTTTGGTGATAAAATCAAATGATATTATTTGATTGGGATATAAAAAATATTTATATATGGAGGTGGACTGGCCTGTGTTTGACATGAAAGTAAAGACTCTTCTGGCTGTTATCGAGTCCGGAAGCTATACTAAGGCAGCTCAGAAGCTGAATCTGACCCAGCCGGCGGTGAGTCATCAGATTCGTTTGCTGGAAAATGAGTTCGATATAAAAATATTTTATAGGAGCAAAAACAAACTGAAGCTGACTCCCCAGGGAAAGATTCTGGTGCAGTACGCCCGCAGGGCAGCTGCCGTTTATTCCAACGCCTGCCAGGCTATTGAGGACAGCAAGACGGAGACCAGCCATCTGAATGTAGGCATCACCCCCACGGCGGGGGAGACCATTATTCCCCAGGTGCTGGCCACCCTCTGTAATGAGAATCCGGATATACATATAAATATTTCTGTCAATACCATTCAAAAAATTTATAGCCGCCTGAAGGCATATGAATTGGATTTTGCCGTGGTGGAGGGAGGGGTGCCGGATGCGGCGTTAGTGTCCACCACCCTGGACACGGATTACCTGTGTCTGGCTGTTTCGCCCATGCACCGTCTGGCCAGGGCCAAGACAGTGTCCGTGGAGGAGATACGACATGAAAAGCTGATTCTGCGCAGCCGCAGCGCAGGCACAAGGCAGCTGTTTGAGAAACATCTGGGGGCCAGGGACATGAGCCTGGAAGAGTTTAACGTGATGATGGAACTGGATAACGTGTCCATGATCAAGGAGTTGGTAACCATGGATTTGGGAATTACCATCATTGCCAAAAGCGCCTGCCGCGAAGAACTTGCCAGCGGCCGGCTGGCCATTATTCCCATTGAAAATTCCTCCATGGTGCGCCAGATCGACATGGTATATCAGAAGGATTTCCTGCATCCGGAGTTTATCCAGAATATTCGCGGTATCTATGAACAGCTGAAGGCAAAGTAATATTTTCTGTGAGGGGCTTTTCCGGCCGGGAAGATGGGCTGCCTGAGCGGTTGCGGCTTTCAAGCTGCGGCTTTCAAGTTACGGTTTTAAAGTTATGAAATATCCCTTCCATTTTTATGGGAAATAGGATAAAATGGAAGATGGTGCCCTCAAAGGCCGTAGAAGTCTCTGATGGCCTGTTTTGTATAATTTTAATTGATATAACATATGATAGGAGTTTGAATTGTGTCTGGAAAAAAAGGTATGAAAACGAAGAAGCTTTTGGAAAGCTTCCTTCCATATTATGGAAGATATAAGAAGATTCTGATATTTGATTTATTCTGTGCGGCTCTGACTACATTGGGAGAACTGATTCTTCCTCTGATGCTGCGCTATATCACAAACCAGGGGATGCAGAATCTGGCATCCATGACAGCCGGAATTGTAATCAGAATCGGCGGTCTGTACCTGCTTCTGCGGATTATTGACTCCCTGGCAGCCTATTACATGGCCTATACAGGGCATGTGATGGGTGTATACATTGAAACAGATATGCGCCAGGACGCCTTTGAGCATTTGCAGATGCTGTCAGACAGTTATTACAGCAACACAAAGGTTGGACAGATCATGTCACGTATCACCAGTGATTTGTTTGACGTGACGGAATTTGCCCACCACTGTCCGGAGGAGTTCTTCATAGCAGCCCTAAAAACCGTGGTCTCCTTCATCATCCTGTCAGGCATCAATCTGGAACTGACCCTGCTCATATTTGTGCTGGTGCCGGTTATGATTATTTCCTGTACCTGGTTTAACATGAAGGTGAAGGAGGCATTCCGCAGGCAGAGAAACCAGATAGGCGAGCTCAATGCCCAGATTGAGGACACCCTGCTGGGCAACCGTGTGGTCAGGGCCTTTGCCAATGAGCCGGTGGAGATTGCCAAGTTCGGCAAGGGCAACCGGGATTTCATGGATATTAAGAAGTATACCTACCGCTACATGGCGGCTTTTCAGATTACCACCAGGTCCTTTGACGGACTGATGTATGTGGTGGTGATTGTGGCAGGAGGCATTTTCATGATTCAGGGCAAGGTGGAGCCGGGAGATTTGGTGGCCTATACCATGTATGTAACCACCCTTCTTACCACTATACGCAGAATCATAGAGTTTGCGGAGCAGTTCCAGCGTGGAATCACCGGTATCGAACGTTTCCAGGAAATCATGGATGTGGTGCCGGATATCAAGGACAGCAAAAATGCAAAGAAGATGGAGCATGTAAAGGGAGCCATTTCCTTTGATCACGTAAGTTTTGAGTATCCGGATGACCATGTGCCGGTACTGGAGGACATAAACATCACCGTAAGGCCAGGGGAGAGGATTGCCCTGGTAGGTCCCTCCGGCGGCGGTAAGACCACCATGTGCAACCTTCTGCCCAGGTTTTATGATACCACCTCAGGCAGCATTGCCATAGACGGGCAGGATATAAAGAACGTTACACTGCAGAGCCTTCGTTCCAACATCGGCGTGGTACAGCAGGACGTTTACCTGTTCTCAGGTTCTGTCTATGAGAATATCAGCTACGGGCGTCCGGGAGCCACCAGGGAAGAAGTTATGGAAGCTGCCAAACTGGCAGGCGCCCATGAGTTTATCACTGAGCTGCAGGACGGATATGATACGTATGTGGGTGAGCGGGGGGTCAAGCTGTCAGGAGGACAGAAGCAGCGTATCAGCATTGCCCGTGTATTCCTGAAGAACCCGGCCATTCTTATTCTGGATGAGGCTACATCGGCTCTTGACAATGAGAGTGAATACCTGGTATCCCAGTCATTGGAGAAGCTGGCAGTGGGCCGTACCACTCTTACTATTGCCCACCGCCTGACCACCATCCAGGGTGCGGACCGCATACTTGTGCTGGCAGGCAATAAGATTGTGGAAGAGGGGAATCATGAACAGCTGCTGGAGAAGAAGGGAATGTATTACCAGTTATATACAACTGCAAACAGGCTGAACCAGGGGATTGCATAAAGGAGAACATTTAATATGAAAATAGCTATTGTTGCGGACAGCAACAGCGGAGTAACGCAGGATGAGGCAAAGGAGCTGGGCATATATGTGCTTCCCATGCCTTTCATGATAGACGGGCAGGTTTTTTATGAGGGAATTGATTTAAGCCATGAAGATTTTTACGCAAGGATGGAGGAAGGGGCTGAAATCACCACATCCCAGCCATCGCCTAAAGACGTGACGGAACAGTGGGAACAGCTTCTGGAGGACCATGATCAAGTGGTGTACATTCCCATGTCCAGCGGACTCAGCGGTTCCTGCCAGACGGCTCTTATGCTGGCGGAAGATTATGAGGGGCGCGTTCAGGTGGTGAACAACCAGAGGATTTCTGTTACCCAGAGACAGTCTGCCCTGGACGCCAGGGATTTGGCAGAGCGGGGATGGAGCGGTGAGCAGATAAAGGAAAAGCTTGAGACAACCAGGTTTGACAGCTCCATTTATATCACGGTGGATACCCTTAAATATCTGAAAAAGGGGGGCAGGATTACACCTGCCGCGGCAGCGCTGGGGACATTGCTCAAAATAAAGCCGGTGCTCACCATCCAGGGAGAAAAGCTGGATGCGTTTGCAAAGGCAAGGACCATGAAGCAGGCCAAGACCATCATGCTGACTGCCCTGGCCCATGACCTGGAGGATCGTCTGGCAGATCCGAAGGCAGAACACACCTATCTGCAGATTGCCCATACATGCAGTGAGCAGGCAGCTCAGGAGCTGGAAGAGACTGTAAGGGAGTTGTATCCCGGGGTTCCCGTGTTTGGGGCTCCCCTGTCCCTCAGCATTGGATGCCATATCGGCCCTGGCGCCCTGGCAGTCGCCTGTACCAGGAAATTAAAGGAGCTGGAATAAGTGTCGGAAAAGAAATTTGTTAAGAAGCTGCGTACCTTCGGCATGAGCATGAAGGTACCGCTGACAGCCATCATCATAGGCGCTGCCCTGATTCCTCTCTTTCTGGAGGCCGGCATTATGCTGGGAACATTCCGGCAGAGCCAGCTGGACGCCAGGTTTATAGAGATACAGAACCAGTGTGTTATACTCAGCAATAAGATGACCCGGTCCGGCTATATGACGGCCGAGAAAAAGAACAATGCCAGCCTGGACAGCCAGATGCAGACCCTGTCTGATGTCTATAACGGAAGAATTGTCATTGTGGGAAGCAATTTCCGGGTGGTGACAGATACCTTTAATCTGGCCACGGGAAAGTATTATTTATCAGAAGAAGTCATCAAGTGTTTCAAGGGTGAGAACAGCAGCCATTACAACAAGGATATGCAGTATTTTGCCCAGACCATTCCCGTGTATGACACGGCGGACGCAAAAGCTGTGAGCGGAGTCATTGTGGTTACCGCATCCACGGAGAACATTCTGTCCCTGACAGATAAGGTTATGGGAAAGTCCCATCTGTTTCTGGTGTGTATGGTTCTTCTTATCAGTGTTTTGGGGGTGGCGGCGGCCCATTTGCTGCTGCGTCCTTTTAAGAAGCTTCAGATGTCCTTTGACAGGGTGGCCCAGGGAGATTTGGATGCGGACATCACAGAGGAGACTTACAGGGAGACCAGGCTCCTGTCCCAGTCAGTCCAGAAGTCCCTGAGCAAGCTCAAGGCTGTAGACCAGTCGCGCCAGGAGTTTGTCTCCAATGTGTCCCATGAGCTGAAAACGCCCATCACCTCTATCCGTGTGCTGGCTGATTCCCTGATGGGGATGGAAGACGTGCCGGTGGAGCTGTACCGGGAGTTTATGACGGATATTTCGGATGAGATTGACCGGGAGAACCAGATCATAGAGGATTTGCTGATGCTGGTCAAAATGGATAAGACAGCCGAGGACCAGATGAACATAGAGCAGGTGAATATCAACGGGGAACTGGAGCTGATTTTAAAACGTCTGCGTCCCATTGCCAAACGTGGAAATGTGGAACTGATCCTGGAGAGCATCCGGGAAGTGACAGCGGATGTGGATAAGGTAAAGATATCCCTGGCAATCACCAATCTGGTGGAAAATGCCATCAAATACAACCGGGATTCAGGTATGGTTCGCGTGACCCTGGATGCAGATCACAAATATTTCTACATCAAGGTGGCTGACACCGGTATCGGGATACCGGAGGACGCGCTGGAACATATATTCGAGCGGTTTTTCCGGGTGGATAAGGCCCGCTCCAGGGAAGTGGGCGGCACCGGGCTGGGACTGGCTATCGCGAAAAATGTCATTCAGATGCACCATGGTATCATAGATGTGGAGAGTACGGTGGGAGAGGGAACCACCTTCAGCGTGAGGATACCCCTTAACTATGTACCGAGACAGGAGGCAAAGCCATGAGCAGACATACCGCGAGCAGACATACTGTGAGCAGAAATACCGTGAGCAGACATGTCATGAGCAGACATACCATGGGAATACATGCGGTGAAAAGGCTGATACTGCCTTTGATGGCGGTTGTATTCCTGCTGTCGGGCTGCGGAGAGGGGGAAAGCCCTGTCTCCAATCCTGCCGAGGGCAGATATCTGATTTATTATCTGAATGCGTCCATCACCAAGCTGGTTCCCCAGGAGTACGAGACGGAAACAAAGGATAAGGGGGAGCTGGTGAATGAACTGATGGACCAGTTCCTGAATGTGCCAAAGGATTTGGACTGCCAGCCCGGCCTGACGG